>Ga0075017_100002473_pt1 | contig 11569 bp, 11 predicted proteins | sample AleBraG_ABR_2012_FD_71475 | JGI IMG/M metagenome (GOLD analysis project Ga0075017, IMG submission 71475) | Freshwater sediment microbial communities in response to fracking from Pennsylvania, USA - Alex Branch Run_MetaG_ABR_2012 | ecosystem: Environmental > Aquatic > Freshwater > Creek >...
CTCCCCGACGCACCCTGGAGGTGCCGCGTGACCGACAGCCCGACCGGCTCGCCCGTCGACCGCGAGCGCATCGAACGAGCCGTACGCGACATCCTCGAGGCGTTCGGCGAGGACCCCGACCGCGACGGTCTCCTCGACACCCCGCGCCGCATGGCGAAGATGTACGAGGAGATCTTCAGCGGGCTCCACGAGGACCCGGCGAAGCACCTCACGGTCACGTTCGAGGCCGATCACGACGAGATGGTCATGGTCCGTGACATCCCCATCCACTCGATGTGCGAGCACCACCTGATCCCGTTCGCAGGCCGGGCCCACGTGGCCTACATCCCGGGTGACGACGGTCGCATCACCGGCCTCTCCAAGATCGCGCGTCTCGTCGACGGCTTCGCGAAGCGCCCCCAGGTGCAGGAGCGCCTGACCGCCCAGATCGCCGACGCCCTCACTGCCACGCTGAACCCGCGCGGCGCGCTGGTGCTGATCGAGGCGGAGCATTTCTGCATGTCGATGCGGGGCGTGAAGAAACCCGGTTCGCTCACCATCACGTCCGCCGTGCGAGGCCTGTTCAAGAGCAATGCCGCCACGCGCGCCGAGGCGATGAGCCTCATCACCTATCCCGGGAACCGCCTCTAAACGCACGAATTGCGTATTCCGGACCCGCGGCCCCCGCGCGGATCCCGGTATCCTCCCCTCTCATGTTCGCCTGGCCGACCGTGTGCGGGGACCGTCCCGCGGTGATGGGGATCGTCAACGTGACCCCGGACTCGTTCTCCGACGGTGGCCGCTTCCTCGATGCCGAGGCCGCGATCGCCCACGGAGTCGCCCTGATGGGCCAGGGCGCCGACCTCCTCGACGTCGGCGGTGAGTCCACCCGCCCGGGTGCGGCGCCGGTCGACGCCGCCGAGGAGCTGCGCCGCGTGCTGCCCGTCGTCGCCGGTCTGGCCCACAGCCTCGGGGCCGGCGTGCCGCTGAGCATCGACACCGCCAAGGCCGACGTCGCCGCCGCGGTGCTCGCCGCGGGTGCGTCGGTCGTCAACGACGTCACCGCGGGCCGGGCCGATCCCGACATGTTCGGCGTGGTGGCCGACGCCGGCGCGGGCATCGTGCTCATGCACATGCAGGGTGACCCGCGCACGATGCAGGACGATCCCCGCTACGACGACGTCGTCGACGACGTCTCCGCCTTCCTCGTCGCCCGCCTGGAGGCAGCACGCGCTGCCGGCCTGCCCGACGACGCGCTGTGCGCGGACCCGGGGATCGGCTTCGGGAAGCTCGTTCATCACAACCTCGCGTTGCTCGCGCGGCTCCCCGAGCTCGTGGCACGCGTCGGCGTACCGGTGCTGGTCGGTACCTCGCGCAAGGCGTTCCTCGGCACGGTGCTCGCGTCGGCGACCGGGAGCGAGGTGCCGCCGCCCGCCGCGCGCGACGACGCCACGCTGGCGAGCGCGGTGTGGGCCCTCGATCACGGCGCGCGTGTGGTGCGCGTCCACGACGTCCGCCCCGTGGTCGACGCAGCGCGCCTGCTGCACGTGATGCAGGGCATCGACGCGGCAGAGGTCGCGTGAGCGCCGGCGCGAACGCCCGAGGAGGCTCCCGGTGAAGGGCCGATGGGCGCAGGGGCTCGAGCCGCGCGCGTTCTGCTGGATCATCAAGGACCGGCTCGCGGCGTCGGAGCGCCCGGGCGGGTTCGCGCGCAACCACCGCAAGGTCCGGCGCCAGGAAGAGCTGATCTGGCTGATCGGCCAAGGATTCACGCACATCCTGTCGATGCTCGACTCGCCCCACAACCTCCATGCGTACGAGGAGGCGGGCATTCCGTTCGCGCACGTCGCGATCGGCCGGCAGGACGAATGGGCGGTGCACCTGCCCGTGCTCTACCGCACGCTGGCCACCTGGCTCGCCGACCCCGGCGAGGTCGTGTTGATCCATCACGAGGAGTTCGGCGACCGCCTGCTCGGCGTGCTCGCGGGGTACCTGATCTATTCGGGTCTCGTGCAGGAGGGCCCGCACGCAGTCGTCGTCATCGAGAAGATCACCGGTCGGCAACTCGGCGCGCACGCGCGCGAGATCGTGTCGGTCACGGTCGCCGAGGGCATCGTCGCCAAGCGCTGACGCGTGCAGCCGCAGCCTGTCCGGGCCGCCTCCGGACGGCATCACGAAGCAGGAGCCACAGGATCGATGGGAACTATCCAGGTCAAGGGTCTGCGCGAGCTCGGCATCCACGGCGTGCTGCCGGAGGAGAAGCAGCGGCCCCAGCCGTTCGAGGTCGACGTCGAGCTCACCGTCGACATCGGCACCGCGGGTGAGACCGACGGCCTCGACGACACCGTCGACTACTCCGCGGTGTCGGAAGCGGTGAGCCGCGTGGTGCGCAACGAGAGCTACCAGCTGCTCGAGCGTCTCGCTACGCGCATCGCCGAGGTGTGCCGGGTCGATTCGCGCGTCACCGGCGTACGCGTCACCGTGCGCAAGCTGCACCCGCCGATCCGTGCGATGGTCGACTACGTCGCGGTCACGATCGAGAATTGATCGGCGAACAGTGACCCGTTCGTCCACGCGGGCCTACCTCGGCATCGGCACCAACCTGGGTGACCGCCTGGCGTTCCTCCAGGGTGCGGTCGACGGCCTGGCCGCAACGCCGGGGATCGTCGTGGCCGGTGTCTCGCACGTGTACGAGACCGACCCGGTGGGCGGGCCCGAGCAGCCCGACTTCCTGAACGCGGTGGTGGGGGTCGACACCACCCTCGACCCGCACGAGCTGCTGGCAGCCTGCCAACGCCTCGAGCAGGCGGCACACCGGATCCGCCAGGAGCACTGGGGCCCGCGCACCCTCGACGTCGACGTGCTGCTCTTCGGCCAGGCGCAGGTGGACACCCCGGATCTGGTGGTCCCGCACCCCCGGGCCGCCGTGCGGGCCTTCGTGCTCGTGCCCCTCGCCGACCTCGATCCCGCCCGGGCCGAGTCCCTCGATCCGGCAGGTGGGGTGCGGTCGGGGCCTGACCAGGCACACGTGCGCCGAACGGGTCTAGCATTGACGGTGCCCGAGTAGTCCGGCACCCCTCACCGGGGCTGGAACGAAGAGGTTCACGTGCACAGTCCATCCCAGCGGGCCTTCGCCCTCGTGGGGCCCGGCCGCGCCGGCACCACCATCGCCACCGCGCTCGCGGCGCGCGGCCTGCGCTGTGTGGCCGTCGCGGGCCGTTCCGCCGACGCCGCTTCCACCGTGGCGGTTGCCGCGCGGTTGGGGGCACGTGCGGTCGACGTCACCGGGGTCGGGCACGTCGACGCGACCGCCGGAGGGGCCGGTGGCGACACCGAGCTGGTGATCGTGGCCACCCCCGACGCCGAGATCGCGGGCACGGCCGCGGCGCTCGTGCCCGTGGTCGCGCCCGGCACGCTCGTGGTGCACCTGTCGGGCGCCTGCACCCTCGCCGAGCTCGACAAGCTCGCCGCGGCACGCCCCGACGTGCTCGTCGGTTCCCTGCATCCGCTGCAGAGCCTGCCGTCGGTCGAGGTCGGCCTCGAGCGCCTGCCCGGCTCGTGGTGCGCGGTCGCCGGACCCGCCGGCGTGGAACGCCTCGCGTTGTCGCTCGGGATGCGCCCGTTCCGCGTCGCCGACGACCAGCGCGTCGCCTACCACGCGGCGGCCACCATCGCCTCGAACCACCTCGTCGCGCTCCTCGGCCAGGCGGCACGCGTCGCCGCCGATGCCGGGGTCCCGGCCGAGGCGTTCCTGCCGCTGGTCCGCGCCACGCTCGACAACGTCGAGTTGCTGGGGCCCGAGGCCGCGCTCACCGGCCCGGTTGCACGCGGCGACGCCGACACCGTCGCCCGCCATCTCGGCGCGCTCCCCGCCGACGAGCAGCGTGCCTACCGCGCGCTCGCCGCCGAGGCGCTGCGCCTCACGGGTCGCGGCGACAGCTCGGACCCGGCCGCGCTCGCGCTGCTTCTGCAAGCAGACGGCCGCGACGAGGGCGGCGCTCGATGAGGACCGTCACCACCGTTGCCGAGCTCCGCGGGATCTGCGACGCGGCGCGGGCCCAGGGGCGCACCGTCGGGTTCGTCCCGACCATGGGGTACTTCCACGACGGCCACCGTTCGCTGATGCGCGCCGCGCGTGCCGACAACGATCTCGTCGTCGTGAGCCTGTTCGTGAACCCCACCCAGTTCGCGCCCACCGAAGATCTCTCCGCGTACCCGCGCGACCTCGACGGCGACGGCGTGCAGGCCGCTGCCGAGGGCGTTGACGTGCTCTTCGTGCCCCGCGTCGACGAGGTGTACCCCGGCGGCGAGCGCACCACCGTGCACGTCAGCGGGATCAGCGAGGTGCTCTGCGGCGCGAGCCGGCCCGGCCACTTCGACGGCGTCACCACCGTCGTCACCAAGCTCTTCTCCATGGTCGGCCCGTGCCGTGCCTACTTCGGGCGCAAGGACGCGCAGCAGCTCGCCGTCGTGCGGCGCATGACGCACGACCTCGACCTGCCGGTCGAGGTCGTCGGTTGCCCGCTGGTGCGGGAGACGGACGGCCTCGCGATGTCGAGTCGCAACGCCTACCTCACGGCCGACGACCGCGATGCCGCGCTCGTGCTGAGCCGTTCGTTGTTCGTGCTCGGCGAGGCGGTGCAGCGCGGCGAGCGCGACTGCACCCGCCTGCGCACACTGCTCACCGACGTGCTCGCGGCCCAGCCGCGTGTGGGTGTCGACTACGCGGCGATTGTCGACGCCGCCACCCTCGAACCGGTCGAACGCCTCGACCGCGCCGAATCGTCGGAGACGCTCGTCGCCCTCGCTGCATTCGTGGGCCGCGCGCGTCTCATCGACAACGTGACCATCTCCGTGAGCGGCCAGCTCGCCACGGTCGATCTGGGGCGCATCGCCGTCCCCACAGCGGAGGAGCGCTGATGCAGCGGATCATGATGAAGTCGAAGATCCACCGGGCCACCGTGACCGGGGCGGATCTCAACTACGTGGGGTCGATCACCCTCGACCCACGCCTGATGGAGCTCGCCGACATCCGCGAGAACGAACAGGTGCACGTGCTCGACATCGACAACGGCGCGCGCTTCGAGACCTACGCCATCATGGGCGGTCCGGGAGACTGCATCGTGAACGGTGCGGCGGCCCGGCTCGTGCACCGCGGTGACAAGGTGATCGTCATCACCTACGCGCAGTACGACGAGCTCGAGCTCGAGGCCTACGAGCCGCTCGTGGTGCACGTCGACGACGACAACCGTCCCATCGTGCTCTCGCTGCGCGACGTCGCGCAGTAGCCGTCCGCAGCGTCGTCCGACCACCGTCTCGTGACCGACCTCCTCGTCCTCGGCAGCGGTATCGCCGGCCTCTCCGCGGCCGTGCGCGCCCACCGGGCCGGTCTGTCCGTCGCGCTGGTCACGAAGGGCGAGCTGGGCTGGTCCACCACGCGCTACGCGCAGGGTGGCGTTGCTGCCGCGTTGTCGGAGCTCGACGACTCGCCCGAGCTGCACGGCTCGGACACCCTCGCCGCGGGCGCGGGGCTCTGCGACACCGACGCCGTGCGCGTGCTGGTGGGGGAGGGCCCCGCCCGGGTGCGCGAGCTCATCGAGCTCGGGACCCGATTCGACCGCGTCGACGGCGAGCTCGCCCGGGCGCGGGAAGGCGGACACTCCGTGGCGCGCGTGGTGCACGCGGGCGGCGACGCGACCGGCGCCGAGATCGAGCGCTCGCTCGTCACCGCAGTGCTGGAGTCGGGCGCCGACGTGCGCGAGAGCTGCCTGGCCACCGACCTCCTCGTGGAGCACGGCCGCGTCACCGGGGTGCGGGTACGCGCCGGGCTCGCGCAGGGCGGCTCTGCGTTCGACGAGGTGCGGGCCCGTCACGTGCTCGTCGCGACAGGTGGTGCGGGTCAGTGCTTCGCGGTGACGACCAACCCGCCGCTCTCGACCGGCGACGGCATCGCGATGGCGATGCGAGCGGGCGCAGCCGTCGCCGACCTCGAGTTCATGCAGTTCCACCCCACGGCGCTCCACGACCCCGCGGCGATGCCCCGCCCGCTGCTGTCCGAAGCGCTGCGCGGCGAGGGCGCGATCGTGCGCGACGAGCACGGTGTGGCCTTCATGGTCGACGAGCACCCGCTCGCCGACCTCGCGCCGCGCGACGTCGTCGCCCGCGCGATCAGTCGCCGCCTCAACGACCGGGGCCTCGACCACCTCTGGCTCGACGCCACCGCCATCGACGACTTCCCCCGCCGGTTCCCCACGATCTGGCGTTCCGCCCAGGGCGTAGGTCTCGATCCGCAGGTCGACTGGCTCCCCGTGGCGCCCGCCGCGCACTACCTGTCGGGCGGTGTGTGCACCGACCTCGACGGCGCCACGACCCTGCCGGGCCTGTGGGCCTGTGGCGAGGCCGCATGCTCGGGAGTGCACGGCGCCAATCGGCTCGCGTCGAACTCGCTGCTCGAAGGCCTCGTGTTCGCGTCACGCGCGGTCGAGGCGATCGTCGCCGGCAAGGACCTCGCCGACGACACGGGCGTGATGCGCGGCATCGACCGCACTGCGTCGGCGGCCCACGCGCCGGTGCCGGTTTCCCTCTCCGACGGCGCCCCGGTGCGTGACGCGCTCCAGCGCCTGATGACGCGCGACGCGGGCGTGTTGCGCAGCGGCGAGAGCCTGGCGCGCGCAGCAGCCGAGCTGGCCACACTCCACGCCACCGACGTCGAGGACGCCAACCTGCTCACCGTCGCGCACGTGCTCGTGACCGCGGCGCTCGCGCGTGAGGAATCACGCGGCACCCACACGCGGGTCGACTTCCCGGAGACGTCGCCGGCGTTTCTCGGCCGGTTCGTCACGCTGGGGACCAGCGCCGCCGGTGCGCCGACCTTCGTGCGGCTGCCGGTGCCTGCGTCGGAGCTCACCCGATGAGCGTGATCGGTCCGCCGGTGCACGTCGTGCGCGAAGCCGTTGCCCGGGCGCTGGCCGAGGACATCGGTCCGCTCGGCGACCTCACCGCCGCGCTCGTGCCCGCCACAGCAACCGCCACAGTTTCCGTGGTCGCGCGAGCTGCGGGCGTGCTCGCCGGCACCGCCTGCGCCACGGAGGTGTTCGCACAGGTCGACCCCACGGTCACGGTCACCTGGCGCGCCGACGACGGCGCGCGGATCACGCCCGGTCAGGTGGTCGGCAGCGTCGACGGCCCGCTGCGCGCGGTGCTCACCGGTGAGCGCAGCGCACTCAATTTCCTCTGCCACCTGTCCGGCGTCGCCACCGCCACGAGCGCGTTCGTCGACGCAGTCGCCGGCACCGGCGCACGCGTCTGGGACACGCGCAAGACGATCCCCGGCCTGCGCGCGCTGGAGAAGGCCGCGGTGCGCGCCGGCGGCGGCGTGAGCCACCGCGGTTCGCTGTCCGACTTCGTGCTGGTGAAGGACAACCACCTCGCCGGTCTGTCGATCACCGACGCGGTGGCGCGCGCGCAGGCGCTGTGGCCCGGGCGCGTCGTCGAGGTGGAGTGCGACCGCATCGACCAACTCGAGGAGGCGATCGCTGCCGGCGCCACCATGGTGCTGCTCGACAACATGGACCCTGTGCAGGTGCGTGAGTGCGTCGACCTCGCCCGCGCGAAGGCGCCGCGGGGCTTCCTCGTCGAGGTGTCGGGCGGCGTCACCCTCGACACCGTCCGCAGCCTCGCCGAGGCGGGCGCCGATCTCATCTCCACGAGCGCGATCACGCAGTCGACGGCGGCCCTCGACCTCGGCTTCGACATCACGACCGGTTCGGCCGGCGCCGTCCAGGAGCTTTGACCATGCTGATGACGATCGACTGCGGCAACACCCAGACGGTGATCGGCCTCTTCTCCGGCCAGGAGCTCGTCGACCACTGGCGCATCGCCACCGCGCCGGAGCGCACGTCCGACGAGCTCGCGCTCATGTTCCAGCAGTTCCTCGGCTTCCACGGCTTCTCGTTCGACGCGCAGGTGTCGGGCATCGCGATCGCGTCGGGTGTCCCGCGTGTCACCGCGGCGCTGCGCGAGATGACCGAGCGCTACTTCGGCTTCTCGGCCCTCGTGCTCGAACCCGGGGTGCGCACGGGCATGCCGATCCTCTACGACGAGCCGAAGAACGTCGGTGCCGACCGCATCGCCAACGCGGTCGGTGCGTACGACCTCTACGGCGGTCCCACGATCGTCGTCGACTTCGGCACCGCGAACACGATCGACGCGGTGAGCGAGAAGGGCGAGTACCTCGGCGGTGCGATCTTCCCCGGCATCGAGATCTCGCTCGAGGCGTTGTTCGAGCGTGCCGCCGCGCTGCGCAGCGTGGAGCTCGTCGCGCCGAAGAACGTGATCGGCAAGTCGACGATCGAGGCGATCCAGTCGGGCGCGGTCTACGGCTTCAGCGGGCAGATCGACGCGATCGTCGACCGCTTCCGTGCCGAGCTCGGCCCCGCGACCGTGGTGTCGACCGGTGGTCTCGCCGAGTTGATCATCCCGCACTCACGCACCATCGAGCACTTCGAACCGTGGCTCACGCTGCAGGGCCTGCGCATCATCCACGAGCGAAACGTCTGAGCGTCAGCCGTCCACCTGCGATGCGGCGAGCGCCCGCGTCGCCACCTGCTGACCTTGTGGGTGGCCGTGAGTACGCGTGAGAGGGAGCGGAGGCCATGAGTTTCCGTCGAGCACGGTGCCGCGGGACCGGGAGCGCGAGACGCGAGCCGTGTCAGTGGCTGCGGCCGACGAGTCCGTCGACGAGGGTGATCAGCGTGCGCGTGGTGGCGGGGTCGAGGCCGTCGGCGCCGTCGAGCGCCTCGCTGGCCTTCACCGCGTGGTCGTTGGCGACGCCCATCGCGAGCTCCATCGCGCCGTTGGCGACGGTGAGCTCGCGGGCCTCCGCGAGCTGGGCGTCGTCGAGGGGCTGGCCGAGCAGCTCCCGCAGCTGCGGGTGCTCGCGCATGGTGGTGATCACCGGCAGGGTGTAGATGCCCTCGAGCAGGTCCTGCCCGGCGTGTTTGCCCAGCTCGTCGTCGGTGGCCGTGAGGTCGAGCACGTCGTCGACGATCTGGAAGCACATGCCGAGGTGGTGGCCGAAGCTGGTGAGCGCGTCGAGCGTGGGGTCGGGCATGTCGGTGACCATGCCGCCGATGCGACACGACGTCGCGAAGAGCGCGGCGGTCTTGCCGGCGATCGCCGACGCGTACTGGTCTTCGGAGCGGTCGACGTCGAACATGTGCTGCAGCTCGAGCACCTGCCCGCGGCACAGCTCGCCGATGGTCGCCGCGAGCAGCGCGGCGACGTCGGCTCCCAGCGACGCCGCGAGCGACGACGCCCGGGCGAGCAGGAAGTCGCCGGCGAGGATCGCCACGATGTTGCTCCACCGGGCGTTGACGCTGGGCACGCCGCGGCGGGTCTCGGCCTCGTCGATCACGTCGTCGTGGTAGAGCGAGCCGAGGTGGACGAGCTCGCAGGCCACCCCGCCGGTGACCGCGTCGGCGCCCGCCGTGGTGAGGTCGCCCGTGGCGGCGTAGGCAGCACACAGCGTGAGGGTGGGCCGCAGGCGTTTGCCGCCGGCGCCGATCAGGTGGGCGGCGACCTCGGCGAGGAACGGATCGGGCGTGGTGACCGATTCGCGCAGTGCGTCGTCGACCAGCTCGAGATCGGCGGCGAGGCCCGGGAGGTCGTCGTGGAGCCCCGGGGGCAGGGTCGGACGCTTGGGTGCTCCCGGCCCGGTCATGCGTCAACGCTATGCAGCGACGGGAACATTCTCCAACCCGGAAGCCTTGACACACTTGTTGTCAACTTCGCCGGCGTCGTGGCCCCGATGGATTTCCCCGCGGGGTTGGGGTCGGAGCGCCGATTACACTGAACCGATGGAGCTCACGCCGTCCCCGTCGCACCTCCCGGTGCGTCTGCGCGCGTGCTCATCCGACTGACGAGAGGCGGATCCCAACCGTGTTCGAACGCTTCACCGATCGAGCCCGCCGAGTGGTCGTCCTGGCGCAGGAAGAAGCGCGCCTGCTCAACCACAACTACATCGGGACGGAGCACATCCTGCTCGGTCTCATCCACGAGGGTGAGGGCGTCGCCGCGAAGGCGCTCGAGTCGCTCGGCATCTCACTCGAGGCCGTGCGCGCCCAGGTGGAGGAGATCATCGGTCACGGCGGCCAGGCGCCGTCCGGCCACATCCCGTTCACCCCGCGGGCCAAGAAGGTTCTCGAGCTGTCACTCCGTGAGGCGCTGCAGCTCGGTCACAACTACATCGGCACCGAGCACATCCTGCTCGGTCTCATCCGCGAGGGTGAGGGCGTCGCCGCGCAGGTCCTGGTGAAGCTCGGCGCCGACCTCTCCCGCGTGCGCCAGCAGGTCATCCAGCTCCTCTCCGGATACGCCGGCTCGAAGGAGGGCGCCACGCAGGCGGCCGGTGGCGCGTCGGGCGAGCAGCAGCAGTCCGGCTCCCTCGTGCTCGACCAGTTCGGGCGCAACCTCACGCAGCTCGCGCGCGACAAGAAGCTCGACCCGGTGATCGGGCGCGAGAAGGAGATCGAACGCGTGATGCAGGTGCTGTCACGCCGCACCAAGAACAACCCCGTGCTCATCGGCGAGCCGGGTGTCGGCAAGACCGCGATCGTCGAGGGCCTCGCCTCCGACATCGTCGGCGGCGACGTCCCCGAGACGCTGCAGGGCAAGCAGCTCTACACCCTCGATCTCGGCGCGTTGGTGGCGGGCTCCCGCTACCGCGGCGACTTCGAGGAGCGCCTCAAGAAGGTGCTGAAGGAGATCCGCACCCGCGGCGACATCATCCTGTTCATCGACGAGCTGCACACGCTCGTCGGCGCGGGCGCGGCCGAAGGCGCGATCGACGCCGCGAGCATCCTCAAGCCGATGCTCGCCCGCGGCGAGCTGCAGACCATCGGCGCCACCACGCTGGATGAGTACCGCAAGCACCTCGAGAAGGACGCCGCGCTCGAGCGTCGCTTCCAGCCGATCAAGGTCGAGGAGCCCTCGGTGGCCCACACGATCGAGATCCTCAAGGGCCTGCGCGACCGCTACGAGCAGCACCACCGGGTGACCATCACCGACCAGGCGCTGGTCGCGGCGGCCAACCTCGCGGATCGCTACATCTCCGACCGTCACCTCCCCGACAAGGCGATCGACCTCATCGACGAAGCGGGTTCGCGCCTGCGCATCCGTCGTATGCAGGCACCGCCCGACTACCGCGAGCTCGAGGACCAGATCGCGAACACGCGTCGCGAGAAGGAAGCGGCCATCGAGGCGCAACAGTTCGAGCGCGCCGCGAAGCTCCGCGACGACGAGAAGGCGCTCCTCGAGCAGCGCGAGACCAAGGAAACGGAATGGCGCGCCGAGGGTGTCGACCTCTTCAACGAGGTCACCGAGGAGTCCATCGCCGAAGTGCTCGCGCTGTGGACCGGCATCCCGGTGTACAAGCTCACCGAGGAGGAGACGGCCAAGCTCCTGCGCATGGAGGAGGAGCTTGGCCGTCTCCTCCTCGGTGAGCTTGTACACCGGGATGCCGGTCCACAGCGCGAGCACTTCGGCGATGGACTCCTCGGTGACCTCGTTGAAGAGGTCGACACCCTCGGCG
>Ga0075017_100002476_pt1 | contig 11552 bp, 10 predicted proteins | sample AleBraG_ABR_2012_FD_71475 | JGI IMG/M metagenome (GOLD analysis project Ga0075017, IMG submission 71475) | Freshwater sediment microbial communities in response to fracking from Pennsylvania, USA - Alex Branch Run_MetaG_ABR_2012 | ecosystem: Environmental > Aquatic > Freshwater > Creek >...
TCGGCAACGCGCCGCCCCGGCCGTAACACACCGGCCCGGGGACCGAACCGGCGGATTCGGGACCGACGAGGAGCGCCCCCTGGCGGACGCGGGCGATGGAGCCGCCACCGGCACCGACGCTCTGCACGTCGACCATGGGCAGGCCGATGTAATAGCGGTAGCGCCAGTTCCAGTCGGTCTTGATCTGGGGCTGACCGCGACGCACGAGACAGATGTCGAAGCTCGTGCCGCCCATGTCGACGGCGAGGAAGTCGCCGGCGTTGGCCCGGTTCGCCGCGAGCGTCGCCCCCATGACCCCGCCGGTCGGTCCGGACGCGAGCAAGGTGACCGCGCGCCGTGCGACGTAGTCGGGGGGCATCACGCCGCCGGTCGACTGCATGATGAGCAAGGGCCCGCCGTAACCGGCCCGTCGTAGCTCGTCCTGGAGGTGCGACGTGTAGCGCGCGATGCGCGGCGCGACGTATGCGTTCACGAGCGTGGTCGACACGCGTTCGAACTCGGGCCCGCGCGGCATGACCTCGTGGGAGAGCGAGATGTGCTCGACCTCGGGGAACTCCTCGAGCACGATCTCGCGCGTGCGGCGCTCGTGCTCCGGGTTCACGAACGAGAACAGGTACATGACCGCGATCGAGGTGACGCCGAGCTGACGGAGCCGCTGCACCCCGCGCCGCACGGCTTGCTCGTCGAGGCCGTGCACGACCTTGCCCGTGTGATCCATGCGCTCGCGGATCGGGATGCGGGCGCGGCGGCGCGCGATGGGGATCGGGCCCGGCGCGTTCGGGTCCCAGATCTGTTCCTTGTGGCACCGACGGAGCTCGATCTCGTCGCGGTGGCCCTCGGTGACGAGCAGGCCGGTCTCGGCGCCGTTCATCTCGATCATCGTGTTGTCGGCGGTGGTGGTGCCGTGCACGAGGATCTCGAGCTGGGAGCACAGCTCGGAGAGGGAGAGCCCGAACCGGTCGGCGAGCTGGCTCAGGCCGGTCATCACGCCGATCGACTGGTCTTCGAGCGTGCTCGGCGTCTTGTCGAGCACGATCTCACCCTCGGGCGTGACGCAGATGAGGTCGGTGAACGTGCCGCCGACGTCGACTCCGACGCGGTAGCCCATCAGCGCAGTTTCCTCATCCGCGTAACTCTGCGCGGAGCGCGGCAGTGGCCGCGTCGTCGATCTCGAGCGTCAGGTCGTCGAGTGAGCCGGTGAGCACGACGCCGTAGTCGCGCCGGGCGCCCTCCACCGACACGTACTCGTCGAGCACGTCGTCGAGCACGGCTTGGGCGTCGCGATCCAGCGGGTCGCCCCAACCGCCGCCGCCGCCGTAGTTGAACATGATGCGCTCGCCGGCCTGCATCGGGATCCAGTCGGCGGTGTGCCCGACGCGGTATGGGTCGTCGCTTCCGTAGCGCAGGATCATCTCGTTCGGCGCACCGTTGTGGCCGCCGCAGATCCCGGGCATCGGATACTTCATCCCGACCACGTACGTGTAGACCTTGGAGTCGACGAGCACTTCCTTCTCGTAGTGGCTGCCGCAGATCCCGCGCCACTGGCCCGGCCCGCCCGAGTCGGTGCGGTAGTCGCGGCTCCACTGGATGTGCGGATACAACGACTCGTTGATCTCGGCGGTCGCCTTCCACAAATTGCCGAAGCTCGCGTTGAGCGCGCCCCACGCGTCCATCCCCATCGAGGCGTTGCACCAACCGGCATAGACCTCGGCGGAGTGGTCGGTGAACGACGCGCCGGTGCGCGGATCGACGCCGGTGATGATCGTGGGGATTCCCGTCTTGTAGGTCTGGGGCACCGCGCGCTCGGGCAGCACGTGCTGCATCGCGACCGCGATCACTTCACCCACATCGGCGCCGGGATGGTGTGTTCCCGCGCTCACCGGCTTGCCGGGGTCGGGATTCAGCACGCACCCCTTCGGAACCACGAGCTTGATCTGTTCGAAGAACCCTTCGTTCTTGGGGATCTCGGGATCCATCATCGCGGCGATCTGACCGACGGTGTAGCCGCGCGTGTTGCCGTAGGTGGACCATGCCTGCAGCTCCGGGCGCGAGTCGGATCCGGTGAAGTCGATCGTGAGCGTGTCTCCGGCGACGGTCACCTTCACGTGCAGGTGCACGTCGGGATTGCCGAGCGGATCGTGGTCGACGTAGGCGTCGCCTTCGTATTCGCCGTCGGGCCACTGGGCGACTTCCTCACGGAAGCGGCGGGAGGCGTAGTCGATCATCGCGTCGACGCTCGCCTCGACCGTCGACGCGCCGTAGCGGTCGATGATCTCGCTGAGCCGTTGGACGCCGAGCTGCGCCGAACCGATCTGGGCCCGGAGGTCGCCGATGTAGCTCGGGATGCGGTTGTTGGTCTGCAGCGCGTAGAGCACGTCCCGGCGCTCCACGCCGCGGTCGATCACCTTCACGACCGGCCAGCGAACCCCTTCGCCCCAGATGTCGGTCGCGGTGATGTTGTAACCACCGGGAACGCCACCGCCGGTGTCGCCGTGGTGACACTGGATGCTGGCGATCAAGACCATGCGCCGGGAACGACCGTCGGGCGCGTCGGCGAACACCGGCGCGAAGACGTTGTAGTCGGGGAGATGGCCGCCCCCGTGATACGGGTCATTGGCCACGAACACGTCGCCCTCGTGGAACTCCTCGACGCCGAGGAACTCCAGCGCGAACCGAACCGGCAAGGTCGACGTCAGCATGAACTGCGGGATCCCGACCGACAACGCCGCGAGGCGACCCGAGGCGTCGAGCACGGTCGCGTTGCGCTCGTTCGACTGGTTGAGGATGGGCGTGGTCGCAGTACGCGACACGTATTCGGCCATCTCGAAACAGACCGTCTCCATGCCGCCGCGGATCACTTCCGCGGTCACGGGATCGACGGCGCGCGAGTCGGAGAGCCGAGCCCGGCTACCGGCGAGACGAACGAGATCGACGTTGGTCATGGCGCCCCCCATTGGGTCGAGGCGGTGGGTCGAGAACCTGACGTCTGCGTTAGAAGTGTACTTCCGGCAACCACGCGAGCGTCAGGCCACGTCGAAGAGGAGCCCGGCGATGCGGTCGAGGTGCCAGCTCGTGGTGCCGAGCATGTCCTCGTCGGCGGTCGCGCGCCGCAAGTAGAGGTGCAGGTCGTGCTCCCACGTGTAGCCGATGCCACCGTGGATCTGGGCGCCGTCCTTCAGGATCCGGCGCGCCGCCTCGCCGGCGGCCGCCTTGGCCGAATGGCACGCCAGCCCGCGGTCGCCGGCCGCGGCGTCGCAGGTCATCGCCGCGTACTGCACGGCCGCGGTCGCACGCTGGAGCGCGAGCGACATCTCCGCGAGCTTGTGCTGAATGGCCTGGAACGAGCCGATCGGCCGGTCGAACTGGTGCCGTTCCTTCGCGTAGGCGAGCGCCATGTCGAAGATGCGCCGGGCGGTGCCGGTCATCTCGGCCGCGATCGAAACGTGCGCACGGTCGCGCCACGCGGCGAAGGCTTCCGGGTCGATCGGCCGCAGGTGCGGGTCGAGGTCGACAGCGTCGAACTGGAATGCCCGGCGCGAGAAGTCGATGGTGCCGACGAATCGCAGCCGATCGCGCACTTGATCGGTGTCGACCACCCCGACGGTCGGTCCGGGCCCGATGACGGCGATGCGCTCGACGCGGTCGGCTTCGAGCACGAAGGGGTTCATCGGATCGTCGAGGAACGCGACGGTGCCGGTCGTGTCGCCGTCACCGCCCGCGAGCGACGTGTACAGCGCGGTGGCCAGGAACGGACCCGGCGCGGCCGCATAGCCGGTCTGCTCCAGGAAGAGGCACAGGTCGGTGGCGGGGCCGGCGCCCAGCGCCGTGTACTCGCGCAGGTGCCGCCACAGCGGTTCGTAGACAGCGGGGTCGTCGATGTGGGCGCGCACGATTGCCGGCGGGCACTCGCGTTGGAGGAGCTTGGCGGCCGTGTCGCGAAGGAGCTGCTGGTCGTCGGTGAGAGAGAAGTCCACGGTGTCTCAGCTCCTCGGGAGCCCGAGGACGCGCTGGGCGATGATGTTGCGTTGGATCTCCGAGCTGCCGCCGGCGATCGTGTTCGCGAACGACATGAAGAAGCCGTGCGACCAACGGCCGACGTCGGCGTAGGCCGGGTCCGTGACCGGCGCGATCGGGCCGACGATCTCCATCCCCAACTCGTAGGCCGCCTTGCCGGCCTCGGACGTCGCCATCTTCATGTAGGAGTGCTCGGGTGCCGAGGATCCCTGCGCGAAGGACGCGAACCCCTTGTAGCCCATGGCCCGCAGGCTCGACGCGAGCTCGTGGAACTGCGCGATCTTGCGCCGGATGATCGGATCGTCGACGCGACCGAACTTCTGGGCCAGCTCGACCAGGCCCGCGACCGTCTGCTCGAGCCGGCCCACGCTCTCAACCCACAGGCCGGCGCGCTCGTGCGCGAGTGATCCCTGGGTGATGCCCCAACCACCGTTGAGCGCGCCGACGAGGCTGTCGCGCGGCACCACCACGTCGGTGAAGAAGACCTCGGCGAAACCCGCCATGCCGTTGAGATGGCGCAGCGGGCGGATGTCGATGCCGGGCGTGTCCATGTCGAGGATCAGCAGCGAGATGCCCTTGTGCTTCGCCAGGCTCGGATCCGTGCGCACGTAGCAGAAGCACTTCTGCGCGATCGTCGCGTACGAAGTCCAGACCTTCTGCCCGTTGACCACGAAATGGTCGTCGAAGACCTCGGCGCGCGTTTGCAGGCCGGCAAGGTCGGAGCCTGCGTTCGGCTCGCTCATGCCGATGCACCAGATCGTGTCGCCCCGGATCGCGCTCGGCGCCATCGCGCGCTGGTTCTCGTTACCGAACTCGAGCAGGCTCGGCGCGACGATCGCATAGCCGGGGAAGTGTCCCGAGCGCGGGATGCGCCGGCTCGCGAGTGTCTCGAGGTAGATGAGCGTCTGGACCGGCGTGCAGTTCCGCCCGCCCAGCTCGGGCGGGTAGCCGGGGATCATCCACTGGTGGTCGAAGAGCGTGGCCTGCCAGTCGCGCATCCACTGCGGCACCAGCTCGTGGTCGTCGCCGACGTCGCCCTGGAAGTCGAAGCCGCCGCGCACCTCCTCCGGTGTATGCGTGTCGAGGAAGTCGACGAGATCGGCGCGGAACGCCTCGTCTTCGGGTCCCCAAGTGAGCTGCACCCTGTCTCCAGACTGCGTCCAATGAACCTGACGCGTGTGTCAGGAACGGTAGTTGATCGAGCTCAGCCTGCGTCGCGGTCGTCCCAGAGGTGACTGTCGTCGCGCAGCATCGTCGCGAAGGCCTCGACGTCGCGCTCGTAGTCATCCGGGTTGCGCGTCCGGCCTCGTGAAGCAAGACCTCGACGGGCGAGCGCGCGCGCCCGGGTGGCCAACGTCTCCTCGAGCGAGGCTCGGGGAACCAAGGAGTAGACGAGCTCGCAGTCGAGTGCGGCGGCGGCCCGGCGCAGCGAGTCGAGCTGAATGCGGCCTGCGACCTCCGACCGTTCGAGCTGGGATACGGCGGGCTGGCTCACACCCATACGCGCCGCGAGTTGGCGGCTGCTCATGCCGAGGGCGTCTCGGATCGTCCGGATCCAGCCCTGGTCGGGGAAGTCGGCAAGCGCGCGAATCACATCGAATCGCTGGTCGAGTTCCGCTCGGTCGATCGCACGCGCCCGATTTTCGATAAGGCAGAACTTATCAATTCGCGGGCGCGTCCGCCCCGAGCCCGGCGTCCTAGTTGCGGACCGTGTGCCAGCTGCAGGGCATGCGCTTGATCCCGTGGATGAAGTTGCTCTGGAGCATGTCGGGCTCACCGTTGATCTCGAGGTCGGGGAGGCGGCGGAACAGCTCCTCGAACATGACGCGGATCTCTCGCCGGGCGAGGTTCGCGCCGAGGCAGAAGTGGGGGCCGCCGGCGCCGAACCCGGCGTGCTCGTTCGGGCTCCGGGTGAGGTCGAACCGGAAGGGGTCGTCGAAGGCCCGTTCGTCGCGGTTGGCCGAGTTGTAGAACATCACCAGCTTGTCGCCGGCTTTGATCTCCTGGCCGCCCACCACCGTGTCGGCGACCGCAGTGCGGCGGAAGTGGATCACGGGCGTGGCCCAGCGGACGATCTCCTCGACCGCGGTCGGCGACACGGCTTCGAGGTCGGCGGTCCAGAGCGCGCGCTGGTCGGGGCGATGCGTGAGCTCGAGCATGCCGTGACTGATCGCCGTGCGGGTCGTCTCGTTTCCGGCCGCGACCAGGAGCAGGAAGAACGAGCCCAACTCGCCCGGTGTCAGCTTGTGACGCCCGTTCTCGTCTTCGACCTCGGCCTGCATCAGGGTGGTGGTGATGTCGTCGCGCGGGTTGTCGAGCCGATCCTGCGCGAGGTTGAGGCCGTACTGGAAGAGCTCCATGCCCGCGCCCATGAGCTCCTCGAGCGTCTGCACGTACTCCGGGTCGCCCACTCCGAGGATCGTGTTCGTGAGCTCGAAGATGCGCTGGATGTCCGAACGCGGGATACCGAGCATGTCGCAGATGATCTGCAAGGGAAGCACCGCCGCGATCTCCCTGACGAAATCGCACTCACCACCGAGTGTGATCACGTGGTCGACGATCTCCCGGGCCTGCTCACGCACGTTGTCGTCGATGCGCGCGACCTGACGCGGCGTGAAACCCCGGTTGACGATCAGGCGGAGCTTCGTGTGCTTCGGCGCGTCCATGTTGATCATCGAGCCGAGCCACTCCGCGATCTCGGCCGGTATGTCGCCGATGTTGATGCTCGGCGCCGAGTGGAACGTGTCGGGGTCGCGGCTCACCTGCATGACGTCGGCGTAGCGGGTGAGCGCCCAGAATCCCGGCCCTTGGGGAAAGTCGAACTCGGGCGGGGGGACAGGCTCCGCCTGGAACGTGATCGGCGCCTCCGCTCGCAGCTTGGCGAAGATGCCTTCCCGGTCGGGTCGTATCCACGCGTCGAGCTCGCCGAGACGGATCTCGTCGATCGAGAGGTCGGTCGTCGGAATGGGAACGGTGAGTGTCATCGTGACCTCGCGGGGCTAGGCGTCGCCGACATTGGGCATGAAGGGTGGCACGCTGCGTGCGGCGGTCGCGAACATGTCGCCGGAGATGCTGTCGATCAGGTCGATGGTCCACGGCTTCTCGGCGGTCGAGTTGGTGACGGGCCGCCAACCGCGCAGCAGCTGTACCTGGCCGCCCATGACTTTCACGACCTGCCCGCTCACACCGTCGGAGAGGTCGGATGCGAGCCAGCCGACCACAGCGGAGATGTTCTCCGGGGCGAAGCGGTCGAACTCGCCCTCTTTCGCGTTCATGAAGTCACCGGCGACCTGTTCGGTGAGGCGAGTGCGCGCGACGGGGGCGATGGCATTGACGCGCACGCCGATGCGTTCGAGCTCTCTGGCCATCACGATGGTCATCGCCGCGATGCCCGCCTTGGCCGCCGCGTAGTTGACCTGCCCGGCGTTGCCGTACAGGCCGGATTCCGAGGCGGTGTTGACGATCTTCGCATTCACCGGGTTGCCGGTCTCCTTCGACTTCGCGCGCCAATAGGTCGCGGCGAATCGCGACGGTGCGAAGTGGCCTTTGAGGTGCACGTCGATCACCGCGTCCCACTCGGCCTCGTCCATGTTGAAGCTCATCTTGTCGCGAAGGATGCCGGCGTTGTTCACGAGCACGTCGAGGCCGCCGAGCTCCTCGACCGCCTGTTGCACCATCCGCTGCGCGCCGTCCCACGACGACACGCTGTCGTAGTTGGCGATCGCCCGCCCGCCCTTGGCGGTGATCTCGTCGACCACTTCTTGCGCGGGCGTCGCGTCGGCGCCGTCGCCGCCGCTGCTGCCGCCGAGGTCGTTCACGACGACGGCCGCGCCTTCCGAAGCGAGCAACAGCGCGTGACTGCGGCCGATCCCGCGCCCCGCCCCCGTCACGATGGCCACCTTGCCGTCGAACCGACCCACGCTGTCCTCCAAGTTGTTCACGTGCAGTGTCTTCGGCTTGCAGTCTCGCGACGGGCTGCCGGTGCGGCAACTTGTCGCGACGGAAGCGGGATCACGACGTGAGCGCGGCGCGCAGCGCGTCGCGGTCGTCGACGCTCACCAGGATCTCGCGAATCTCGAGCGGGAAGCCCATCAACGCGCCCCGGACCGGTCGTGAGAGCCGGATGACCGCGATCGGGCTGTGCGCACCGTTCACGAGCCAGCGCCCGCGCCAACCGTGCGCGCCGATGCTCACGACGGGACGATGGGGCACGACCTCCATCACATCGGCGCGGGCGAACGTGGTCCGGAACGCCCACGACATGCGCACCCTCACGACGTTCCCGTCGATGCCGATGTAGGCGAGCCGGGCGGGAAGCAAGAAGAGCGGAAGGAGCCAGCGCCACGGCGAGCTGTACCGGATCGGAATTCGCTTCAAGGCTGCTCCTGAGGTCGAGACGGGGCTGCGCCGAAGGCGAGTGAGACGCCGATGTGGCCGAGCTCGACGAGCTGGAGCGCCGCCAGATCTTCGCGCGTGCACCACGCGGCCCGATCCGTGCTCTCCTTCGTCTCGTGGCGCAGCTGCCCGCCGGTGATCTCGGTGCGGTAAACGATGCGCACACTGTGGTAGTCGGTCTCGGCTCCCGACGGTGCGCGCGCCACTCGTCGGAGCGAGTCGACGGCGAGCAGCTCGACGATCCGGCCGGTGAGGCCCGTCTCCTCCTCGAGCTCGCGCCGCGCCCCCGCCTCCGGGTGCTCTCCGAAGTCGAGCCCGCCACCCGGCAACGTCCACCAACCGGGACGTTCGGTGATGTCGCTCAATCTGCACATCAAGAGTCGCGACGCGTCGTCGACGCACACGTTGTAGGCGGCCACCCGTTGCAGGCGTTCCATGCGCGGAGGTTCGCTCAGGTGCCGTCGAAGTGCGCGTCGCGCTTCTCGCGGAACGCGGCCATGCCCTCCACGAGGTCAGGTGATGCCGTGGCGAGCGTCTGGAAGTGGCCTTCCAACTCGAGTGAGCCCGCGAGGTCGGTCTCGAACGACGCGTTCAACAGGCGCTTCGACAGGCCCAGGGAGCGCGTCGGGCCCGCGGCGAGCCGGCGGGTGAGGTCGAGCGCGTCGGGCATGAGGGCTTCGGGCGAGTCGACGCATCGGTATGCGAGCCCCATGTCGACGGCTTCGGCTCCGGTCGCACCCTCGCCGAGCATCACCATCGCCTTTGCCCGTGGCAGCCCGACCAGGCGGGGGAGCAGGTAGGCGCCGCCCGCGTCGGCGACGAGGCCCCATTTGGCGAAGGTCCAGATGAAGCGTGTGCGCGGATGCACGAACACGAAGTCGCACGCGAGCGCGAGGTGGGCGCCGGGCCCGACCGCGGCGCCGTTGACCGCGGCGATCGTCGGCTTGTCGAGCTCCCACAGCTCACGTATGAAGGTCTGAACGCCCGCGCGCAGCGCCTCGGAGGTGGTGCGCGGCACGAAGCCGGGCCGGCCGGCCTGGGTGACGGTCGACGCGCTGAGGTCCATTCCGGCGCAGAAGCTGTCGCCCTCGCCGGTGATCAACACCGCCCGGACTGCGGGATCGGCGCGGAACTCGCGGATCGCGTCGATGATGCCGTCGCGCATCGCGATGGTCAGCGCGTTCTTCGCATCGGGCCGGTCGAGCACGATGCGGCCGACTCCGTCGGGGTCGCGCTCGACGCGGAGATGCGTTTCGGCCATGAGGGGTTACTTCCGGTTCGTCAGGATGTTGACCACCGACACGCCCGAGCCGCGACCGCCCGCATTGTGTTGGAGCGCGAAGCCGTTGCGCGTCTCGATCTGGCGGTCGTTGGCCTCGCCGCGGAGTTGCCACCAGCACTCGGTGATCTGGGCCACGCCGGTCGCGCCGATCGGGTGCCCCTTGGCGAGCAGCCCGCCCGAGGTGTTGACCGGGATGCGGCCCGTGAGCGAGGTCTCGCCCTCGAGGCTGGCGCGACCACCGTCGCCCTTTTCGAAGAACCCGAGATCTTCGACGTCGAGGATCTCGGTGATCGTGAAGCAGTCGTGCACTTCGGCGCAGTCGATCTGCTCGGGGCCGACGCCGGCCATGGCGTACGCCCGCTCGGCGGCGAGACGGGTGGCCTTGATCTCGACGAAGGAGTCCTTCTCGTGCAGGTACGGGTGGTCGGTCGCGACGCCGAAGCCGGCGACGAACACGGGCCGGTCGGTGAACTCTGCCGCGCGCTCGGCCGGCACCAACAACACCGCGGCCGCGCCGTCGGTCTGCGGGCAACAGTCGAGCAGGTGCAGCGGATGGCACACCGGCGGCGACTTCAGCACGTCGTCGACCGTGATCTCGTTCTGGAAGTGAGCGTACGGATCGCGCGCGCCGTTGTAGTGGTTCTTGACCGCGACCGAAGCGAGCATCTCGCGCGTCGTGCCGAACTCGTGCATGTGGCGGGTCGCGAACGGCGCGAACAGCACCGGCGCGGTCTCGCCCCGCGTGAAGATGGGGTGGCCGGAGGCGGCGCGCGAGAGCAGCCCTTCCTCGGTCGACTTGTCGCGCATCTTCTCGACACCGATCACGAGCACGACGTCGTGGACTCCGCTCGCGACGGCCATCGCCCCGACGCGGAACGCGTCGGAGCCCGACGGGCACGCGTTCTCGATGCGCGTGCACGGGATGCCGACGAGCCCGATCGCGGTCGGGATCGTGTTGCCGCCGATGCCTTCCTGACCCCAGAGCGTTCCGCGCTGGGTCGCGACGAAGGCCGCATCGACCTGGTGTGGCTCGAATCCCTTGTCGACGCTCGCCACCGCGGCGTCGAACGCGGCCGCGGCCATCTGTTCGTAGCTCTGGTCGAACAGCTCGCCCATCTTGATGAGGCCGGCGCCCACTACCGCCACGCGGTTCCACGCCATTACGTCAACTCCGATCGCTGGTTACGAGCAACGGCCGCGCTTTGAAGCCGTAGACCGGAACGCCCCGCTCGTGCGCGTACTTCCGCAGCACGAGCTCGACGGGTCGTCCGATCGCGACATCGGAACCGTCGCCGACTACTTGGAGCATGAGCCGGGCGCCGTCGTCCATGTCGAGCACCGCGATCGGCAGGGGGGCGACGAACGGCGCCGGCATCGTCTGGTTGATCACGTAGGTGTGCACCGTTCCGCCACGCGCGAGGGAGACCGGCTCGAGCTTGGGGCCGCCGCAGTTGATGCAGGTCGGATGGATCGAAGGTGGTGTGCTGATCGTCCCGCAGTCGACGCATCGCCCTCCGAGGAGGCCCAGCATCTCGTCGGCGCCGCGCGCGAACAGCGCGCTCTCGGGCGGGACACCCATCGGGATGGTCTCGCCGCCGGGTACGAGCTGACCGCGTGCGCGCAGCAGTTCGGCGTACGTGGCGGGGCGCCCGCGTTCGAATGCCGCCGACACGAGGTCGGCGCCCGCGACCGGAGACTCGACTTCGACGAGGACGCCGGTGGTGCGGCCTCCGCCGGTGCCGACGACGGCGATCGTTCCCGGAGCTCCCATCGCGCCGAGCGCGCCCAGCAACGCGGCTGCCGCGCCGGAGTCGCCGACGTGCTTGTACGCGATCGCCGACGCGGCAGGAGCGTCACCGAC
>Ga0075017_100002477_pt1 | contig 11550 bp, 6 predicted proteins | sample AleBraG_ABR_2012_FD_71475 | JGI IMG/M metagenome (GOLD analysis project Ga0075017, IMG submission 71475) | Freshwater sediment microbial communities in response to fracking from Pennsylvania, USA - Alex Branch Run_MetaG_ABR_2012 | ecosystem: Environmental > Aquatic > Freshwater > Creek >...
CAGGGGCAGGTGCACGACGACCTCTTCGTGGTCCCGACCCATCGGCGGGCAGTGATCGATCTGGGCCCGGCGTCGTCTGTACGTGGGGACCCGCTCGGTCTGCTTCGTCGCGAGGCGGTTTCGGGGCAGACCGAAGAGGTGTTCGTGCACCCGACGGTGGTGCAATTGGGGAATCTGGGCGCGGGCCTGCTGCGCGATCTGGAGGGGCAGACCACTCGGGACAACTCCAACAGCGACCTGGCCTTTCACACGCTGCGCGAATACGTCGAGGGCGACGATCGTCGGTATGTCCATTGGCGAAGCTCGGCGAAGGCGGGGCGCCTGTTGGTGCGGCAGTTCCTGGACACCCGCCGCTCGCGACTGACAGTGGTGATCGACAGCTCCGTCCACAGCTACCGCACGGACGAGGAGTTCGAAATCGCGGTGTCGGTGGCGGCGTCGCTGGGGCTGCGTGCGCTGCGAGAGGACATCGACCTGACCGTTGTCGCTGCGGACCACGCGGTCAGCAACACGGGCGCTCAGCGCCTGCTTGACACGCTGTCCCGCGTCTCGCCGGATCAGGCACCGACCAGCGACCTGAGCGCTCTGGTGGTCCGCGCTAGCCGGCTTGCGACGGACACCAGTGTCGCGATCTTGATCACCGGTAGCGTGATCCCGTTTGCCGACCTGCACGCCGCAACCCTGTTCCTTGGACCCGACGTGCGTCCGATGGCGATCCGGGTCGAGACCGACGCACCCACTGGGATAGGCCGCTCCGGCGGGCTCACCGTGCTGGGGGTGCGGCGACTGCGTGACCTGCCGCCACTGCTCGCCTCAGCGGTGGGCACATGAGCAGGCTGGCGTCGGTCCCACCGACCCGAGACGAACTGTTGGACGCCCTCGCCCTCACGGTGCTCACGTGCCTCGGGCTCATCGGGTTCAAGAGCGCCTACGGCGGGACGGCGTACCTGATCGTCGGGATGATCGCGTTCGCGTTCGGATTGGTCCTGGCGCATGTGACAGTGCGGCTGCGCCAGCCTCTACTGCTAGTGGCCATCGTAACCGTCGTGGCTGCCTGCCTGCTGTCCGCGGGGGTCGCATTCCGAACGTCGGCCACTGGTGGCTTCGTCCCCACGCTGACCACTCTGCGCGAGTTGTTCAGCGCCGTCGTACATGGGTGGAAGGAATTGCTGACAACGGTGCAGCCGGTTGGCAGCGCCGGTGACCTGCTGGCCATCCCGTACCTGCTCGGTCTGCTTGCCGCGGTGGTCGGTTACAGTGCAGCCCGCCGATCTCGCTATCCCGGGCTCGCACTGTTCGCTCCGGCGGCGGTGGTCGCACTGAGCATCCTGTTCGGTGCGCCGACGCCGGCGGCCGAGTTCTTGCAGGGCGCAGCATTCGCCGGAGTCGGGCTTGGCTGGATGGCCGTGCGCCAGGCTCGGCGCCCCACGATTGGCGTGCGTTCTCGATCCCGACTGATGCGCCCGCTCACAGCGCTGGCCATGTTGGCGGTCGCAGTCGGTGGCGCCTCGGTGGTCGGTCCGCACCTGCCGCTTGCCCAGGCCCAGGAGCGGGTCGTGCTGCACGCCCAGCCACCCTTCGATGCCAGCGCCTACCCCAGCCCACTGGCCGGATACCGCAAATTCACCAAAGCTTCCCCATACTCTCTCGCCGACGCCACCTTGTTCACCGTGCACGGCCTGGCTGCGAACAGCATTGTCCGGATCGCGACAATGGATGCCTATGACGGAACGGTCTGGGGCGTTTCCAACGCGGCTGGCGCCGGTACATCAATCGCAGGGTTCGCCAAGGTGGGTAATACCCTTCCCGGTGGCAGCTCCGGGGCAAGGTCCGTACGGGTGGACATCGGTCCCGGCTACCGGGATGTCTGGCTCCCCACCACCGGGAATGTCTCTGGCATTTCCTTCGCCGGACCGGACGCCAAGGTGATGGCGGACCAGCTTCGCTATAACCTCGCGACGGGGACCGGGGTGATCACCGGCGGTCTTCGGTCGGGCGATGTGGTGATCCTTGCGGAGCGGCCGGTCTCGATGCCGTCGACGACCGAGCTTTCCGGGGCGACGCCCTACGGGGCCCCAGACCTTCCGCCCAGCTCGACGGCCTTCGTCCAGGCGACTGCGGCAAAATGGGCCGGTTCGGCGACCACCCCGGTGCAGCAGGCCCTCGCAATCGCGGCATATCTGCACGCGAACGGTCGTTACAGCGACGGCGCGGATACGTCTGGCTCGCTTCCAGGGCACGGGATTGCTCGCATCGGCGAATTCCTGCAAAGCCAGGGGCAGAAGCAGATCGTCGGCGACGACGAGCAGTACGGCGCCGCCATGGCTTTGATGGCCAACGCCGTCGGGGTCCCCGCCCGGGTGGTCCTGGAGGCCACGGTTCCCGCCTCCGGTGTCGTCACGGGTTCGATGATCAGCGTAGGCGTCGAACTACGGCTCGCCGGCTTCGGGTGGGTCGACCTGCACGAGGAGACCTTCACCCCGAGCCGGGACAACGCGCCGCTACCTCAGACCGTGCCACCCCCGCCCAAGAACGTGCCACCTGTCGTCCCCCCGCCGGCCAAGGCCCTGCCACCCGTCGACCTGGGAAGCACCAGGCTGTCCGACTCCCTCGCCACCCAGCGCAACGCGGCTCGGCCGACGGCTGCCGGCTTTCAGATCCCCGGGATCGTCATCACGGCGATCCGTTGGGCCGGACCGCCCCTTCTGGTTGTGGCCGCAGCGGTGTTGAGCGTGCTCGGTCTGAAGCAGCGCCGCCGGCGTCGTCGGCGCTCGCGTGGTGCCCCCGCCACCCGCGTGGCGGCGGGTTGGCGTGAACTGATCGACGTCGCCCGCGACCATGGCCTCACGGTGAATCGTTGGCACACACGTCGGGAGCAGGCCAGGGCCCTCGGTGCACTTCCCTCGCCAATGTGCGCCGCGCTGGCGGGCCCGGCAGACACGGTCACCTTCGGGCCGGAACCCCCGAACGAGGCGGCAGTTGCTCACTACTGGCATCAGGTGGACGAGGCAAAGCGCGCGCTGGCGGCCTCAGTCGGCTGGCGGGCACGTTGGAAGGCTGCGCTAAGCCTTCGGTCACTGCGCGCGGTCCACGCCGAGGGGAAGAGCGCGTGAGGATCAAGCTCACCCTGATGCGCCCAGGTGGCTCGTCAGTCGATCTGGTCGTCACCGCCGATACCGCCGCCACGGTCGGGCAGCTTGCCGGAGCCATCGCCGACCGTGACCCTGCAGCCAAGACGCCGGTGGCGCCCGGGCCTCTGAGTCTTGACCTGGTGAACGGGCACGGCCGCACGAGCATCGACCCTCTCGTCACGTTGGGCGACTCGCAGCTTCGCTCCGGTTCCACCGTGATCGTGACTGCTGCCGAACAGGCTGCGACCGCCGCGCCACGAGCCGCCGCCGCGGTAGTTCGGGTCACGGTCGGACCTGACGCCGGCAAGGCGTTCAGCCTTGCCGTCGGCACTAGCCTGGTAGGTCGCAACTCCGACTGCGAGATCCGGCTGTCCGACCCACTCGTGTCCCGTCATCACGCCAAGCTGCACGTCACCGACACGGTCGAGGTTGTGGACCTGGGGTCCGCCAACGGGGTGATGGTTGGTGGCGGCCTCATATCGAGGGCGGTACTGCGCCACGGCGATGAGGTGGTCATCGGCGATACGACCTTCGGTGCCGAGATGGTCCTCGGCACGGCGGCAGAGTCCGACTCCGCGGTCGAGATGTTCAACCGGTCACCGAGACTGGACCCGGATTTCGTCGGCACGGACCTATCGCTGCCGGAGCCCCCGGACCGGTTCTCCAACCAGCGCATTCCGATCCTGCCGCTGATCGCCCCCGTCTTCGTCGGGGCCCTGCTCTACTTGATCACGCGGACGCTCACGTCCCTGGCGTTCGTCGCGCTGAGCCCAGTGATGCTGCTGGCCAACATCGTGGAGTCGAGACTGGGCGGCCGACGGGCGTACCGCAACGCCCTCGAGGAGTTCCACTCCGACCTTGAAGCGCTCGACGAACAGATCGCGGTTTTGGTCCATCAGGAACAGACCCAAAGGTCCGCCGAGCACCCGGACACCTCACAGTGTTTGCTCGCGGCCCGCGATCGCACGCCGCTGCTCTGGACCCGCCGCCCCGGAACCACACGATTCCTAAGCCTGCGACTGGGGCTGGCCAACCTGCCGTCCAGGATCCGCCTGGAGATGCCTCGGCGCGGCAAGGCAACCAAGGATGTCTGGGCCGAGCTCGAAGAGTTCACTGCCCAGCGGGCGACAGTCGAGGGGGTACCGGCGGTCGCGGCTTTCACCGAAACTGGTTCCCTCGGCGTCGCCGGCCCGGCAGAGCCGGCCCAATCCGTGGCCCGGGCGCTGCTCGCTCAGGCGGTCACGCTGCACTCCCCGGCGGAGCTCGTTCTCTGCGCTCTGGTACCCAGCGACCGGTCGGCGACGTGGGACTGGCTGAAGTGGCTGCCGCACAGCAGCTCGGCACACAGCCCGATCGGTACCGATCAGCTCGCATGCGACCCAGCGTCAGCAGGGCAGCTGGTGTCCGCGCTCGAGGACCTCGTCGCCCAGCGACGTGATGCGAAGGACGATGCCGGCCCGGTTGTCCTGGTGTTCGTTGACGACGCACCCCCCGTCGACCGGAGCCGACTGGTCAAGCTAGCCTCGGACGGGCCGGCTGGAGGCGTCTACTTGCTGTGGCTTGCACCCAGCCGCGCCCTACTCCCAGGCACTTGCGGGGTCTTCCTCGACGTCGACGGTGGCGGACCGGACGCCGTCGCAGGCTACCTAGATACCGGAACCGCAGTCACACCTGTCACCTGTGAGTCGATCTCAGCAGCCCAGGTGGCGGAGCTCGCCCGCAGCCTCGCGCCGCTGATCGACTCGGGGGCGCCTCTGGACGATGACAGCGACCTGCCCGCCTCGATCTCCTGGCTTGAGTTGCACGGCCGTGAGCTGGCCTCCTCGTCCGCCGCCGTCATCGAGCGGTGGGTCGAGAGTAGCTCCTTGGTGACAGGCCGCTACGCCCCGCCGGCCGGCCGCGGCCGGCCGGGCTCGTTGCGTGCAGTGTTGGGTCAGAACGCGGGCGAGCCACACATTGTGGACTTGCGCGCCAACGGCCCGCACGCACTCGTGGGAGGGACCACGGGGTCCGGCAAGAGCGAGCTCCTGCAGAGCTGGATCCTCGGTATGGCAGCCGCGCACAGCCCACAGCGGGTGAACTTCCTCCTGGTCGACTACAAGGGTGGCTCGGCGTTCAGCGAGTGTGTCCGTCTGCCGCACACGATCGGCCTGGTCACGGACCTGACCCCGCACCTTGTCCGCCGAGCGCTCATCTCCCTGCTGGCCGAGCTGCGCTATCGCGAGAAGCTGTTCGGTCAGAAACGGGCCAAGGACCTCATAGAGCTCGAGACTCGGGGCGACCCCGAGGCACCACCCAGCCTGGTCATCGTTGTCGACGAGTTCGCCGCGCTGGTGCAGGAGGTCCCCGAGTTCGTCGACGGTGTGGTCAACGTCGCGCAGCGGGGCCGCTCGCTCGGACTGCACCTTATCCTTGCCACTCAACGCCCGGCCGGTGTGATCAAGGACAACTTGCGGGCCAACACCAACCTCCGACTGGCGCTGCGCGTAGCCGACGAAGATGACAGCATGGACGTCCTCGGTTCGCCGATAGCCGCAGGCTTCGATCCCGCCCTTCCCGGCCGCTCGGTCTCCAAGACTGGCCCCGGCCGACTGGTGCCCTTCCAAGCCGCCTACGTCGGAGGCTGGACTGCCGAGGACGTCCAACCGCCCAGGATCTCACTTCAAGAGCTGACCCTCGGCCGAGGTGCGGTCTGGGATGAACCAGACTCGGGCGTTACCGACGGTGTGGATCTCGGGCCGACGGACATCCGCAGGGTTGTCGATGTTGTCGTGCAGGCCCATGCGCTAGCGGAGCTCCCTGCGCCGCGCAAACCGTGGCGACCCGAGCTGGCACACGCGTACGACCTGGCCAAGCTCCCGAGCCCGCGACGCGACGACGAGTTGGTGTTCGGGGTCCGTGACGATCCGGAGAACCAGGACCAGCCAGCCGCCGTCTTCCATCCGGATCGGCACGGAAACCTCGTCGTCTACGGGACGGGCGGTTCGGGCAAGAGCACGCTGCTCCGCACTGTCGCCATCGCGGCCGGATTCGCGATCCGCGGAGGCCCCTGCCACGTGTACGCGCTCGACTTCGGCGCCCGTGGACTCGACATGCTCGAGGTTTTACCACACGTGGGCAGTGTCATAACTGGCTCCGATCACGAGCGGATCACGCGGCTTCTCGGGGACCTGCGAGCCATGGTGGATGAGCGGGCCGCCCGGTATGCGACAGTGAATGCGGGTACGATCAACGCCTACCGTGAGCGCGGCGACGCACCTGACGAGCCACGGATCCTGCTGCTCGTCGACGGTCTCGCGGCGTTCCGATCCGCCTACGAGGTCGGTGACCGAAGCCGCTGGTTCGACCTGTTTGTGAGCCTGGCCACCGATGGTCGGCCTGTGGGCTTGAACGTACTGCTGACTGCTGACCGGCCAGGAGCGGTGCCGTCAGCGCTCGGCTCGTCGCTGCCCTATCGGGTTGTCTGTCGGCTCGCCGACGACAACGACTATGGGATGCTCGGTGCCCCTGGCGACATCCTCGACCACGCGTCACCCCCAGGCCGAGCGCTGGTCGGCGACGACGAGATTCAGGTCGCGGTGCTGGGCGGGAACCCCGATGTTCTCCAGCAGGCGTCCGCCATCAGCGAGCTCGCCCTGGCCATGACCCAGGCCGGAGTGGGTGCCGCACCTGCGGTTGGCCGGCTCACCGATCGCATCTCAATCCCCGAGCTGCCAGTCCAGCTGGATGGCGAGCCCGTGATAGGCGTTCTGGGGGCCACCCTGACGGTGGGCGGATTCAACCCACGGGGCAGCTTCCTCATCGCTGGCCCTCCCGGGAGCGGCCGCACCACGGCGCTGATGGCCACCCTGGAGAGCTTGCGCCGGTGGCGTAGCGGACTGGCGTATCACTATGTAGGGAGCCAGCGTTCTGCCCTGGCGGGCCTGCCGCTGTGGACAACGTCGGCAACCTCACCTCAGCAGGCCGCCGAACTCGCTACCACACTCGTCCCGCAGATCCGGGCAGGCGCAGGCGAGCTCGCGCACATCGTCGTCATCGAGAGCGTCGCGGACTTCCTGAACGGCATGGCGGATTTCCCCCTGCAGGAGCTCGCGAAAGCGGTCATCGATGCCGGACAGCTGCTGCTCTGCGAGGGCGAGACCAGTTCAGTGAGTGGGTCGTACCAGCTCCTGCAGTACGCGAAGAGCGGTCGGGCTGGGCTCGCACTCCAGCCCGAGCAGATCGACGGAACCTCGGTGTTTCGAACAGCATTTCCCCGACTCAGCCGCGCTGAGTTCCCACCCGGTCGTGGACTGCTGGTCGGGCGGCGGTCACCGCAAGTGATCCAAGTGGCGATGCCGACCGACGCCCTGCTTGTGATGGGGACCTCTACCCATTCCGAGACCTAGCCAAGATCGCTAGGTTGCCTGTAGTCAAGCCACGTCAACGAACAGGAGCACCACATGTCGCAGTATCTCGGTCTCGACCCAGCAGCGGTCCGCCAACTCGCCCAACAGATGCGGTCAGCCGCTGGTGAGATCCAGAACCTCAGCCAGCAGATCAACAGCCAGCTACAGAACACTCCGTGGACTGGACCGGACCGGGAAGCATTCCTAGGCGAGTGGCAGTCGGCGCACATGAGCCAACTGCACACCGTCGTGTCGGCACTCGAGCAGGCTGCCTCCACAGCGCAGCGCAACGCCGAGCAGCAGGAGCAGGTCTCCCAGTCATAACCAGTCGAGCTTTGAGTGCGGATCGAAAGGAGGGGTGACCATGGCATATTTGGGTGCCGACCCGGGCGCGATGGACTCCACAGCCGCCTTCGTAGAGCAGCAGGCCGCCATCCTGGACAACCACCGGTCCGCGCTCACAGCTCGCCTGCACCAGACTCCCTGGCACGGACAGTCCGCCGACAACTTCCGACGCGACTGGGACGGCGGCTACGCACGCACGCTCGCGGCTGCCGCGGACAGCTTGCGGATGGCAGCCCGCGTTCTAAAGGAGAATGCGAACCAGCAGAGAGAAGCAAGCGCTTCCGGCACTGGCAGGTCGGTGGCCGGCGGGTTTGGCTCGGGTGCGGCGGTGGGCGGCCCGGGCCTGCCCACTGAGCTCGCCCTCGATGCAGCCGCCATACTCGCCTATCTGGACGCGCACGGATTGACGGTCAAACGGGTCGGAGGAGGCTTCGTGATCGTCGGAGGGATTAAGTTCCTTCTTGACGCCCACCACGACCTTCGCGGACTCAACATCGACTCCGTCCGGAACCTGCTCAGCGTCTCCAAGTCGGTGGCCAAGGCGGCAAAGATCGGGCCGTTGGACGTCCTGAGCACCGGGTGGGACGCCGGTCAGGTTGGTGTTGATCTGAGTCAAGACCACTATCGAGCCGCGCTGTGGGACACGGGCACCGTCGGTGTCGATGTGGCGTCTATAGCTATTCCCGAGGTGGGTGCTTTCGTCTTGGGGGCCGACATCGGCATGTACCTGGATCACCAATTCCACATCAGCGATCACACGTCGTCCTACATCCAGGATCAGTCATTGCAAAGGCTCTACGGGACAGGGGCTGACGGGTTGACCGAGCAGCAGGCCACCCAGTTCGCGCACCGATATGATGGGCTTGGTGGAGCCGTCAACTACGTGCAGGACACCTATTTCGCGGTCCCTGCGCCCGTGCGGGACGCTAGCGCTTTCCTTGCCATGATCTAGGTAGGAGCGACGTGACAGAGGCTGTCTTGACGTTCGCCGAACTGGCCTTCCTGCTCGGCGATGATCAGCAGAAGCTGGGTTCAAGACTGCGCTTGATGGGGTGGCCCCCGGAGGGGGAGGTCTCGGCGAGTGGGCTCGCCTCACTCGCAGTGCGGGGCTTGTTAGCTGAGTCTGAGGGAGTGCTTATGCCGCGTGCCGATGTTTCGGGCTTGCTCAAAAAGGCCACTTTGGCCACTCAGTGGGTTGAGGTCGCCCTTGCTAGAGCAGATGTGGGTGGTGGACTGCAGTTATTTGACGGTCCCGCAGGGCGCGCGCGCGTTATACCGAAACCTCTTGGCGCTTTCGAGTTCGCTGATGTGGCCGCTGCAAAGCCGCTGGCCGACGAGATCAGTTCCCTAGTCGTCGACTTCCTTTCGGCACCGCAGCCGGGCGCCGTCTTGTTGGCTGTTCATCTTGATGCGGAAGCTGAGCAGCATGAGCTGTCCTTCCGGTCAGATGGCGCAGGCGGTGTCGAGATGGTCGAGGGCTCATCTCTCGCAGCGGGCATCGTCAACAAGGTCGCACTTGCCGACGTCCAAGCGGCAGTGGCTCACATCTTCGTCGCCTGACAGCGCGCCTCGAGGACCGGGGACCCCAAGGTCCCCGGGACTCGATCTCTTGTGGTGGGAATCCGAAGCCTGCGCTCGGATTCCCACCAACGCTGAACCTCAACCCAATTACGGGAACAACCCGCCCTGAGGATCGAGACTGATGGCAGGCCACTGGGGTCTCAGCAAGACGCGTAACGGCAGAAGGCCGGTTTGGTAACACGATTGCTAACAGAGGTCCAGACGAGAGGCGCTCCTCGACCTCTCACCCTGTCTTCAAAACCCGGATAAAGCAGATCATAACACCCAGACTGATAGGCAGCGGGACAAGCAAACCAGGACTTTTAATCCGCGGGTTCTGGGTTCGATCCCCAGGCGGCCCACCCCCTCTGACCTGGGCATCCCTTGATCCACTAGGAGTGTCCCTGGTGGATCTGTAGCCAATCGTGTAGCCCAGGGCTGCGGGCGCTGCTGTTGAAACAGAGACGAACATGAGCCTGGGCCTGTCGCTCGCGTCCGCTGGGGTTGCTGGCGGGAAGGGGACACCCGTGCCGCCCAGGGGGCGCTCTCTCGGCATGGACCCCGTGTCCGCCGCTGAAACAGCGCGTTGCCGTGGCCCTTAAGGAAATGATCAACTACGCCTGTGGCACGTTACGAATGGTCAATCGAGCCCGGACCAATCATTGAGGGTCTCGGGGCGCGGGCAGCCGCTGCGGCATCATGTCTCTCCTACGCGGTGGCCGCCGTGGAGTCGCTCTTTTACCTGGCTGACCTCGACTCCATGCTGATGACCGGGGCGCGCCACCTGCCGGAGGGACACGACGCTCTCACGGTTGATGTGGCACACGCGAGGTGGGCTGCGGGGACCGCAGTGACGGCGCTGGATCTGTGCGGCGCCGCTGTCGGGCATCTTCACCTACCGGCGAAAGACAACCGTCAGTAGTACTCGCTTGTCGACCTGCGGGAGGTCATCCACGAGGACAAGGACCTGCCACCAAATGAGCAACGAATCAGCGTGAACTCGCAAGAATGGTTCAAGGCTGTGTGGGGCGACAGCGACTACCAGACCGTCAAGGCGATCCGCGATCCCCTGACTCACAAGACGTTGCCGCGCAGCCTAGGTGTTGCTCGTTGTCCCTGACGGAGTCGAACGCACCGGCTTCCTGGTCGGGAAGGCCGGTGCCAACGTGGATGTGCCCGAGGTGATCCGTCTGGCGAAGCGGGTCGCGACCAGGCACGTCACCGGTTTCGTGGTGCAAGCAGGCGACGGACGGATCTGACACGGGCGTGGGGACTTCAGCCGGATTTGACACGAGGGTGTGCCGTGGGCGCGCTTCGCTGCTCGCGGCACCACCGGCCTGCACAGGTTGCCAAGGGAGCACCAGTGGGCAGGTTTGCAGTTGGCGTTACCAAGGGTCGATGTCAACCGGTGGCAAACGTATCGTCCGTCGCCCCGGTCGAGACCTGTGTCCATGGCCTGATCGACCCCTACGACCACGTTGGACCAAGGAAACGCACCAAGGGTCTGGGCCATGGGATCGGGTCCAGTGGCGCTGCGGGCAGGCCGCACGTCGGGGGCCAGCACATCGTGGAGGGCGAGTGGCGGCGGTCTTGAAAACGGGGGATCGGCGTCCGCAGCCGTCCGCTGGTGTTCGCCTGAGCGTGGATTCGGCCCTCAAGGTCGTCTAACAGTCCGCTGATGTTCGCTCACGTCCGCTGGGGTTGCTGGCGCGTTTGCTGGCGGGCACCGGCTTGCCAGGCTCTTGGCGGGCATAACCAATCGCATGTGGACGTCCTGCACGAGCGGTGGCCCTGACCGTCGGGCCCGCCTTTGCCACGGTTCCATGGGCTGGGACTGCCGCACACGGGCGGTGATCAGCCACCCTGACCGGATTGCCGGGGATCGGAGCGCTCAGAACCGCTCTTCAACGGGACCTAGGGCTCTGTGTAGACGCCGTGCTTGCGCATAGACAGACGTCAAACGTCGACGCCTTCGAAAGGGCCGGCCTGGCGCTGGACGCGGATCAGTTTCCGAATGGAGATGAAGGGGGCTGTCTCGTGACGCCTGAAGAACTCCTAACGAATGGCCTTCCGTTCAATCGAAAGGAACGGTACTTCACCGGAACGATCTTCCCGGCTCTGGTCCT
>Ga0075017_100002478_pt1 | contig 11550 bp, 12 predicted proteins | sample AleBraG_ABR_2012_FD_71475 | JGI IMG/M metagenome (GOLD analysis project Ga0075017, IMG submission 71475) | Freshwater sediment microbial communities in response to fracking from Pennsylvania, USA - Alex Branch Run_MetaG_ABR_2012 | ecosystem: Environmental > Aquatic > Freshwater > Creek >...
ATCGCCAGGCGAGTGCGGTAATCGACTATGTCTTGGATCGTCATGCCGGGGTGATTGAGCGAACTTGCAGACATCGTGCATACGAGCGAAGCGCCGAGTGCTAGGAACATTCCCCAGTACGGGAGGGGAAGGATCGCTCTCAGTGCGGGTTCGACCGCCGCCTCGCCGCCGTGGGCGACGCGAAACTTCGTGCGCCGATTGCGAGTCCAGGTTACCCCGACGACCACGAACGCAACCGCAGCGATGATCATGACGTTCGAGACCCAGTGGATCGCGTTCAGGGTGCTGCGAATCTGCGCCGGGTCGGGTGGGCTTCCCGTGAGTCGTTGCTGCTGGTTGTGGCGCTCGACGAAGTTCAGCACCGCTTCGCTTGCACTGCCGACCGCGAGCACGCAGCTCGCCACGACGACCCACGGCGCCCACGCCCGCGCGGGCGATGGGCGCGGACCGGTGTACACGTTGGATTCCGAAGCCGGGCCGACATCCACCCCGCTTTCGGCGTTCTCGCCGTCTACCGGTCCAAGAGACGCGATTGCCTTTTCCCAGGAACCCATCGAGCCAACCCTCCGTGGGCCTCGCGATCACTACTCGTGGCGTCACTTAAGCGCACGGTGGTAATGGAATCAACCACCCGAAAGGTAAGATTGACCTGACCCCGCTCAAACAGTTGACGCACAGTGCACCCCCCGAGCGCATGACAGCGATCATCACGGTCCAGCACAGATTGCCCATTCTGGTGCGGGGCGTGCCTGGCATGAGCGCGGCGATCCAGGCCGAAAGCTCCCGCGGAGTGATGCGGTAATCCATGGTTCGTGCTGGCGATGCGTCCGGATCGCATCGTCGTGGGTGAGGTGCGCGGCGCCGAGGCCTTCGAGCTCTCCCGCGCGGTGAACGCGGGGTGCGGCTTCCTCTGCACCGTGCACGCGAACAGCGCGGCCGAGGCGCTCGACGCCCTGGTCAACGCTGCGCTGATGGCGGGCGAGAACGTCACCGAGCGCGTGGTGCGCAAGGTGTTCTCCGAGGCGCTCGACGTCGTCGTGCACCTCGATCGTGACGACGGTACGAGTGCCGAGGGCGGGATGATCCGCCGCCAGGTCATGGAGATCGCCGCGGTCGTCCCCGCCATGCGCGACGACTTCAGCGTCGAGCCGATCTTCGTCCGCGACCGCCTGGGCGCACCGCTGCGTTGGACGGGTGTCGTGCCCGTCCGGCTCGCAACCAGGTTGGGCTCGTCCTGGACCGGAGGGGCGGCGTCGTGACTGCGTTGGCTGCCGTCGCGATCGGTGCGTTCGCCTTCCTCCTCGCTGGGCGCCTGCTCGGAGTCGCAATCGGTCGGGACCGGCCGGACGAGCAGTCCGCCCGTCCGGGGTGGTGGGCCCGGCTCGGTGTCGCGGTGGCGCCCGTGCCACCCGGCCGCTTCGTGCTCGTCTCCCTCGCCGCGGGCGTGGTCGCGTTCCTGGTCGGTGCGGTCGTCACCGGGGCGCCGTTGGTGGCAGTGGTGCCGGCGATCGTGGTCACGGGGGTGCCCGGCACCTGGTACGCACGGCGACGTCGGCTGCGGGTACGGGCCGTGCGCGAGGCCTGGCCCGACGGTCTCCGTGACGTCGCTGCATCGGTGGCTTCGGGGCGCTCGGTCACCCAGGCGCTCGATGCCCTCGGGGCTTCGGGGCCGGCGCCGCTCCGCGACGCCTTCGCCGGCTTCGGGAGCGCGGCGCGCACGTTCGGGACCACGCCGGCGCTGCGCGGCGTGGCCGACGATCTCGCCGACGCGACCACCGACCGCGTGGTCGAGGTGCTCGTGCTCGCGCACGAGCGCGGCGGCCGTATCGTCGCCGAGATCCTCGACGACCTCGTCGTGGGCACCACGCGCGACCTGAAGGTGCTCGACGAGATCGAGAGCGAAGGGCTCGAGATGCGCATCAACGCGGCCGCCGTGGTGGTGCTGCCGTGGTCGGTGCTCGTCCTGTTGTGTGTGCGCGGCGGTGCCTTTCGCGACTTCTACACATCGCCCGCGGGCTTCGCCGTGGTGGTGGTGGGCGCCGTGATGAGTGGCGCGGGCTACCTCTGGATCCGCCATCTCGGTCGTGGTCACGATGAAGCACGCGTCCTGTCGCGGGGCGACCGGTCGCGGGGTGAGGCCCGGTGAGCGCCGCGCTCGTCCTCGTCTGCGTGGGCGCGGGTCTCGTCGGCGCGGGTCTGGTGGCGCTCGCCTTCCCGCCCGCGCCGCGGCTCGGCGCCCGGTTGCGCCAGTACACCGCGCCGGCCGGCATCGGCGCCGGGCGCAGTGCTCTCGGCGGGGTTGCTGCTCCGCACTCGGCCGTCGACGCGGTCTTCGTCGCACCGTTTCGCGCACTGGTCGCGGCCGCTGGACGCCGACTGGAGGGACGGAGCGACGACGACCTGCGCCTCGCGTTGCGCCGCGCGGGTCTGCGCGTCACCACACCCGACGACCATCGCGCCCGCGTCGCCGCGGGAACGCTCGTCGGCGCCGCGGCCGGGCTGGGCCTGGGTGTCTTCGCGCTGCACTCGGCACCGGCCGCGTTCGGACTCGCGGCCGCCGGTGCGGTCGTCGGGGTCGCTCGTGTCCGGGGGCGGATCGACCGACTCGTCGCCGAGCGCCGGGAGCAGATCCGTCTCGAGCTCGTGACCGTCGACCAACTCCTCGCGATGCACCTGCGCACCGGGGCCGGTCCGGTGCAGGCCGTGCGCCACATCGTCGAGCGAGGTGATGGCGCCGTCGTCGAGGAGCTCGCCGACGTTCTCGACGCGCTGCGCCAGGGGGTGTCGGAGCCCGCCGCGTTCCGACGTGCCGCGGAGCTCACGCCCGAGCCGGCGGCGGCGCGCACGTACCGGCTGTTCGCCACCGGTGTCGAGCGGGGCGTCGACCTCGCCGACGGCTTGCGGGCGCTGAGCGACGACCTGCGCGACTCGCGCCGTGAGGAGATCCGCAAGGCCGCCGTGCGCCGGCGCGCCGCGATGCTCGTGCCGACCATCGCCGTGCTCGCGCCGGTGATGTTGCTGTTCATCGCCGCGCCGCTGCCCTCCATCGTCTTCGGGCAGCGATGACGCGCCACCTCGCCGACGGGCAGTCGCCCCTCGGTACCACCGGCCCGCACGGGCCCGTACTCCAGGAGCACCCTCATGCATCTCGTCCGAACGATCGAGTCCTTCGTCGTCGCCACCCTCGGGCGCTGGCAACGGTGGCTCGATGGCACGCGGCTGCGGTCCGAAGCGGGGATGACCACAGCGGAGCTGCTGGGCAATGCGGCACTGGGTATCGCCGCGCTCGTGGCGATCTGGGGTGTGCTCCAGACGCTCGGCCTCGACGTGATGACGTGGATCCGCGGCCAGTTGCGCGTCTGACCGCCGAGCGCGGGTTCACGACGACCCAGTACGTGGTCGCCGTGGGCATGAGCCTCGTCGTGTTCGTGATGCTCTCCAACCTGCTCGTCGACCGCTACGAGCGCGGGGCGATCGTGGCCGCGGTCGACGAGGGCGCGCGTGCCGGTGCCGACATCGATGCCGGCCCCGCGGAGTGCGAGCAACGCGCCCGCGAGGTGGTCGACGCGCTCCTCGGCCGGCAGCACGCGCGCAGTGTCGTCCTGACGTGCCGACAGGTGGGCGGCAGCATGCGCGCGACGGTGGCCGCGCGACTCACCTCGTGGCTGCCGCTCGTCCCCGACTGGGAGGTCTCGGTGACGGGTTCCGCACCCAAGGAGCGGGCGCCGTGACCCGAACCCGTCCTGGCCGGGTCTTCCCGGAGCGCGGGTTCGTGGTCGTCGAGCTCGCGGCGGGCATCGCGTTCCTCGTGCTGCCCGTCGCGTTGCTCGTGCTCGCGTTGCCGAGCTGGGCAGAACGCCAGAGCGTCGCGCGCGTCGTGGCCCGCGAGGTCGGTCGCACCGTGGCGCGCGACGGCCGTTGCTCGGCGGGCGACGCTCGTCGGCTCGCGGCGGTGGTCGCGGAGAACCACGGGCTCGCGGCGGGCGACGTGTCGGTGACCCTCTGGTGCGTGCAGGGCTCGGCGTTGTCGGTAGGCGGCTCCGTCGTGGTCGCGGCCACGGTGCGCGAACCGGGCCTGCGCGTGCCGGGCATCGGGCGCGTCGGCGAATGGTCGTTCACCGCGCGCCACGCCGAACCGATCGACCGGTATGCAGGCGTGCCATGAGTCGCCGGGCGGACCACGACGCCGCGGCTGGCGAGCGCGGGACGATCACGCTGTGGCTCCTCGGCTGCTGTGTGATGCTGCTCGTGCTCGGAGGGTTGGGGGTCGACCTCGGGCGCGGCTTCTCGGAGCGTCGTGCGCTCCACGCGGCCGCCGATGCCGCCGCGCTCTCGGGCGCGGGCGCCATCGACGAGGCCGAGTACCGCTCGTCGGGACGCCTCGTCCTCGTGCCCGCGCTCGCCGAGGCCCGGGCTCGCGCCGATCTTGCCCGCCAGTTCGACACCCGCTCGCTGCGCGGCATCCGCGTCGTCGCCGACCGTGAGCACGTCGTCGTGGTCGTCGACGGTGAGGTCGACCTCTCGCTGTTGCGGCTGCTGGCGCAACCGCCGATGCGGGTGCAGGTCCACGCGACCGCCGTGCCCCGGCGTTCCGAATGAGGTTTCCGAATGAACAAGGAGTGGGAGATGCGAGTGTTCGTGGCGGTGGCGGTGTTCGGGCTCGCGCTCGCGGTGGCACCGCCCGCCGATGGTGCGCCGACGCCCGCCGTCCGGTCCCAGACGCGAGGTGGTGAGCTGGGTCCCGACTACGTGCGCGCCGAAGCCGCCGACCTCGGTGCGGGGACCTATCGCGGCGCCACGCCCGTCCCGAACGCGGCACCGACGACCGCACCGGTGTACCGCTGGGACCGGGCGGCGACCGGCGCCCGGTGCATCGTCGTCACCGACGCGCGGGCCGCGGCGCCCGCGTTCTCCCGCCTCTCGCCGCTGCCGGGGCTGTTCTTCTTCCCCGACATCCCGATGCAGGTGACCGGGCTCATGGGTGCGCCGGTCGGAGGGCTGCGGTACGACGGGCCCGATCCGCTGCCCGACGGGCTCGCCTACCAGGGCGACCTGGTCACCGACCTCGCGACGCCCGTCGATCCCGGCCTCGGGTGGATCGTGATGCCGCGCTGTGTGCTTCCCGGGGACCCGTTGCCCCCGACGCCCCCCACTGCTGCCGACATCTGGCAGCAGACCCCGTTGCCGCGCGCCCGGATCCACGCGAACCCGCCCGGCACCCGGAGCTGGCCCGGCGTGGTGCACCTCCAGTCACGCTTCTGGGCCGACCCGATCGGCGAGGCCCAGGCCGCAGTGGCCCTGCCGGGGTTCGCGGTCGACGTGCGGGCCCGGCCGATCGCCTGGGCGTGGCTGCCGGGTGACGGCACCTCGGCCGTGCGGCCCGGGCCCGGCAGCATCGACGACGCGGTACCCGCCGACTACCCGCGAAGGGGCGACCACACCGTCACCCTGTACGTGGTGTGGGTGGGGAGCGCCCACACCACCGCGCCCGCGCTCGGTCTCGACTTCGGGGAGCAGTGGCTGGGCACGGTCGTCCTGCCCGAACGCACGGTGCACCACGTGGCGGAGATTCGGGCCCTGCTGCACTCCTCGTCGGGCGCCCCGTGAGGTCCCAGCGCCCGGAAGAGCAAGATTCGCCGAGGGTGGGCAGGTAGCGTCTCCCGACGGGATCGCGAGGGCGCGAGGGGCGATCCGGCCCATCCCGTAGGTCCCGTAGCGGAGGCAGTGATGTTCGAGACGATCGTGGTCGGCACCGACGGCAGTGCTTCGTCGAACAAGGCGGTGCTCGCGGCGGCGAAGCTTGCCGCCTCGCAGGGTGCGTGCACGCTGCACATCGTCACCGTGCAGAAGCCGTTGTCGCCCACGGCGCTCGCCGCCTCCGAGATGGCTGCCGCGGCGCCGGTCGCCGCCCAGGCCAACTGGGAGGACGAGATCAAGGGCGAGCTCGACAAGCTGCTGCACCAGGCGTCCGACACCGCGATCGAGGCGGGGCACGACAACTCGCAGCTCACCATCGAGACGCACGCCCGCTTCGGCAACCCCGCCGAGGTGCTCTGCGACATGGCCGCGCACCTCAATGCGGATCTGATCATCGTCGGCAACCGAGGCATGCAGGGTGGCCGGCGCTTCCTCGGCAGCGTGCCCAACACCGTGTCGCACCACGCGCCGTGCAGCGTGCTGATCTTCGACACGCACGACGGCTCCGAGCAGCACTGAGCGCTACGGCCACGTCGTCGATGACGCTGTCGGGGCGGGTGCTCGGGCTCTTCCGCGACCCGCTGCGCACCCTCCTCCTGCTCGGCGGCCTCACCGGGCTGTTCGTCGTGCTCGTCGTCCCGCACTTCGGGGGGATCGACGAGACCGCGCACTTCTACCGCTCCTACCAGCTGTCGACCGGCACGCTCCTGCCCGAGAAGCCCCACGGGTCGAGCTTCAGCGGGGCATGTGTCCCCGTGGACGTGGTGCTCGCGGTCGACCGCGACGCCCTCGACTACTTCCGCCACGTGGTCACGTTGCAGGGCAAGACACCGGGCGCTGCGCAGCCGCCCACCGCGGCCGAGGTGGCCCGGTGCCCGAGCGACAAGTCACAGGGCTTCGTGACCTTCTCGACGTTCGGGTCGCCGGTGCCGTACCTCCCGCAGGCCACCGCGATCCTCGTGGCCCGGAAGGCGGGCGCGGGGGTCGACGGCATGTTGGTGGCTGCGCGCCTCGCACTGCTCGCCACGTTCCTCGCACTGGTCGCCGTCGCCGTCCGGCGTACGCCGCGCGGCAAGTGGGCGTTCGCAACGGTGGGCATGGTGCCGGTCGCGCTCGTCCAGGCTTCCGCGTCGCTCTCGCACGATGCCGTGACGTTGGCGGTGTCGCTGGTGGTGGTGTCGTCGGCACTGCGCGCACTCGACCCTCCGGAGGGAACGACCACGCGCGCCCTCGTGGTCGAGGCGTTCCTGTTGAGCGGACTACTCGCGCTGTGCAAGCCGGGCTACGTGGTCGTTGCGTTCGCGTACCTGCTGCCGTTGCTCGCCCGCGGCGCGCGGGAACGACGGCGCGAGCTCTGGCCGCTGGCGCTCGCCCCGGTGGTCGCGATGGGTGTGACGGTCGTGTGGAACGCGATCGTCGGCGGGCTCTGGAAGACCGACGCCGCGTACTTCGGGGTGAACGTGAACCCGGCTCGCCAGCAGCACCTGCTGCTCACCCAGCCGTGGAAGTTCGCCTGGGCGGCGATCGCCACGACGTTCGACTCGGCGTGGGAGTGGGTGCGCACGTACACGTCGGTGGGCCCGAGCGTCACCCACTGGCCGTCGATCATCGGGTTGGCCGCATCGCTGGTGCTGCTGCTCGTCGCCCTCCAGGCGCGCCGCGAGCCGACCCGCCTCGTCGGGAAGCAGCGGGTGCTGCTCCTCGGCCTCCTCGTGCTCGTGGTGGTGCTCACGCTCGGCGCCCAGTACGTGTACTGGAGCGCCCCGGGCGCCGGCCGCGTCGGGGGGATGCAGGCGCGCTTCTTCCTCCCCGGGCTCGTGCTGCTGCCCCTCGCCGTGGGGCCGATCCGCGCCCGGTGGGCGGACTCCGACCGCGCGACGATGCCCCTCTCGGTGCTCCTGGTGCCCGTGCTCGTGCTGTTCTGTGCCAGCCTCGCCCTGAGGATGCACTGACGTGACGGAGACGACCGACCAACCCACCGGGCAACTCGCCGACGAGCGCCCCGGCGACCGGCGCCGGTTCTGGCGCGTGCTGCTCGTGATCGTGGGGATCGCGCTCGCGTTCCGCGTCGGCTACGTGCTGGTCGTGAACGACGACCTCGTGAAGGACGGGCACCTCACCGGGGGCGACCAGCTCTACTACAACGCGCAGGCCAACTGGATCGCGCAGGGCCACGGCTTCACCGACTTCCACGACCACCAGCAGACGGCCGAGCACCCGCCGCTCACCGCGCTGGTGCTGGCGCCCACGTCGTGGGTCGCCGAGCAGATCGACCCGGGCGGCACGCACCTGCTCGCGCAACGACTCACGATGGCGGTGTTCGGCGCGGCGGTGGTGCTGCTCATCGGCATGGTGGGCCGCAGCGTCGGCGGCAACCGCGTCGGGTGGATCGCCGCCGCGGTGGCGGCCGTCTACGCCAACCTGTTCGTGAACGACGGGCTGGTCATGTCGGAGACGCTCGCGACGCTCGCAGTCGCGCTGGCGATCCTCCTCGCGTACCGCTTCGGGCGCAGACCGTCGTGGGGCAATGCCGCGTGGCTCGGCGCAGCGTGCGGTCTCGCCATGCTGGCGCGCGCGGAGCTCGGCCTGCTGCTGCCGTGCATGGTGTTGCCCGTCGCGCTGTTCGTGCGCGACTTCGCGGTGGGGAAGCGGCTCCTGCTGGTGCTCATGGCGTGCGTCGCCGCGTTCGCCGTCACCAGCCCGTGGCTGGTCGCCAACCTCACCCGCTTCGACCAGCCCGTGTTGTTCTCCACCAACGACGGCCTCACCCTCTGCGGCGCCAACATGGAGCGCACCTACTACGGGAGCGGCACCGGCCTGTGGGCGCTCGACTGCGCCACCTACCCGGTGCCGAAGGGCGACCGCTCGGTGACGTCGAACGCGTTGCGCACGGACGGCCTGCGCTACATCCGTGACCATCTCGGCCGCCTGCCCGTGGTCGTGGCCGCGCGCATCGGAAGGGTGTGGAGCATCTACGCGCCCGGCCAGATGGCCGACTACAACCAGAACGAGGGCCGCCCGGTGTGGGCGTCGTGGGTCGCGTTCGCGTCGTTCTGGGTGCTCGTGCCGTTCGCGGTGTGGGGTGGGGTGCTGCTGCGCCGCCGGAAGGTGCCGATCACGCCACTCGTGGCGCAGTTCGTGATCGTGACCCTGACCGCTGCCGCGATCTACGGCCTCGTGCGCTTCCGCGTGCCGGCCGAGGTGAGCCTGGTGGTGCTGGCCGCGGTGGCCTTCGACCACGTGTGGACACGCCGCCACGGGGCCGCCGAACCCGCCATCGACGCGAACGAGCCCGTCGCCGCCGGGGTCTGAACCCGCTCCGGCCCGTCCCCTGAGGCCGGGGGAGCGGGTGTTAGCTTCCGTCCGATGGACCTGCCCGACGATCGTTCCGGCGCGCCCGTGACCGCCGCGGCCGGAGCCGCCGTGACAGGGACGGCCGTGACCGGGGCAGGGGGCTCGCCCGATCCGACGGGCGCCGATCGCCGCATCCCGACGTGGGCCTACGTGCTCGGGGCGTTGGTCGTGCTCGGCGGGGTCGTCGTCCGCTTCTGGACCCGCAGCGACCTCTGGCTCGACGAGGCGCTCAGCGTGAACATCGCGCGTCTGCCGCTGGGCGACCTCCAGGCTGCCCTGAAGCAGGACGGCGCCCCGCCGCTCTACTACCTCCTCTTGCACGGCTGGACCGCGGTGTTCGGTACCGGCAACTTCGCGGTGCGGTCCCTCAGCGGTGTGATCTCGGTCGCCACGCTGCCGCTCATGTGGCTGGCCGGCCGTCGGCTCGGTCGCCCCGGTCCGCCCGGGCCCCTGCGCGACGACCCGCCGTCCGCACGTATGACGGCCTTCCTCGCGCTGGTCGTCATGGCCACCGCGCCCTTCGCGATCCGCTACGCCACCGAGTCGCGCATGTACGCGCTGGTGATGTTCGAGGTGACCCTCGGGTACCTGGTGCTGCGGCGCGCGCTCGAACGGCCGTCGCTCCTGCGCCTCGCGTTCGTCGCGCTGGTCGTCGCCGCGATGCTCTACACGCAGTACTGGTCGATCTACCTGCTCATCGTGCTCGGGGTGGCGCTGCTGTGGCGCGCGTTCCGTGCGCCCGAAGCCGACGACCGGCACGCGTCGCGCGGAATCGTCGTCGGGATGTTCGCGGGCGTGATCCTGTTCTCGCCGTGGGTGCCCACCTTCCTCTTCCAACGCGCCCACACGGGAACGCCCTGGGGCGACGGGCAGGTGCCGTTCTCGTCGTTCCGCCTCGCGCTCGACCAGTTCTCCAACGGCACGAGTCGTCTGCACACGCAGGCGAACCTCCTCGCGTTCCTCCTCATCGTCCTTCTGCTGCTCGGCCTGTTCGGAGCCGCGGTGAACGCGCGGCGCATCGACGTCGACGTGTACACGCAACCGGCCGTCCGTTGGGAGTTCCTCGCCGGATTCGTGGGGCTCGGCTTCGGCCTCACGGTCGCGTGGATCGGCAACAGCGCGTTCGACGGGCGCTACGCGTCGATCGTGTTCCCGCTGTTCATGCTCGTCGTCGCGTTCGGCTTCATGACGTTCGCATCGATGCGCCTCCGGGTGGCGCTCCTCGTCCTGGTGGTGCTGCTCGGCTTCTGGGGTGCGGAGCGCAACGTCACCGATTCCCGCACGCAGGCCGGCCAGGTCGCGGCCGTGCTCCACGCCGACGCGAAGCCCGGCGACGTGGTGGTGTACTGCCCCGACCAGCTCGGCCCGGCGGTGAACCGACTGGTGTCCGACCAGGGACTCGACCAGGTCACCTTCCCGAACTTCGACCCGCCTGCGCTCATCGACTGGGTCGACTACCGGGCCCGGCTGGCGGCGACGGATCCCGCGAAGTTCGCGAAGCGCGTCCTCGACCAACGGGCCGACGACCACACCCTGTGGTTCGTGTTCAACCCCTCCTACGAGGGGTACGCGGGGAAGTGCGAGGGCCTGGCCAGCGCGTTCCAGGCGGCCCGACCCGGTGCGGTCGAGCGGGTCACCGCGGACATGCAGGACTACGAGGGCGAGACCCTCATCCAGTACCCCGCTCCGTGACCCGATCGGCCGGGAGCGGCGCCGTAGCATCGGCCCACGATGGCTGATCTCCGTGCCCCCGTGCGCGCCTCGCGCGCGGTCCGGTGGGTGGGGTACGCGGGTCTCGCACTGCTGGCCTACGTGCCGGTGATGCTGAGCTCGCCCGGCAAGGTCGCCGCCGACACCAAGTCCTACCTCTACCTCGACCCCGGACGCCTGCTCTCGCGCGCGTCGTCGATGTGGGACCCGAACATCGGGATGGGCACCGTCACCCACCAGAACATCGGCTACCTGTTCCCGATGGGGCCCTACTACTGGATCGCCCACATGGCCGGCGTGCCGGCATGGGTGTCGCAGCGACTGTGGCTGGGGTCGATCTACTTCGTCGCCGCGCTCGGTGTGTTGTTCCTCCTCCGGACGCTGAAGGTGCGCGGCGCGGGCGTGCCGGTCGCCGCGCTGGCGTTCATGCTCACGCCCTACACGCTCGACTTCGCGTCGCGGATCTCGGTGATCCTGCTGCCGTTCGCCGGGCTGCCGTGGCTGCTCGCGCTCACCATCCGTGCGCTGCGCGACGACCGGGGGTGGACGTACCCGGCGATCTTCGCGTTCGTGGTGCAGGTCATCGGCGGGGTGAACGCGACCGCGCTCATCTTCGCGGGCGTCGCACCTCTCCTGTGGATCGCGTTCGCGGTCTGGGTCGAGCGCGAGATCTCGTTCCGCCGCGCGTTCGCGGTGGTGCTCAAGATCGGCGTGTTGACGCTCGGCGCGTCGGCGTGGTGGATCGCCGGTCTGTCGCTGCAGAGTGGCTACGGGCTCGACGTCCTGAAA
>Ga0075017_100002479_pt1 | contig 11549 bp, 5 predicted proteins | sample AleBraG_ABR_2012_FD_71475 | JGI IMG/M metagenome (GOLD analysis project Ga0075017, IMG submission 71475) | Freshwater sediment microbial communities in response to fracking from Pennsylvania, USA - Alex Branch Run_MetaG_ABR_2012 | ecosystem: Environmental > Aquatic > Freshwater > Creek >...
GAATTCCGCATGAAAAACCTCAAGAACGAACGGCTGCGTGCGGTTTTCCAGGCTGCGGCGGATAAGTTCGGCTGGGGCAAGCCAAAAACCTTGCCTGGCCAGGGATTTGGGATGGGCGGAGGCTACGAGAAGCTGGGGAATATTGCAACCTTCGTGCAGGTCAACGTCGATCGCAAGTCAGGTGAGGTGAAACTGGTTCGCGTGGTTTCCGCTTTCGAGTGCGGCGCCATCGTGAACCCGGACAACCTGCGTAATCAGATCGAGGGTTCCAACGTCCAGGGCCTGGGCGGCGCGCTTTTCGAGGCGATCCAGTTTGAGAACGGCAGGATCCTGAACGGCAGGATGTCGGAGTACCGAGTCCCACGGTTCAGCGATCTTCCCGCCGTCGAGACGGTCCTGCTCGACCGCAAGGACATTCCGTCCGTGGGCGCCGGTGAGTGTCCCATGATCGGTCTTGCACCTGCGATCGCCAATGCCATCTTTGACGCGACTGGAGTGCGCCTGCGCTCCTTGCCCCTGGTTCCGAACGGTCTGAAGACGGGCTGAGATTTCTATTTCTCGCCGACGCGGAATGTCATTCCAACTGTGAAGCCCACGGGATATCCGGGCGTGGCGTGAACTCGCGCTACCCCGCCTGTCGGTTCACCTGGGAGTCGAGAGACAAAATAGTTTTGTGTCTCCCAGTATTTCTTGTCGCTCAGGTTGTCGATTGCGAAGTTGAAGTCGACGCCGTGGTGGATTCGTTTGGACACGCTGAGGTCGACGACATCGAGACCTGATGCAAGAGGCGGTGACGCGACCGGACTTCCCGCGATGGTGACGTGCTGGTCCAGGATGTAGTGGCCGGTGTGGCGATAGCGCAAGGAGCCGTTGAAACCGCGCCAGTCGGTCAACGTCAGTCCGGAGTTCGCCACCGAATGCGGTGCGCTGTCCACATAGTCGCGCGGGAAAGTTCCGCGATAAAACGCATTCGCAACTCGTGTGAAGCCCCCGTTAAGGACAAGGTGCCGGGTAAGCTGCGCTGAGCTTTTCGCTTCCCATCCGTAAGACCGGCTCGGACCTTTCAGCTCGAAGCTTCCATCATCCGGAATGTAGACCTGCTCGTTGGAGCGGTCGATCAGGAACACGTCGGTGCTCAGCGAAATTCGCCGCAGCACGTGAGAAGTGCCGAACTGATAAAAATCGGTCGTGGCCACTTTCGGAGCCTGCGGCTGCTGGACAACACCGCGCGCATCCTGACTGGAAATGCCGCGTCCATAGCTGGCAAAGAGGGTGAGCGGCAGGCGCGACGAAGGCGTAAAGGAAAGATTCGCCTTGGGCTGAAAAGGCGATGCGGCCTGAATCCCCGAATGTGCGGGATCAAGGTGATCGTCAACATCAAACCGGAAGTAGTCGAAGCGCAGTCCCGCGTCGAGGTGAAGTTTCTGCCCATACAGATCTATTCCCTGCTGGATGTACCCCGCAACGTTGGTCACATGCGCGTGAGCGCTTGTGGTCACGCCCAGTACATCGCGCTCTTTGGTATGCAGCAAGCCGACGTCGATCTGACTATCGTGCAGGTTGGAGCCGAGGGTGAGCAGCGCCGAGTGGCCAAACAGCTTGTATGGGTGCAGGTACTGAGCGTTTACTCCCTGTTGGAGGCGTGAGTCATGCTGTTGAATCTCATCCCCGTTTACGGGATCGTTCAGGAAAAATGTGAAATTGGAATATAGATCGAAGAGTGAGCGGCCAAGAAATCCGTCCACCTTGAAGATGTCGCCATTGGCCAGCTCGCGCTTGTAGTAGCTGGCGAAGGTGCCGAGGCGCACACGGCCTCCGTCAAAGGGATCGATGAACCCGAAGCGATTCAGCTGGCCGTCGTCCACCAGGTCAAGCGGAAGCTGGCCAGAAGAATAGAAATCGTTGGTACCGAAATTCAGTTTGAAGCCGAGTGATTCCTTCTCATTCAGGTGGACCGTATAGTTGCCAGTTACGTTGTTCCGGCCATAGCGCCCTGGTTTGATGAACGGGCCGTCGGTGTGTGAGCCCTCGTAGGCAATGAATGCGTCAGCATTCTGCAGGGCTGGGCTATAAGCGACGAAATCTCGGTATGCGCCAAAGGATCCACCCTGCAAGCGCACGGTGAGAAGATTTGGCAAACTCTCTTTCAGCCGGATGTGGACAACACCTAGACCCGAAAAGTCGCCGTACTCGGCGCTGAACGGCCCGTTGAGGATGTCGACATCATCTACTAGCTCCGGCGTCAGAGTCTTCAACGCGCCCAGGTAGCCCTGGCCGTGTCCCTGAGTAGCCTGGTTTTGCTGGACATCGTCGACCAGAACCTTCAGACCGCCGTTGACTCCGCCGTGGTCAAGGTTGAAACCAAAGCGGCGAATCTCAAGCGATTTGCCCCCGCCTTCGTGCTGGCCGGTGTTGATCCCGGCAGCGAGTGTGTCGAAAATCTGATCGTCGCGTGAGAACAATGTGCTCTTGTAGACATTGTCGTTGCGCTGGTCGATGGTGGGATTCAGAGCGGTGTCCGAAATGACCAGGCTCTCGTGAACGGGGGGAATCGAGTAGCCGACGTGAAGCTCCAGAGCGTCGGAGAGATCGGAAGCGCTGAAGTGCTTCGGCTCAAAAAGCAGGTAGTCTCCAATAATGTTAAGGGTAATCGGTCCTTCCGGTGCGCTGAGACGAAAGCGCCCACTGGCGTCGGTGACGGCCTGAGTCTGCCCGTCTGCCCACGCAACTTCAACGGTAACTCCCGGAACCAGTTCATTCTTCTCGGTCAAGACGACACCGGAAACTGTCCTCGACGGGCCTGGTTCTGACCACCCCGGGAGTGCAACGAGGAAAAGCGCAAGAAGGCAGAAATAGTCCGCTAGTCTGAACTGCCGCCCGGTAGTTCTCGCCGATAAGTTCATCGCGAAACCTGTTCTGCCTTCGCGCGGGAAATCTGTACCAGTGTCGCCCGGGCCTGTTCCGAGCCGGTAGCGTTTAACTCAGCGGACTCGATCAGATAATGTTCGGCTGCCGAGCGGTCCCCCAGGGACAGCGCAATTTCCCCAGCGTGCCGCAAGAACCGAGCGTCTTTGATTCCGACCGCCAATGTGGTTTCGATCTGTCGCCGCGCTTCGGCATCCTGGCCATTTACGTGTAGCGCCCAAGCATAACAATCAAGGGTGAAAACGTCATGGCGGCGGGCGTACTCGCGCTGAGCAACCTCCAGCGCTTTGGCTGGCTGCCCGGCGTGATCGGCGTAGTAAAGAATCAATTCATGATTGGAATTGTCGCCAATGCCGGTTTCGGCGAGAGATTTCTTCTCAAATTCCTGGAAGGCGCTGGCGGCCTCGGCTTTGTGACCGGCTAGATCGAGTGCCTCAGCCAGATCGTAGAGGTTCTCAGCGTGGGGTGCAGCTGTGTAACGCTTGCGTAGAAGCTCGACTGCCTCGTCGTAGCGCTTTTGCTGGATTCGCACTTTGGCGAGATTGCTCAGGGCGTAGTGGTAATCGGGGAACAACGTCAGTGCCCGATTCAGAAGTTTTTCCGCTTCAGAGATTCTGCCGATGGACAGATCCAGATGGGCCATCTGAGTAGTGATCCAGGCGGCATCCTCGACTTCGGTAGGCTGTGTCGATTGCAGCGCCATATTCATCAAGTCGAGGCCGCCGTCCACATCGCCGAACAACTCGCGCAAATACGCGGCGCGGGTAAGCCCAGGTAGGTTGCCCGGACGCAGGTCAAGCATCATCTGCGCAGCCTTCTCCGCGTCGTTGTAGTTTCCCAGTTCGACGTTGGCATCGGTCAGGAAGCCATAGACCATCACATCGTCGGGCACTCTCTTGTTCAGTTTGAGGGCCTGCTCACGGGCAACTGCGAATTCATGTCTGCCCAGTGACAACCAGACCTGAATTCTTTCTCCATCAAAGTTTTCCGGCGAAATCTCGAACGACTTTTTCAGAGTCTCTTCAGCCTGCGCGTAGAACCTGACATCCGAGGTCTCGCGAGCCCGCCTCGACTGGGCAAGAGCGAGCGCGTTGTAAGCTTCGAAATTCTTGGGGTTCTTCTCAATCATCCGATTCGCGGCTGACATGCTCTGCTCGGCGGGCGAGAGCTTATGTTCAGCGGGGGGCGCGGCGTTTTGTGCGCAAGCGGCCGCGACGATCAGGAACATAGCTATATAGCAAGATGAAGTTTTCACAAGGCCTCGCTTATTCAAAATGAAAGGCTGTGGCCGCCCGAGTGAGCGGCCACAGGTTGGAGTTACTTAACAGGACAAATACCCTTAGGTTGACCGCTGCAGCCAAACTGGCCAGGACCGGTGTGGTGGCTGTTGCGACCGCTGTTCGCGGGAAGGACGTACGGGAACGTCGCTCCATAGCCGTTCTCGTTGAGGTTGACGCCGTCGCCGATCGCAGCACCGTACTTCGTTGGATCGACAAGAATGCCGGCAACTGCCCGGCTGGCGATGTCGACTACGTCGTCGATAGGACGCCGGCCGTTCGGGAATCCGGCATCGTCTCCAACCAGGAAGCCCAGACGCTTCTGCTGGCTAACGGGGGTAGGGGGGATACCAGTGTTCAGGCGGAGCAGGTCCGCGACCGGACCAGCATCGTTTGCACCGCATCCCGGGCAAATCGGCGGCTCATACTGGACCAGCAAGAGCAGATCCTTGCGAGGCGCCGGTGGAACCGGAATGTTCAGGATCGAGGAGTACAGCTTCGCCAACAGCGGATCAAGGACGAAGTTCGCGAACTGCTTGTCCTGGTCCGGATCGGAGACGCTGAACAGATCCTTCGAGCCGGTTCCGATGATCAACTCATTGATCAGGGAGTTGCCTTCGCGGTTGACCTGGCGCCACTTACCTTCGCCGTCGACCTTTCCGTTAGTGCGCCGAATCTCGACGCGTTGCCGCGAAGTGGTTCCATAGGTTCCGATGACCGCCCGCTTGTCGCTGGGAGGATAGATTTTTCCGCCCTCTGTGAGCATCGTGATCGGCACCTCCAGAACAATAGAGTTGACGTTGTAGCCGGCTACCGCATCCGGCGCGTAGTTGTGAGTATCGTCAGCATCTACGCTGGGCTTCAGGATTCCGCCCACACCCATGCGGAAGTTGAGCGAATCGAAGGCAGCGCCGAGATCAATGTAGAAAGGATCATCGACTGTGCCGGCAAACACGCGAACGCCATCTCCGAGATCGTAGACCCCCTGATTGAAAAGGTGGCCATAGTTCGGCATGGTCAGGGGGCCGACGTTGGAGGGGACAGCGATCAACTTCTGCCCGGCGGTCAGGTCGGTAGCGACACCGTGGTTTAGCATCGTCACCGTATAGGTTTGGCGGAGACTGAGGCCCTCGGAACCAGGGCCATCCAGAGAAGTGATCGGCGGAATCCCGCCAATGCCACCCACGAAGCCGGTGAACACGCCGGGTTGACGAATCTCCGTGTTGAAGCGGAATTGGAAAGTGATGTCTTCTTTTCCGTCGCGGTCGTTGTCGATCTTCATTTCATAGAGAACATTGGGATCGAAGGGAAAGTAGTTAGGTCCGTTGGAGGGCTCGAGGAACCCGTCGACGTTCAGGATCATGGTTACGCGGTCGGGATGATCGTAGCTGACGAAGGCGTACCAATCAGTTACGTCCGCGCTGTGGTCGAGCGCTGAGATGGGCGCTTCGCGATGGCTGGATGCAAACATGCTGGCGGGAACCAGCATCAGCAGCACCATGGCGAGGGCCACTCGTATATTAAGTCTCTTCATCGGATTTCCTTTGGGATTTGAGTTTGGTCGACTTCACCCATCGCGAGATCGGCCCTGCTGCGCGGCGCCACGCCTCAGCGGTTACGATTGGATCCGTCTACGATTACCAGTACGCCACAACTCCGGTGGCGGATGTCGGAGCGCTGAATTTTCACGCTGCGTTCACGAACAGAATTTGTTTTGGGCGGGAGACATCCGAAAGGAGGGTCAGTTCCGTACTTGCAGAAATGGGTTTGTGCACTCGCCAGGTCCGGTCAGAAGGATATTCCGATGCCCGCCGAAAAGAGCTGCTGACGCAGTGGCCCGGGCACGTCCCGCGGCCCGGGTACAACCGAAAGGGAACCGGGCCCAAGTATGCTTTCCAGGTGCGGCAGAGATTTGCCCCACCAGTTGGGTTGAGGCGACAGAGTCTCGCGGAAGTGTAGCGGCATGTGACGTTGCCGTCTTGGTCGCGTGCACGGTTTTGTGCGTGGCGTCCACCGTGGCGTCGGCAGCGCGTTTGGTGGTCTCCTGAGTCGCCTTGCCGGTGGCGACGGCAGCCGTCTTCGTACCTTCCACTGTGGCGTCGGCAGCTTTCTTGGTTGCGTCGGCAGCGCTTGCGGCCGCCTTCTTGGTGTGCTCACCCGCGGCTTTCACGTCATCCGAGGGAGAACTCGAACCAGACTGGCCAAACGCCAGCATGCTGAGGGTCAGACAGGATAGGGTGAGCTTCAAGACGATAAGCCTGATGGCATTCTCCTTGTGTCGGCGAGATCAAGCAACCGCCGCTAGTGGCACTTACCTCTGAGCGCAAGCTTGGCGCCACTGCGGGTTTAGTGCATGTGTGTGAGCAGAACGGAGCCCGAGATCATCAGTCCACGGATGGTGGACGGTTGCCGCGTAATTGCCCTTCACCTTCCCGACTCACACTTTCGATTGTGGGACGGTGCGGCTGAGGTGCAGGCATTAGACCAAAAGCGGCGACGGTGGTCAATCTGTTTTCTACTCGTCTTCTGATATCCCGCAAACCGTACATGTAGCCGAGTGCGTCTACCGTTCAACCCTGTCAGAAAACATGTCCTAGCTGGAAGAACCATTTTTTATGACCTGTGTCTCCCACACTTCCCCCGACAAAGAGTGGCCCGACGACTGTCTCCGCCAAAACCCCGGCGGTAACGTCGTTGGGAAATCTGCTTTCGTTGCCGAAGTCATACATCTTTCCGAATTCGTAGGAACCGGTCGCATACACGGCCTTTCCCATGAATGGCGGCAGGGTTAGCAGACTGTGCCGGTAACCCGTGCGGAAGTAGTAATACTGATTGCCGCTGAGCTCGTTCGTGCCGTACGCACTTAAGCGCAGCGGGCCCCCAAGGAAAAATTGTGGCACGCCAATGTGAGTCGAGCCAAAGCTGGTGCCACCCTCACCGCTCGCAAAGATCGTTGCAGACTCCGTAATAGGTAAAAACATATCCGCTCTGGATCGCATCAGAGGAAACGCAGAAGTAGCGCCTGGGTTGGCATCGAACCACTGCAGCGCGCCTTCTACACTGTAGCCACGGTGGGGGGAAATCGGGTCGTCACGGTGGTCTGTCATGAAATGAAGTTGTGTGTCGCCGAAATGTCCGGAATAAGAGAAGAACTCGGGAGTGCCGAGCCGAACATTGGCGCTGTAATAGCCCACATCGTAACCCAGTCGAATTTCTGTGAACCGGCTGAATCCATATCCAACATCTGCCCCCAGATCCGCGCGGCCGATCCGGTAGTCGACCAACGGATTGCTCTTGAAGAAAATCTTGAATGCGGAGTCGGTCGCGCTCCCGTGAGGAGCGACGAACCACCTGCTGGTCGCATTCCAGGGCCGGTACAGCTCGGTGTCAACGCCATACGTATTTCCGAACAGGAGATCCGTTCGCCACTCCGAACGGTATCCGGCAACGTCCATGTATGTAAGCCGGGCTAGTTGAGTAAAAGTCACATCGTTACTCTCCGAACCATCCACGGAGAAACCGAGCTGCAAGGTAGGCGGTGCGTAATTCATCTCGTGCACGGTAACCACCAACCCGTCCTGCCCATCGCGGCGTGCCAACCGGTAGTCGGCCGAGTCGTACTTGCCCATCCCCGTGAGGCGCGTCAACAGGTGATCCAGAGTCTTGGCGTCGATCGGCTTTCCACGCAGGGAGCTTAGGAACCCTTCCAGATGTTGTGCCGACTGCTGATCGGTGCCCTCCACGTGCACAAACTGCGGCACAGGCACAGAGCGCTTTATGCGATCCTGTCGGTTTCGCAGATAGTCGTGCCATGCCGCGTCGTCCAGTGAGTAGGGGGTAAGAATTCGTTCCTTCTCGGCCGCCGCCTTTTCCCCAAGTCCAATAATCGTTTCCGCCTTGGCATAATCCAGAGAGCTGTAGGCACGCAGGTCAACCTTGACCACCAGGTCCGCGTCACCCAATCCGCGAATCTCGTTTTGACGGACGATTACATCAATCGACCGGCCCAGTACGCTGAGAAGCGACTGGATCTCTTCGGCCTGAGCAGGCGAAACTTCCAGATGCACAGCAATCACGACGTCCGCGCCCATCTTCCGCACTACGTCCGTCGGCAGGTTACCGACAAGGCCTCCGTCGACGTAGACTTTGTTACCGTCTCGAACCGGGGTGAACACGCCGGGGATCGACATCGTCGAGCGCAGTGCTTCCTGCAGAGAACCATTGGCAAAAACCGCTTCCTTTCCCGAAACTAATTCTGTGGCTACGCAGCGGAAAGGAACGGGCAAATCATCGAACGACTCTAGTCTCGAATAGGGCAGCGTCTCACGGTCAATCAGCAAACTTATGTCCCGCCCTGCATTTAGCGCAGAAGGAGCGGAGAGACCGTGTTTAAGACCGAGTACGATCGAGTTCTGGAACGCCCGTAAGTCCTCCTTACGGCGATACGATAGATCGGGATACGGAGTTTGCCCTCCGATAATAATGTCCCAGTTTTGCTCCTTTACTAACTCTTCGAGTTGCTTCGGACTCTTCCCGGTCGCATACAGCCCTGCCACCAATCCACCCATGCTGGTTCCTGCGATGTAGTCGACGGGGATGTGATGATCTTCGAACCATTGCAGTACGCCGACATGTGCGAGTCCGAGCGCGCCGCCACCCTCCAGTGCAACCCCGATCCGTGGCCGTGATCCTCCGGAGGACGAAGAATCCGCGCCGACTACGCTTGCCCGGGCAGGTTCGTCCGAAGGTCTTTCCTGAGCGACGCTGGGGGCAACAAAAGAGAGGAAGATAAGGAGGATTGTCGTTCGGAGCATTTCATTCTCCCATGTTCTGCTTGGATGGCCGCTGCCCGAAGACAGCAGTTTAGCGCTACCGGGGCAAATGTTCGGGTAAAGATGCGTTGCCTGACTCAGTTCTGCGGGTATCGCAGAACTTTTCTCCAGACGATCCGAGACCTGGCGATCTCGTAGGTGGGTTGCAGCTTTTCAGGGCGTCTAACGCGGCTCATCGCGGGTACATGCGCACGATCAGGATTCGCTGCACTCTTACTCCATCAGTAGCCGAAGGGATTCGGCCAGCGTTTTAGCGCGCGCTATCCACGACTTTGCGAACTCGTCTCCCGAAGTTGCCTTCGGTTGAGCCTCCGCTATCGCCGTTCTCAGAGGCCCAAAACACAAATTCTGCACCTCTGACAGGTTCACGGGGAAAGGAAGCTGCCCGGCAAAATGGACCGCATCTTCGACCGCTTCCAGTTTCTGCTCCGAGTGAGGATCGGCCGAAAAATCCCGCGCCAACTCTTCCAGCTGTTTGCGGACAATGAACTCGTGGGCCGCACCGTCCAGCGCAACTTTCACCTCTTTGGCGGTCTCGATAAGTCTCCGCGTGTGCTCGCGATCTCCTGCCGTCAAGGTCTGTTGCAGCTCGCTGTTCAAGGCGGATTCGGCGAGCATGCGGAACAGCTTCGGCTGCTCCACGTGCAGATCTCCCAGAAATCGCATGAGCGGTTCGTGTTCTTCATACTGCCGACGGACGACGGACTCCGCCTGCGTCAGCGTGGACCTCAAGATAATCTCCATAATTTTGCGCTGATCGTCACGAAAGAGAGACTTCAGCGAATAAAGATTGTGTTCGAAGCTGGTGTCGAGTTGGCGCAGAACCACTGACGCGTCGCCTCGGTGGAAGGTTTCGGAAATCGTGGCGGCTGCTTGCGCAAACGCTGCTTGATCGGGAAACTCGCGGACCGCACCAGTCACGTTATGGTCTCCGAAGTGTAGAACTCCGAAGCCCAGCGTAGCATTTTCCTCTGTGATGCGGGAAGTAAACCGGGCACGCCCTGTCATCAGCTTCAGCTTACCCGCCTCCGCCATCGAGTAATCTTCCCGATCGACCGTGTAGCTGTAGATGTGAGCGTGATCGCCGTAAGGCTCGAAGATGGAGCGGATCGCGTAGTGCGCGGCCAGCTTTGGAAGATTGACTACCGCTGGTTTCACGAACTTCTGGTAAATCGCGGCGCCATTCTTGTATTCGGGAAGATTGCTCGGGGCCTCAGCCAGACGCGTGAGGAATTGCGCCTCCAGGTCGGGAATCTTGCACACGTCGGCTGCCAACTGCAGGGCCCGTCCCGCGTAATGAAGCACCTGCACCGTTTCAATGCCCGAAAGCTCGTCGAAGAACCAACCGCAACTTGTGTACATCAACATCGCGTGACGTTGCATTTCAAGCAACTTCAGAGCCGAAACACGCTCCTGCGCGTGCAGGTCGTGGCCCGCGTTTCTCGCGAAGTAGCGTTGAATGCTCTCCGCGGACCGGTCGAGAATCACCTCGATGTAATCATTGCGCGCTGACCATGGATCCTTGAGAAGTGTTCTGGCGCCTTCCTCAAAACAAGGCGACAGGGTATCCCGTAGCCAGTCCAGCGCTGCCCGCAACGGCGCACGCCACGACTGGCTCCAGTAACCGTGACCACCCGAATTGCAGCCGCAATTACTTCGCCAGCGTTCCACACCGTGAACGCAACTCCATGAACTGTTCTCAAAAATCTCAACCTGGTGAGTGGGCGGATGCTTCTCCAGAAATTGTCCGTAGTTGGTGATCTCGGCCAGCTTGGCGCTTTCGATGTGATCCAGCGCGTATGAGAGAGCCATTTCACCAAAATGATGGTGATGGCCGTAACTCTCTCCGTCGGTCGCGATGTGCAGGAGTTGAGGCCAATCACGCGTCTCCGAGAATCCGCTCACCAGGCGATTTGCAAAATGCTCTCCGTTGTTTAACAAGCCCTCAAAGGCGACGGCTCGCGCGATGGGACCATCGTAAAAGAAGAGGCTCATCCTCCGCCGCGAAGGCAGGCGAATCAGATAGGCGCGCGTGGGATCGATGCGGTCGCCGCTTACCTCTTTCCAGATTCGTGCACCGATCTTGCGGACCCGGCTGGCTTGCCGGGGCGCCAGGATCGTGTACTTGATTCCCAGCTCGGCAAGAATATCGAGGGTCTCCAGGTCCACGGCGGTTTCGGGAAGCCACATGGCTTCCGGCATGCGGCCGAAACGGTGCTGGAAATCGCGCAAACCCCAGATTGCCTGCGTCCGCTTGTCGCGGGCGTTCGCCAGGGGCATGATCATGTGGTTGTAGGCCTGCGCGATGGCCGAGCCATGACCGCCAAAACGAGCCTGGCTTTTGCTGTCCGCCTCGACGATCGACTGGTAGACGCGCGGGGCTTTTTCTTCCAGCCACGACAGCAGTGTGGGTCCAAAATTGAAACTGATCTCCTGGTAGTTATTCACGATGCGCGCAATTCGATTTTCGGCATCCAGGATTCGGGAAAACGCGTTCGGCGCATAGCACTCGGCT
>Ga0075017_100002480_pt1 | contig 11548 bp, 13 predicted proteins | sample AleBraG_ABR_2012_FD_71475 | JGI IMG/M metagenome (GOLD analysis project Ga0075017, IMG submission 71475) | Freshwater sediment microbial communities in response to fracking from Pennsylvania, USA - Alex Branch Run_MetaG_ABR_2012 | ecosystem: Environmental > Aquatic > Freshwater > Creek >...
TCGCTGCTCTCATATGCACGCTTGCTATCGTCGTCGTTAACCCATGCAAACACGATCACCCTGGCAGCCGCATGATAGCGAAAGAACAGTCTGTATTGTTGGAAAAACTTTGCCCGGAACCAGTGTTTATGAGCATCGCCGAGAGCCCCGCCTTGCCGATACTCGGGCCGTGTGGGATCTTGTGGAATGACATCGAACGCCAACTTGGTAATAGCCGCCAGCCGCTTGCTAGCGTTCTTCTTGACGTAACCGACCGGATCCTTCTGCTTGAGCGACTCGACCTGCAGAACCAGCGCCTCAATCTGCGCAAGGAATAAAGGATGGACAAAGACTGTCCATCCATGAATGACCAGCGGCGCAGTCTTGTCCGTGTTCATTCATCGTCTGCTGGCAAGGCAGCATCGAGCTCGACTTCGACATCAGTTACCAGTGATCGCAGGCGCTGGACGAGGGCAGTATCCACGGCCAGCAAGCGCTCCGGATGGCTTGCAAGGTCGCGTGCCAGGAAACCCAGGAACTGCCCCAGCACCGGGTCATCGCCTGCGGAAGGCTCGGCACGCGTCATGACCACTTCGCCATTCGGGCGAACGGAGTAGTGGATTTTGTCCCGCTTGCCCAACCGCAAGGCGCGACGCACGGTTTCCGGCACAGTGGTCTGGTAACGGTCGGTCAGCGTGGATTCGATGTCGTGGGTAGCGGACATGATGCCTTCCGGTCAAAAATAGGGATACACGCATGGTAATGCAGTTGCATTACCAAGTCAATGCAGTCACATACTTTGAATTTCCGCCTTCCATCCGCCCTCGGAAAACGCCGGATATCACGCATACGGCACCCGGAGCAGAACCCAATCCCCCATCCTCCACCTCAACAGCGTACACTGGCTCCTCTTCCATCAACGCATCGGTCCACAGTGAAATTATCGCGCTTTATTACCGGCCATCTGGAGCCGATCCTGGAAGAGTGGGAACTTTTCGCCAGGTCGCTTCCTATTCCGGGCAACGCCATTTCGAAAGCCGAATTGCGCGATCATGCGAAACAGATGCTGGAAACCATCGTGCGCGACATGGATGTCATCGAAAGCGCGGCGCAGCGAAAAAAGAAATCGACCACGGGCGTGTCGGAAATAGCGGGCAAGGAAACGGCAGCCGCCACGCATGGCTCGCTGCGCCAGCAGATCGGCTTCACGCTGCCGCAGCTGACAGCGGAATTTCGCGCGATGCGGGCCAGCGTCCTGCGCCTGTGGATGGCACAGGTGTCGGTGACGACGAAAACGGCGACGGACGACATCTTGCGCTTCAATGAAGCAATAGACCAGGCGCTGCAGGAATCGGCAATACGCTACTCGCAGCAGAGCGACCGCACCCGCAATACCTTTCTCGCCATCCTCAGCCACGATTTGCGCAGTCCGCTGAGCACGATGACGATGGCCGGTGCGCTGCTGAGCCGGCCGAGCGCGACCTCTGCGTCCACGGTGCAGATCGGGGCGCGGGTTGCCCGCAGCGCAGCGGCCATGACAACCATGGTCAACGATCTGCTGGAGTTTGCCAGGACGCAGCTGGGCGGGCGCATGCCCATTTCGCCCTCCTTGGGCGACCTGGGGGAAATCTGCAAGACAGCCGTCGAGGATGCCTCGGCCGCTCACCCGCAGTGCAAGTTTGAACTGAGCACCACGGGCGAGATGATCGGCGACTTCGATGCGGCCCGCCTGGCACAGCTGTTTTCCAATTTGCTCAACAATGCTGCGCAATATCGCACCGACGACCAGCCGGTGAGCATCACGGCCTGCGGCGATGCCGATACGGCCGTGGTGCAAGTGAAGAATTTCGGCCGCCAGATCCCGGAGGCCTCGCTGAAGAGCATTTTCGATCCCCTGGTACAGCTGGCCATTTCCGACGATCACAAAGCGCCCAACGCCACCAGTATCGGCTTGGGCCTGTTTATCGCGCGTGAAATCGCCAGCGCGCACGGCGGCACCATCGGCGCCGAGTCGAGCCTGGAATGCGGCACGGTATTTACCGTGCGCCTGCCCAGGGTATCGCTGAACGACGGCGCGAGCGGCGGCTAGCCGCGCGCGCTCGCCTGCCGCGGCGGGTTCGCCCTACCTGCGGCTGAGCGGCACATACTCGCCCGGCAAGCTGGCCGCTTCCAGCGCATCGGCAAAGGCCAGCAGGAACTTCGCCTGGCCATGTTCCGACACCAGCAGGGAGGCGCCCTTGTGGCGCAGCAATTTCAATACTTCCTGCTGGTGCGCCTGGTATTCGCTGGAGTGACCATAAAACGTTTGATACATCTCCAGCGTTTCCATGGCCTTGGCGGCCAGGATGAATTCGGGTTTGTCCATCATATCTCCTCTTGATCAGCTGGGAAACACAGAAGACGCATCATCCGTCCCCCTGGGTACAGCCATCGCCGTCGGCATGGCCGCACTTGCATCATACGCCTCTACTCAGCCGTCACCAACAGCATGCGTCTAGGCCCGGTACGGCTCGCCCGACAGGATGCCCTGGTACTGGCCGAGAGCGGCGCCGATCTTCATCCCCTCGGCGTCGATATCGTAGAAGCGGATATCCTTGCTGTGGCCACTGCCGCGCACCTTCACCACCGATACCACGCGCTTGAACTGGCCTTCGAGCTCGATGTAGCGCTGCATGACGATGGCGTCGGCCAGGAAGGCGTTGCCGTAGGAACTGAAGCGCAGCATGGTGTACTGGTCTTCCAGCTCGGCCGTCATCAGCACGGACACGCCCATGTCCGTCAAGGCCGCCACCAGGCGGTACAGCGATTCGCGGAAATCCTCGCGGAACATCGAGGCCAGCGCCATTTCAAAGCCGGACAGCGAGTCGATGACCACGCGCTTAGCCTTCATGCGCGTGATCATGCTCACCAGGTCATGCAGGATTTCATCCAGCGACAAATCCAGGGTGCGCGTGTTGATGACGCCGATCTGGCCGGAACTGACGAGCGCATTCAGCTGATGACTGAGCAGCTGGTTCGGGCTTTTCTCGAAGGCGGCGATCACGCCCGGCTCGCCGCAACGCACGCCTTCCGTCAGAAATTGCGTGGCCAGCACGGTCTTGCCGGAACCGGACGGCCCCACCAGCAGCAGCGAATAGCCGGCCGGCAAGCCGCCGCCCATCATGGCGTCGAGCGCCGGCACGCCCAGCGACAGGCGTTCATTGCCGGAAATGCTGACCTCTTCCATGCCGCTGGCCTTCAGCACGGCGCGGGAAAAGATTTCCACGCCATTGTCATTGATGCGGAAGGTGTGCACGCCCAGGCTTTGCGCCTGGCCGCGCATCTTGACTACCTGGATCTTGCGCACCATGGCATCGCGGTGCACGAGCTGCGACAGCCACAGGATGCCGTCGGCGACCGTGAATACGGCGCTCGATTCGGCCTCGGGCGCCAGGTATTCGCCGATCAGGAAGGTCGTGGCCAGCCAGCTGGTCATTTGCGTGCCCAGTTGCTGCACGAAATGCTGCAAGCCGGCCGCGCCCGTGTCCATGGCCTTCGCCGACTGCACCACGGAGCGGAAGGAATCGACGAAGACGAGACTGGGCGAGAACGCTTCCACCTCTTCGGCGATGCGCGCCAGTACGCGATCGAAATCGCCTTCCAGCAAGTCGGCCGACAGATTGACGAACTTGATCGACTGATTGATCTTTTCCACATCGAAGAAGGGAAACTGCTGCTGGTAGCGCAACATCTTCAGCGGCGGCTCGCCCAGGACCGTGAAGAACAGCGCCTTGCGCTCCGGTGTGGCGAGGGAAAACATGATCTGGTGCGCCAGCGTCGTCTTGCCGCTGCCGGGCGTGCCCGCCACCAGGTTGAAGGAAAATTCCGGTATTCCGCCGCCCAGCAGTTCGTCCAACCCCGGCACGCCAGTAGCCAGGCGGTGGATGGTGACTTTGTTCATTCGTTCGGCTCCGTTCCAGCATTATTCACAACGTCATCACCCCAGGCTTTGAGGAGGATGCTATTCGTTAAGAGTTCGCCAATTAATAAAATAAGAGTGTTGATGAAGTGCATCATCATCGCCGTGCTTGCCGCGCAGGCGGCGCTGTCCGCCTGTGCCTGCAAGCTGGCGCGCAAGGCGGTCATGGCAGCTTCCAGTGCTTGCGGCGGATGGGGCGTCAACCAGCTGAACTGTTTCTGACTCTGGTGCAGGCTGCGGGCATACATCGACTCCACGCCCCGCTCACCAATGATCTGATTCAATTCAGTGGCCAGTTGCTCCCAAAGGCGAATACTGACGTCTACCACCACACCTGGTTCGCGTAACAGCGCTTGCTCTATCCTGCGCTGCCGCTGTTCATGGACTGTGGCCATAATCGGATCTTTTCTCTGCGGTTTTCGGTGCATGGACCATGTTAAACAAAAGCATCAGGATTTCCTCGCCCATCAGCGCGGAACCGTTGCCGTGATTATTTTCGACAAAGCGTCGATATTGATGGGCTTTACCAGGTAGTGGTCAAACCCTGCCTCGCCAGCGCGGTCGAACTGACCAAGCTGGCTGTAACCCGACGCGGCGACAAAGCACGGCAGCGGCGCCGGCAAGGCCGCGCGTGCCGAACTGATGACCTGGAAGCCATCCATGCCCGGCAAGCCGATATCGCATACGATCACATCGTAGGGAGCGTCGAGCGCGGCGCGCAAGCCGCTGGGTCCGTCGTTGCGCACATCGACATGGTGACCGTCCTGCGTCAGCAGCAGCGCCAGCATTTCCGCCGCATCGGCGTTATCTTCGATCAGCAATATGCGGCGCGGCGATGCATGCGCCGCAGGTTCCACATGCAAGTCCTGCGGCGGCGGCGCCAGCGACGACAGGGGCAACTGCAAGACAAACTGGCTGCCAAAGCCGACCCCGGCGCTGAATACATCCACGGTGCCGCCATGCAACTGGGTAACGATGCGCACCAGCGACAGGCCGATGCCCAGGCCGCCCTGCGCCCGTTCCAGCGAACGGAAACCCTGGGTAAACAAGTCGAAGATGAAGGGCTGGATATCGAGGGCGATGCCGGCGCCATCGTCGCTGACGGCAATTTCCACCAGATCATCGTGGCGCCTGACGACGATGTCGATATGGCCAAACTCGTGCGTAAACTTGCTTGCATTGATGAGCAAGTTGGCAAACACTTGCGTCAGGCGCACCAGATCCCCTTCGATGACCAGGGCTTCCTTCGGTATGCTCACGCTCAGCACTTGCTGGCGTTGGCTGATGCTGGCCTGGCCGACTTCCACGGCACTGGCGATGATGTCGCTCAGCAGGATGGGCGCCAGCTGCAAGGTGATCTTGCCGCTGCTGACGCGCGAGGCGTCAAGCAAGTCGTCGATCAGGCGCGCCATGTGCGCCACCTGGCGGCCGATCACGCCATGCACGTGCGCCAGCTGGGGATCGAGATCGACCTTCTTGGCCAGCAAGTCATTGGCCATCGCCAGCGGCTGCAAGGGATTGCGCAACTCATGCGCAAGCATGGCCAGAAATTCCGTCTGGCGCACGGTTGTCGCTTCGGCGGACGCTTGCATATCCTGCGCGCCAAACGTCGCCAGCACCAGGTTTTGATTGGCTTCACGCAACTGCATGATCAACAGGCCAAAGGCGTCGGATTTATCCTTTTCCTGCATCTGCATCTTGGCCATGATCAACAGTTGATTGATCGTCTCGCGCAGCAGCTTGACTTCGCGGTGATGCAAGGCATGCAGATTGTGTTCGGCGGGCAACTGCTGGGCGGGTGCATCCTCAGGATCGGGCGAGAGTGCTGTGTGGTGCATGGTAACGATGTACGGCCTGTGGGGGCCGGCCTCAATGACAACTCTTCGTTCCGCGGCGTTCACTCAGACCTCGCCGCGCACGCCAGCTCTATTGCTGCATACGGTGTATTGCTTTATAGCTGAGCACGATACTCTATTTTCCTTATGAAATGAAAGCATTAGCTTACTTATCGATCAGGCCGCCTGACGGAATAGTCGCGCGCACGCGTTGGCAACATATTGCATTCCGTGCAAAAATGCGCCTGTCGCAACCCTCCGCTGCATTGCCAATGGACCAATACCATTTCCTCGTCGGCGAATTCGCAAAAAACAGTCCCTTCATTCCCGCCGCAGCCAGCGCACAGCTGTTTACCTGGTTCGAACACGTGGGCGAACCCGTCGAGCGCTACGGCAACAAGCGCGGCAAGATCGTCAAGTTCTCACAGCGAAATTACGAGAAGATGCTGTTCGCGCCAGAGACCGACAGCATCGCACTGCTTTCGCCGCGTATCGTGCCGCCCGACGAAGCTGACGAGGCCACCAACTGCGACGCGCAGGCCATGTATTCATCGGGTTCGGAGCTGATTCTGTCCATACGCGCCAGCAAGCTTGCGCTGGCGCCGCTGTTCGACGGAGCACGGGCCATACCCGGCCTGTTTGAGCATTGCGATTATGTGTACTGCTACGCTGAAACGCAGGGCTATGGCACCGGCTACGCACTCGGCTACCGGCAGCTCGATGCGGCCCATCCGATGACCTTTGGCATTCCTTGCCCGGCAAACAACTGGTCCGCCATCCAGCGGCGCGGGCTGCAAGATGCGCACCTGCGCGATGTGTATCCCATCAATGGTTTCACGCAAGCCAGACTGGACGCGCTGCCGCCCCAGCGCCGGCAAGCGCTGCGCGGTGCGATGCAAGCCCATGGCCGCTGTGAAGAACATGCCGGCTGGATCTTCTGGTTCCTGCAGCCTGGGGAACAAGAAGCGGCCCGCGCCGCACTGAACGCACACGCCATGCTGGGCGCCTACATCAACAACTGAACCTCATGACCACACATTTATCGCTGCATTGCTACCTGCAAGACACGCCTTCGGAGCAAGCGCTGCCCTGCTCCGACGTGACCATCCAGGCCGACCCGGCTACCCTGCGCGCCATCGCCCATTTTCTGCTGGCCAGCGCCGACGAGTTTGATCTGGCGCAAGACCGCGCCGGCATGCACGCGCACCTGCAGGATGCCTGGGCCGGCTGGCAAGACGACTTCCCCGACCTGGTGGTCGTGGCGGCATAGACTGGCGCCCCGGTCGGCGCGCGTCGGGTAACATACGCCACCCTTGCCATACAGAGAACCCTGATGCCCGATTTCCGAACCGCCCTGCCGGCGCTGCGCGCCGCCGTGCTGGCCACCGCGCTGGCCAACCTGTCCGCCTGCGCCAGCCCGCCCGCGCACGAAGCGCTGTTCCTCACCACCACTTTCACGCCCGCGCATTCCTTTACCAAGGGCATCGAAGGGCCGGCTGTGGATGCGGATGGCAATATCTATGCCGTCAACTTTGCGCGCCAGCAAACCATCGGCAAGGTCAGCCCCGACGGCATGGGCGAGGTGTTCCTGACCCTGCCCGGCACCAGCATCGCCAATGGCATCCGCTTCGGCAGCCGGGGCCAGATGTACCTGGCCGACTACATGGAACACACGATTTACCTGGTCGATCCGGCCACGCGCGCGCTCACCATCCACGCGCGCGAGCCGCGCATGACGCAGCCGAACGACATCGCCATCACGGCCGACGACGTGCTGTATGCGAGCGACCCGAACTGGAAGGAAAACACGGGCCGCGTGTGGCGCATCGCAGCCGACGGCACGGTGACCCTGGCGCTCGACACCATGGGTACGGCCAACGGCATCGAAGTGAGCCCGGACGGCAAGATTTTGTATGTGAATGAAAGCGTGCAGCGCAATATCTGGATGTATGACATCGCCGCGGACGGCAGCCTGAGCGGCAAGCGACTGCTGATCAAGTTTGACGATTTCGGCCTGGATGGCATGCGCGTGGACGTGGACGGCAATCTGTACGTGACGCGCTACGGCAAGGGCAGCGTGGTCAAACTCTCGCCACAGGGGCGCATCCTGCGCGAAATCAGCGTGCCCGGCGCCAAGCCCAGCAACATCACCTTTGGCGGCCCCGATGGCCGCACGGCGTATGTGACGGAAGTGGTGCAGGGACGCCTGCTGCAATTTCGCGTCGATAGGCCGGGACTGGAGTGGCAGCGGGCGCAGGAGCGGCGCAAGCCCGAATAGCAGGATGTCGGCTTACGCGCTTGCGCGCTAAGCCGACCTACGCACTACCACGATGGCCCGGTAGGTCGGCTTAGCCGGAACGGCGTAAGCCGACAACATCGTTGGCCGCGACCAGGTCAGCGCGGAATGATGCGCTCCGCCTTCAGGCGCTCGAACAGGGCAATGAAGGCATCCTGCGTATCCTGGTAATCGAGGAAGCCCGCCTTGCGGCTCTTGCCCATGTCCGTCATCACTTCCATCGGCCGCCCCAGGTCGGCATCCGTATGCCACCAGGAAGCCAGGCGGCTGATATCGGCTTCCGCCAGATCATGCTGCTGCGCAATGGCACGCCACTGCGCAGGCGCCTCCTGCATGCGCTCGGCCAGTGGCGCCATCGCCTCGGGCAGATCCGCCGCCTCGATGCCGAAGTAGGCGGCCAGGCGCGGCCACAACCACTTCCAGCGGAACACGTCGCCATTGACGATATTGAAATCCTCGTTGCGCGCGCAAGGGCTGTCCGCCGCCCACGCAAGGTGGCGCGCGATCTGGCCCGCGTCCGTCATGTCGGACAAACCGTGCCACTGCGCGGGCGAACCGGGAAAGACGAAGGGCGCGCCGCTGGCCTTGCACAAATTCGCATACACGGCCAGGGTCAGGCCCATGTTCATGGCATTGCCCAGCGCATAGCCGATGATGGTGTGCGGGCGATGCACGCTCCACGTAAAGCCATCGCGTTCGGCCGCCGCAAACAGGCGGTCTTCCTGCTCATAGTAAAAATTCTCGACATCCTGGCGGCCCTGCTCTTCGCGAAACGGGGTCACAGGCACTGTTCCCTTGCCATACGCATCGAACGGTCCCAGGTAATGCTTGAGCCCCGTCACCAGCGCCGCATGGCGCAGGTGGCCGTTCGGCCCCAGCGCAGCCAGCACATTGGCTACCATGGCGCCGTTGACGCGGATGTTTGCCTGCTCGTTTTCCTGGCGCGCCCAGGCCGTGAAGAAAACGTGGCTGGCGTCCCGGCCCGCCAGCGCGGCGGCGACGGCCACGCCATCCGTCGCATCGAGCTGCAGGGCCGTGCAGCCGGCGGGCACGGGCGTGCGGCCGCGCGAGACGCCCGTCACCTGCCAGCCTTCGCCGAGCAGATGCGTGGCCAGCTTGCTGCCAATGACGCCGCTGGCGCCGATGATGAGGGCGTGTTTTTGCATGTTGGAAAACCTCCGAAAGAAAAACCCATCATATCCGCGACCAAAATTCTTATCCGCGATACTATTTCACTCTATTCATGCATAAAATTCGCGAATCATGTTTTCATCGGAACATTTAAAGGGCCTCACGCCCTTCCTCGCCACGGCCGACGCGGGCAGTTTTACCAAGGCGGCCGAACGCCTGCACCTGAGCAGCTCGGCCGTCAGCAAGAGCGTGGCGCGGCTGGAAGAACGGCTGGGCGTGCTGCTGTTCGAGCGCAGCACGCGCCGGCTGAAACTGAGCGACGCTGGCCGCGCCTATTACGCCACCTGCAAGCGCGTGCTGCAGGAACTGATGGAGGCGGAAGACGTGCTGGGCGAACACGCGACGGAACTGGCGGGCAAGGTGCGCATCGGCGTGCCCGCCGCGTATGGCCGGCTGCGCGTGATGCCCGCGCTGCTGGACCTGTGCGCGCAGTATCGGCGCCTGCAGCCGTCGATCGCCTTCAGCGACCGCTTCGTCGACCTGTTCGAGGAGCGCATCGATATCGCCGTGCGCATCGGCGCACCCTCGCACTGGCCGGCCGCGCTGGGACAGATGCACCTGGGCGACGAGCAGCTGATCCTGTGCGCGGCGCCCGCCTACCTGGCGCGGCGCGGCACGCCCGCGTCCATCACGGATCTGGACCAGCACGACTGCATCGCCTACGGACGCGGCGACGGTTCGCCCATGCCGTGGCTGTTCCCCGGCGATAACGGCGGGCAGGTGGGATACCGCCTGGCGTCGCCCCGCATGACGGTGGGCGACGCGGAAGCGCGCACGGCCGCCGTGCTGGCTGGCTTGGGGGTGGCGCAGCTGGCCACCTGGCTGGTGCAGGAACACCTGGCGACGGGCGCCATCGTGGCAGTCCTGCCGCAGCTGGCCACGCCAGGCTTGCCCCTGTACCTGGCGTGGCCGCTGGCGCGCCAGCTGACGCCGAAAACGGGCACCCTGCTGCAGGAACTGCGGCAGCGGCTGACAATCAGCTAACAATAGGGCTTGACCCTGACGTAACGTCAGGCACGATGCTGTCCGTACGCACCAGGAAAGGAGCAAACGATGCTGTTAAAAATCGGTGAACTGGCCAAGATGACAGGCCTGACCATCCGCACCCTGCACCACTACGACAGCATCGGCCTGCTCTCGCCTTCGGCGCGCACACCCGCTGGCTACCGCCTGTACCAGCACGGCGACATGGACCGGCTGCACCGGATCATGGCGCTGCGCAAGTTCGGGCTGTCGCTGGCCGATATCGCCAACGCACTCGCCGGGCCGGACCTGCCCTTGAACACCATCGTGGCGCAGCAGATCGCCATGCTGGAGCGCCAGGTCGCGCAGGCTTCCACCTTGCGCATACGCCTGCGCACCTTGCAGGCGCAACTGGCGCAAGGGCAGGCACCGGAACTGGCCGAGTGGCTCACCACAATGGAGTTGATGACCATGTACGACAAATACTTTACCCCCGAAGAACTGCAACAACTGCCGCTGCTGTCGGACGCGGCCGTGGAACAGGAGTGGAAGGAGCTGGTGGCGAGAGTGCGCGCCGTCAAAGACGCGGGCGCCGGCCCCGACGATGCGCGGGCGCAGGCGCTGGCCACGCAATGGATGGTCAAGCTGGTGCGCGACACGGGCGCCCACCCTGGCCTGTTCGCGCGCCTGAACGACATGCACGCGCAGGAACCATCGATGCAAGCGACGACCAGCATCGATGCGGACTTGATGCAATTCATCATCGCCGCCTTCAATGCCTCGCGCATCGCGCTGTATCGCCCTTTCCTCAATGCGCAGGAATACGCGCACCTGGCCGCCAACTACGGCAAGCGTTCGGGCGAGTGGCCGGCCCTGATCGCCGCCGTGCGTGCCGCCATGGATGCGCGCACGCCGCCCACCGACCCGGCCGTGCTGCAACTGGCGCGGCAGTGGCTGGCGCTGTTCCGCGCGTATGCGGGCACGGACCCGGCCACGCAGCTGAAATTTCGCCAGGCGCACCAGCAGGAACCGCGTTTGATGGAAGGCAGCTTTGTCGACGCCGCCATGCTGCAATACCTGGGCGCGGCGATGGCCGTGGTGGCGCAGGAGCGCCCCGGCGCATAGCTTGACGTGCGGCATCTCGTGGGCGCGGCCATGTAGAATCGGCCTTCGCCCACGAGAGGAAAAACCGATGCGCCGCTTTCTGTTTGCTTGCCTGACCCTGCCCGCCTTCCATATCGCCATGGCGGCCGAGCCGCCCGTGCAAGGCGTGTGGCAAGGCACCTTGGGCAAGGCCAATATCGTGGCCTGCTTCAACCAGCCCAG
>Ga0075017_100002481_pt1 | contig 11546 bp, 15 predicted proteins | sample AleBraG_ABR_2012_FD_71475 | JGI IMG/M metagenome (GOLD analysis project Ga0075017, IMG submission 71475) | Freshwater sediment microbial communities in response to fracking from Pennsylvania, USA - Alex Branch Run_MetaG_ABR_2012 | ecosystem: Environmental > Aquatic > Freshwater > Creek >...
CCAGCGATTGAATCCCCGCAAGGCCGATCTTCAGCGGTGGCGCGAGCAATTTGCGCAGCACCTGAACGACTTGGGCGTGCCGGCCACCGCCACCCGGCGTTTCGATCGAGGCTTGACGAAAACCACCACCAAGACGTCGATTGTCCGCTCTGCGCAACGTCACCAGGGCGGTGAGCCGGTTGCGGGGGCGACGAGCGGGCTCTACACGGAGGCGGGGGATTCGGTGTTCATGCGCAAGAAACTCGAGCGGATCAAGAAAGAACTTCGGGCCACCGGAACCGTGGAGGATCAAGCCGCGTACCGATCGCTCCTCAATGTGCGTGCCCAAGTGAACGAACGGTATGCGCAAGCAATTGGTTGGTTACGCCAGCAGGGGAGGGATGCGGAGGCACAGCGGTTCGAACTCCTGCAACGCAGTCTCCCGCCGGTGCGCACGGAGAAACAGTTGATTGCGCAGGCCCTGATAGCCCACAGTCGAGCGCGCCCGGAGCGCGAGATTGACCAAGGGCGAACGCGTTGATCGGCCCCGCCGCCGCCCACCGCAACTGCTATGGACACCATCGAACCCGGACTCTGGTTCTGCAGCAACCCCGACTGCGACCTTCATGTTTGTCCGGGCGACCCAGGCGTTCAGGGCGCGGGCAATTGGGCCGAGCTTCCGAACGGCCATTTGATCGGGCGAGGGCTTTACGAGGGGCGGTACTACTGCGATTGGTGCGGGACGACGTTGATCAGAGCTTGCGCGGAAACTGAGATTCCGTCGCCGCGCCGTGACACGCAGGACTTGGTGGAACAGCAGTCGCTCCCACTGGAATTCGCGGCGTAGGGAGAACGGGTGTACTCAACTGCACTTGAGTTGACGGGCGTTGTGAGAGTCCTTTGGATTGCACGCTGCATTGCCGCGGTGTGTTTCTTCATAAACCGAAGCTGGCCGTCGCGAAGGTCCAGCTCATTTATCTGTCCCGACTCGCGGACCCCTATTGAACGCGAATGACCTGGATCCTGACGGCATCGCGACCCTGTCGCCGGGCGGCGTCACATCCTGACATTGATCTCGTCCTGTGTTGGGATATCCCATGGATCCCTCTCAGCCCACCTCGTCGTCGGCCCAATCGGGTGCAACACGCCCGAATCTGACCGACGATCTGGCATCCCTGCTGGTCGTGGTGGCCATGGTCGGTGTGGCCATCCGTGAATACTGGCGTTCACCCGATGCGGCCGTACGTGAGCACGTCGCGACCGATGTGCCCTGGCTTTCGGAACTGCTCTCGCAATTGCAACCTTTAGCCGTTTCGATTCTGAGTGGCGAGCTACCGGCGATCGCCCTGGGATGCGCGGCGTTCTACAAGGTCATTGAAGGCTATCAGCAGGCGGACGCGTATGCGTCATCGCCAAAGCTGTGCTTTGAGCGCAACGCATCACTGATTGACCTCGACTACGTCAAGGGCATTGTGAAGCGCATTCAATCGAAAGTGCGGGAGCCCTAATCCCGTGGGCTCCGATGATCAGGTACGCAGCCGACTCAAGAATAATCGGACTTTCGTCGACCGCGCGTGACGCGTCGATCCTGGTCTAACGTTGAGAACCGACGTATCCCGGTATCCTCTTCCTCGCGGCGCGGCCCAGCACGCCGATCGGCATGTTTCTTGTAGACGCACGAGCATGTGGCTGGGCGGGCGCAATCTGGCATGGGCAGCAACGAAGCCTCCACGGAGAGAAAACGTTTCCCCTTGAGGATCAGCGCCACAGCGCAGCCCCTTTTCGGGGCCACAACTTCCACGGCATGCCAGTGCGGCTTTCGGACCGCCGCTGCGGCGATTTCAAGCTGCTGCACTTTTCTCCACACCGTCAGGGTCTCCCCACTCTTGGGCGCTTGTTGCTCAAGTTCCACTTGCCGTACCGCCGGCGATTCTCGCATAACTCGCCCAACGTGTACGGAGCGGAATGGCCTGCGCAGAGCGTCAGGGGGCGTCATTGACCCACTGCTGGCGCTTACATGTATCCGCCTCAGGGTATCGAATCTGGGAATCTACTGAGCTGAGCTGTTGGCCTTAACCTTGTTCGCCGTCTTGCCCAAGACCAGGCCGATGATCACGCCTCCCATGCCCTGCTCAACGAGCGCCCACCCAAAGTCCATCGGTAGTACCACGTAGGGGAATCGATAAACCCCAAAAAGCACCAAGCTGTAGGGCATCAGCCAGCCTATCCCGGCAATCAATCCAAAGCGCGCCCCAGTCCAGGCCGGCGATCCCTTGACGTGTACCAACCGAGCGTAAAGCAGGGTCATCAGCAGGGCGAGCAATGCGTAGCCAGCGAAGACCACACCGAGGTTCGGCGACGGGCGGAGCATGGCGGGATCAACATGACTCGCGATGAAGCCCCGCGCCAATACTCCCGTATAGAGGCCTGCCAGCGAAAACATGACCGTCGCGGCTGCAAGCGTAGCAAGAATTACTCTCTTCATCAGCGGGCTCCTTGAGTACAAGTATCGGTGGCCAGATGATGGGCCATGTCAGGGCCTACCGGAAGCGTATGATCCGAATGCGACCTATGCATTAATGAATGTCTACATTGGAGAGATGTCATGCCAGCCACCGCAGCCCCAATCGACTGGAACCTGCTCAGTGCCTTCGTGCAACTAGTAGACGCCGGGTCACTTACCAAGGCAGCGCGGAATTCCGGACTCAGCCAACCGACGTTAAGCCGCCAGATTCAGCTGCTGGAAAGGCAGCTCAAATTGCCGCTCTTTGAGCGATCGGCGCGCGGCATGCAGTTAACCGGGGCTGGGCTGAAGCTCGTCGATCACGCCATGCGCATGCGAGAGGCCGCGGATGGGGTGGCCAGATCTGCGCAAGGTCTGGAGGATGACCTGGGCGGCAGCGTTCGTATCAGTGCCAGCGAACTAACCGCGTGCCACATTCTGCCGCGTATCTTGACCAAGTTGCGTCGGCAATATCCGATTATTGAGTTCGAAGTCGTTGCCAGCAACGAGGTGTCGAACCTGCTAAATCGTGAAGCGGACATCGCCCTTCGCATGGCGCCGCCAAAGCAATCAGAGCTCGTGGCGCGAAAGGTCACAACCCTGGAAGTTGGCATCTATGCTCATAAGCGCTATCTGCAAAAACAGGGGGTCCCGGAATCGCTCGAAGATCTGCTGAGCTGCGATCTGATTGGCTTCGACCGGGATGACTCACTGCGTAAGGGGCTGATCGCGGCGGGGGCGGCGAAGCGTGCACTGCGGTTCGCATTTCGCTCAGACAGTCACGAAGCATGCTGGCAAATGGTGCGCGAAGGGTTTGGTTGCGGCTTCATTACCGCCGTCATCGCAGGGACCGACAGGAGCGTTGTTCGGCTGCTGCCGAGGGCGGCCGTACCATCGTTGCCCATCTGGCTTACCGTGCATCGAGAGGTACGCTCCAATCGGCGGCTGAGGATTGTCTACGACGCGCTAGCGGCGGAATTGAAGTCATTGAAATCGTCAGGTATGTAACGGCGCGGGATACAACAGCCATTGCGATTAAATGACTGCTACGCGGAGTCCGATTCAGAAAACTGAATGGCTCACATGGGGCCGGTTGCATTTGCTCAATGCGCTTCACTCGGCGTGACTACTGGCATTAGGCGTTCGTGACCCGCCACTGCCGACGGTGGCGAACGGCAGCTTTATAGAAAGCCACCAACGGCATTGCCGCCTAAGTTTTGCGAATCCCATCAGCACAGTGCAATAGTTTGGATCCAACGCTGGCTCCCCGCATCTTTCGCTGTACCTGACTAGACCAAGATCGCGACAAAATCCTCGCCGCCTGTTGGCAGATTAAGCGATCTCGCATTGCGACTTGCTTCCATTCGGTTACGTCACGCGTACGTCTGCGCGTGTTAGCGGATCGTAAGGCCCAAGGGGCGTATCACAGTGAAGCGCGCCGGCCGCGTGCCCAACTTCTCGGCGATACGCTTCCACGCTGTGCGGTTCAAACCATTGACCGAGGAATCGCAGCCACTTCCACAATCCGTCAAAGAGAATAACGGTTGGCTTTCCCTGAATGAACGCCGCTCCAGTCGGGTCGAGCTCAGTCACGTGATCCACGAAACCGAGCCATCTCGGTGGAACGGTGGGCACCATGTCTCCGAAACGGCGTACTTGCGTAGGCGGGCGGGTGTAGCGCTCAAACAGCGCGGCCACGTCGCAGTAACGGGGAGCGCCGAACATGCATACGGAGCTTGGGCCGATTTCCAGCAGTTTCTCGGCGATCGCCGCGACAGCTCCACCGAGCGAGTGCCCACAAAGATAGACCCGGCTTAGATTCCTGATGTCGAGTGCTTTGATTGCATCGTTGACTTGGGGAAGGACACGTAACGTTTCCTCCAAGAATCCCGCATGAAAGCCGCCGTGTAGCCCCTCCGGGTGTAGCCCTCTCCAGGAATTCCCGGAATGGACACGACGCGCGCGCAGGTTTGTGCGCCAATCGAATAGGAACTGCGTTCCGCGAAAACCTATGAACAGAAACTTCCCGACATGTACCCCGACCGCCACAACTCCGCGGCTAACGACTACGAAGAAGCCTTTTCCCACGTCAGCTCTTGAGAGAACTTGTTCGAGAGTCGCCCCGGGGCCACCGGGTGTGGCGATTGTGCGATATGCCTCGCACGGTATCAGCTGCACGCGCTTCGCGTCGTCGATTTCAAACTGTGGTACGTGGTAATAGGGTAACTCGGCAAAGAGTGCGCAGAGGTACCGCACCACGGGCGATCTATCCGGCGTATCGTCTGGGGCGTCTGCAATTTGGCCGAGCAGGCGATAAAGGTCATCAAGCGCATACGAAGTCATGATTTCACTGATCTCCCCCTCGAATTGTGAACCGTATAGTCAATGCTATTTAGCAGCTGGCCTCGTTGAATCGTCGTCCCCCTTCCTGAGGAGCCTTATTGTGTTGGCATCCCTCCACTGCTTCCGATAAGCCTTCAGTCCCGCGCGATCCAATTTTCCATCGCTAACTGCAAATAGACTTGTTAGGAACGTTTGAGTAACCTGGTCTGGCCCGTCATTGCTCGCGGAGTTAGACGTTAGAAGAAATTGAATCAATGTCCATTCCGTCGGATAGTTGGTGCCGTATTCCAACGCGCTCTCAGGCGTGGTCGCCAGCCGTTCACCAAACGGGCGAAGTCGGTCTAGTACGGGGCCTTCCAACTCGCGAGCAACTTGGGGAAATTGTCCCGACCAAACAAGATAATCCGCCGCTGCGCGAACGCGCGCGTCAAACGGGTTGTGCTTCTCTTCGGGACGCGTTGGATGCGGCGCTAAGTTCTTTTGACTCAGCACAATCCGCAGCGTCGTGGCCGCCAATTTAGACGATACGATCGCGTGGCTCTTCAGTAGCTCGATTGCATCCCTCCCGATATCGGCGCTCTCAGGACTGCTCGTCGACATCATCGCGGCCTCCAAAGAGGCATTCGCAAGACCATGATCGCGATTCGTCTCCGCCGCGCGAATGGATCCCACCAAACGCACGCCTTTGTTATCTCGCGCTGCCCACCTTTCCGCCTCACTGGGCGTCGGTGTCCGAACCATTCGGTCCAATTGAGGTAAATGATCCGCCAGCCAACTGTCGGAATTAAGAATCTCGAGATCTGTATCAGATTGAGTCGCGATGGTCTGCGTTACCAGATCCATCCAAAATCCGGCTGCTCGATCCAAAATTGCGCGATCCTTTGACGTGTCGCGTGTCTTGACGCTTGTTAGGGCACCCAGATTGACTCGGGCCAAAGTCTGTGAATAGTTTGCCATCACCGCAGTGATGCCCGCTGGCATCACCTTGGTCATGGTCGCCAAGAGAAAATCCTTCTGCGACTCGCCAGCGACGTAGTACTCATGGATCTCGCCGTTGACCGGATTGACTTCCTCCACCGAGTAACCAGCTGCAAGAACATCAGACAGCAATAGCTGTTGATTCAAGTTCACAGCGGCCTGCTCAGAAATAGACCGCGTGTTGATCAATGCAGCCAGCGCTTGGGCACGAACTTGCACATCGCGTTTCGCATCGACCACAATTGGAACTAGCTCTTTGACGAATTCCGCGCGCTTGAATCCTTCGTCTACCTCTGCGCGGGCGTCTTCGTAACGCTGCAGTTCGGTCGTTTTCCACCGGTCATAGACCACAAAAGCTGACGCGACAAGAGCGCCGATCACGATTTTGTCTATGATCAGAAGCCATAGCTTGCCGTGAAATGATTCTGGATCGATGCGGGTTTTCAGTTAACCGCTCCTATGTGCCGATGAGCCGAATCTTGCGACAAAACCACCGTAAAGTCGCTATTTTCAAACACTCTAGGTACATCTGTTCAGTGTCGGCCATTGATCACCGGAGTGAGCTGAACTATTGGCCAATTTCGTTGGGTCGCGATTGGGAATGACGGCTTTGTGGCGGTCAATCAGCGACGCCCACCGTCCGAGTTGGGTCGGGACTGCAAATGAGCGACTCCTGTTGGGCGAGGCAAGCGGTCATTCACAATTGTCATATGTTTGACAAGGCCCTTCACAGATAATAATTCCGCTTGTCCGGACTATCGCGTGGGTCCCTCGTCAATCGTCTTCGCGACGCTCGCATGCAGATCCTGGTCACTTTGCCTGACTCGACCAAACTGCCGACCCTCCTCGATTTGCTTGGCGATGCGGGCGTGCACCGCGGCTATAAATTGCTCTTGGTTTTGCTCGATGGCGTAGTGCGCTTTGGCGTGGTCGATGGCCTTGTCCATCCGTTCGACGGCCCCGGTGTAGGCGGGAAATTCCTGCACAAACTGCTCTCGCGGCATGGTCTTGAACGATTCGGCGGCCAGCCTCCAACCGTATTGCCTGGCAGCCTCGGGATCGGCCAAGGCGCGCTGAGAAGCGTCCTTGCGCCACTTAACGGCCTGGTGAATCACATCATCCGGCGTGGCCTCATTGCGGTGAGCGCGAACGGTCAACTCATGCCACGCGATGGCGTTGTCCGCCTTCTCTGTAGGCGTTAGCGGTCGATCTCGCTCGGCATCCAACGCGGCCACCGCGCCGCGCTCATTTTGCCATTGGCCATCGATCAAGCGATTACTGAAGAGCTCCCTGCCATCGCGGCGGACGACTCGAATGTGATCGACGAGCCGGGTCGCTTCGGCCTTCTGAACGGTCTTGCGAAGGCCTGCGTACCCTTCGTGGTGGCGCGCTGCCGTGACCAGGCGTGGGAGCTGACCCGCTTCCTGGGCATGCAAATAGCGAGCAATGACACTCCGGCGGGTGCGCTGCTCATCGACGGCCAGGATCACGGCCTCCACGCGGTAGCCGGCGGCGCGAAATTCGGTGACGGTGTCGCTGAGCAACTGCGCGTCTTTGAAGCGGGTCTCGAATACGACGTTTTTCTTGTCAGCGATGGCGTCTCGATACAAGCGGTCGACCCATTTGCTCGCGTCGAGATCGAAGCGCTCGGCCGCATGCGCGTCGGTGCGAGCCGCTTGTCGCCACCCGGGATGATGTTCGCGCAGCTCATCAACAGACACGATCGCCGGGGTGCCTGCGCGTTTCTCGAGTTCGGCGGCGACGGGCGGGACGGCGACGGTTTTACCGGAGCCGGGGGCACCGCCTACGAAGATGACGGTTGGCGCAGCCGATCGATCGACGCCGCCCAAGTGGAGCGGTCGGATTTCATCCTGATAGATTCTCTCTATCTCCGCGTCTGTCAGGCGCTCCTGAGGCCCTGGCACGATTTATTCTTCCGCAGCGAGGAGAGCGGCGAATTTCTTTTCTACTTTGGACACCAACTTATCATCCCTTGTATTCATGGTGCGGCGATAGTTCATGGCATCGCGCGCCTCGGCTGCCCATCTTTTAAGATTAGCGCGATTCGGGCGCGCTTTGCGCTTCTCGGTGGCAATCCGATGGGCTCGATCGGCTGCAAATGATGCCAATAGACTGATGGCGGATTCCGCCTTCAAATGCGCCAAGTCCTCGGTCAAGAACTCACCGTACTGTGCGTACGGGACGCCGCGGGGTTCGGCGACACGACCGGAGGTATTCACGTCGAACGGAATTGCCCCATCCGTGACGATGCGACGCACGAGAGTGCGCAGTACGTCATTGAGGTCCATACCCGTACGAGCGCACACGGCTTCCGCTCGCTTTTTCAGCTCGCCTTCAATGCGAAAGCGAACCATCTCGGTTTCCACCGGACGGTCCATGGTGTACCTCTCGAGTTCGGTTGCTCTCTGGGCTGGCGGCCGCGTCGGCGCGTGGGCTCGACGATGCCCGTTTGTGCTCAGTATACCCGGCGTCTAAAATTAACGTGTTCGCGGCAGGAGTACTACGGTTTCGGCTTCGTCGGCGCGATGAACCGGAAACTTAAGTGCATCAGAATGGGTTGCTTGACAAACTACCGTTAGGCGCATCGCGTACGCTAGAATTCTGATCGAGCGGCTCTCGCTGCTGAGGACGAGGGTTGATCGGCAATGCGCTGATTCAAAAGTGGGGCGCTGCGGAGGTCAGGGTGGAAAAGCGGGTACCGACTCTCGACGAAGCCGCAGGCATGCGCTGGTGGAATGAATTGAGCGCGGCGGGCCGGGCTCGGGTGCTGGCATCCGCCTCCACGGCCGTGGCCGCCGTCGCGTGGGACTATCACAAGGCCCTGATGAGATGGCTGGAGAAAGAAAGTCATCGGCCTGACGGCGTGCCGTTCGAATGGCGAGCGCTCGAGGTGGGCGAGGCGACTGGGGCAAACCGGCCCTAAGGGGTGAGCGTCGATCCGCTCACCGAGCACCGCAATTCCTTGTGCTGATCGGCGCAGGCGTGTAAACTATCATTGATATTCAATGTCTTACATCGCCTACTTCGCATAATATAGATTATGGTAAATAAAACATATGTGATGGCATAATTAGAATTTGACGTCACGATATTTAGGGCTTAGGCTATTGCCTATGCTCCCCAAAGCCACCACCTTCAGGATCGAGCCGACCCTGCAAAAGGGCCTCGAAAACTTGAGCAAGATTCTGAAGCGACCGATGAATCAGCTCGTCAATGAGGCATTGAAAGACTACGTCAGTCGCCGCAGCCGCGCGGCTGAGGATGATCTGAAGGACACGCTCGCCACTCTGCGGGCGTACCGCCGCCGCGACCCGAACTTCAAGGACGCGATCGTCGCGGCCGCGAAGGCTGAAGCGCAGTACGCCCAGAGCGATCCCGTGGAAGGCCAGGTGGTGATCGGAGAGCTGATTGAGGGTCGTTTGGTCGAGGAAGCCGGTCCCGTACAAACCGAGATCCACCAGCTCCTACATGGCTGATTGGGACGCGAACAGTCCTGAACTCGAAGACAACCTACGGCGGGTCTTGGAAGAGATTCAGGGCGCCGCGCGCCGGCGTGAAACGTCAACAGTCGAAGCGGCGCGTCACTGGCAAGCAGAATCCTTGCGCGACCTCGTTGTCCCCGATGCGCGATACGTCGGCGCATTCCGCGGAGAACCCGGCTTGGAGAACGTCCAAGTCCGCGTCGCCGACCGCTACGGCGTCGCCGCACCGAATGTCGGCGGCGCACTCGCCGATTTCGAGCACACGGTCCAGCAGGTCATCGAGCGACTGGATCAACTCATCCCCTCTGGAATCGACCCGGACTCGGACCAGACGGCCGCCATTCTCGAAGTGTGCGCCTGGATTCACGCCGAATGGGTCCGGATTCACCCCTTCGCCAATGGCAATGGCCGAACGGCACGGCTGTGGGTCAACAGCATTGCCATGCGCTACCAATTGCCGCCTTTCGTGCAACTAGGCCCTCGACCTGCAGCCGGCTACGGGGCCGCCGGCGCCGAAGCGATGCGTGGAAATTGGGAGCCGACGATCGCCGTGCTGCGCAAGCTGCTCGAAGACTTCCGCCAAGACCGACCCGACATTCCGTAAACGCTCGCCTTCGACTGAAACAAAGCCTTACACCGCTGCCCACAATCGGCAGTCGGCGGCCACTCGGGAAGTTTCCGACAGCACGCCATTCACCAACTGGCGGCTCCAGAAAACGGTTGCATAGTCCTGCTGCTACAATGAACGCTGTGGTCACTCAACGCATGAGGGCTTTTTATGCTGGCTGGCAACCTCGCACTCATGATCGCTGCTTTATTCACAGGCGCCGCTTTTTACATCAACATTGCGGAGCAGCCAGCTCGACTTGGTCTCGACGATCGAGGGCTTCTGGCTGAATGGAAGCCCGCATATATGCGCGGCTTTGCGATGCAGCTCCCTCTCGTTGTCGTGGGCGGCATATTCGGGCTAATCGCCTGGTGGCAAGGAAGACAAGTAGGCTTTTTAGTCGGCGCGGTGTTGATAATTGCAAACGGCCCCTGGACAGTCCTCGCCATCATGCCAACAAACAAGATTTTGATGGCAACGAAATTGGAAGAAGCCGGCCCGAATAGTCGCTCTTTGATTCTGAAGTGGAATCGTCTTCATGCCGCGCGTACGAGTCTAGGAGGTCTTGCGACAATTGCCTTTCTTGTTGCGCTGTCATCAACCTGAGCGGCGCGGTTCAACAGCCGCGTGCGTCAGGTTAGCTGTGAGGCGCACGTGTTGTTCTGAACCGCAATTCAGCGCACCCGAGCCCAGCGACGATACGAGCCATCACAATTGATAACCACCTCGTCGCTCACGGAACGGTGGCAGGACGTGTCCGCGTTCAATGCCGAATCAGGTGCATCCGCCAATCGCGCACAATGCAAACCTTCGCTTGCATGTTCAATGAAGCAAAGTCTTCCCCCAAGCATTGCGCGATTTGTTCGAACGATGCGGTTTGTTGAAACGCCAATGTCTTATCGGCTAGACGATGCCGTAGCGTGGCCCGCCATTCGATCCAAAAGGGCTCCAACCACGTCTCCGGGTGCATGCGGCGTCCTCCGACCTCGTTCTCCGGCAGGCATACCTATTTACTTGGCCGCCGGCAATGCGCAGTCATGCAGCCGCCAACAGTTCTTGCGCCACACCCACGGTTCAATCTGGACGTGGCCGCTAGACCACAGGCCAAGTCGCTTTTCTCGTGCTTGCTGTTCGAGGCGGGGAATCGAGGCATCACGCAAATATTCAGGGCGTGCCCGATTTGCCCACGCAAGACCGGTGGCCACCAAGTCACGACCGGCCGATCGACCATTGAAGAGAACGTCACATACGGCGCGGCCGTATTTGTCGCGTTCATAACAATGCAGTGCGACGCGTCGTCCGAACACCATAGACGCGAGAGCGTCCTTGGCCCGGCGCGAGTACGGTTGACCTGGCTCGCCCGCGCCGTGACCCAGCTCCGGCGCATCGACGCTCGCCAAGCGAATGATGTCCTGATGATTGACTGGATCCAGAACGGTCAACGTATCGCCATCGGCGATGGACACCACCCGACCTTGAGTCGGCATTGGCGCAGCGAGCATGCCAAGGCCCCACTCGGTGCCGGTCGCTGCGCTTTCCGCTGCGAGCCCCAACGCGAGCAGCGTCACGACCGGCAGCGTGGCCTTATGGCGTAGACACACCATTTTGTGCCTGTTTGGCTTTTGACTCCGCA
>Ga0075017_100002482_pt1 | contig 11535 bp, 2 predicted proteins | sample AleBraG_ABR_2012_FD_71475 | JGI IMG/M metagenome (GOLD analysis project Ga0075017, IMG submission 71475) | Freshwater sediment microbial communities in response to fracking from Pennsylvania, USA - Alex Branch Run_MetaG_ABR_2012 | ecosystem: Environmental > Aquatic > Freshwater > Creek >...
CGTCGCGGTGTTGTTCGTGACGTCGGTCTCCTCCGACGGCGTCGACACGGTCGCCGTGTTGGTCACGCCGGGGAAGGCGGACGGCAGGACGGCGACGGTGAGGGTGAGGGTCGCCGTGGCGCCGACCGCCAGTGCGCCGGTGTGCACGCACGTGACCGACTGGCCGACCGCAGTGCACGCCCATCCGCTGCCCGTGCCGGACAGGAAGCCGAGCCCCGTGGGCAGCGTGTCGACGACGGTCTGCGGACCGGGGTCGGCCGTCGGCCCGTGGTTGGTGACGACGAGCGAGTACGACGCGCGCGACCCGACCTGCACCGGGCCCGGGTGGCTCTTCGTGACGGTGAGGTCGACGAGAGCCGGCACCGGCACGGTGTCGCTGTCGGCGTTGTTGGTCGACACCGGGTCCGGCGTCGTGGCCGAGACCGACGCCGAGTTGGTGACCGACGGGTAGGCGGCCGCCAGCACCGTCACCGTCACCGTGATCGGCTCAGCCGTCGCCCCCGGGGCCAGCGGACCGGTGAGGTCGCACGTGACCGTGACCGTGACCGCGGCCTCGGCGCAGGTCCAGCCACTCCCGGCCGCGGAGACGTAGGTCAGGCCCGCGGGCAGCGCGTCGGTGACCGACACCTGCCGGGCCTGCGACGGGCCGTGGTTGGTGACGGTGAGCGTGTAGGCGAGCGGGCTGCCGATGTGCGCCGAACCGACGTGCGTCTTCGCGATCGCGAGGTCGGCGGACTGCGTCACGCGGACAGGGTCGGTGTCGGTGTTGTTGTCCGGCACCAGGTCGGTGGTGGGCGAGGAGACGGTCGCGGAGTTCGTGAGCACGCCCGTGTCGAGGTCGGCCGCCAGGAAGGCGCGGATGGCGAGCGCCGGCGCGGCGCGCCCGGCCACCAGCGCAGCGCCGCCGTCGAGAACGCACGTGACCGCCTGGCCCGACGACGTCGGCGCCGCGGCCGAGCAGGTCCACGGACCGGTGCTCGAGACGTAGGCGAGGCCGACCGGCAACGTGTCGACGACCCTGACGTCCGGCTGTGCGTCCGACGGTCCGGCGTTGCTCACCGCGATGTCGTAGACGACCTCGGTGCCGGCCGCCGGCCGGTCGTAGGAGTGCGCGTGCGTCTTCACGAGCACGAGGTCGGCCTGCGCCACGACGTGCACCGGGGCGCTGCTCGAGTTGTTGGACAGGTCGTCGCCCGGGGTCGACGTCGACACGGTGGCCGTGTTGACCAGGGTCGTGCCGTCGGCCACCGACGAGTCGACGCGGACGTCGATCTCGAGGGTGCTGGACGGGGCCGCGACGGTCGACGGCAGCTGCGAGTCGCGGGTGCACCGGACCAGCTGGCCGATCGGCGTGGCACAGGTCCATCCGGCGCCGGCGACGGACACCGGGACGAGGCCCGCCGGCAGCGTGTCGCTGACGACGAGCGAGTCGGCGGTCGACGGTCCGTTGTTGGTGACGGTCAGGGTGAACGACGTCGTGCCTCCGGCGGCGACGTCGAGGGGACCGTTGCGCTGCTTGAGGATCGTGACGTCGGCCTGGTCCTCGACCGTGACGCGGTCGGTGTCGACGTTGTTGCCGGGGACGGGGTCCACGACAGGGCCGTCCACGCTGGCGACGTTCGTCAGCACCGCAGGACCGGCGGAAGCGTCGACCAGGACGACCAGCGAGATTGGCGGGGCGATCGCGGCGACGGCGTCCGTCGTCGCCGACACGAGCGTGGCCGACCGGGTGCACGTCACGAGCTGTCCGACGGCGCCGCAGACCCAGCCGGTTCCGCCGGCACTCACGTAGGTGGTCCCGACGGGTAGCGCATCGGTGACGACGATGTTGCCCGGTGAGTCCGACGGCCCGTTGTTGGTGACCGCGAGCGTCCAGGTGAACGGGTTGCCTGCCACCGCGTTGCCCGTGTGCGACTTCACGATCTGGAGGTCGGCCTCGCCGACGAAGGCGCTCGAGTCGATGTCGGTGTTGTTGGTGAGGTTCGGGTCCGGTGTGGGGCTGCTGACCGTCGCCGTGTTGACGATCGTGCCCGTCACGTTGCTGGCGACGTCGACCGCGATGTCGACGATGGCGTCGCCGCTGACGAGCCCGTCAGGATCCGCCGCCAGGCTGCCGCTCAGGTCGCAGGTGACGACCTGGGCGCTCGCGGAGCAGGACCACGTGCCCGTGCGGCTGGTGAAGCCGGCGTAGGTGAGCCCCGTGGGCAGGGTGTCGGTGATGCGCACCGAGGCTGCCGCGTCCGAGGGGCCGGTGTTGTCGACGGTGAGCCGGTACGTCGCCGTGGTGCCGGCCACGACGGATCCGATGTTCGCCTTCTGGATCGACAGGTCGGCCGAGGCGGACGGGGTGGCACGGTCGTCGTCGGTGTTGTTGGCGAGGTTGGGGTCCGGCGTGGCCCCGGAGACCGTCGCCGTGTTCACGACCTGCGCCGTCTGCGACGACGGCACCGACACGACCACGACGAGCTGCGGGGCAGCGATCCCCGGTGCGAGGTCGGCGGTGCGCGTGCAACTGATCCTCCCCGCGCTGGGGGTGTTGACGAGGCACGCGGACCAGCCGAGGCCGCTCGAGCTCACGAAGGTGCTGCCCGGCGGCAGCGTGTCGACCACGGTGATGTCGTGGCGCGACACCGAGGGCCCGTAGTTGACGACGTCGAGCGTGTACGTGGCGTCCTGCCCGGCGAGGATCGTGCCGGTGTGCGACTTGGTGATCGCGAGATCGGCCGACGTCGTCACCGTGGCGGTGTCGGTGTCGGTGTTGTTCGCCAGCAGCGGGTCGTAGGTGCGCGCACCCGCCGTCGCGGAGTTGTCCAGCGTGGTGCCCGACGTCGCGTCCGCGGGGACGGCCACGGTCACGTTGATCACCGGGAAGGTGGCGCCGGACGCGAGCGTGGAGGTCGGGCTCGACCGCGTGCACGACACGGTGGGGCTGGCGAAGGTGCACGTCCACCCCGTCCCGGACGCGCTGACGAACGTCGTGGGCGCCGTGATCGTGTCGGTCACGGTGAACGGGCCGACCGCCGTGTCGGGACCGGCGTTGGACACCGTCAGGGTCCAGGTGAAGGGCGAGCCCGCGACCGGTGTCCCCACGTGGCCCTTGACCATCCGGATGTCGGCGGAGTCGATGCGCGTGGACGCGGTCGCAGGCTGGTCGCCGTAGTCGCCGAGGGCGTTCCCGGTGGCGTCGGTGGCGTCGAGACCGAAGGAGTTCGCCGTGTTCGTGTGGGGCACGGTCGCGCCGACGCCCGGCGTCGTGACCACTCCGCTCTGCGGCGTCGACTGGTACGTGACCGTCACCTTCTCCCCGGGGAGGAGGTCGGCGAGGCTGGTCCAGCGCAGGACGGAGCGACCCAAGATCGACGTGATCGTCGGCTCCTCGGCGGTGGCCGCCGCGCCGTTGATGCTGATCCGGGCCGAGCCCGTCGTGTAGACCCAGTTCCGCGGCAGCGTGTCGGAGACCTCGACGGCGAACGCCTCGGCACCGCCGGTGTTCGTCGACGTGACCGTCCAGGTGTACGGCGTCCCGATGTAGGCAGGAGCGCCGCCGGTGGCGACCTTGGAGGTGGCCAGCCGCGGGAACTGGGGCGTGACGCTGGCCGTGGTCGAGGGTCCGGCGTAGACGCGGCCTGCGGATGGCAGGCTCTCGTAGGACTGGACCGTCGCGGTGTTGACCAGGGCGCTCGCGTCGAGCGTCGAGGACGGCGCGAGGTGAGCGAAGTAGGCGAGGTTGTACGTGTCTCCGGGAAGCAGCGGGCCGGCGAGGTCGGAGGCGGGCCAGGTGATCGTGCCGCCACCACGGACGGGGTCTTGACCGGTGAGCACTCCGCCGCCGGGGATGAAGTCGACGATCACCCCGAGCGGCACGTGGTCGACCACGACGGTGTTGTACGCGTCGCTCACGGTCGCCCCCGACGCGTTCGCGACGATGACGTTGTAGCGGAACTCCTGACCGGTGTCCGGCGTGGAGTCGGTGACCTGCTTGGAGATCGACAGCTTCGGCTCGACGACCGTGACCGTGGCCGTGCCCGTCCCGCCGCTGCGGTCGAACGTCGCACCAGCGCTCGTCGGCGTATGTCCGGGGGTGATGTACCAGGAGGATGTCGCAGTGTTCGTGCGGGTCGTGCCGGCGGTGTTGGAGGGCACGTCGAGCACCGTCGCCGAGTAGACGAGCGTCTCGCGCCGGATGTTGGGCGAGGACAGCAGATCGCCCACGGTGAAGCCGAACAGGGTGCTGCCGTCGGCCTGCGGGGCCGGGGTCAGCGGCGTCCCGCCGTTCCCACAACCGATGTTCGTGATGACGTCGACGCACGAGTACGTCACGTTGAACGGAGTGCCGAGGCCCGCCGGCACCCGGTCGATGATCGAGGCGCCATAGAAGTTCGTGTTCGGGGGGATAGCGGTCGTGATCGTGAACGTCGCGACCTGCCCGATCGTGCGGATCGGCTCGTCGACAGTCTTGATCAGGCCCGAGCCCGCGACGGTGACCGACGACGTGTCGCTGCGCGAGTAGACCCGCTCGTTGGGGTTGTCCGGAGCGTCGAACGTCGGCTTGCCGTCGTTGAGGGTGCTGCCGGTGAGCGTGGCCGTGTTCGTGTAGGTGTCGCCGCCGACGGCGGAGAGGTCGACGGTGGCGGTGTAGGTGCGCGTCGCGGGGGTCGTCGACGCCGGCACGTCACCGAGCCTCCAGACGAGCCGGGTGAACCCCACCGCGCAGCCGTTCGCGCCCGTGCCCGCGACCGGGGTCAGGCCCGGGTTCGCGCCGTACGCCGCGAACGTCAGCCCCACCGGCAGGCAGTCCACGACGAACGCGTCATGCAGCGGCGGCCGGTTGGTGGTGGTGCCGTCGGTGTTCCGGTTGGCGACGCTCACCGTGTAGGTGACCGTCTGGCCGCCGATCACGAAAGTCGGCTTGTCGTTGGTTTTGACGATGGTCGGGTTGGGTTGGAGCACGTTGACCGTGTAGGTCTTGCTGACCGGTGGGATCGCCGCGCCGCCGGGCGAGTCGACGCTGGTGAAGCGCGCCGTGTTCACCCGGCCGATGTTGTTCTGCGCGGTGGTGAGCGCGCCGCTGGTGACGAGCACCGTGCCGGTCACCAGGAAGCGTGCCGGATTGGCCGTGGGGTTGTCGAAGACACCCGCGATCGTGAGGGCACCGGTCGCCGGGTTGAGCGAGATGTTGCCCGGCACGGTGCCCGGGGAGGCGCATGCGGGCAGCGGGTCGGGGACCGTGGGCGTCGGAGCCACCGGGCAGTACTCCACGGTCGCGATCGGGCTCGGCTGCAGCACGAAGCCGGTCGGCAGGGCATCGGTGAGCGAGCCGTCGAACACCGCGGTGCCGGCGGGGATCGTCACCGCGTAGCGGTAGGTGACGAGCTCGCCGACGGTCGCCTGGTTCGGCTGGTTGTTGTTCGCCTCGGTCACGGAGGTGACACCGACCTTGCCCACGTCGACGGCGGGGGTGCGCACGTTCGACGTGTCCGACGCGGGCGGCGCCTCCTGGTCGGCGACGGGGACGGAGGTGTCGATGTTGTTCTGCGGGAAGTACGTCGCGACCGCACCGGGGCGGGTCGAGGGCACGCTCGTGAGGGCCTCGTAGGACCGCACCGCCGCGGTGTTGGTGAAGACGAACCCCTCCGACGTCGGCGCCGGGATGGTCATGACGTAGGTGAAGGTGAACGACTGCCCGGGGGCGATGGTCTGGGCCACCGGGTCGAGCGCGGCGTCAGGGCGGTAGATCCAGCGGATCGCGCTCCTGCTGCCGTTGGTCGCGAACGACGGCTGGTTGGGGTCGCCCGGGTTCGTGCAGCCGATCGTCGGGGTGGCGGGGTTCGTCGCGTCGCCCGTGATGGCGCTGATGTCGGCGCAGGTGATGCCTGCGGGCAGCACGTCCCAGACGTCGAAGGCTCCGGCGGAGTAGTCGGTGAGGCCCGCGGCGCTGCCCAGGTTGGTCAGGTCGACGCGGAAGGTGACCTTCGAGCCCTCGCGCACCGTCAGCCCGTCGACGTTGCTGTTGAGGCCGTTCGGGCCGGCGGCGGGGGCGTCGATGGACTGGACTCCCTTGATGACGCCGATCGGCACGGCGGGCACGATCGTGAAGTCGACGAGGTCGCGGTAGGAGCGTCCTCGTCCGCTCGAGTCCTCGGCGCGCAGCTTCATTGCGTTGCCGAGGACGTCGGGCGAGCCGACGGGCGCGGCGTCGGTGACACGCACCGCGAAGACCCACTCGAAGACCGCACCGAGGTCGGGGCTGAGGCCGGAACCCGACGCCGCTCCGATGGTCCAGGTGAGCGAGTCGAGGGTCGGCGCCACCGTGAGGGTCGAGGGCGCGCCCCGGTTGTTGGACGTGGCGACCGCGCTACCGGCGACATACTCCGTGCCGACCGGCAGGAAGTCGGTGACGACGGGGTTGCGCGTGTACGCCGTGCTGGGGAAGTTCGCCCGCACCTTGAAGCAGATGAGGTCGCCCTTGCGGAACCGGGTGTCCGCAGCCGGGAAGGACGACGGCTCCCCGTAGCCGGAGCCGTCCGCACCGCAGACAGGGTCGGTGGCCAGTGGGAAGGCCGAACGAGGACCGATCGTCTTGTCGATGGTGAGACCGTCGGTGGTGAGGGTCCACGACGAGGTGTCCGCGACGGTCTGCGTACCGGTCTCGCCGGTGCCCGAGATCGGCGTCGTCGTGGCGGTGAGGGCGACGTTGTTGGTGAACGAGTCACCGCTCGCCGTGGGGTCCCCGGCGTGCGGCCCGGCCGTGTAGACCTGCTGCATGCCCGCCCAGTAGGTGAGCACCGCGGTCCCGTTGGCGGGGATGGTGCCCGACAGCGCGGAGAACACGACCTTGAAGGTGCCGTCGGCCTGCGTCGTCACCGTGGCGGACACCGGCTGTGCCGCGGCGCCGTTCACCGACGCGGAGGGGAGCAGGTTCGCCTGGCCCGTGCAGTAGGTGCCGTTGGGGGTCGCGTAGTTGACCCCCGTCGTGACGAGCGGGCAGAGGCCGTTGGGCAGAACGTCGGTGACGACGATGCCGCTCGCGGACTCGTACTCGCTCACATCGATCGTGACGGTGTACTTGACCTGGCCGCCGGCCTGGAAGGTCGACGACGACGCGGACTTGCGCATCCGAACGTCCTCGACCGAGACCGTGTGCGTGGTGTCGGTCGACGTCGCCGCGACCCCGCCGGGGACAAGCGGACCCGTGTAGGTGCCGGTCGCCCGGGCGATGTTGGTGAGGCCGCCCTCGGTCGCGGTCTCCCGCGTGCTCGCGCCGGTGTTGTTGTCGAGGTTGGCCACCGAGCTCGTGCTCGAGCCGACCGGGAACGTCGCCGTGTTCGCGCGGAGCGGGATGCCTGCGGCGTACTTCAGCGTGACGACGGCGCTGGCGGCCAGGTCGCCGAGGTTCCACTGCACCCGCGTGTAGACACCGGGAGGGTAGGTGGTCGAGCCCTGCGCGGGCGGGTTGGTCACGGTGGTGACGGAGGCGGGAACCACGCAGGGGGTGACCGCCGGGGTCGCCGTCAACGACGGCGCACCGACGTACTCCGGTGCCGACGAGTTGTCGACGCCACCGCAGCCGAGGTACTCCAGGCCCGCGGGCAGGTAGTCGCTGACGACGACGCCGGTGGTCCCGGAGACCGCTGTGTTGGTCACGGTCAGCGTGTAGACGGTCGGGTGGTCGTGCACCCCGCGCAGCAGCTCCGCCTCGGGACTCGGCTCGGACTTCGTGATCTTGAGCGCGGAGACGACGGTGGGGCTCGTCGTCGCGGCGGCCGTCTCAGTGTAGCTGCCGGCCGTCGGGGTACCGGTGGCGCTGAACTGCGGGATCCGGCGGGGGTCGGTGTTGGCGTAGACCGAGCCGGTGTTCGAGAAGGTCGCGCCCACCGGGAGGATCGCCGGGTCGGTGTCGGCGGAGAAGCCGAGGGCGAACGAGTCGGCCACCTGCAGGTCGGTGACGTTGGACCAGATCAGGGTCTGAGCACCGGTGACGGCGTCGGTGATGACCTGCGGCTCGCCGGCCGAGGTCGGCGTCGTGGTTCCGCCGACGTAGTGGACGCCGACCGGCAGGACGTCACGGAAGGTGACGTTGTACTCGGGCGCGGACCCGGTGTTGGACGCGGTGAGGGTGTAGGCCGCGGCGGCGGCGGCGAGCACCGACGACGGGCCGGACTTGGCCAGGGTGATGCCGGCGGCGGCGTGCGCGGCAGGCAGCGGCCCGGCAACACCCACGAACGTCGCGACGAGCCCGACGATGATCGCGGCCGCGCAACGTCGCAGGGCGTGGCGGGGGAAGGCACGAGCCACGGTCACAGGCGGAACTCCAGTGCGTTCGTGAGGAGACGGCCTGCGACCAGCAGGCCGGGGCTGAGCCCCCCGCCCCTCGCCAGGGTAGAGGGTGGGTGACGCGCAGCAAGCACGCACGTCGTCCGGCAGCCGGTTCTGGCCGGTCCGCCGGTGCTCACCTCGTCCGTTCGGCCCAACGGCGCGCGCGGCGGCCGCCCCGGTCCTGCCGCCGGGTACCGCGCCCGGTGCGCAGAGTGACGACCGGCTAGGACGCGGCGAGGACGCTCGCGGCACGGTCGAGCGCGGCGCGGGCGTCGAGCACGGGGCCGGGTGAGCCGTCGGCGATGAACGAGAACGCGAGCAGCCGACCCTCGCGGTCGCGCACCAGCCCGGACAGCGAGTTCACGCCGGTGAGGGTGCCCGTCTTGGCCCGGACGACCCCCCGCCCGGCCGAGGTGCCGGGGGTGGCGAACCGGTCGGCGAGGGTGCCGGTGACGCCGGCGACCGGCAGGCCGGACGTCGTCGGCCACAGCGCCCCGGCGTCCTGACCGCTCACCGGCAGGTCGGCGGCCGCCGTCGCCAGGGTGCGCACCATCGTGATGGCCGGGACGCGGTCGACGCCGGAGAGCCCGCTCGCGTCGGCGAGGCGCACGCCGTCGGTCGGGATGCCGAGACCGGCCAGGACCGAGGTCGTCGCCGCGGCTCCCCCGACGAAGCTCGCCGAGCCGCCGGCCTTGCCGCCCGCGAGGTGCGCGAGCGCCTCCGCGAGGTCGTCGTCGGACTGCGTGAGCATCCGCTCGACCAGGTCGGCCATCGTCGGGCTCTGCACGGAGGCGAGCACCGTGGCGGACGCCGGCGCCGAGCCGCGGGTGATCGCGCCGCTCACCGTCACCCCGGCAGCGGCGAGGCGCGTGGCGAAGTAGCGTGCCGCGGCGATCGTCGGGTCGGCGTCACGGGTGCGGACGTTCGCGGCCGTGCGGCCGCCGTCCACCGAGAGCGCCGACACCGGGGACACGACTCCGCTCGCGACGTAGGACGCCGGCCAGCCCGCGGCGGTGCGCGGCCCGGTGAACAGGGTGTCGTCGGCCCGCAGCGTCACGGTCGTGACCCCCTTGGCCTTGAGGGCGGCGGCGGTGGCGGCCGCGAGCGCGGCCATGCTCGCGGGGCGGGCCGCCTGCCCGGCGGGGAGCGAGGCGGCCGACGCCGGGGCCCGTGTGAGCGTGGCGTCGCCCCCACCCACGAGCACCACCTCGGACGGCGTGGCACCGGTGAGCGCCGCTGTGGTGATGCGCGCGGCGTCGCCGTAGGTGTGCAGGACCGTGACGGCGGTCAGCACCTTGAGGCTGCTCGCCGGCTGCTGCGGCCGCGTGTCACCGCGGCCGACGAGGGACTTGCCGCTCGCGACGTCGAGGACGCTCACGGTGACGTCGGCGCCGAGCGCCGTCGAGCGCAGCGCCGCGACGAGCGCGGCCTCGAGCCCGGGCGCCACCGGCGGCGCGGTGGCGGCGGCGCCGACGTCGGTGGGCGGGAGCACTAGCGGCGGGACGCCGGGCGGGGCCGGGACGAGAGTCGTCGCGGCCGGCGCCACGGCGGCCACGGGTGCGGCGGCCGAGCCGAGGGCCAGTGTCGCGAGGGAGAGGCCGACGGCGCAGACGAGCGCGGTCGAGGTCGCACGACGACCCGTCAACCGCGCCACCGTCGCTCCTGCTCGCTCGTCCTGCGTGACACCGATCACCTGCGCGGCCGGTTCGCGCCACGGCCGCCCGTGTCTGAGGAACACTAGGTGACCGGACGTCGTGGTCCGGTCGACCCCCCGGGGTGCGCCGTGCCGCCGCGCACCCGTGAGCCTCGCCCGCCCGACCCGTGTCACGACCTCGTCAGGAGCACCCGTGGAGTTCGACGTCACCATCGAGATCCCCGCCGGCAGCCGCAACAAGTACGAGGTCGACCACGTCTCCGGTCGGATCCGCCTCGACCGGATGCTGTTCACCTCGACCCGCTACCCGCACGACTACGGGTTCATCGACGGCACGCTCGGCCAGGACGGCGATCCGCTCGACGCGCTCGTGATCCTCGACGAGCCGACCTTCCCCGGGTGCCTGATCAAGTGCCGCGCCATCGGGATGTTCCGGATGACCGACGAGGCCGGCGGCGACGACAAGGTCCTCTGCGTGCCCGTCGCCGACCCCCGCGTGGAGCACATCCGCGACATCCACCACGTGCCGGAGTTCGACCGCCTCGAGATCCAGCACTTCTTCGAGGTCTACAAGGACCTCGAGCCCGGCAAGTCCGTCGAGGGCGCGTCGTGGGTCGGCCGTGCGGAGGCCGAGCACGAGATCGAGGCCTCGTTCGCCCGTCACGACGAGCAGGTGCGCGAGGTCGAGTCCGCGATCGAGGACGCCTCCCACGGGAGCTGACCGCCCGCCCCCCGAGCGACGGGTCGGACCCAGGCCCGGCCTCGGCCTCCTCGGCTGCCCGGCGGCTGACGCCGTGGTCGACGACCTCGACGACGCCGGGGTCAGGGCCGGACGCCGAAGGCGACGAGGTCGGGCATCCAGATGTTCTGGTAGCGGACGAACGCGCCGGTGTGCGGCGCCTCGACCATGCGGCCGCCGCCGACGTAGATCCCGACGTGGTGGATGGTCGTCCAGTCGTTGGGGTCGAAGGCGAAGAACACCAGGTCGCCCGGCTGCAGCTGACCGACCGGCACCTTCGGGTACGACGCGAACTGCGTCCGCGAGTACGCGATCATCGGCACGCCCGCGGAGATGTAGGCCGCCGACGTGAGCCCGCTGCAGTCGTAGTTGTCCGGCCCGCGGCCGCCCGCGACGTAGGGCTTGCCGAGCTGGGCCTCGGCGAAGGCGACCGCCGCGCGCCGTTGCGCGTCCGTGGCTGCCGACTGGCCGCCCGGCCACTGCGGTGGCCCGCCCGTGTCGGTCGGCGGCCGGCCGATGGGTGTCTGCCGCTCACGGGCCTGGCGCGCCGCCTCCGCGGCCGCGCGGGCGGCCGCCGCGGCGCGCGCTGCGGCGGCGCGCCTCTCGGCCGCGATGCGCGCGAGCTCGTCCTGGCGGGCCCTGTCGAGCGCGGTCGCATGGCTGCGAGCCGCGGCCAGCACCGCCGCGGCTGTCGCCCGCTGGGCCGTGAGACGGGTGACCTCGGCCTGCTGCGCCTGCTGGGCCTGCGTCACGGCCTGGGCCGCGGCCGCGGCCCAGGCCGTGACGCAGGCCCAGCAGGCGCAGCAGGCCGAGGTCACCCGTCTCA
>Ga0075017_100002483_pt1 | contig 11534 bp, 7 predicted proteins | sample AleBraG_ABR_2012_FD_71475 | JGI IMG/M metagenome (GOLD analysis project Ga0075017, IMG submission 71475) | Freshwater sediment microbial communities in response to fracking from Pennsylvania, USA - Alex Branch Run_MetaG_ABR_2012 | ecosystem: Environmental > Aquatic > Freshwater > Creek >...
GAAGACCGTACTGAAAGCAGACGCGTTGGAGGTCGATGCGCGTTTGACCAAGGCGCAATATGAGTTCTCCGTCGCCGAGAACGGACTTGCCACCCAGCACGAGCACCTGAACCAACTTCTAGGGCGGGATCTCGCAACTCCCTTTCGGGTCGATTTCATGCCTGAGGAGGACACGACAACTCTGAGCCTGGAGGAAGTGCGCCAGAGGGCGTCACAGAGTCGCCCTGAGATCCGCCAGGCTCATTTGAAAGAAAAACAAGCCGACTACGACCGCCGCATCGCCAAAGCCGAGTACATACCGGACTTCGGTATCGCAATAAGCTATATGGGGGTTCAGAACGTGCAAGTCCTTCCGACGAACGTCGGGGTGGCCGGCTTTGCGTTGACCTGGGAGCCATTCGATTGGGGACGCCGCCACAATCGCGTACGCGAAAAATCCAACACTCTGGCGCAAGCGCACAACGGCGCGCAAGAGGCAGAATCGCAGGTCGTGGTTGAAGTGGGGTCGAAGTACCGCAAGTGGAAAGAAGCTGCGTTGTTGTTGAAGGCCACTCGCACCGGTCACGAAGCCGCGACCGAGGAATTCCGCGTCACCAGCAACAAGTACAAAGAACAGGCAGCACTCGTAAGAGATCTCTTACAGGCTCAGGCTCGAAGTTCGGAAACAGCTTTTCAGTATCAGCAGGCGCTGTCTTCTTATTGGAGTTCCCTTGCAGATTTGCGCCGCGCGATGGGAGAGGAATAAACGTGAGAACCACAATCGCAACACTTGCATTAGCGCTGGTCATGGCCGGCTGTGGCTCGAATAAGCCACTCAATCAACCGCCACAGGGGGTCCAGGCTCAAGCCATTGAGAAGCAAGCGGGCTTCAGCGCCGGCGGCTTGCGTTTCTCGGCGGTAGTGACGCCCGATTCGGAAGTTCCCCTGGCATTCAGAATTCCTGGGTACGTCACTTCGCTCAAACAGGTGCGCGGCCAGGATGGCAGGATGCGCGACATCGCGGAAGGCGATCGAGTCAGCCGTGGCGCCGTGCTCGTCCACATCCGATCCTCCGAATACGAGGACAAGGTGCACCAGGCGTCCTCGCAAGCAGCGGCCGCCGAAGCTGTCGCACTGAAAGCCAACCTCGACTTCGATCGAGCGACTCACCTCTATGACAGTCAGAGCATTACGAAACCCGACTTCGATTCCGCTCGCGCGCAATACGATGCCAGCGAGGGGCAGCTGAAGTCCGCTCGGGCCCTGACGAGCGAGGCGGAAATCGCTCTGCGCGACACCTCTCTGATTGCGCCCTTTGACGGCGACATCGTGAAGAAAGCCGTCGAGCTCGGCGCGTTCGTCGGGCCCGGTGTTCCCGCATTCGCGGTCGCCAAAACCGACACCGTAAAGATCGTCGTGGGAGTGCCTGACACGGTGGTGCGTTCGATAAAAGTGGGCCAGCCAGTAGAAGTCACCATCGACGCGTTCCCCGCGCGCGCGTTTCGTGCGCGAATCAGCCGCATGTCGTCGGCGGCGGACACGATCACGCGTAATTTCGAGGTCGAAGTCGCGATACCGAACCGCGATCACTTGTTGAAGGTGGGCATGATCGGTTCTGTAGAGCTGGCGCATGCCGAAGGCGAAAGCCAATCGTCGGCCCTGGTGGTGCCGCTTGCAGCGATCGTGCAAGCGAAAGATGGCAAATATGGCGTGTTCGTTGTTTCCAGCTCGAGTTCTGGAGAAGTGGCTCGCCTTCACAGCGTGGAAATCGGCTCTGTCACTGGAACCGACATAACCGTACTCAGTGGGCTAGCCTCAGGCGATCGCATCATCACCACTGGCGCCAATCTGCTTAAGGACGGGCAGCCTGTCGAGGTCCTTCAATGAAATCCGAAAACCCTAATCGCAGTCGTAATGTCGCACGATTCTTTGTCAACAACCGGCAGATCGCCTGGGTCGCCTTGTTCGCCACGCTTGCCTGGGGCGTATTTGGTTACATGAATATGCCGAAGCGGAAGGATCCCGACGTGCCTGTGCGCATCGCACTGGCCATCACCCCCTGGCCGGGTATTTCCGCAGACAAGGTCGAGCAGTTGGTCACACGCAAGGTCGAGCAAGCCGCTACTGGAAACAGCAAGGTGGACCGTGTGGAGTCCACCACCCAGGACAACATCTCGGTTGTGACAGTCAGACTGTTGGACAACATCAAGAACACCCAGCAGGAATTCCAGGATATTGGACAACGACTGAATCAGATCACGGACCTTCCCGACGGCGCGGGACCGATCACCTGGATTAGCGACTTCGGAGACACGGCAGCGCTAATGCTGACGGTCGCCAGTCCGACGGTCCCGGACCTTGAAATCGCGTTGCGCGCCCGCGGTGTGCGCGATGCGATAGAGAAGGAGCGCCCAGGAGATACGAGCAAACGTGTCACCGTTCTCTATTGTTACCCGGCATCCGTGCCACCTGCGGTCGTTGAGCGGCCATTTGTGATCCTCGCTGCACAGGCCCAACGGGACGGTGTCGGGCAAGATGTTCGTTCATTATCCGAAGGGAGCTGTTCTGGAATCGATTTTGCAACCACGAAGTCGGATGACGAAATTCGCGCCTATGGACAGCAGTTCATTGAGAAGAGGCTCCAGGAGTACGAGATTCATCCCGACGCGTGGGGTCCGATTATCATTCGCGATCCTCAAGCCAGCAAGGAACGCATCGCGGAAGTAGCGAACAACCGGTATTCGTATCGGCAACTGGATGATTTCACCGATCTGATCCAACGCACTCTGCAACGGGTGCCCGAGGTAGCGAAAGTCCAGCGCGCCGGCGTTCTGCCGGAAGAGATTTATCTCGAGTACTCGGACGAGCGGCTGGCAGCGTTGAAATTGCAGCCGACCAAGATCAAAGACCTCCTCAGCGCTCGAAATGTAACCGCTCCAGGCGGTATCGTCGAGACCCAATCGCGAAATGTCCTGGTTGACGCGACCGCGGAGTTCAAGAGCACGAAGGATATTGGCAACGTGCTCCTGGCATCGTCGTCTACTGGAGCGCCGCTTTACCTGCGCGATGTGGTGGACATATCGCGCGCATATCAGACACCTACACGCTACTTGAACTACCTGACGTCACGCGAGCCGAACGGGACTTGGCATCGGAACCGCGCCATCACCCTGGCGGTGCAAATGCGATCGGGAGAACAGATCTTCAAATTCGGCGCGGCGGTAGACAAGGCTCTAGCCAACGTGCGCCCGCAACTGCCTGCCGACCTTATTGTGGCGCGCACGTCGGACCAACCTCGGCAAGTAAAAGAACTTGTCAGTCTGTTGATGGGTAGTCTCTATGAGGCCATTGCTCTAGTCGTAATCGTCGCGCTGGTTGGATTCTGGGACTGGCGTGCGGCCATGCTGATGGCGGCCTCCATCCCCCTGACGCTAGCCATGACCTTCGGCATCATTCACGTTCTCAATATTGACATTCAGCAGGTTTCCATCGCGACGTTGATCATCGCGCTCGGCTTGCTAGTAGATATGCCTGTTGTGGCAGGGGATGCGATCAAGCGCGAGTTGGGCTCCGGCTCCCCGCGCGATCTCGCATCCTGGCTTGGACCGACCAAGTTGGCGAAGGCGATTGTATTCGCCACCATCACGAACATCGTCGCGTACCTCCCGTTCCTGATGCTGACCGGCGATACAGGCTTTTTCCTCTACAGCTTGCCGGTTGTGATGACGTGCACGCTGATCGCCTCCGTCATAGTTTCTTTCACCTTTATGCCGTTAATTGCGTATTACCTGATTAAGCCGCCCAAGCGCTTGGAGGCGCCCATGTCGGAGCGGCGGCAGCACGGTTTCCCGGCGCTCTATTACCGGGTAGGTAATTTCGCGCTCAAACATCGTTGGGGTACATTCGCCGGCTCGCTCATCGTTCTGGTCTTGGGCGGAGTGTTTTTCCGAATGCTCAAGCCGCAGTTCTTCCCCAAGGACCTCTCCTACCTGTCGTACGTGGATGTCTGGCTTCCGCCCGACGCCCCGCTGGGCGCGACGGACGCGGTTACACAACGAGCGGAAACGGTCATTCGGCAAGAGGCCGAACGATTTGGAAACGAACATCATCGAAAAGATGTTCTGACATCGTTGACCACCTTTGCCGGTGGCGGCGGTCCCAGATTCTGGTTCTCCGTCGACCCCGAGCAACAACAACGGAATTATGCGCAGATCCTCGTCGAGGTTGCCGACAAGCACTTTACCAACGAACTGGTTGGGCCCCTGCAGACGGCGTTGAGCCGCGAAGTCCCGGGCGCCCGGGTCGATGTGCGGCAGCTCGAGACGGGCAAGCCGGTCGGCATTCCCGTCTCCATCCGAATTTCAGGTCCGGAGATAGAAGTGCTGCACCGTCTCTCTGGCGAACTCCAGGCCATCTTTCGGGCGCAGCCAAATGCGACCCGGGTACGAGACGACTGGGGCGAACCTGCCATGAATGTACGCCTAAAGGTTGACCCGGATCGCGCCAACCTATCCGGCGTCACGAATCTGGATATAGCTCTTTCCTCGGCCGCGGCGATGAGCGGATTACCTGTCTCAACTTACCGGGAAGCTGACAAACAAATCCCCATTGCCGTTCGTTTGCGGATGGAGGACCGTGCCGGACTATCTGACGTTCAAAATGCGTACGTCTACTCTTTGTCCAGCAATCAGCACGTACCTCTGAGGCAGGTATCGAACGTCACAACGGAGATGGCAGTATCGAAAATCAAGCGCCGCAATCAGTTCCGGACGGTTACGGTGTCCGCGTTTCCGATCCCGGGTGTTTTACCGTCTCAAGTGCTCACGCCGCTGCTGCCGACAATCAAGGAGTTCCAGAAGAACCTGCCTCCCGGCTATTTCCTCGAAATCGGAGGCGAATACGACGAACAGCAGAAGGGTTTTAAGGAACTCAGCGTGGTCATGGCGATTTCCGTAGTGCTGATCTACATTGCGTTGGTTCTGCAGTTCCGAAATGCGGTCAAGCCCTTTCTCGTGTTCGCTGCAATCCCTTACGGAATGACAGGGGCCCTCGCGGGACTGGTGGTCATGGGACAACCCTTCGGATTTATGGGGTTCCTGGGAGTCGCGAGTCTGGTCGGCGTAATCGTCAGTCACGTCATCGTGCTCTTCGACTTCATCGAAGAAGCACACGAAAAAGGAGAGCCCTTGCGGGAAGCATTACTCGATGCGGGCATCGTGCGACTGCGGCCCGTGATGATCACGGTGGGCGCGACTGTTCTTGGACTCATACCACTCGCGATGCACGGCGGCCCGCTCTGGGAGCCGCTCTGCTATGCCCAGATTGGTGGCCTTACGATTGCAACATTTGTAACGCTGCTGCTTGTGCCGGTGCTGTACTCGATCTTTGTGTTGGATCTGAAGCTGATCAAATGGGAAACGGTCACCCCGGTAGAGTCTGAGGCACCTGTGCACGCCGTACACGCCGACTAAATGCCATTACTGAACAGGCTGCCTCGCTTGCAACGCGATCGAAAACGATTTAAACGAGGAAGGCGGCCAACTTTCACCGAGAGGAGAGATCTCGAACGATGATTTTGCTTCAACAAGCTGGTGCCGCCGTTCTTCTCGTATTGATTACGCTAGCTCTGCAGTGTGCTGGCGTCGCCGCGCTGATCACTTGGTTAAGAAGTGTTGCAGCAAGGGGCTTGCACGACCTTCGGATGTTCCACTCCGCCGCGCTGGTCATGAAAACTACGGTAGCGGTCATCGTTCTGCACGGAATCGTCATTCTGCTGTGGGCGAGTTGCTATCGTTGGCTTTGCTTTCCGTCTTCGGAATCCGCATTCTACTTTTCGGCGAGCAGTTATACCACGGTCGGATACGGCGATGTGGTCCTCCCGCTCAAGTGGCGGCTGTTGGGCCCTTTAGAGAGTATGGTGGGCATGCTGATGTCCGGAATCTCCGTCGGGCTTCTATTCGCGGTGATCACCCATCTTGTCGAAGGCGAGTCACAGTCTCGTCAACCACTTCGGCCCAAACCGGCGAATGAGGATCAAACCGCCTAAGGTCCTTCTGGCTGCCCACATTGAGGCACTGCCCCTAGGCAGGGGCACTCCGATGGCAGATTCGGGGCACGAAGTGGGCGAAGAATAGGGCTTAAGCGGAGGTCCGGATTGGCAATCCATTTGCTCTTCTCAATTTTGCGGGCAGGTGAATCGACCTAGACAGGTGTGCGAAGACATGACCTACTGCGTTTCACTCAATATCGACCATACGCTCATGGCGACCCAACAGACGCATAAACCGAACAGTGTGAGGACAAGGGGAAGCGATGTCAACACGGTGCGCGGAGGCGGTGTCGCGCCTAAGCTCCAGTCTCTAGTTCGGATCGCGCTTCGATTCTTCGCGGCTCTGGTGGGCCTTAGCCTATTGGGCTACTTGGTGTTTCGAACCGGTCCGGGGGTAGTGTGGCGACAACTCCAGACCGTCGGATGGGGTTTAGCGCTGATCCTTGTTCTGGGAGGGGTCTCTCAGTTGATCAAGACCTGCGCCTGGAGACAGGCGTTTACTTGCGACATCAGTCAACTTTCGTGGTCCCGCAGCTTTGTCGCGCAGTTGATCTCCGACGCCATGGGGCAATTTGGCGTTGCTGGAAAGGTACTTGGGGAGGGGATGCGCATCTCGCTGTTGGGTTCCACCGTGCCGGTATCGAGTGGACTATCAGCCGGCGCCATTGATGGGGGACTGCATAGCTTCAGCGCCGTGGTGGTAACGGTCTTGGGCATCTCAGCCATTCTAATGATTGGCCCTGTTTCGGTTACGTGGCGAGTGTATGCAGCGCTGCTCATTGCTGTGCTGGTGTCAGTCGTGATCTTGGCAGTGGTGGCGATGGCACGCCGCTGGCCCTTGATGGGGAGCGCAATTCGTGCGATTGGTCGATTGCCGCGGCTTCATACGTGGGTCAGCGATAAACAGCCGATCGTCGACTCGGCGGAAGACAACCTGCTGAGCTTTCGCGATAGAGCCCCGGCCGCGTTCTGGGCAACTTTGATCTTCAATCTCCTATGGCACATGCTGGCAGTCCTGGAGGTCTACGTCATCCTGCGGTTTATGGGAGCAGGGTTCACGGTAGGCGGCGCGTTCATCGTGGAAAGCCTGACGAAGGTGATTAATCTCCTGGGTGCCTTCAATCCGGGCAACTTCGGGACCTACGAAGGTGGAAGTATGCTCATTGCAAAAATGTTCGGTGTAACCAGCACCACAGGATTGACGCTGGCATTGTGCCGACGTGCGCGCACCGTCTTCTGGGCAGGGGTTGGAGCCATGTGCATGATCGTTATGAAGAAGGCCCCGGCGCCCAGGACAATAGCGGAGAAGCTGGATCCGGCAGTAGAGCCGCCCCACGGCGAATAGGGCTCCGCGAATAGGTCTTATGCACGGGAACAAACGATCCTCGAATCGACTCAGGCGTGACCAGATAGGGTCCGCATGCCCGTTGCCGGGCAGCGTACAGTCGTCCGGCTCGATCTTTACTGCAGAACTACAACATAAGACATGATTTGATTCCGAGGGAGTTCGGCAACTGGCGTGCCTACATAATCTGGTGCATTGCTTCCCGTCCTCTCGAGGAGCGGTTCACAAAAATGTCTCGAGCGCACTGCGCCGCTGCGCCCGCGGATGCCACAAAGCAAGCGGCTTAGGAGCTCAGTCTAATGATGAAGAATTCTGCATTACTCGTGATTACGTTCGCGATGCTCGCATTTTGCCCTCTTGGCCGTGCTCAAGATCAAGAGCTCACTCTCGACTCCACCATCGCAGTAGTGAGGGCCAATATGCAGGCAGACAAGACTACCCTCATCACAACATTAATGAATTTCAATGACAAAGATGGCGCGGCATTCTGGCCGATCTATCAGCAATACGAGTACGAACGATCCAGGCTGGATGATCGTCGCGCTGCCGTCATAAAGCAGTACACCCAGAAGTACCCGAACCTGACCGACGCCCAAGCCAAAGCGATGGCAGACCAGATGTTGGACTGCGAATCTCGTCTGGCTGAGTTGAAGAGGAAGTATTACAAGAAGTTCAACAAGGTGCTTCCGGCCCTTACAGTGACGAAGTTCTTTCAGATTGAGCGTCGCATCGATTTGATGATGGATATACAAGTCGAAGCCTCCCTCCCTCCGCTCACCCAGGCACAATACACCGTGCCGGGAAGTAGCGCGGCAGAAGCGCCTCAGCAGTGAGGCACGCTCTAGTTCGAGCGCGACTTTCATCCGGGGGGCTAACCGATGTTCCACATGATGAAGCATAGGCCAGTGACGTTCGGGGCAACGCTGTTGATGGTGGCCATGGCAATGGCGCAATCGCAGCGCGAGCGAGAGACGTTGTCCGTGCAAGGCTACCAAGGACAGGCAAGTGTCATTCGATACCAGGGGCGCGCGTTTGTGGATGCGCAAGCGCTTGCGCAAATCACAAACGGATCGCTGAGCTTTGAGAAGAACAGAATTATTCTGACGCTGCCTGGCCCGGATGGTTCATCGTCGGGCAACGAAGCTCACACATCAGGCTTCTCGCGCCCCTTCATAAGAGCGGCGATCGAGGCAATGGCGTCGATCAGAGAGTGGGGCGGAACTCTGCAGGCGATCGTACTGAATGGGTATCCAGTAGGAAATACCACGGCAGGAAACACGATCATGGCATTCCAGGGTCGAGCTGCCGACAGCGTCGCATTGGCTTCAGCGGCGGCATCGACAGACTTTGACTATCGCGGGCTCGAGTTGCTCAAGAACGAATTTAGCGATGTGCAGGTCTGGGCCGACGGATATGCCAAAGCTCGCAGTTCGCTGAGCGCGGCAGACCTGAGCATGTCTGAGAGCCAGCTCAACAACGATTCCGCGGCCCAAAAGATCATCCATTGCGGCCAATTCCTGGCGCAGATGTTCGCCAGCGGTAACTTCCAGGACGATACGGTTTGTCATTAGGCTCTTAACCCGTGAGCAACACATTTCCCCAATTCGTTGCGGCCAGCGACTGCCCATCTGGTGCAGCCTCCGTCTCAGCAGCGTCACCGCAAAAACGTCACACGTGGGCACACACAGAGGGGCTCTCGTTGCCGCTGGGGGTTACCTGGATCGAGGAAGACCAGGCCTTCAATTTTGCGGTGTGCGCTGAACATGCCGAGAGTGTGAAGCTGTTTCTCTATCGCCCTACCGATTTGGCAAAGCCAGTTTTGACATTTGAGTTCGATCCTATCCGCAATAAGTCAGGGCGGATCTGGCACTGCAGGATCCCGCTAGATCAGATGTGCGATGCCCGCTATTACGGTTACTCGGTTTCAGGGCAGGCCGTTGCCGGTCTCCGCGGCTTCGACCACGAAAAGGTTCTCCTCGATCCCTATGCGAAAGGAGTTTTCTTCCCGCCGGGATTTGACCGCAAGCTGGCGATGGAGCCAGGCCCCAATCATGAAAGGGCCGCGCTCGGACTATTGCCCGAACCTTGTGACGCCTTCGATTGGGCTGGAGAGGTTTCGCCCCGCCCTGAATCGGACGCGATTATCTACGAACTTCACGTCAAGGGGTTCACCAACAATCCCAATTCCGGCGTTCATCCACCGCGAGCCGGGACCTACGCCGGATTGATTGAAAAGATCCCGTATCTGAAAGAGCTGGGGATCACCGTCGTCGAACTCATGCCCATATTTCAGCGCGATCCTCACGAGGGTGATTATTGGGGATACATGCCTCTGAACTTCTTCGCACCTCATGCGCAGTATGCATCGAGTGTTGACGATGATGGGCAACATCTTGAGTTCAAGAATATGGTCAAGGCTTTTCACAGAGCCGGGATCTTCGTCGTGCTCGATGTCGTGTACAACCATACCTGTGAGGGCGATCACGTCGGCCCTACCTACAGCTTCAAGGGTTTCGACCCCTCGGGCTATTACATGCGGTCCTCCGACCCGACGAGCCCTTACGCCAATTACTCGGGCACCGGCAACACGTTAAATTTCAACCAGCCTCACGTGCGCAAAATGGTTATGGACAGCCTGCGGTATTGGAAGAACGAAATGCACATCGATGGTTTTCGTTTCGACCTGGCATCGGTGTTCAGCCGCAATGCTGACGGATCGCTTAATTGGGGAGATGCTCCGATTTTCAGTGAAATTGCTGCAGACCCCGAGTTGGGCCGGTTGGCTTTGATCGCGGAGCCCTGGGACGTCGGCGGCTATCAGCTCGGACGTGGATTTCCGGGCACGACTTGGCTGCAATGGAACGCGAGCTATCGCGACGATGTACGCCGTTTTATGAGGGGCGACGCAGGGATGGTCCCGGACCTTATGCGTCGTATCTACGGCAGCGATGACTTGTTTCCAGACAGCCGCGAGCATGCTTATCATGCCTTCCAGACCGTCAACTATATCGATTGTCACGACGGCTTCACGCTCTACGACCTGGTTTCTTACAATCAGAAGCACAACTCGAAAAACGGTCATGACAATCAAGACGGTACGGACGCGAATTACAGTTGGAACTGCGGACACGAAGGAGACGAGAGCGCGCCTGCTGAGGTTATGGTACTTCGCCGGAAACAAGCTAAGAACTTCTTCTGCCTCCTCATGCTCTCGAACGGCATCCCGATGTTCCGGGCGGGCGACGAGTTCCTGAACACACAGTTCGGAAACAACAATCCTTACAACCAGGACAACGAAATCAGCTGGCTGGATTGGAGCCAGCTCGAAGCAAATCAGGACATATTCCGCTTCTTCAAAGGCATGATTGCCTTCCGGAAGTCTCATCCTTCCCTTTGTCGCAGCAGATTTTGGCGTGAGGACATTTCCTGGTACGGCGTTGGACCTATGGTCGATCTGTCGCTAGATTCCCGGAGTCTGGCGTTTTGCCTACACGGCGCTTCACAGCACGATGACGATCTCTACGTAATGATCAATGCATATTGGCAAACGCTGCATTTCCAAATCCAGGAGGGCGCGCCCCAAGATTGGGCAAGAATCCTGGACACCGACCTCCCGAGTCCCCGCGATTTCTCGGAATCTGGCCCGCCGCTGCAGCAATCGATCTATCAAGTAGCACCGCGATCCATTGTTGTGTTAGTCCGATCCAAAACAAACACCGTTCCGTTGAGAGCCTGTTGACGTATCGCTGACAAGCACGCCTCTAAGAGTGCTACATTAGGTCACAAGGGAGGCGCCGGTACAGTGCAGTATTTCCTCTTGCGTGTGCCTTAAGGATTTTGCTGCTGTTTGGGGGCCACGTTGCCTGACGCCGTTCGGGACCTTGGAAGAAATGGCTTCTCGCCAACCACTTCTGCTTCGCTTCAAATACCCGCGCCGCACGATTGTGGCGACGTTGGGCTCTTGTCTCACATACGTATTGTTGCTGGCAGGCACGGTTCAAGCTCTCGATCCCAATAAACTTGTCACCCAGTACATGCATACCTCCTGGCGAATACAAGACGGCTCTGCGCCCGCCGGCATGTACGCGATTGCGCAAACGTCCGATGGTTTCCTCTGGTTCCTGTCTTCTCGCGGCGATATCTACAGGTTCGACGGTGTCC
>Ga0075017_100002484_pt1 | contig 11532 bp, 8 predicted proteins | sample AleBraG_ABR_2012_FD_71475 | JGI IMG/M metagenome (GOLD analysis project Ga0075017, IMG submission 71475) | Freshwater sediment microbial communities in response to fracking from Pennsylvania, USA - Alex Branch Run_MetaG_ABR_2012 | ecosystem: Environmental > Aquatic > Freshwater > Creek >...
TCGGCACCCAGCGGGCCAGACCACCCTGGTCCGTCGCCACCGTCATCGCGTCGGCCTCCTGCTCTCACGTGCTCGGCACGTGAGCCGCGGGACATCTCCGGATGCGGGTCGAACCGGTCCGACGGCGGCCGCAGCGTCCGCCATGCTGGGCCGGTGACCGACGCCGACGAGCTGCCCCCGGGCGTGCTCGCCCGGCGCTTCGGCGCCCAGCTGCTCCTCGACGAGAAGCTGCGCGACCCGCTCGAGGTCGTCGGCCGCATCACCGCGGTGCAGGCCCAGGACGCCCGCGGCTCGCTGCTCGCCGTCCGCGCGCGCTCCCGCGGACTCACCGCGACCGACGTCGACCGGTGCCTCACCGACGAGCGGTCGCTGGTCGTGGGCTGGCTGAACCGGGGAACGCTGCACCTCGTCCGCAGCGCGGACCACGCCTGGCTGCACGCGCTGACGGCGCCTCGACAGCTGGCAGCGAACGCGCGACGGCTCGCTCAGGAGGGCGTCTCACCCGCCGCGGCCGATCGCGGTGTCGCCGTCGTCGAGCGCGAGCTGTCGCGCCACGGCCCGCGCACCCGCGCGCAGCTGCGGGCCGCGCTCGACTCCGCCGACGTGACGACCGCGCGCCAGGCGTTCGTCCACGTGCTCGGCGCGGCGTCGATGCGCGGGGTGTGCCTCCGCGGTCCCGTCATCGACGGCGAGCGCGCGTTCGTCCACGTCGCGGACTGGCTCGGACCGCAGCCGGTCGTCGACCGCGCCAGCGCGCTCCGCGAGCTGGCGCTGCGCTACCTGACCGGTCACGGTCCGGCCTCCGCCGGCGACCTCGCCTACTGGGCCGGGCTCCCGCTGCGCGACGCACGCGACGGCGTGCGCGCGTGCGGCGCGGTCGAGCTCGAACCGGGGACGGGTCTGCTCGTGCCCGCAGGCACCCCGGCGCCGAGGCCCGCGCGCGAGGTCCCGCCGCCGACGCTGCTCGGCATGTTCGACCCGCTGCTGCACGGCTGGGCGTCGCGCGCGCCCGTGCTGGGCCGGCACGACTCGACGCACGTCGTGACCAGCAACGGGTTGTTCCGGGCCACCGCGCTGGTGGACGGGCGTGCGGTGGCGACCTGGACGATGCCCTCGGGCCGGGTGCGGCTGGCAGCGCTGCCGGGCGAGAGGATCGCGCCGGCCGACGAGGCGGCGCTCGGCGTCGAGGCCGACGACGTCGCGCGCTTCCTCGGCACCGACCCGCACTGAGCCCTCGGCGTGGCACCTCGGCTCCCGAGTGGCGTCGTCTGCCTACCCTGAGGGGTGGCGGACCGGAGGACGACGAGGACGCGGGGCGCCCGGTCCGCCGTCGCGCTCGCGCTCGCGGTCGCCCTGAGCTCGCCGCTGACGCCGGCCCGGGCAGGCACCGAACCCGCGACGACGGCCTTGCCGGCGCACGACGTCGCGACCCGCGCGGCGACGGTCCCCGCGCCGCTCGCACCTGTCCTTCCCGCAGCGGCCCGGTTCCGGTGGTCGATCCCCGCCGACGTCCGTCAGGTCGTCGTCGTGGGTGCGCGGGGGTGGCACAGCACGTCGGGCACGGTGACCCTCTACGACCGCACCGCCCTGGGCTGGATCCGCGTGGCGAGCTGGCCGGCCCGGCTCGGCTACGGCGGCCTCGTTCCGGCAGCCGCACGCGTGCAGAGCACCGGCACCACGCCTGCCGGGCTGTTCGCCATCACCCAGGCGTTCGGTCGCCAGCCCGACCCGGGCACCCGCCTGCCCTACACCCACCTCTCCGCCGACCACTGGTGGGTCGAGGACCGACGCTCGCGCTACTACAACCAGATGCGGCTCGGGCACCTCGGCGGGTTCGCGCGCACGACCCGCGGCTACAACGCCTCCGAGCACCTCGCCACCATGGGCGCGCAGTACGACTACGCCGCGGTGGTCGACTTCAACCGGCCACACCCGGTGGTGGGACGCGGCGCGGGGATCTTCGTGCACGCGTTCGGCGAGGGCACGACCGTCGGCTGCGTGTCGGTGCGCCGCGACCACATGGTCGCGCTCCTGCGGTGGCTCGATCCCGCGATGTCTCCGCGGATCGTGATCGGTCCGCGCCGCTGGCTCGCGTCCTGACGCGGGTCAGACGCCGGTGTCCTCGAGGGCGCGGATGTCCGCGCGCAGGCGGGCGGCGGGCCACACGACGTAGGACGCCGACGCGACGACGAGCCCGATCACGGCCATGACCACCACGGAGAAGGCCGGGCTGGTGATCGTGGCGACCCAGCCGACCACGAGGTAGCCGATCGTCGTCAGCAGCGCGAAGCCCGCGCTGGCGATGCCGACCACCGCGCCGCGATGCTCGTTGGGTGTCAGCAGGGTCGTGAACGCCATCACGGGCACCAGGAACGCCTGGGCGGCACCGGAGCAGAACCACAGCGCGGTGAGCAGCCACAGCGGCGGCTCGACGCCGGTGACGAGCAGCGGCAGCGACATCAGCATCGCGAGCGGCAGCACCAGGTCGAGCTGGTCACGCGGCGACCGTCGCCCCACGAGGAAGGCACCGACCGCGGCGCCGACGACGACCGAGGCCATGAGGACGCCGCCCCAGGTGTCGGCCCCGCCCTGCTGGTGGACATAGGCGAGTCCGACCGCCTCGGGCGCGACGAGCGGCAGCGCCATCCCCCAGCCGAGGAGGACCAGGGCCCGACGGGAGCGGTCGGTCATGAGGTGGTGGAACCCGTCGCGGAGGTCCTCGAGCAGGACCGCCAGCGACGGCGTCGACTCGAGCACCGGCGGGCGGGGCTTGAGGAACACGGCGAGCACGGCGTAGGAGACGAGGAACGAGAAGCCGTCCACCAGCAGGGCGAACCTCGGGCTCGACAGCTGCACGATGAGGCCGCCCAGGACGAGCCCGACCGCCTGGTTGGCCAGGGAGAGCACGCGCGAGAGCGCGGCTCCGGTCGCGACGAGCGCCACGCTGCCGAGGACCTCCGGGGTCGTCGCGCCGCGGGCCGAGTCGAACAGCGGCGTGAACAGCTCCGCGACGAGCAGGAGGGCGAAGAGCACCCACAGCGGCGTGGCCGGGACGGCGATCAGCGCCAGGAGCACGACGAGCGCCGCCCGGCCCAGGTCGGCCGCCAGCATGAGCGACCGGCGCGAGAAGCGGTCGGCGACCGGCCCCAGCAGCGCACCGCCGATCAGCGAGGGGAGGAACGCGACCGCGAACGTCGCCGCCGCGTAGAGCGGCGAGCCGGTGTGCGCCAGGACGAGCAGGGCCAGCGCCACCCGCGCGATCTGGTCGCCGGCCTCGCTGGCGACCTGGGCGATGACGATGCCGCGGAACTCCCGGACCGCGAGGACGTCGCGGAACGTGGTGCGAGGTCGCTCGCGGGACCGACGCCCCCCGGACCCGACGCTCACGCGTAGAACACCCTCTCCACGACCCCGCGGGCCCGTCGGGTCACCCGACGGTAGTCGTCGAGCAACGCGCCGCTCTCGCCCGGCCGGTAGCCGAGCACCTGGGACACGGCGGCGAGGTCCCGCGCGTCGGTGGGCACCATGTCTCCCGCCTTGCCCCTCACCAGCATGACGGCGTCACGTACGCGCGTGGCGATGCGCCACGCCGAGGCGAGGCTCTCGGCGTCGTCGGCACCGAGCAGCCCGGCCTCCGTCGCCGCGCTCAGCGCCGGCAGGGTGCGCGTCGTGCGCAGACCCGGCACCTCGCGGCCGTGCTGCAGGGTGAGGAGCTGCGCGACCCACTCGACGTCGGACAGCCCGCCGCGACCGAGCTTGGTGTGCAGACCGGGGTCGGCCCCGCGCGGCAGACGCTCGGCCTCCATCCTCGCCTTGAGCCGGCGGATCTCACGGACGTCGACGTCGGGGATGCCGCCCTCGGGATAGCGCAGCGGGTCGATGAGCTCGACGAAGCGACGCCCGAGATCCTCGTCGCCGGCCACGGGCTCGGCGCGCAGCAGCGCCTGCGCCTCCCAGGCGGACGACCAGCGCTCGTAGTACGCGGCGTAGGAGCCGAGGGTGCGCACGAGCGGGCCGTTGCGACCCTCGGGCCGCAGGGACGCGTCGACCTCGAGCACGGGGTCCGGTGTCGGGATCATGAGCAGCCGGCGCAGCTCACCGGCGACGGCGAGGGCGGCCTCGTACGCGTCGCGGTCCTCGGCGCCAGGCAGGGGGTCGTGCACGAACAGGACGTCGGCGTCGCTCGCGAACCCGAGCTCGCCACCGCCGAAGCGGCCCATCGCGACGACGAGGAACCGGGTCGGGAGCGCCGAGCCGCGCTCGGCCACCACGGCCCGCTGGGCCAGCTCGAGGGCGCCGACGATCGTGGCGGCGGCGATGTCCGAGAGCGCGACGCCGCACTCGTCGACCTCGGCGAGACCCAGCAGCTCGGCGACCGCGGTGCGGAACAGCTCGCGGCGACGCAGCGCCCGCACCGCGGCGACGCCGACGTCCGGGTCGTCGTAGCGCCGGGCGGCGGCGAGCGCCTCGACGACGAGGGCGTCGCGTCCGCGCTGCTCGAGCTCGGTGTCGTCGGCGAGCATCGCGACCGCCTCGGGCGCGCGCATGAGTAGGTCCGATGCGTAGCGACTCGACGCGAGGACGGTGGCGAGCCGCTGCGCCGCGAGCGACTCGTCGCGCAGCAGGCGCAGGTACCAGTGCGTGGAGCCGAGCGCGTCGCTCATCCGGCGGAAGGCGAGCAGCCCCGCGTCGGGATCGGGCGCGCTCGCGAACCAGCCCAACATCACCGGGAGCAGCGTGCGCTGGATCGCCGCGCGTCGCGTCACCCCGGACGTCAGCGCCTCGAGGTGGTGCAGGGCACCGACCGGGTCGGTGTAGCCGAGCGCCTCGAGCCGCTGCCGTGCCGCCTGCGGTGTCAGCCGCGCCTCGCCCGCGTCGAGGCGTGCGACGGCGTTGAGCAGCGGTCGGTAGAACAGCTTCTCGTGCAGCCTCCGTACCTCGCGACGGTGCCGCTTCAACGCCTCGGACAGCTCGGCGACCGGGTGGGTGCGGTAGCCCATCGAGCGCGCGATGCGCCGCAGGTCGTCGTCGCCGTCGGGGATGACGTGGGTGCGGCGCAGGCGGTGCACCTGGATGCGGTGCTCCAGGGTGCGCAGGAACTCATACGACGACGCCAGGGCGCTCGCGTCGTCGCGGCCGACGTAGCCCCAGGTGGCGAGCGACTCCAGGGCGCGCATCGTGGTGGCGCTGTGCAGCATGACGTCGCTGCGTCCGTGCACCAGCTGCAGCAGCTGCACGGAGAACTCGACGTCGCGAAGCCCGCCTCGGCCGAGCTTGAGCTGGCGGTCGGCGTCCTTGGCTGGCACGTTGTCCTCGACCCGGCGCCGCATCGCCTGCACGTCCTCGACGAAGTTCGGCCGGTCGGCCGCCGACCACACCAACGGCGTCACGAGGTCGACGAAGGCGACGCCGAGGTCGAGGTCGCCGGCGGCCGGACGGGTCTTGAGCAGCGCCTGGAACTCCCAGGTCGAGGCCCAGCGCAGGTAGTAGCCCTGGTAGGACGCGAGGGTGCGCACCAGGGCGCCGTTCTTGCCCTCGGGCCGCAGGTTGGGGTCGACCTCCCAGATGGTGCCCTCGCTCGTGGGCGCGATGCACGCGTGCATGAGGGTCTGCGCGAGCCGGGTCGCGGACTGCAGCGCGAGCGTCTCGTCGACGCCGTCGACCGGCTCGGCGACGAAGAGCACGTCGACGTCGGAGATGTAGTTGAGCTCGCGCCCGCCGCACTTGCCGAGCGCGAGCACCGCGAGGCGGCACCGCGCGGCGTCGTCGGGGTGCTCGGCGCGCGCGATCGCGAGTGCTGCCTCGAGCGTCGCGTCGGCGAGATCCGCCAGGGCGGCCGAGACGTCGACGAACAGCGCGCCGTCGGCGATGTCGGCCGCGGCGATCGCGAGCAGCCGGCGCCGGTACGCCGAGCGCAGCGCGGCGTACGTCACCGCCTCGCCGTCCGACGCGTGCGGCGACGGCACGTGCGGGTCGGCGCCGACCGCGCGCAGGAGGTCGGCGCGCGTGTCGGCGGCATCCAGGAAGGCCGGCGGGCTGCCCTGCTCCGCCGGGGGCACGCCGAGGACGACCCAGTCCTCGGGGTGCCGCACGAGGTGGTCGCCGAGCGCGGCGGACGTGCCGAGGACGGCGTAGGCGCGGGAGCGCACCTGCGGGTCGGAGTCGACCGCGGCGACCAGCTCCGCCGCGCCGCGCGCACGGGTCTCGGCGACCCGGGCCAGCGCGGTCAGGGCCAGGTCGGGGTCCGGCGCGAGCGCGAGGTCGTCGACGGCCGCACCGTCGAGCCCCACCAGGCCCGGGTCGCTGAGCAGACGGACCGCCCGCGCCGGATCGACGAAGCCGAGCCGGGCCAGCCGCCCCTGCAGGCTGCCGGCCCTCGACGCCGGCGCGCCGTCGGCGCTCATCCGAGCCGGTGCGCGCGGACGACGTCGGCGAAGGCGTGCGCGAACGGACGCCAGGCGTCGCGCATCTCCTGCGCCCGCTCGACCATCTCCTCGATGACCCCGACCGGGGTGCGCCCGCACGTCACGACCGGCCCCGGGTCGTCGGCGAACCAGGAGCCGAGGATCTCGGCGTCGACCTCGGGGTGGAACTGCACGGCCCAGGCCCGCTCGCCGAGCCGGTAGCCCTGGATCGGGCAGCCGGGGGTGGAGGCCAGCAGGACGGCGCCCGGGGGCGCCACCAGCATCGCGTCGCCGTGGTACTCGGCCACCGGCACCGAGTCGGGCAGCACCGAGAACAACGGGTCGTCGGCCGCCTCGGGCGCGAGGTCGAGCTGGTAGACGCCGACCTCCGCGACCGGGGCACGGTCGACGACACCGCCGCACGCGAGGGTCATCACCTGGCCGCCGAGGCACACCCCGAGCACCGGCATGCCCTCGCTCACCGCGGCCGCCGTGAGGTCGCGCAGCTCGGGCAGCCAGGGCGCGCGGTGGTCCTCCCACGCCGCCATCTCCCCGCCGAGCACGACCAGTCCGTCGATGCCGTCGGGCAGCGTCGTCGGCACCGGCTCACCGGCGTCGGCACGCACGACCACGACCTCGACGCCGACCTCCTCCCACCACTCGCCGAGCAGGGCCGGCGGGTCGGTGGGGTCGTTCTGGACGGCGAGCAGGCGCACCGGGGCGTTCGTCGTGTCGGCCCTCATCGACGCCTACAGCACCGGCAGGTAGCGGGCGAGCTCGAACGGCGTGACCTGCCGCCGGTACTCCGTCCACTCGGCCCGCTTGTTGCGCAGGAAGAAGTCGAACACATGCTCGCCGAGGGTCTCGGCGACGAGCTCGCTGCGCTCCATCACCGTGATGGCCTGGCCGAGCGACGTCGGCAGCGGCTCGATCCCGAGGGCACGCCGCTCGGACTCGGTCAGCGACCAGACGTCGTCCTCGGCGCCGGGCGGCAGCTCGTAGCCCTGCTCGACACCCTTGAGCCCAGCCGCCAGCATCACGGCGAAGGCCAGGTAGGGGTTGGCCGCGGTGTCGATCGAGCGGAACTCGACGCGGGTCGCGTTGCCCTTCGTCGGCTTGTACATGGGGATGCGGACCAGGGCGGACCGGTTGTTGTGGCCCCAGCAGACGTACGCCGGCGCCTCACCGCCGCCGCCGAGTCGCTTGTAGCTGTTCACCCACTGGTTGGTGACGGCCGTGATCTCCGGCGCGTGGGTGAGCAGCCCGGCGATGAAGCTGCGGCCGACCTTCGAGAGCTGGTACTCCGCACCCGGCTCGTGGAACGCGTTGCGGTCGCCCTCGAACAGCGAGACGTGCGTGTGCATGCCCGAGCCGGGGTGGTCGGCGAACGGCTTGGGCATGAAGGTGGCGTAGACGCCCTGCTCGAGCGCGACCTCCTTCATGACCAGGCGGAAGGTCATGATGTTGTCGGCCGTGGTCAGGGCGTCGGCGTAGCGCAGGTCGATCTCCTGCTGGCCGGGGGCGCCCTCGTGGTGGCTGAACTCCACCGAGATCCCCATCGCCTCGAGCATGGTGATCGCCTGGCGGCGGAAGTCGTAGCCCTGGCCGTGCGGGCTGTGGTCGAAGTAGCCGACCTCGTCGATCGGGGTGGGGACTTCACCGCGGGCGAAACCCTGCTGCAGCAGGAAGAACTCGATCTCGGGGTGGGTGTAGAAGCTGAAGCCGAGGTCGGCGGCCTTCGCGAGCGCGCGCTTGAGGACGTGACGCGGGTCGGCGTAGGACGGGCTGCCGTCGGGCATCAGGATGTCGCAGAACATCCGGCCGGTGCCGGGGCTCTCGCCGCGCCACGGCAGCACCTGGAACGTGCTCGGGTCCGGCTTGGCCAGCATGTCCGACTCGGACACCCGGGCGAAGCCCTCGATGGCCGACCCGTCGAACCCGATCCCCTCCGCGAAGGCGCCCTCGAGCTCCGCGGGGGCGATCGCCACCGACTTCAGCATGCCGAGCACGTCGGTGAACCAGAGCCGCACGAAACGGATGTCGCGTTCCTCGATCGTCCGGAGCACGAACTCCGTCTGCTTGTCCATGGCGGCATTGTGCCCTGCGCCCGTTGCGGGCGTGAGTCGCCTCGCCCGTCCGCAGCACGGCGGGCGCCCCGTACCCTGGCGACGTGCCCCAGCTGCGTGTCGCCCTGGCCCAGGTCAACCCCACCGTCGGCGACCTCGTCGGCAACGCCGACCTCGTGGTGGGTCGGGCGCACGAGGCCCACCGGGCCGGGGCGCACCTCGTCGCGTTCCCCGAGATGGTCCTGACCGGCTACCCCGTCGAGGACCTCGCGCTGCGCCCGTCGTTCCAGGACGCGAGCCGGGCGGCGCTCGACGCGCTGGCGGCCCGGCTGCAGGATGACGGGCTCGGTGCGCTGGTGGCCGTCGTCGGCTACCTCGACTACGTCGCCGGCGCTGACGCGGCGCTCGGCACGCCCCGGGGCAGGCCGCAGAACGCGGCCGCCGTCCTCACCGGCGGCCGGGTCGTCGCGCGCTACGCCAAGCACCACCTCCCCAACTACGGCGTCTTCGACGAGTACCGCTACTTCGTACCCGGCTCGGGCACGACCGTCGTGCGGGTCAACGGCGTCGACGTCGCGCTCGCGATCTGCGAGGACCTCTGGCAGGAGGGCGGGCCCGTGTCGCGGGTGCGGTCCGCCCGCGCCGGGCTGCTCGTGGTGATCAACGGGTCGCCCTACGAGCGGAACAAGGACGACGTGCGGCTCGGCCTCTGCGCCCGCCGGGCCCGCGAGGCCGGGTGCGCGCTGGCCTACGTGAACCTGGTCGGCGGCCAGGACGAGCTGGTCTTCGACGGCGACTCGCTCGTCGTCGACGCGCACGGCGGCCTGGTCGCGCGCGCCCCGCAGTTCGAGGAGGCGCTGCTCGTCACCGACCTCGAGCTGCCGATGGCCGACCCGACGACGAGCCGGTCCGTCGCCGCGATCGGCTTCCCGGTGCCGCCGTACGACGCCGTCGCCCCCACCGTCGCGGAACGCATCTGCGACGACGCCGAGGTGTGGGGCGCGCTGGTCACGGGGCTGCGCGACTACCTGGGCAAGAACGGCTTCGGGTCGGTCGTGCTCGGGCTGTCCGGAGGCATCGACTCCGCGGTCGTGGCCGCGATCGCGGTCGACGCGATCGGTGCCGACCGCGTGCACGGCGTCTCCCTGCCGAGCGTGTACTCCTCCGAGCACTCCAAGGACGACGCCGCCGACATGGCCGAGCGCACCGGGCTGCACCTGCGCACCGTGCCGATCGCTGCGATCGTCGATGCGTTCCAGTCGCAGCTCTCGCTGTCGGGTCTCGCCGAGGAGAACCTGCAGGCGCGGGTGCGCGGGACCACCCTCATGGCCATCTCCAACGCCGAGGGGCACCTGGTGCTCGCGACCGGCAACAAGAGCGAGCTCTCGGTCGGCTACTCCACGATCTACGGCGACGCCGTCGGCGGGTTCGCTCCGATCAAGGACGTCCCGAAGGTCGACGTGTGGCGTCTGGCGCGCTGGCGCAACGACGAGGCCGCACGCCGCGGCGAGACCCCGCCGATCCCGCCGAACAGCATCGAGAAGCCGCCGTCGGCCGAGCTGCGACCGGGCCAGCTCGACACCGACTCGTTGCCGGACTACGAGGTGCTCGACGGGCTGCTCGACGACTACGTGGAGAACGACCGTGGCGCCGCCGAGCTCGTGGCCGACGGCTTCGACGGCGTCCTCGTCGAGCGCGTGCTGCGCCTCACCGACGTCGCGGAGTACAAACGCCGGCAGTACCCGCCGGGCACCAAGATCTCGGTGAAGGGCTTCGGGCGCGACCGCCGCCTGCCGGTGACGAACCGCTGGCGCGAGACGGCCGGCTGACCGCGACGGTTCAGTCGGCGAGGAAGCCGCGGAGGATGGCGTCGACGAAGTCCGCCGGCCCTGCACCCGGCGAGGCGTCGCGGCCGCTCGCGCGCATCTGCAGGGTGTAGACCGTCGAGGAGACGATCAGCGTCGTCATGAGCTCGACGTCGGTGTCGGCACGCAGCTCGCCCGCGTCGAGGCCCTGACGGACGACGGTGCGGTACAGGTCGCGCCGCGGTTCGATCACCTGGTCGTAGAACGAGCAGAACATCTGCGGGTTGCGCTTCGCGTGCGCGAGGACGCGGTGGAAGAGCTGGCCGCTGGGGTTGCCGTCCTCCTGCTGCGCCCACCAGCCGGTCAGCATGAGCACGAGGCGCTCGCTCACCGAGCCCTCGGGCGGCAGGGCCGGCAGCGACTCGTTGAGCGAGGCCAGCGACGCGACGATGAGGTCGTCCTTCGTCGCGAAGCGGCGGTAGATCGTCGTCTTGCCGACACCGGCGAGCGACGCCACCTCCTCGACCGACAACGCCGTCGGCCCGACGTCGGCGAGCAGCGTCAGCGCGGCGTCGAGGATCGCCGTGTCGGCCTCGACGCTGCGCGGGCGCCCCGGCCCACGATGGCCACCACCGTCGTGGCCGGTGGCCTCACCGGGGATCGACTCGTGGACGCGGGCCGCGGTCATGCGCCGCCGGTCTCCGAGGCCCGGGCCGCCTTGGCCGCCTCGTACTCCTCGGCCGCCTCGCGGGCGTAGGTGTCCTCGAGCTCGGCCGCCTGCAGGTCGGCCTCCGCGCGCGAGTGGGCCTCGCCGACGTGCGGGTGCTCGTGCCCGGCCTCGCCGTCGGCGTGCGCGTTCGCGTCCGCGGGGCGCCCGCCGGGCGCGTGCCCGCCCTTCTGCGGCGGCGTGATCTGCGGGAGGATGAACCACACGACGACCGCCGCGATGAACACGACCGTCGTGGAGATGAGCGTCGTGACCTGCGACGCGCTGAGGAACGCGTCGAAGGCGGTCGCCTTCGCGCTCTCGGCCGCCGTCGCCGGAAGTCCCTGCGCCGTCGCGGCTTCCAGCACCCGCACCGTCGCGCCGACCGAGTTCGCCATCGCGTCCTTGGCCGACTGCGGGAACTGCGTCGGCAGCTTGTCGAGCGTCGGTTGCAGGTTCGCGGCGTAGCGCGTCGCGAGGATCGTGCCGATGACGGCGACGCCGAGCGCGCCGCCCACCTGGCGCACGGTGTTCTGCACCGCCGAGCCGGC
>Ga0075017_100002485_pt1 | contig 11532 bp, 9 predicted proteins | sample AleBraG_ABR_2012_FD_71475 | JGI IMG/M metagenome (GOLD analysis project Ga0075017, IMG submission 71475) | Freshwater sediment microbial communities in response to fracking from Pennsylvania, USA - Alex Branch Run_MetaG_ABR_2012 | ecosystem: Environmental > Aquatic > Freshwater > Creek >...
GTAGACCTGACGACTGACGACAGACGGCAGGGCTACAGCATCATCATCCCGGCTTATAACGAAAGCGCACGTGTCGGCGCCACTTTGGACAAAGTGCTCGCCCACGTGGCCCAGAGGGGATGGGATGCAGAGATCATTGCAGTGGACGACGGCTCGCGCGACAACACCGTGGAGATTATCCGCAGTTACGCGGAGAAGAATCCCCGCTTGCGGCTGTTGCAAAATCCGGGTAATCGAGGCAAGGGATACAGCGTGCGAAACGGGATGCTACACGCGCGGGGTGAACTGTTGCTGTTCAGCGATGCCGATCTTTCTTCTCCCATTGAGGAAGCGGACAAACTGTTTGCCGCCATTGCTGGCGGCGCGGACATCGCCATTGGCTCGCGCTGGCTGCGCCGCGATCTTCAGACTCAACGACAGCCGCTCTATCGGCAGATTTTCGGGCGCATTTTCAATCTAATGTTACGTATTACGCTGGGTCTGCGTTTCAAAGATACCCAGTGCGGCTTCAAAGCGTTTACCCGCCGCGCCGCGAAGACAATTTTCCCACTGCAAAAGATTGAACGTTGGGGTTTTGATCCGGAACTCCTTTACCTGGCCCAGAAAAAGGGGTTCAAGATCGTGGAAGTCCCGGTGGAATGGGCCCACAGCGAAGCCACTCGCATCAGTCCGTTGCGGGACGGAACGCGAATGTTTGCCGAGATGCTCAAGATTCGTTGGAACGGACTTAGTGGGAAATATGACGGCGCCGGGGAATAACCGCTCCGGTCAGGCGCCGGCTTTCGACGCACGCTGCGCTTCAGGCTGAGCGGCCGACCACTTCTCCAGACTCTCGCTGAAGGCCGCGGACATGCTTGCAAAGCGAATTCCCACGCGGCCTTGCACGTCTCTCCATATCAACTCCACGGCAGTGGTGAGGTTGTCCTTCTCACCCGGCAGAGAAAACTCGATGCTTCGGATCGATGCAGAGGGTATGGATTCTCCTACATACAACGCGGCCCCGCCCGCGCTGAGATTGGTAATGAAAGCCAGCGTCTCATCCAGGCCGGCACCCCGCAGCGTCGCCGCAATACGGATGGATGCACGCGGGGACTCGCGCGCTTCCTCACCTTCATTCCGTAGTCCGAGAGCGGACTTGACGCCAGTGCGCAGCCGATCTGCGGACAGCGGGCGGTAGAGAACCATGTGACTGCGTGCGCCATCCGCAAGTCCGATGCTACTGGGCGAAATCGCCAGCACGATACCAATTGACTGTTCACAAGAGGGCAGGGATTTTGCGGCCGACAGAATTGTCACAGCACCGCGCGCGTCCGCATTGTCTACGATGATGGCGTCGAACCTGGTGCTGGTGAGCCTTTGCACGGCCTCGTCTGCCGCCCTGGACTGCGCGACCTCGATATCCAGGGTTTTCAGAACTTCGCCTGCCAGGTCAACGATTCCCTGGTCCCGAGAAAACAGCAATGCGTGCAAAGCCATGGTGGCCGAACTTTATAACTTTCGGAGATGGATGGCAAGTTACCGAAGTGGAGGGTAGTATCACCCGCGCTCGAGTGGCATACATCCGAGATTATTTGACGGTGAGGTCATATAAGTAGGCGACGGCCCCAGCACTGGAAGAGGCATTCAACTGTTTCCCGATCGTATCCAGATAAAGACATACGTACTTGGGAGTGCCGGCTTCCACGCCATTAATGTGAGAAAAGACAACCCACACTCGGCGGCCGCGAAGGCGATCAAGATCCGCCATGTACTCCCGGGAATTGTCGCCGGCAGCCGTGTCAAGCAACACATTGCTGTCGTCAAGATGATCGAGGTCACGTTCCAGAATCGTCCTCTGGCAGTCGCCCAATGTCAAGGCCCAGCATCACCCCCGGGCGGTAGCGATCAGTGGATTTCGTTTCTACCCGGCCGGATCGTTAGTTGCAGCAATCTGCGCTCCAGGTGCAGGATCTTGCACGATCATTTGGCAGGCTGGTCCCGACCGTCAGTAGTCTTTTGCTGCAAGTTCTTTCGCATTCCCCAGAAACGAGGATTTCCAATCCTGTGTATCCCTTGAAATCCGCTCCCATTGAGGCTTTTCGAGGGGTGGCGCTCGACTTGCAACATGATCTGCTGGATAGGTGCCCATTGCGGAGCAATGCTGCGGAATACTCGGTGCGGGGTCAACTCGTGGGCCATTTCGGGTTGCGGGAGAACGCGTTCGGAGTTACCCCGGACCCACGGTTTCTGTTCCTCAGCCAGACTCATCGGGAAGCGCTGGCCTCACTGGTCAACGGGATCGATTGTGATTTCGGATTCCAGGTACTGGTAGCGCAGCCGGGGATGGGCAAGACCACGCTGCTTTTCAATTTCCTGGAGAGATTTCGCACCACGGCTCATACGGCGTTCCTGTTTCAACCGCAACCCAACCCCTGCGAACTGCTGCAGTCTGTGCTGCTCGAGCTGGGAACAAATTCCGAAGAAACGTCTCTTCGCAAATTGTCAGAGCAGCTCAACCAGGTGCTCACCCGCGCAGCACAAGAACGCAAACGCGTAATCGTTGTGTTGGATGAAGCCCAAAACCTGGATTTCGCCGTGCTGGAAGCGTTGCGGCAACTTTCGAATTTCGAAACTGCCTCCACCAAGCTAATGCAGATTGTTCTGGCCGGGCAACCGCAACTGGCGAAGAGGCTGGCGTTGCCGGAACAGGAGCAGTTGATGCAGCGGATCTCGGCTTTTGGCCGGCTTAGCCCGCTGGCGCTAAACGAGACCAAGGCTTACATCGACCACCGTCTCGCAACGGCGGGATATCCGGGAGCTGACCTCTTCACCCTGGGTGCAGTCCGGAACATCTGGGATCACAGCCGGGGAGTTCCCCGCACCATCAATACCCTGTGCTTCAATGCCATGCTGTTAGCGTTTGCCGAGCACGCGAGATCGATCGATGGACGCTTCGTCGAGGAAGCGGCCCGAGACCTGGATCTGAACAGTGTGCTGGCCGACGTGTATCAGATGGAGCCGTCAGGGGCAATCTCAGGCGGCAACCGCAAAGTGCAGCCGATCAGGGAAACGAACCTGCCAGAGACAGACGGTGCAGGAGCGGGAGTAATTGCGCAGCCGGCTGTAGTTCCGGGCAGTATCTCGAGGGACGCTGAAGCAACCGCTTCAGCCGCTCACTCCGGCAGTGGAAACCCTTCCGGTGCCGGCGAAAAGGTTCCGCCTGCACCTGTCGCAGCCCGCGCACGCAACAGCCCGGCCCCGGAAGAGCAGAAGATCGTGCCGGCGGGGAAATCAGCCCCGTTAGCCGAAGCGCCGGCGGCCGCGGCGCCACCTCTGGGAACAGCCCGGGCGCGGGTGACCCCGTTGGACATGAAAGCAGCCATCGTCGAAGCTGCTGCAAAGCCTGGCAAGGCGCCGCAACTCTACACCTCTACGCCGATCCAGAGCAGCCCGGCGGCCGCATTTCGGGGTGACAGAACAGTGAATCCAGGAAAGGACTCTCCGCCGAAGACGGTACCGGTCCCACCAGAGCGGGAAACGGCCTTAGCCACTGCTCTGCTGCAGAAAAAGAAGGTTGCAGAGAAACGCGCTGAAGGTCGAATCTGGTGGCCGAAGGCCCTGGCTTTAACTGTGATTACCGGTATTCTGGCCTTCGTACTTGGGCAAGAGTTTTCGTCGCAGCGTCCCGGGCGGGTCGAGGCCAACGGGGCGGGCGAGTCAGCCTTAGTGCAAAACAGTTCGGGGTCAGGTTCTTCGGTGCCCAATGAAGTACCGGCCTCGCCAATCGACACACCAAGCCCACCACCTAAAAACACGGCCGCCGACTTCCGGGGGGCGCGGCACGCAGATTTCAACGAGGTCAATGACGTAACAGTGCGGAAGTTTCCAACCGATTCAGATGCCGCGTCTGAGAGCTCGGGCAAGACTCAAAAGCTGGAAACTATTTTCTTCGACCAGGACAGCGCCGTGATCGGCTCGCAATACGGTCCTTTTTTGCACCGGATCGCTGACACCCTCGCAAGAAATCCGGGGGCCAGCGCGATTCTCGAGGGACACACCGACGACACCGGTCCGGAAAGTTATAACCTGGAACTCTCGAGCCGCCGTGCTATCGAGGTGAGGAATGCACTGGTCGACGAACTACACGTTTCCACGACACGGCTCGCGGCTATAGGCGCGGGGACGGCCGCTCCGGTGCAGCCTAATTCCAGCGCCGCGGGACGCGCCTACAACCGCCGAGTGGAAGTTCGCTTAGTCCATCTAGGCGAATGACTCCCGCCTTCCTGCCATTCCGATAAACGAGCGGGCCAGTTTGTTGCAGTCGGCGCCTGGAGTTGTACGCGTGGTATAACAGCTCAAGCTCCTTGCTCGCATCGGATATACAAACGCTTTCCTACGCCAGTCCAAGGGATGGCAAGAAACCGTTGCGTGAGCTGACTTCAGATTTCAAGAGATTCGCTTCTACCATGAGAGTGTCGGTAATCATGCCGGTCTACAATGAGCGCAGTACCTTGCGTTTCGTTGTGGAGCGTGTTCTGGCCGTTCCCCAAGAGGTGGAATTGATTTGCGTGGACGACGGTTCGCGTGACGGCTCCAGGGAAATTCTGGCCGAGTTGCAGAGTCAACACTCCAACCTCCGAGTGTTGCTGCAGCCGCAAAACATGGGAAAGGGAGCGGCCCTTCGACGTGGCATACAGGAAGCCACGGGAGATTTTGTACTCATTCAGGATGCTGACCTTGAGTACGACCCGGACGACTATCCAAACCTGCTCGATCCTTTGATCCAGGGAAAAGCCGACGTGGTTTACGGCTCACGTTTTCTGGGCAGTGCACCACATCGAGTTCTTTACTTTTGGCATTCGGTAGGCAACCGACTCCTTACCTTGCTCTCGAACTGCCTCACCAACATCAACCTGACCGACATGGAAACCTGCTATAAGGCCTTCCGCCGGGAAATTGTCCAGGCCATTCCCATCGAAGAGAACCGCTTTGGTTTTGAGCCAGAGATCACCGTCAAGCTTGCAAAACGGCGGTTGCGGATCTACGAAGTAGGCATCAGCTACTGGGGCCGTACTTATGAGGAAGGAAAGAAGATCGGTTGGAAGGACGGGGTATGGTGTCTTTGGTGCTTGCTGAAATACTCGATCAAGGAACGACCCGTCCGCCTGCCACAGTCAGATGCCTCCGAACATCCTGCCTTGACCGCTCGCCAGGATAGATTGGATTAGCGCAGAAAATTAGCGCGAGCGCAGTTCAGAGGCCATCTTGGCGCTTTTTCCCCGCCTTCGGTTTGTGACGTCCACATTCCACGATTCGTTGTGCTTAAGCCCGAACCTTTGCAAGTCAGCAAACGTCTAGCGTGCAAAAAACGCTTTTCGAATGGTCGAGCTCTGGCCGATGCATAACGGTGCTTTTCGACTTTCCGGACCCTCCCTGGCTTCGGCTGCTATTTCTGAGCAGCGCTCTTAGCGCGTACGACCGACATAGCCACTACATCGGTGGCAGCTGGCATGGCATTCCACGCATAGGGTGATCAGGTTTAGATCATCATCGTCGCCTTGCTGGCTGCGCGGTTGCTTGTGGTGGACCTGCAGCTTTTGTCTGGAACCCCAGATCTGGCATCGCCAGCCACCGCGGCGCAGTACTTGTTTTCGTAGCTGGTCGTAGCCCACATTTCCTTTTTTGAAGTCGGTGTAAGTAGTTGTATGATCGGGTCAACGCTAGTATCCATACGGCTTTGAGAGCATCACGAACTCTACGGAGGCCTCGACCCAATGGGTGAGAAGCAAAACCAGCCCTTTCAACTCTCCTTCAATCCCTCGATGAGAGTCGATTTCCAGGGATCGCGGGTCGCTTTCGACAGTGGCTTGCTGCTGGTGCGCGAGTTGGATGAACTCATGGGGTTGAGTGCGCTTATCACCGAGTACCTGAAGGACGACCCGCGGGGCAAGAACACGCAGCTACCACTCCCCGACCTGTTGCGACAGTCTATCTACAGTCGCTTGGCAGGATACGAGGATGTGAACGACGTCGAGCGGCTGTCGCAAGATCCGACGTTCCGGTTGATCGGCTCCGAGAAGATCTGGGATCGCGGAGCAGCATTGCCTTCGCGCCTGCATTGGTTCGAGACCGAGGTGCTGAGCCCAAGTCGAGAACCTGGACGGTCTGAGCCGAATCAATCGGAAGCTCATTGCGAAGGCCGAGGCAATGGATTCACTCCAGCGGGTGGTGATGGATATGGACAGCACGGAAGTCCCAGTCTACCAGGAGCAGAGTGCCTACAACGGGCATTTTGAATCGGCCTGCTATCACCCGCTGTTGCTGTTCAACGGGGAAGGAGACTGTTTGGCGGGCAAGTTGCGGCCGGGGAACGTACATAGCGCCGAGGACTGGGAGGAAGTGTTTCTGCCAGAAATCGGGCGCCAACAGGAACAACTTGGAGACACCGAGCCGTGCGGTGGTGCGCTTTTACAACAAGCGGGGGACAGCGGAGCAGTGGATCAAGGAAGGCAAGCAGGCGGTGAAGATGACGAGGCTCTCTTGCCATCGGTTCCGCCCGAACCAAGTGCGGCTGGCACTGAGCCTTCTGGCCTACAACCTGTGGAATTTGTGGCGGCGACTGGCGTTGCCCCGACGGATCGAGAACTGGTCGCTGGCGAGTCTGCAGCAACGGCTAGTGAAGACCGGGGGACGGCTGGTGCAACATGCACGTTACTACTGGCTATTGTTGGCGGAAGGACATCTCAACCGGCGGCGGTTCGGGGCGATGCTGGGCCGGATCGCGCTGCTACCGCTACGGACGGGATAGAGAGCTGGTGGCCAAGGCAGCAGCGGAATCTGTCTATAGCGGAGTCGGGGGTAAGGAGAGGTGTTGCAAAAGCGGGCTGGAATCTGGGGCCATTTCGGGCTGTGCTGGTGCGGATGGCAGACCGTCGGGAGTTGCTCCCGATGAAAATCGTTTCACGGTGTCGCGAACACGGGTGTACCATGGTGCCGTTTTCGAGATCAAAAAGGAAATTCCGGTTAATACCCGGGAGGCAGTGCATCCTCCTTAGACGACAATAGGCAACACTCTCAGGCACTCCATACAGGTGAAACAGAACGACACGATGGGGGGACCGATGCGAGCTGATGCCGGATTCAATCAGTACGCAGAAAACTATGACCTCGTTCTCGATGACGCGCTCTCGACGACTGGCGAGCGCAAAGACTATTTTTCAAATGGGAGGGTGAAATGGTATGCGTGGTGTCTACGATCCTTGGACACCCACGCGAAACGACTATTAGATTACGGCTGCGGCCTTGGATCCACGGCGCCTTTGCTCTTGGAAGCGCTCGACGCCACATCGCTAATAGGAGTCGATCCATCCGACAGATGCATTGCGGAGGCCCGGAAGCTGCACAGATCGGAAAAGATAACCTTCGTGTGTCTCGCACAATACAAAGCTGCCGGAGACGTAGATTCAGCCTATTGTAACGGCGTCTTTCACCATATCAAACCGCCGGAGCGCGTCCCAGCGCTTCGGCAAATTTACGAATCGCTGCGTCCTGGGGGTACATTTTCCTTTTGGGAAAACAATCCTTGGAATTTCGGGACCAGGTATGTGATGTCGCGATGTGCATTTGATGAAGACGCAATCAAGATCTCCCCGCTTGAGGCGTGCCGGCTCATACGTGCGGCGGGCTTCGACGTGCTGCGAGTTGATTATCGATTCTTCTTCCCCCATGTGCTCCGCTTCTTGCGGGGTCTGGAAGCCTCATTGAGGAAAGTTCCGTTAGGGGGACAGTACCAGGTGCTTTGTAGGAAACCGGGTTCTAGTGCGAACCCAGATCGCGACGGGTTTCAGCAGCATGGGGTACTGTCCGATGACGACGCCTTCGGCACTCTTCAGGACAATGGTGTATCGCCTGAATTGTCTGTAGTGATGCCGTGCCTGAACGAGGCCGAGACGCTCTGCGCCTGCATCACCCAGGTCTGTACGGCACTCCGAGATCATCAAATTCGCGGCGAAATTATCGTGGCCGATAACGGCAGTAGTGACGGATCGCCCGAAATCGCTTTTCGGATGCGAGCTCGGGTCGTAAATGTCGATGCACGAGGCTATGGCAACGCGCTTATCGACGGGATTGATGCTGCGCGCGGCAAGTACGTCGTCGTGGGAGACGCCGATTGCAGTTATGATTTCGGGGATATCCCGCGGCTGCTTGAAAAATTGCGCGAGGGCTACGACCTCGTAATGGGCAACCGCTTCCAGGGTGGGATCAAGCCGGGAGCCATGCCATGGCTGCACAAGTATCTCGGGAACCCCGTTCTCACCTTCATCGGAAGATTGTTCTTCAACAGCCCGTGCAAAGATTTCCATTGCGGACTGCGCGGCTTTACTAAGTCAGCGTATACCCGCATGGAACTACAGAGCACGGGCATGGAGTTTGCTAGTGAGATGGTGGTAAAGGCCACCCTATTAAAGATGCGGATCGCCGAAGTGCCCACAACCCTGTGGCCTGACGGTCGCAGCCGCCCTCCTCACCTTCGTAGCTGGCGTGATGGCTGGCGTCATTTACGCTTCCTGTTGCTCTACAGTCCGCGGTGGTTGTTCTTATATCCGGGACTGGCCCTGTTGCTAGCCGGAGTCCTTCTTGGACTGTACCTGCTCACCGGTCCAAAAACGTTCGCCGGAATCACATTTGACGTGCACACGCTCCTTTATGCAGCCATGGCTGTCCTGCTCGGATTCCAAGCTACGGCTTTCGCTGTCTTCACGAAGATATTTGGGATATCCGAAGGTTTCCTCCCGGAAGATCCTTGGCTAAACAGGTTGTTCCGGTACGTCACTCTGGAGACCGGATTGTTTGTTGGTACCATTTTGATGGTCATTGGGGCCAGCGGCAGCGTTTGGGCGATTTCTCTCTGGGGCCACAAACACTTCGGCCCGCTTAGGCCTGACCAGACCCTTCGTATTGTGATTCCGGGTGTTCTCTGTTTCACGCTCGGCTTTCAGGTAACGTTATCCAGCTTATTCTTGAGTGTCCTGGGCCTAAAGCGAAACCGAAGAACTAAGAAAGAAGAAGCGGGGCGAAGTGCAGATCGTCACGCAGCTTAAATTGTTCCTAGGACAGTCGTTCATCGGACGCCTTCGTCTTACGGAGACCGCTTAGTATATTTATTTCTGTGCTCAGCGAAATCCACGACAAGGATTGAGGATACAATGAGGTTGTTGGACAAGAAGTGGCTATGGGTTCTACTGCTTTGTTTGTTCTCTCTCATAATACGTGCCATTTGCTTTACCGGACTTATCGCTTCTGACGACCTTGGGTACTACCACTTTGCTCGCCTAATCTCCCGAAACCTTTACGCCCCCGAACTGGACCACTATGCCATCCGCTACGGGCTAACGATTCCGGTCGCCATGGTGTATCGCGTATTCGGCACGACAGAGTGGACCACCGAGCTTGTCCCCTACCTGGCTTCGGCGGCTTCCGTCCTGGTGCTTGTCGTCATCGGAAGGAGGCTCTTCGGCTTTCGGGTAGGTATGATCGCTGGCCTTCTTCTTGCGACTTTCCCCTTGTCCATCCGTTACGCCTCTATCCTTGTTCCCGAACCGGTCGCGGAGATGTATATCCTGATCGCAATTGCGTTGTACTTGTATGCGCAAGGTCAATACTCTCTCGTGTTCGCAATCGCGAGCGGCTTTTTCCTTGCGCTCGCATATCTCACAAAGGAATGGAGTCTTTTCGTAGTGCCGGCAGTTCTAATCGACGCGGTTGCGGAACGGCGCTGGCGGGTTTGCGTCGGAGTAGCAGCTGGCGCGATCGCTATCGCCGTCATTGAACACGGGTACTACTTTGCGTCTACCGGCGATTTGTTGTTCCGTTCGCACGCCCTTGCACAGGCCACAAGAGATCCCTATGCGATAGAAGAAAGCAAGAATCTTCTTCATCGTTTGTTCACACACTATCCCAGAATGATGCTCGTACCTGGCCGAGACTTCGGGTTGCATTCTTTCTTCACGCTTGCTTTGGTTCCCGTTGCATTTTTCAGCGTAAGATGGCGCCGACTTCGGCTACCTACTTTGTGGGCTCTGCTTCCTTTCCTATATATGAATTTCGGCTCAATGAGTCTTTCCCACTATATGCCTGTATTTTCGCAGCCAAGATACTTGGAAATTATTTATCCGCCGCTTTTTGTGATGGCTGGCGCAGTGATCGAGAGGTCGGCAGCACGGGAGTGGAGGTCTGTATGGTGGGTTGCCGTGCCGCTCGTCGCTGTGATCGGCTGCTATTGTGCGGTCTTAACTAAAGGTACAGGATGGCGTACCGCTGACGTCGCCGCAATTCGCGGCATCGTCACGGGCGCACGGAAAAGACATCTCACGACGATCCACTTCGAGGGCGCACCGGATCTCTTTCTCGACAGATGGCGGGACACCGCGGCCATCCTCGCGCCAGGGATACAGTCTACGGATGCTAGGCAATACGACATGCTCGTCCGACCGGATGCGCTAGGCATTCCGTCAGTTGTATCCACCGATCACTCAGAGTGATGAATTGGCGTCCCGCTTCATGCAAGGCTTCGATCCCATTTGGCTTCTGAGCATCTTCGTATATGGTATATGCGCTTTTAGTCCCCAATCATTCTGCTACAAAAGAAATGCCGGCGTAGAGGTCAGGGTCAAGACGCAAGCGCGGTCGCTTGGATCGGGATCGCATCGGCGGAGACGGCCAGGCGCATGCGGGCCTTCGGCGCGGTGGACGCCGTAAAGCACGCTTGCGATTCGAGCCGCTATTGCTGCGCTGGACGATACCGCCAGCCTGAAGGAATTCATTAAGAGGAACACGGACGCCCGCCAGGAATTTGTGAATACGGCCTTCACCCGCAAATTCAAGCAGCGCGAGTCGCACGCTAACTTCTTCGCTCTGGATACGTCAAATCCGGCAAACATGGTTATCCAGCACTTCCGCGCTAACAATATCTTGACCGCTCCGGTATCTCTCTCGTGGGACACCTGGATTCGCGTTTCCCTCGGCAAACCAGAGGAGATGAACGCCTTCTGGCGGACATGGGACACGCTGCCGATTGATAAATCGACCATCCGCCACTAGATGCTATCATCAGCAGTTTTGCTCAGCGGCTCCACCATACAACGAGGCAGCGCCTACATCGGCGTGTCGCACAACTCACTGGTTCCGCCGACCCAGCCCGGCAGAATCGATTGTTCCAGTTTGATTCTTTCGCGTGCGTAGCTTTCGATTTGGCGGTAAAGCGAAAAATGGGTTAGTTGATGTAAACAGGCGTGGCTGTTGAAAAACTCGCTCCAGAAATCTGCAGAAATTGAGTCGCGTCAGGATGCCCTACAAACGATTTTCTCTGCACGGCTAGACACTTTCTATCCCCGAAATTTGCTCTGATTTCTGAAATATCGAGTTTTTCAACAGCCACAGGCGATTACACTCCCTCGAAAATCCTCCTCTACATTTGCATTCCGGAAGCAAGGTTTGTGGGTGTGATTGTGACCTGGTAGCCGAGCTTGCGAAGCGCTTGCGCCAGCCTCCGGG
>Ga0075017_100002486_pt1 | contig 11531 bp, 11 predicted proteins | sample AleBraG_ABR_2012_FD_71475 | JGI IMG/M metagenome (GOLD analysis project Ga0075017, IMG submission 71475) | Freshwater sediment microbial communities in response to fracking from Pennsylvania, USA - Alex Branch Run_MetaG_ABR_2012 | ecosystem: Environmental > Aquatic > Freshwater > Creek >...
CCACCAGGGTGGAAAAGCGACTGCCACAACCTCAGCATCAGGTCGGATCTGAAGGGAAAGTGCGGCGATTGCGATCCAGCTTGAAAACAGCAGCACGGCCGCGCCCAACCACGTGGGCCGCCGGGAGGCCTTGGTGCTGTTTCCCTGCCCCATCACGGCAAATTATCGGGTCAAAGCTAATTACCCGTAAAAATGCCGACCAGCGCACCCGGTGATTCCAAAAAAGTGTGACCATACAAAAGATTGCATAGTTGGAATAAAATACCCTTGGTTGTAAGGGCCGGTCACAAAACAACGCAGGGCGAATTGCACCCGATCTGAATGTCGTCCGCGAAAGCCCCGCTTATGCCGCCGCCGGCACCGGAAGCGCGGTTACCGATTTGATTTTCTCCATCGCAAAGCGCGACGTGACATTCTTCAGCGGTACCGCGCCAATCAGCTTCTTGTAGAAGACGTCATAGCTCGGCATATCCGCAACGACGACGCGCAGCATGTAATCGACGTCGCCCGCCATGCGATAGAATTCCATCACCTCCGGCATGGCGCTGACTGCATCGGCGAATCTTCGCAGCCAGGCTTCGGAGTGATCGGCACTTTCGACCGATACAAAAACCGTGATGCCCAGGCCAATCTTGTTCTGATCGACCAGCGCGACGCGGCGCAGGATCACCCCGTCGGCTTCAAGCCGCTGGATGCGTTTCCAGCAGGGGGTCGAGGACAGGCCTACGCGGTCGCCAATTTCGGCGACCGAGAGCGAGGCATCCTGCTGCAGCACGGTGAGGATCTTGCGGTCGATGGCATCGAGCCGGCGATTCTGCTCATTGGTGTGAACGGCAAGGTCGGTCATGAGAAGAACTTTCTTCTAATTACGGGGTTTACAACCCTCATATAGAGAAAATCCTTCTAATTCAACCCTATTATTGCTCCTACCCCGCCGATCCGACCGGCGGGTTCTGACACAAAAGTGCTTCAACTTCAGCACGTTGCGGGGCAGCAAAAGCGCCGCCAAAACGGGTGCATTTCAGTGCCGCGGCGGCGGATGCGAAGGTTAGCGCGGAGCGCAAATCCTGGTTTTCGGTAATCGCAAGGGCAAAGGCGCCATGGAATACGTCCCCCGCGCCCAGCGTATCCACGGTGTGGACCGGGAAGGCCGGGGTCTGTTGCAGATTCTGATTTTCGTCGAGCCAGATCGTACCCCGAGCGCCGCGCGTGCCGGCGAGGAACGAGGGGGTCAGCTTGGCGATTTTCTTGAGCGCCTCGCCGTCGTCGGCGATGCCGGCGGTTTCCTGCAGAGGTTCACTTGAAAACACCAGATGCGACGACGCCGTGAGCAACCCCTCGCGAAGCGACATCGCGCGATCGACGTCGACGATCACCGGAATGCCCCGCCGGCGCGCCTCGGCGCAAAGCGCAGTGCAAAATTCGGCGCAGCGGCTCTCGGTCAGGATTGCGGCACAATCATCCAGCAGCGCTTCGGTGTCGGGCAGGCGCACCTTCCACAATCGTGGATCGCGGAACGTCACGATGGTGCGCTCGCCGCTGGGATCGATCATGATGTTGGAAATCGGCGTCACCAGCCCCGGCATATGCACAAGATGCCTGGTTTCGATGCCTTCCTCGCTCATCTTCTCGAAGATGTATCTTGAAGTCGTCTCGCGCGCGTCCCCCATCGGTCCGCAGATCGAGGCACGACCGCCCAGCCGGGCGATGCCGATCGCTCCGTTGAGCGCGTTGCCGCCGCAAATTTCCTCGAAATGGCTCGCATTCTCCTTCGAGCCGCGCGCAGGCAAACCTTGCACGCGAAACGTGAGGTCGCGCACCGGCATGCCGATGCAGAGAATTCGCGGGGACGGTGCGCGCGCTGCGCGAGGGCTGTTCATCGGGTCATGCGTCATGTCGAATCCGGGGTGTGCAGCTAACCGGGCGGGGAGTAACCGAACCTGCCCGCATCGGGTTCCGCATCACGCATGGCGGTCCGGGCCATTCTGAACCCAGCGCCCGAGCAGATGATGGGCGATGGCAAATGGATGCGGTCCCGCCAGGCCGTCGGGATGTTCCCGCCTGATCATCAGGGTTGCCTCCGCACGATCGAACCATCGCGCATCCTCCAGTTCCGTACGATCCACGACGATCTCCTCATTGAGCGCGCGCGCGGTGCATCCGATCATCAGCGACGAAGGATAGGGCCAGGGCTGTGTCATGAAATAATTCACGTCGGTGCAGCGGATGCCGGATTCCTCGAAAATCTCGCGGCGTACCGCATCCTCGACGGTTTCGGCGGCCTCGACAAAACCAGCAAGGCACGAATACATCCCGGGCAGGAAATGCTTCTGGCGCCCCAGCAGGACCTTGTCACCCAAAGTCACCAGCATGATCACGACGGGGTCGGTGCGTGGAAAATGTTCTGCCTTGCAGTTTGGGCAATCGCGTTTCCAGCCTCCTTCCTTCATCGCGGTGCGGGTGCCGCAATTGGCGCAATAGCCATGACGCTGATGCCAGTTCACCAGCGATTTCGCCATCGCAATCGCCGAAAGCTGGCTGGGGGGAACCACGCCCTGCATCGCCATGCCGCGTAATTCGCTCACGGCTGCGTCGTCCCGGGTCAAGAGCTGTTCCACCGCCGCGGGCGATATTCCCATTCCGAACATGGGCGCGCCCTCGCGCAACCCCAGAAACACCGTGCCAGGATTGGCTCCCAACTGTCTCGCCTCATCGAGGCTGAGCAACGCGCGCGGACCGGCTGCCTCCCGTTTCACCACAAGGGAGTCGCGATAGACGACATAGGCACGGGCGCCGGGGTGGCCTTCCAGCGCCAGAAGTCTGTTTTCGTCACCGCGCATATGGGCGGCGCGATCGAGAATATGCGAGACGAAACCCGGCTGTCCCAATGGAAACGAATCGAATGCTGTCATGTGTTCAACCAAGCCAGATCTTGCGGCGAAGCGCGCTGATAAATCTCTGAACTTCCTCCGCATCATGCGCAAGCGGTGGCATCACGCCCCAGACCGGGCGTGGCCAGGCGGCATCGCCGGAGCGGCGGGCGATGATATGGACGTGCAATTGCGGCACCAGATTGCCCAGCGCCGCAATGTTCAGCTTGTCGCATTTGGTGGTCTCTTTGAGTGCGCGCGCAACGCGTGTTATTTCCGTCATCAATTGCGCCTGCTCGACCTCGTCGAGATCGATGATCTCGACGATCTGCGGCCTGCGCGGCACGAGCAGCAGCCAGGGATAATGGGCGTCCTTGATGACGAGGACCTGGCTCAACGGCAGGTCGCCGATGTTGATGGTGTCTTCCTTGAGCCGTGAATGCAGCGACCAGGCAGGATAATCGGCGGCCATGCATATTTCCTCGTCACCCGGCGGCGAGTACCCAAATCGTCCTCGGACCAGCCCAAAAAGCCGCACGCGGACGGCGCGAAAATCGGCCGCCATGCCCTGCAACTAATGCCTTTCCGCGATTCTGCACAAGTCCTGCAAAGGCGTCTGCCGCCGCTTGCTTTCCCGCCATTTTAGCCCCAAATAGAGGCCGGGAGATTGGCGGTGGACGAGCCACTCGCCAACCGGGTCAGGTCCGGAAGGAAGCAGCCCTAACGAGGTCCGGATCGGGTCGCTCGTCAGTCTCCTACCTTTTTTCAAGCGGGTCGCGCAAAACACGCCTGTCCAGCGCCTGATTTCGCACCATCCGCGTGTTCCGCAAAGCCGGCTTCGAGAGATAATCAATTGCGGATCGATCGATGACCGACGCTGGCGTTCCCTCCGCCCATCAAGGCGGTTTCGATCTTTCCGACGCACCTGAGGCCGGCAAGCCCTATCGTGTGCTGGCGCGGAAATACCGTCCCTCGAGCTTTGATGACCTGATTGGCCAGGACGCGGTGGTGCGCACCGTCTCGAATGCGTTCGAAACCGGGCGAATTCCCCAAGCCTGGATACTGACCGGGGTCCGCGGCGTTGGAAAGACTACCACGGCCCGAATCCTTGCCCGCGCGCTCAACTACGAAATGCCCGACGGATCGGTAAAGGGTCCGACAATTCACATGCCGATGCCGGGCGTTCATTGCCAGGCCATCATGGAAAGCCGGCACATCGACGTACTGGAAATGGACGCCGCGTCCCATACCGGGGTCGACGATGTCCGCCAGATCAACGACAGCGTGCGCTACGCGCCGGCAAGCGCACGCTTCAAGGTCTATATCATCGACGAAGTGCACATGCTCTCGACGGCGGCGTTCAACGCCTTCCTGAAGACACTGGAAGAGCCGCCGGAACACGCCAAATTCGTTTTCGCCACCACCGAAATCCGGAAAGTACCGGTCACGGTGTTGTCGCGCTGCCAGCGGTTTGACCTGCGCCGGGTCGAAGCCGATGTGCTGATGGCGCATCTTGCCAATATCGCCGTCAAGGAAGGCGTGGAGGTCGAAGAGGAAGCGCTTGGCATCATCGCGCGGGCTGCCGAAGGCTCGGTACGCGATTCGCTGTCGCTGTTCGATCAGGCTATCGCGCATGCCGCAGGCAGCGTGCGAGCCGATGCCGTGCGGCAGATGCTGGGGCTTGCCGACCGGACCCGCGTGATTGACCTGTTCGAGCACCTCGTTCGCGGCGACATCGCGAAGGCCTTCAAGGAGTTTCGCGAGCAATATGACACCGGCGCCGATCCGGTCGTGGTGTTGTCCGATCTCGCCGAATTCGTCAATTTCGTCACCCGCGTCAAGATCGTGCCGGCAACCGGCGACAATGTGGCCTTCGGCGAGGCCGAGCGCGTGCGCGCGCGCGACTTTGCGGTAAAAATCTCGATGCGCGTGCTGTCGCGGATTTGGCAGATGCTGCTCAAGGGCATTGCCGAAGTGCAGGGCGCGACCCGCCCTGCGGCGGCTGCGGAGATGGTGCTGGTGCGGATCGCTTATGTCGCCGATCTGCCGACGCCGGACGAGGCGATCCGTATGATCGAGCAGAATGGCGGGGCTTCGCCCACGCTTGCCGCGAGTTCGCCACCGCGCAGCGCGCCAGCCGCGCCCGCGGTTTCGTCGATGCCGTCGTCGCCGCCGCCGCGGTCTGCGCCGGTTTCGCGCTCCAGTGCGGAGGCCGCTGCCCGGCCGCAAATGATCGCCGCATCCTCGGAAGTTCAACCCGCACCGGCGCGCCGGATCGCGACTTTCCCGGAACTCGTGGCGCTTGCTGCCGAAAAGCGCGACTTGTTGACCAGGGCCGCACTGGAGGCCGACGTCCGGCTGGTTCGCATCGAAGATGGGCGGCTGGAGGTGGCGCTGGAGCGCAGCGCGGCGCGGACGCTGATCAACGACCTCTCGCGCAAGCTGGAACAGTGGACCGGGCGGCGCTGGACCGTGATCGTGTCGAACGAGGCCGGACAGCCGACGCTGCGTTCGCAGAACGAGGCCGCCAGGAACCAACGCGAGCGTGCCGCCGAATCCGATCCGCGGGTGCAGGAGGTTCTGGCGCGATTTCCCGGAGCCAAAGTGGTTGAAGTCCGCAAGCTTGCCCCCGAGCCGCTGGAATCCCATGCTGGCGGCGAGGACCCCGCTGAGAGCTCCGGAGACGATGATGAGTAGTAATTCCGAAGGAGCGACCGATGGCTGATTTTCTTGGAATGATGAAGCAGGCGGCGCAACTGCAGTCGAAGATGCAGGCGATGCAGGAAGAGCTCGGCAATGTCGAGGTGGAGGGCATTTCGGGCGGCGGCCTGATCAGCGTGCGGATGACTGCGAAGATGGAAGTCAAGGCAATCAAGATCGATCCTTCGTTGATGAAGGCGGAGGAGCGGGAAATTCTCGAGGACCTGCTGGTAACCGCCTGCGGCGATGCGCGGCGCAAGGCTGAGCTTGCGATGCAGGAGAAAATGCAGGCGCTGACCGGCGGCCTCGGCCTGCCGCCTGGATTGGGTATCGGATAAAAATGCCGATTGCGGTTGCCGGCCCCGAGATCGAGCGCCTGATCCAGCTCCTGGCGCGGCTGCCCGGGCTTGGCCCGCGCTCGGCCCGTCGTGCCGCGCTGCACCTGATCAAGAAACGCGAGGCGTTGATGACGCCGCTGTCGGCCGCGTTGCAGGTGGCTATCGAAAAGATCCAGGTCTGCAAGACCTGCGGCAACATCGACACCCGGAATCCGTGCACCGTGTGCACCGATCCGCGGCGCGACCGCTCGATGATCGTTGTGGTCGCCGACGTCGCCGATCTCTGGGCGCTGGAGCGAGCTCACGCGACCAACGGCCTCTACCACGTACTTGGCGCCACCCTGTCGCCGCTCGACGGCGTTGGTCCGCAGGATCTGACCATCGATGCGCTTGTCAGGCGCGCCCACGATCCTTCGGTGAGCGAAATCATCCTCGCGCTGAATGCCACCGTGGACGGCCAGACCACCGCACACTACATCACCGACCTTCTGCAGGACGCCAACGTCAGGGTCACGCGGCTTGCCCATGGCGTTCCCGTGGGCGGCGAACTCGATTATCTCGATGAGGGCACGCTGTCGGCGGCGATGCGGCAGCGGACTCTGTTCTAGCAGGATCAAGGCCCAACGCCTGAGACGTCGAGTTGCGCAAAATGTCCGCGCCGCTGCAGCCATGCGAGCAGGATCAGGCTTGGCGCCGCGACCGCGACGCAGATCGCGAAGAACAGGGGCCAGCCGGTAGCCTTTGCCACATAGCCGGCGACCGAGGAAAGATAGGTGCGCCCGACGGCGGCGAGCGCGGTAAGCAGTGCATATTGGGTCGCGGTGTGCAGTGGATTGCGGCACAGCGCCGACAGGTAAGCGACGAAGATCACGGTGCCGATGGCGCTGGTGAAATTCTCCGCCGTGATCGCGAGCGCCAGCGCCCATTGGTTGACGCCCGCCAGCGCAAGCCAGGAAAACGAAAGGTTGGCGGCGGCCTGCAGCACGCCGCCGATCCACAGGCTTGCGGCCAGCGAATAGCGGCGCGCGACAAATCCGCCGGCAAATCCGCCGATCAATGTCGCGGCAAGACCGACGCCCTTGACGATGGCCGCATAATCATTGCGGGAAAAACCGAGGTCGATCACAAACGGCGCGGTCATTGTGCCGGAGAAAGCATCGGTAAACTTGAACAGCACCACGAAAGCGAGTGCGGCGAATGCGTCCTTGCGAACAAGGAATTCGGCAAAAGCGCCCCACGCCGCATGGATCACGCGAATGAAGGCGGTTTCGCCGCTGGTCGCGGCCTCCGCGCGTTCGGATTGCGCAGGCTCGGTGGCGAGTAGTGCGGTGACGGTGCCGACCAGCACCAGAGCGGCCATGGTCACATAGCCCCATTGCCAGGCGGATGAGCGCGCAAGGCCGGTACCTTCATAGGCGCTCACCAGAAACAGGGCGCCGGCGGTCGAAACCAGCATGCCTATCCGGTACGCCGCGACATAGGACGCCATGCCGGCGGCCTGCTCGCTTTCGGGCAGGCTTTCCACGCGAAAGGCGTCGACCACGATGTCCTGTGTCGACGACATCGTCGCGACCAGAAGTGCGCCGACCGCCACGAATGCCGGCGAGCGCGCGGGGTCGGCGAGCGCCAGCAGCAGGATCGAGGCGATCAGCAGCAATTGCGAAAACAGAAGCCAGCCGCGCCGGCGGCCGAAGGCTCGCGTGAAGAACGGCACATGCAGCGCGTCGGTGAGCGGCGCCCACAGGAATTTGAGCGTGTAGGGGGTTCCGACCAGCGCGAAGAGCCCGATGGTGCCGAGGTCGACGCCCGATTCGCGCATCCAGACCAACAGCGTCGATCCCGACAGCGCAAGCGGCAGGCCGGAGGAAAAGCCGAGCAGCATGACGATCAGCACCCGCCGCTGCAGGTAAACCGCGATGGCATCGCGCCAGGTGGGAGCGATTTCGACGGAAGGATCGGTTTCAGACGTAGTTTCGCGGATGCTCATGAAATGGTGTTAGCAGATTTCCGCGGGGCTGCCTCTGCTCCCTGTCCCGCGTTTCGCGGGGGAGGGTTATACTACTCCCCCGCCTGGAGCCTGCGCGGTACGGGAAACAGTTCGGGGCTACCCGGCGTGACGACCCGCGGCGTCTCCAGGGGGGCGTCGGTCTTGCTGAAGTCGAGTTCCTCGATCCTTCCGGCACGTTTTTCGATCTTGTCGGCGGAGATCAGGATCTGGCGGACGTCCTCGTTGGCATCGGCGAAATGCTTCTGCAGCTTCAGTACGCGTTCGCGCAGTCGACCGAGATCGTCACCAAGATTGAGCACTTCGGTGCGGATCTGGTCGGCGGCATCCCGCATCCGCGCGTCCTTCAGGATTTGCTGCATGACCTGGATCGCCAGCATCAAGAGCGAGGGCGACACCAGCACGACGCGAGCGCGATAGGCTTTCTGGATCACATCGTCAAACCGATCGTGAATCTCGGCGTACACCGATTCGGAAGGAACGAACATCAGCGCGCTGTCCTGCGTCTCGCCCGCGATCAGGTATTTCTCGGCAATATCGCTGACATGCTTCATGACGTCGGCGCGCAGCCGCTGCGTGGCGATCCTCTTTTCCTCCTCGGTGCGCGCGTCATGCAGCGCCGTGATCGCCTCCAGCGGAAACTTCGCGTCGATGCACAGCGGCCGCTGATCGGGCAGGAACACCACGCAATCCGGCCGCTTGCCGGTCGAGAGCGTGTGCTGGAATTCGTAAGCCCCCTTTGGCATGCCATCCTGGACGATCGCCTCCATCCGCGCCTGGCCAAATGCGCCGCGCGATTGTTTGTTGGCGAGCACGTCGCGCAGCGTCGTAACCTGCGAAGTCAGGTCGGTAAGGTTCTTGTGGGCGTTGTCGATGATGCCGAGCCGTTCGTGCAACACGCGCAACGAGTCCATCGTGTGCCGTGTGGTCTGTTCCATCGACTGGCCAACGCGATGCGTCACCGAATCCAGCCGCTCGGTCACGGCGCGCGCCATCTCGGCCTGGCGACCCGCCAGTGCCTGTCCCATTGCATCGACGCGGCCGCTTGCTTCGCTTTGCGCGCGCAGCACTTCGTTCAGCCGCTCCTCCAACTCGTCGGCGCGGGCGGACTGCGCCAGCGCCAAATCGTGTCCGCGCCGGCCGGAGCGTGCGATCGCGATGGCGATGACCACAAGCAGGATGAGCGCAAGCGCGCCAAAGCCGATCAGCGCTTCGCCGGTGTGGACCGGCACTTCGCCGATCATAAAAAGGATCTCGTTCATTCCGACCTTGTAGCCGATTCGGCCCTCAATACGAACGAAGAGGGAACAATTATGGTAAATGCGCGGTAAATTTTTATGGTTAACACTTCCTTGCAGGTCATGGATGAGTCCGGGCCGGCGGGTTCCCCGGCGCATTGACCCCCGCAAATCAACAGCTTAAATCGCGCGCCAGGGTATTTAGAGAAATCATGGCCATCAGAGAAATCATCATCCTGCCCGACAAACAATTGCGGCTCGTCTCCAGACCCGTCGAGAAGGTGACAGCGGAGATCCGAAAGCTCGCCGACGACATGTTCGAGACCATGTATGACGCACCCGGGATCGGGCTTGCCGCGATACAGGTTGCCCAGCCGCTGCGCCTGATCACCATGGATCTCGCCAGGAAGAACGAGGAGGGCGAGGTCACGCCGCAGCCGCGGGTCTTCATCAATCCGGAGATCTTGTCGTCGTCGCAGGAGATGTCGGTGTACGAGGAAGGCTGCCTGTCGATCCCCGAATATTACGAGGAAGTCGAACGGCCGGCGAAGGTGCGGGTGCGGTTCACCGATCTCGACGGCAAGGTGCATGAGGAAGACGCGGAAGGACTGTACGCCACCTGCATCCAGCACGAGATCGACCACCTCAACGGCGTGCTGTTTGTGGACTATCTGTCGAAACTCAAGCGCGACCGCGTCATGAAAAAGTTCGCCAAGGCCGCCAAGCGCGCCGGAGAAGAATAGAGATGATCAGGGCCACTCGCTCGACCTGCTGTCTCCTCCCTTGTCGGGGAGGGCCAGAGAGGGGGGTATCGTTTGCACAGTGCCCGAAACATGCCCTCCTCCCTGGCCCTCCCCTGCAAGGGGGGAGGGAACACAGTGAGCGCGTATGATGCCGCTTCGTCTGATCTTCATGGGCACGCCGGAATTCGCGGTGCCGACGCTGCTCGATCTCGTGGCCCACGGTCACCAGATTGTGGCGGTCTATACGCGCGCGGCAAAGCCTGCCGGTCGTGGCATGAAGCTCCAATTGAGTCCGGTCGAGGAAGAAGCTCGGCGCCTTGGCCTTGCGGTGCTGACGCCGGCAACCCTGAAGACGCCAGAAGCGCTCGAGCAATTCCGCACCTGCCAGGCGGACGCCGCTGTCGTCGTCGCCTATGGCATGATCCTGCCGCAGGCCATTCTCGATGCCCCGCGGCTTGGTTGTTTCAACCTGCATGCCTCGCTGTTGCCGCGCTGGCGCGGCGCGGCGCCGATCAATCGCGCCATCATGGCCGGCGACAACGCAACGGGCGTGATGGTGATGAAGATGGACGCCGGTTTGGACACCGGCGATGTGGCGATGGCCGAGCGCATGACGATCTCGGATACGATGACGGCCGCCGACCTGCATGATGCGTTGGCGCCGCTCGGTGCCGATTTGATGGTGCGCGCGGTTGCCGCACTCGAACGCGGCATGTTGCAACTTGTGCCGCAAGGCAAGGAGGGCGTGACCTACGCCAACAAGATCGACAAGGCTGAGACCCGCATCGACTGGAACATGCAGGCGCGTGAGGTGCTGCGTCACATTCACGGGCTGTCGCCGTTTCCCGGCGCGTGGTGCGAGATGCCGCTGGAAGGCGCGCCGGTCCGGGTCAAGATCCTGCGATGCCAGACCGCAGATGGAACCGGCGCGCCAGGCGAATTGCTCGGTGACCATTTGACCGTTGCTTGCAAGGCGGGCGCGTTGCGGATTCTCGAACTGCAGCGGGCCGGCAAGCAGCCGATGAAAACGGATGAATTTTTGCGCGGCACGTCGCTGAAGCCGCCATTACGGTTGAGCTGATGCCCCGTTACAAGCTTGTTATCGAATATGACGGCGCGCCATTTTCCGGCTGGCAGATTCAGGACAATGGCCCGTCGGTGCAGGGCGCGCTCGAGGACGCGATCAAGGCGATCTGCGGCGAAGAGGTCCGCGTTCACGGCGCGGGCCGCACCGATGCCGGCGTGCACGCACTCGGACAGGTCGCGCATTGCGATATTGCCCGGCACTTTGTACCGGGGCGGTTTCGCGACGGGTTGAACGCGCATCTGCGGCCACACCCGATCGGCGTGCTCAGTGCAGATGTCGTATCCGACGGTTTCGAGGCGCGGTTCTCTGCGAAAAAGCGGCACTATCGCTACCGGATCGCCAATCGCCGCGCCAATCTGGCGCTCGACATCGGGCGTGTCTGGCGGTTGCCGCGCCCGCTCGACAGCGACGCCATGCAGGCCGCCGCCCAGCGTCTCCTGGGCAAGCACGACTTCACGACATTCCGCGACAGCGAATGCCAGGCCAAATCGCCGGAGAAAACCCTCGATCAACTCGATGTCGTCAGAGATGGCGATGCGGTGAACATCCT
>Ga0075017_100002487_pt1 | contig 11528 bp, 9 predicted proteins | sample AleBraG_ABR_2012_FD_71475 | JGI IMG/M metagenome (GOLD analysis project Ga0075017, IMG submission 71475) | Freshwater sediment microbial communities in response to fracking from Pennsylvania, USA - Alex Branch Run_MetaG_ABR_2012 | ecosystem: Environmental > Aquatic > Freshwater > Creek >...
CGCCAACGTCTTCTCGCCCGCGGTCCAGCGCACCCGCCTGCCCAAGCACGTCTACAAGGCCCTCCAGCGGACCCTCGCCAAGGGTGAGGCGCTGGACGTGACCCTCGCCGACTCGGTCGCCCAGGCGATGAAGGAATGGGCGATGGAGAAAGGGGCCACCCACTACACGCACTGGTTCCAGCCGCTGACCGGCTCGACGGCCGAGAAGCACGACTCCTTCTTCAGCCCCGTCGGCGACGGCACCGCGATCGCCGAGTTCTCCGGCACGGAGCTGATCCAGGGCGAGCCCGACGCCTCCTCGTTCCCGACCGGGGGCATCCGCGCGACCTTCGAGGCCCGGGGCTACACCGCCTGGGACCCGACCAGCCCGGCCTTCATCCTCGAGAACCCGAACGGGGCGCTGCTCTGCATCCCGACGGCCTTCACCTCGTGGACCGGCGAGGCGCTCGACCACAAGATCCCGCTGCTGCGCTCGATGGACGCGCTGTCGCGCTCGGCGACGCGGGCGCTCGAGCTGCTCGGCGTCGACGAGGCCACCCGCGTCTTCACGACGACCGGCTGCGAGCAGGAGTACTTCCTGATCGACGAGCAGTACTACTTCGAACGGCCCGACCTGGTCACGACCGGCCGCACGCTCTACGGCGCGAAACCGCCGAAGGGCCACGAGCTGGACGACCACTACTTCGGCTCGATCCCCGAGCGGGTGCTGGCCTACATGCTCGAGGTCGAGCTCGAGCTGGCCAAGCTCGGGATCCCGATCAAGACCCGCCACAACGAGGTTGCGCCGAACCAGTTCGAGGTCGCGCCGATCTTCGAGAACTCCAACGTCGGCTCCGACCACCAGATGGTCACGATGCAGGTGATGCAGAACACGGCCCGCCGCTACGGCCTCGTCTGCCTGCTGCACGAGAAGCCCTTCGCCGGGGTCAACGGCTCGGGCAAGCACAACAACTGGTCGATGGGCACCGACACCGGGCTGAACCTGCTGGAGCCCGGGGAGACCCCCTCGGAGAACCTCCAGTTCCTGTTCTTCTGCGCCGCCGTGATCCAGGCCGTCAACGTGCACCAGCAGCTGCTGCGCGCCTCGATCGCCAGCGCCGGGCAGGACCACCGTCTGGGTGCCAACGAGGCGCCGCCGGCGATCATCTCGATCTTCCTGGGCGCCGAGCTCGAGAAGGTGTTCGCCGCGATCGAGGCCGGCAAGGTGCAGGCCTCGAGGCCGGGGTCGTTCCTCGGCCTCGGCACCCCCGTGCTGCCGGCCCTGCCGCTGCACGGCGGGGACCGCAACCGCACCAGCCCGTTCGCCTTCACAGGCAACAAGTTCGAGTTCCGGGCGCTGGGCTCGAACGCCTCGCCGGCATGGCCAAACACGGTGCTGAACACGATCGTCGCCGAGGCGATCGACGACCTCACCGAGAAGCTGACGGCGGCCCTCAAAAAGCAGGGGGCCACGCTCGAGAAGGCCGTCACCAGCGTCGTCAAGGAAGCCTTCTCGGCCAACAAGCAGGTCATCTTCGACGGCGACGGCTACTCGGAGGAGTGGCATTCCGAGGCCGCGAAACGGGGCCTCGCGAACCTCAAGACGACGCCCGACGCGCTGCCCTGGCTGATCGAGAAATCGACCGTCGCGGCCTTCAAGAAGTACAAGGTCCTCACCAGGCGCGAGCTCGAGTCACGTTATGACGTGTTCACCGAGCAGTACGTCACCAACATCAACATCGAGGCCGAGACGGCCGCCTCGATCGCCCGCACGATGGTCCTCCCCGCAGCCGTCAGGCACCTCAACGAACTGAGGGCCAGCGGCATGGACGAGCTGATCGCCGAGGTCGAACCGGTCGTCAAGGAGCTGCATTACGCGATCCTCAAGCTCGAGGACGCGAACCTCCACGACAACCACCCGCAGGACACGGCGCAGAAGGAGGCCCTCTACATGCGCGACCGGGTGATCCCCGCCATGGAGGACGTCCGCGAGGTCGCGGACCGGCTCGAGAAGATCGTCGCCGACGACCTCTGGCCGCTGCCGAAGTACTCGGAGATGCTCTTCATCAAGTAGGCGTTCAGGCCCCAGATGCCGCACAACCATGCGGCATCTGGGCAGGGGTGGCAGTCAAATCGGCGATATGGCGCAGGGTGTCGCGATGACTCGGCCGCCTGCTGCTCTCGCGGGCACATGGGCCAAGAAGAGCGGGGCGACCGTGTCCAACCAGGCCGCCCAGGTGTCGTGGTCGCGCACGAGAGCAGCAATGTCCAGCTCAGCCGGATACGCCCGGAGGACCAGATCGACGTTCTCCCGCGACATCGCCTACCCGTCCAGCTCGGCCAGGGCCGCCGCCCGCAACGCCTCGTCGTGATCGAGAAATGTGCGGATACGCGAGATCCTGCCATCGCGGAAGTCAAAGATGCCCGCCCACGGGGAAAGGACCGGCACACCGCTGCTCCGCCCGCGCGTCTCCAGGCGGCCCAGTCCGAGAACGCGCTCGCCCGCATCTCGAAACTCCTCGGGCACCGGACGGAACTCCTCCCAGGTTTCGCCAACCTCACGTAGGAAGGCTTCGATCCCCGCACGCCCGCGATAGGGGTCGCCCTCGACACGCGCCGCGAATACCGGCACCCACTCGATGTCCGGGGTCGCGAGCTCGGCGAGTACGTCGATATCGCGCCGGTTGAAGGCATCGGTCAAACGCTTGACGATCTCCACGTTCGCCTGCGACATCGCCTACCCCCGTTCCTGCGCGACGCGTTCGGCGGCAGCACGAGCCTCGTCGGTATCGAGATAGGGCGTCACATGCGTCAGCCTCCCGCGTTCGCCCAGCAGGACCCATCCCCTCAGCTGCTCAACCTCGCCGTTACTACCCAGGGGACGCCCGACTTCCCTGACCCGTGCAAACACCACTCCGTGCCCAAGATCGAGGATCTCCTGCACTTCGGCGTAGTGCTCCTCAAATGCCCCCCACCACTCCTCGATGAATGCCCGAACCGCTTCTGCGCCGTCGAAGATCCCCATCCCCGCATCGGAGAGGTCCCATACCGTCTCCTTCGTGTAAAGCGCCATGATCGCCTCGATGTCGCGGCGATTCCCCGCCTCCCAGCTTCGCCGTGCGAGCTCAACCAGGTCGGGATTCGCACCCGCCTCAGCCATCAGCCCGCTCCTCCGCGAGGCGTTCCGCCACAGCACGAGCCTCATCGATGGTGAGGTAGTCGGTCCAGTGCGACACGACACCACGCACCGTGGACTCCTCAGATGCCATGCGGTCAAGTATCCCCGACGCCTTTCGCCACCGCTTTGAGCAACCAGGCGAGCGTGCGCGTTTCGGCGGAGCAGACGCCCCTACGGACGAGGCACGCGGGATACTGCCTCCTGTGTCTCAGGAATCCACGACGCCGGACTCCGCACTACCTGCCCAGCAGTTCCCCGGCGGCTTCGAGGTGGAGGGTGAATTCGGTGACGAGTTTCTTTTCGCAGCCCGTCGCCGTCGTCAGGGCCTGTGAGAGCTTGCCCTTCGCCACGCCTTCGATGGCCGCCACTTCGGGCGCTTCGAAGGTCCCCGACAGCTTCTTGAATTCGTAGACGCAGCCTTCGAGATAGGGGTCGAGCTTCAGCGGGTCGGCTTCCTTGGCGATGATCTTCGCCTTGCCCGAGCTGGTCAGCTGGATTTCGCTGATGCTGCCCCCGGCCGTTTCGGAGTCCAGGCAGAGGGTGGTCGAGAAGGGTTGGTCGAGCAGGTCCTTCTTCGCGTCGTTGACGGCGATCAGGGCATCGCCTTCGAGCACGCATTCGGCGCTCGGGAATTCGATGTACATGCCCACCGCCGCGCCCGTGGCAAATGCCGTGCCGAGTTCTTCGCTCAGCAACAGCTTCGTCTTGGCCGATGCGGGGCCCGGCGCCAGCGCGCAGAGCGCCACGACCACGCCGAGCGCCAAGCCGATCAACCTGATCCTGTGCACGTCCCCTCCCCGCATACTTGTCTGCTCCCGGGGGAATGGTACGCCGTTTTGGCCCCTCCGGTGGACTCCTCCTGCGCTATGCGACGACGCCCGCGCTCCAGACGCGCTGATCCTCGAGGCCGAGCCGCCACAGGCCGATCGAGAGGCCCGCTTCCTCGGCGATCCGCAGGACCGAGTCGACGGCGCCGGAGTCCATGTACCAGACGACATGCTCGGCACCTTCGGGGCCGCGGTAGCCGAAGGTCAGCTCCTGCGAGGCGGGGTCGCGGCGAGGCTTCGCGCCGACGCGCCGGGCCAGGGAGACGACATCCGTGTACTGGGAGGCCGCGGCGCTCGCCGGGACTTCGCCTTCGCCCGCGCGCCAGTCGAGTGCGTACATCGGCGCGCCGATCGCGAAGCGGGAGGCGTTGGGCAGCGAGGCGACGTAGCCGACGACGGCGCGCACGTATTCGAGCGACGCGATCGGCCCCGGCCCGGAGCCCGCCCAGTGGGTGCCCCAGGCCAGCACGAACACGTGGTCGGCCGCCGCGGATATCGCCCGGTAGTCGTAGAAGGCGCCCTGGCGGGCCGGTTCCTCGCCCCTCAGGCCCACCACCACGACGGTCAGCCGGCGGTGGCGGGCGTGGAGCATGGCGGCCAGCGTCCGCACGAACGAGCTCATCGCTTCGCGGTCGGCGCCGACGTCGTTCTCGAGGTCGAGGCAGACGCCCCGGTTCGAGCCCTGGACGGCGATCGAGGCCAGCGCCGCGAGCGTCGCCGCGCGGCGGAGGGGGTCGGTCAGGATGGTGTGGACCGTCGCGCCGTCCTGGCAGTTGAAGCGCGGCATCACCCGCAGCCCCTGGGCCTGCGCATATGAGCCGACCGCGGCCTGCGCCGAGCCGGTGATCGAGCCGCTCGGCCGTTCGCAGTCGTAGAAGGTCGGGTAGACGATCCCGACCGACCGCGCGTGACGCTTGAGGTCGGCGAGCGAGTCGGGGGCGCTGGCCAGCAGGAACACCTGGGGGCGGCGGCTCGGCACGCGGGCGAGCGACGCGGAGGCGCCCAGGAGCGACGCGAGCACGGCCGTCGCACCGAGCAGGGCCGCCGCGACGGGCCTCGGGGATCGCGCCCGGCGGCGGGGGCCGGCGCCCCTCACCCTTCCCCGCCGAGCTGGGTCAGTCCCCAGACGCTCTGATCCTCGTTGCCCAGCCGCCACAGGCCGATGCCGAGGCCGAGCGAGGCGGCCAGTTCGGCCCGCGCCCCGATCGACTGCCTGTCCGTGTACCAGACTTCGTGGTGCACCATGAAGGCGTCCACGTAGGAGAAGTGGGGGCTCTGGGCGAACGGATCCCAGGCGAAGGCGGCCGCGTACTGGCCCGCCAGGGCCAGTACGTTGGCGTACTCCAGCGGTGTGCCCGGGTTGCCGGCCCCGCCGTATCCGGCCCAGTCGATCCCGTACATCGGCATCCCGAGCGTGAACTTGGCGCGGTTGGGCAGCGTGGCGGTGTATTCGGCGACCCTCTTGAACCACTGGTATTCGTCGATCGAGCCGGGGCCCGACGTGGTCCAGTGCAGGCCCCAGTCGAGCACGAAGATGTAGTCGGAGGGAACCGACAGGGCCGCGTCGTCGTACATCGCCGAGCGGCCCGTCGTCACGTTGTAGTACTTCGCCGTCACGATCGTCGAGAGCCTGCGTCCTTCGGCGTGCAGCCGTTCGGCGAGCATCGTGATGAACGCCGTGAAGGGGCCCCGCTCCGGGGGCGCGGCCCCCTCGAAGTCGATCTGCACGCCGCTGTAGTGGTATTCGGCGCACATCGCCGCCAGCCGTCCGATCATCGCCGCCCGGGCCACCGGTTCGTTGAGGACCTGGTCCTCCCAGGCGACGTTCTGGCAGTTGATCCGGGGCAGCACCTCGATCCTGCGGGCCAGCGCCCAGCCCGTCACCAGCGGGTCGTCGGCGCCCGTGATCGCGCCGCCGGGGCCGCATTCGTAGTAGGTCGGGTAGACGACGCCGATCTGCTGGTAGTGGGCCTGCAGGTCACGGAACGACTGGTCGGTGCTGGACAGCAGGAATGCCTGGACGTTGCCGTGGGTCGGCGTCGGTTCGGCGGTCTGGACGCTCAGCGGCCCGGCCGGGGCGCTGACGGCGCCCAGCGAGTCCACGGCCGTCACCGTGATCGAGTAGCGGGTCGCGGGCGCCAGGCCCTGCAGGGTCATCGACGGGCTCGAGCTCTCCCCGACGGGGATCTCGTCGCGGAAGATCCGGTAGCCGACGATCCGCCCGCTGACCGGTGTGCTCGCCGACCAGCTCAGCGAGACCGAGGTGCTCGTGACGGCGGTCGCGGTCGGGACGCCCGGCGTCGAGGGCGGCGTGTGGGTCGTCAGCACCGTCAACTCCGGCGCGGCGGCGCTCAGCGAGCCCTGCGAGTCGAGCGCCCTGACCGTGAACGTGTAGCTGCGCCGGGATGCCAGGGCGACGGTCGCGCTCTGGGCGCGGACGACACCCACGGCGCTGCCGTCGCGGAACAGCTCGTAGCCGACGAGGGTCCCTTCGTTGGCCGCACCGGCGTTCCAGGCGAGCGTCGCCCAGGTGTCCCCGACGCGCAGCGCCGCCAGCTCGGTCGGCCCCTCGGGGGGCGTGTGGGAGGTGGCCAGGCGCAGCGGCGGCGTCCGCGGGCCTTCCCGCCCGGCGGAGTCGACCGCGGCGACGACGATCGCATACACGTGGCCCGAGCTGAGGCGGGCCAGGCGCATCGCGGCCCGGGTGCTCTGGCCGACGAGCCTGCCGTCGCGGTAGACGCGGTAGCCCGCGATCGGCAGGCCGCCCGGGGTGGCCGGGACCCACGAGATCGTCGCCCCGGAGGAGCTCACATCGGCGGCCGCGAGGCCCGTGGGCATGCCCGGCGGGGCGCCCTCGGGGCCGTGGCGGGCGGCGAGCAGAAGCGTCCGCCCCCGCCTGCCGAGGTGCCCCCTCGTGTCGGCCGCGATCACCTGGACGCGCTGGAGCCGTCCGGAGCCCAGGCGCAGGGCGAAGCGAAGGCGCCGCGTCTGCCCGACGACGGCGCCTTCGCGGATCACCCTGTAGCCGGCGATGGGGGCGTCACCGCGCGCGGCCGCCCGCCAGCCGAGGACGACGCCCGTGGCCGTGAAGCCGATCACGTGCAGGCGGGGCACGCCGCCCGGGGCCCTGAAGGGCAGCGCCGCCCGGAGGCTCGCCGAGCACACCCCCGCTGCGCCCGGCCGGCGGGCCTGGACGGTGTAGAGCGCCGCCCGCCCGGGGCTGATGCGCACGATCAGCCAGTCGCCGGTCGTCTGCCCGACGGTCCGCCCGGCCCGCTTGACGCGGTAGACCGTGCCCGGCGCCGCCGCGCCGGCTGGACGCCAGCTGAGCCGTCCGCGCGGCCCCCCGACGCGGCTCAGGCGCAGCCCCAGGACGCCGCGCCCGGGGCACGAGCCCGGGTGCGGCGGCCCGGCGCTCGCGCCGGAGGCGGCCGTCGTGCAGAGCACGGCCCCTCCGCTCGCCAGCAGTGCCGCGATCCGCCGCAGCGGCGGGCTCATCGAGGAAGCCTCCGCGGGCCCGTGCCCGCGAGCGGCGCCGGGGCGAGCGGTTCGAGGATCACGCGGCCCCGCAGCAGCGCCGCGCCGCTCCCGGGTCGAACACCCGGCGCGCGCCGCCCGCCGGACGGATGCGCCTGCAGGCGCGCGACCTCCGCCGCGGCCTCGCGCCAGAGCCGCTGCGGCGCACGCAGCAGGGCGGGGCCGAGGAGGCAGACCGGGACGATCGAGGCGGGCAGCAGCGCGATCGCCAGCAGGCGCGCGAGCCGGCCGCCGGCGCGCCCGCCCCCGGCGCCCGGGACGATCATCTCGGCGCTCATGCCGGACCCCCGCCGGCCATCCCGGCCGTCGCCGGGCGGGTCCCCCACGAGGCCGTCCGGCAGGTGGCGATCGCGTAGTAGGTCTGCCACAGCATGATCGCCAGGTAGAAGAAGACGAACAGGATCCCGTAGACCCAGACGAGGCTGTACTCGTCCTGGAAGATCACGTAGTAGAGCGAGTAGACCATCGCCAGCGAGTAGATCCCGGCGAGGTAGATCAACGGCAGCGTCCCGCCGTGGGCCAGCGGGCCCCAGACGATGGCGTGGATCGCCGCCACCGGTGCGATCAGCGGCAGGACGATGCTCAGGTAGACGAACAGGGCGGCGATCGGGTTCTTGCGCCAGATGAAGCGGGCGACCAGCAGCGACTCTCGCGTCCAGGAGCGCTTCCAGCGCGTCTGCTGCCTGACGAAGGCCCTGAAGGTGCTCGGGACGATCGTGTGCGAGACGGCCCTCTTCTCGTAGACGATCCGCCAGTCGCGCAGCACGCAGTTCGTCAGCGAGCGGTCGTCGCCGAAGGTCGACTCGACGCCCAGGAACCTCTGGTTCTCCCACCACTCCATCCGCGGCAGGATCGCCTCGCGGCGGTAGGCCGAGAAGCAGCCCGAGCAGCAGGTGACGGCGTTGAAGACGGACTCGGCCGCCTTGACCACGCGGAAGGCGACGAAGTAGCGCACCGCCTGCATCCGCGTCAGCCAGCTCTCGCGCACGTTGAGCACGTTGGCGTGACCGCAGACGGCGCCGATGCGCCCGTCGGCCAGGGGCTGCACGAGCAGACGCAGCGCATCCGGCTCGACGGTCGAGTCGGAGTCGACGAACACGATCACCTCGGCCCGGCTGGCGCGGATGCCGGCCGCCATCGCGGCCCGCTTGCCGCGGTTCTCGGGGAAGTCGATGACCCGCACCCGACCGCCCGATTCGCCCGCCACGCGCTCCATCTCCGCCAGCGTCCGATCGGTCGAGCCATCGTTGACGGCGATCAGTTCGAGCTTCTCCGGCGGGTAGCTGAGGGCCAGCAGCGAGCGCAGCGAGGCCCCGATCGCCTCCTCCTCGTTGAAGCCCGGCATCACGATCGCGATCTCAGGCTCGATCCCCGCATCGCGCTTGGAGCGGTAGAAGAGGCTGAACAGGAAGCGGCTGACGATGTAGCCGGCCACGCAGACGCTGTAGATGCCGAAGAAGACGTTGCTGAACATCAGCCCGATGAAGGCCGCCTTGTAGGCCGTCACCGCGACCAGCAGGACGATCAGGTAGGTCGCGGCGCAGATCTTCAGTGCGCGGTTGACGGCCATCGGCTCAGGGCACCAGCCGCACGCCGCCGGCGGCGGTCCGGTAGGTGCAGTCGAGCACCTTCGGGCAGCGCATCAGCCAGCCGTAGTCGTGACCCGGGTGGACGGTCAGGACGATGACCAGGTCATAGTCTTCGGGGCCGAGGCCCGAAGCGTCCCGGCGCGGGTCCGGGTCGACCGTCCGCAGCAGCCGTCCGCCGGCCGAGACCTCGGGCACGAGCGGGTCGTGGTAGTCGACGCCGGCCCCCTTCTCGAGCAGGCGGGCGATGATCTCCCGTGCCGGAGCCTCGCGGCTGTCGGCCAGACCGGGCTTGTAGGAGGCGCCCACGACCAGCACGCGGGCCTCGGCGAGCCTGATGCCGGCCGAGACCAGCTCCTCGTGGGCCCGCCAGACGATGTGCCGGGGCCGACCCTGAACCTTGCGCATCGCCTCCTCGAGCAGCGTGGCCGGGCGGCCCCGCTCGCGCAGCGGGTGGATCAGGTAATAGGGGTCGACGCCGATGCAGTGGCCGCCGATCCCGGCCGATGGGTAGTGGGCCAGGTAGCCGTAGGGCTTCGTCGCCGCGGCCTCGGTGACCTCGATCGGGTCGAGGCCCAGCGTCCGGCAGGCTTCGCCCAGCTCGAAGGCCAGCGCGATGTTGACGGCCCGGAACGTGTTCTCCTGGAGCTTGACCATCTCGGCCGCCTCGGGCGAGGAGACCCGGTGGAGTTCGCTGCAGGTGTGGCGCAGGAGGGCCGCCGCCCGGCGAAAGCAGCTCTCGCTGACCGCCCCGATGACGCGCGGCGTGGACAGCTGGCCGTGGCCCTCGACGCCCGGGTCGATCCGCTCGGGCGCGAAGGCGACGTGGATGTCCTCGCCGGCGATCAGGCCGCGTTCGGCCAGCGGCTCGATGAGCATCTCGCGGGTCGAGCCGACGTAGGTCGTCGAGCTCAGCACCAGCGTCTGCCCGGCCCGTGCGTGGGCCACGACCGAGGCGCAGGCCGCCCGCACGAGCGCCGGGTCGGGCCGGCGCTGCTCGTCGACCGGCGTCGGCACGCAGATCAGCACCAGGTCGGCCAGCGTGATCGCCTCGGGGCTGGCCGTCAGGGCGAAGGATTCCTCGGACAGGTGGCGGGCCAGATCCTCCTGCTCGGAGCTGAGCAGCTCGGCCTCGCCGCCCCGGATCGCCCGCAGCCGTGCCGCCGAGGAGTCGAGGCCGATCACGTGGGCACCGGCATTGCGCAGCGCGATCGCCGTCGGCAGCCCGACGTAGCCGAGGCCGACGACCGCGACGACCGTCTCCGCGACGGGGGCCTCGCCGGCCCGCGCGCCCTCGCCGGCCCATGCGCCCTCGAGGCCGGCGATCAGCTCGAGCTGCGGCGCCGTCGGCGCTCCCGCCTCGGCCGATTCCTTCAGTGCAAGCTCCCGCGTCATCGCGTCCCCCTTGGTCGGGCTGTCGGTTGATTGGTGACGCTGGCCCCTGCGGCGGCGCCTCGACCGCTGTCGGGGACGCCATCGGCTGCTCGTCGCGGAGCAGTGTGCATGGCGGGGGGCGAGGACCGGGGAACCCTGGACGTCTGTTCTGCAGCTCGGAACCGAAGGGCCGACGGGCAGCCGTCCCAAACGGGCAGACGGCCCGCCCGAATGGCACGCCGGGCGTCGCGCCGGGGGAACCGCGCCGCTCGCATGGCGGACTCGGGGCCGCCGCTAGCATCCGTGGGACATGCGTGACTATCTGGATGCCATCTCCCGCCGGGTCGTCGTCTACGACGGCGGCATGGGCGCCACGCTCGAGCAGTTCGACCTGACCCCGGAGGACTACGGCGGCCTGCAGGGCAGGTGCCACGAGGCTCTGGTCCTCAACCGCCCCGACGTCATCGAGGGCGTCCACACCTCGATGCTCGAGGCCGGCGCCGAGGTGCTCGAGACCGACACCTTCCAGGGCTCGCGGCTGAAGCTCGAGGAGTGGGGCCTGGCCGACCACACGGTCGAGATCAACACGAAGGCAGCCGAAATCGCCCGCAGGGCCGCCGGCGAGCGCCGCTTCGTGGCCGGCTCGATCGGCCCCACCGGCTTCCTGCCGGCCTCCGACGACCCCTCGCTCGGGCAGATCGGCTTCCGCGAGCTGGTCGAGGTCTTCGCCGAGCAGGCCGGCGGCCTGATCGACGGCGGAGCCGACCTGATCATCATCGAGACCGCCCAGGACATCCTCGAGGTCAAGGCCGCCGTGTTCGGCGTCCGCGAGGCCTTCACCGCGACTGGCCGGACGCTGCCGATCCACACCTCCGTGTCGCTGCTGCCCAACGGCGGCAAGATGCTGCTCGGCACCGACATCTCGGCCCTCCTGACGACGCTCGAGGCGCTGAAGGTCGACGTCATCGGCCTGAACTGCTCGACCGGCCCCGAGGACATGCGCGACGCGATCCGCTTCCTCGGCGAGCACTGCCCGGTGCCGGTCGC
>Ga0075017_100002489_pt1 | contig 11525 bp, 11 predicted proteins | sample AleBraG_ABR_2012_FD_71475 | JGI IMG/M metagenome (GOLD analysis project Ga0075017, IMG submission 71475) | Freshwater sediment microbial communities in response to fracking from Pennsylvania, USA - Alex Branch Run_MetaG_ABR_2012 | ecosystem: Environmental > Aquatic > Freshwater > Creek >...
CCCGAGCGCGGTCGACGTCACGGTGTCGACCCTCGCGCCACAACCCGGGAGCCCAAACCCGTGCCACGGCGTACCCCGGAACCCATGGTGCCGATGAAAGAACCTCGACCCAACCGTGCAGCAACTTTCGGACGTGATCACCGAGAAGCCTGTGCCGTCGCACCAGCTGCGCCGATCAGCCACCCAGGGCGATCTCTTCGTGTGAGCGATCGTCACGGGTGAAGCCGCGCAGACGTCGAGCATGACGTTCTCTCGAAATCGGCGGAGTTCCAGCTCACGCACGATTGGTGCGTCGTAGGCTCGAGACGTGACGACCGGTGCCGTGACGGGTTGGGTGATCCTGCTCGGATTCGTCTCGCTCATGGTTCTGCTCGGACGTTTGACCGTGCGCTGGACGAAGCAACCACCAACTGCGCCTGATCTCCGCCGTGCCGATGAAGCGGAGGCCGAGGCGATGCCGACCGCGGCCGAGATGCAAGACCGGATCGGTGAAGCGTTCGGGCGGACTCGACCTCTCCCCTGAAGACCTGCGTCAGCACCACCTTCGCCACTGACAGCGCACTCGTCGGCAAGTCGCGCGCCACGTCGAGCACCGGCGCGGCGGCGAAGTGCCGTCCGCGTGTACTGGTGACTATCCGGCGCGCCGTTGGCGGTTCGGTGCTTCCGCGCGTTTCGGTGGGTCTGTCCCGATCCACACTTCGACGATGTTGCCGCACACCGGACATGCCCTGGCCGTCTCGGTGCTCTTGTGCACGCCCGCGCTGCCGCAGGGACCATGGAGGTCGCAGACGAAGAAGTAGCGAGCTGCGTTCATCGGCAGTCTTCTCGAATCGGACATGGCGGAGGGTTCTCGGCGTCGTTTACTCGGTGTTCACTTCGCCGGGCTTTGATGCTGTGTGGGAGCGGGCCCCGAGGCTTCGCCTTTCCTCCCTGGAACCGCCTTGGAGCCCGCTCCTCCCTGTCCCCCCGGATGGGAGAGGCTAAGGGCGTGCGGCGGAGATGTCAGCGCGGCCCGAAGTCGGAGCGGGGAGGTCGTACCGGCGGAGGCGACGCTCCACGAAGATGGGCACGTAGTCCTTCACGGGCGCATCGTGCCAGCGGGAGACCTCGGCGGCGACGAGGCCCCGCACCTGCTCTTCGTGGGGGGTGCCCTGCAAGTGGGGGAACAGCTCGTGCGCGATCCGGTCCAGGAGCATCGCGTCGTCGATGTCTGGCGTCCCGGCCATGGCGCGAGGGTATCCATGTCGCGGGTCCGGATCCAGGCCGTGACGGAATCCGGCGGTCGGCGCGGTGGGCCCCCGGGGGTCCCTAGCGGCGCTCCGCGATGCTTGCGTTGCAGGTGGGCCCGGCGAGGTCGGTGCAGTCGGGACAGCGGTTGGGGAGGGTCGCGTGCCATTCCTGGCCCGGGACCGGTCGCCACCGGGAGGCGTCGAGGCCGCAGAGCGAGACTGCCGAGCCGTCGGGTACAGCGTGGATGTTGCCGACGACGTGCCAGGTCGGCGGCTCGTCATCGAGGAACAACATCCCGCCGCCGAGACCCAGGCGTGACGAACGCACCTTGAACCGGGCCTTGGCGACGAGGCGAACGAAGGCCCGTTCACCTGTGGTGTCTTCCATGGTTCCTCGTGGTCTGTCCGGTCACCGTGATCCGAGTTTGCATCGTGGTCGGTGACGTCGAGATGGACAGCACGCGAAGATTCGCCGCGGTGTGGCGTCGACGCCACGGACGGCTGGGTCCTTGGGCACTGGCGCGCGGCGCTCGGTTGTCGTTCGCTGATCACGGAGGACAGGGTGTGTCTCGAGGAACGGGAGGTGTCGATGCAGATCCTGTACGTGCACGCCTCGAAGTACGGCAACGGCGAGAAGGTCGCTGCCGAGTTCGCGCGACAGATGGCCCAACGGTATGTCGACGTCACGATTCGCCACGTCCGCGATGTCAAGGCGAACCGACTGATGGACGCGGACCTCTACGTCTTCAGCTCACCCGGCCGCATGGGCAAACCGCCGCGACGGGTCCGGCGATTCCTCGCCAACGTGCAGCTCCCGGTCGGAACCCGCTGTGCGATCCTCGCAACCGAGCTTGCCGCGCAACCGAACAAGAAGACCGGGCTGATTCCCACGGACGAAGAGCTCGCGCGATGGCGCCAGGTCGTCCCGATCATGCACGAGCTGCTCGCGACCAAAGGGCTCGTGAGCGTGGAGGAAGCCACCGTGCAGGTCACCGCGGTGAAAGGACCACTCGAACCGGACTGGGAACAGAAGGTCGCGGACCTTGTTGCGAAGCTCCCGTGCCCGACACCCATCGCCATCCCTGATCCCGATCGGGCACAACCGGAACGCCGGTGAACCAAGAGGGCCGGTGAACCAACTAGATGGCCGGAGCCTGCCGTCGGCGAGGTGCCGCCGACCCGACGACGCGAACGCCGAGTAAAGCGGCGAAGGCGAGCGCGGCTGCCGACGGAATCGGGCGAGACGATGGGCCGGCCCCTCGCACTGATTGGCGCAACGCATCGACGCGTGCTGTGGCCCGACAGCTCGCGTCACAGGCCGGCACCTTGACATGGAGGACTTGCTGCGCCGTCGATGACCTGCCCGTGCCCTCGATGCCGATCGGGTCGATTGGCCCTTCGCCATACGCGATGGGTGTCATGCGCAGTGTCGAGCCGGCGAACTGCGAGTTCGACGTTCCGGCCGGCAGCGTGGTCGCCGTCGGCGCGGTCGACCCGTGCGGAGCGGCCGAGCTCGCTCGACCGGTCGACAGCACGATCGCCGTGGCGAGAAGCCCGATCCACGCCGCGACCATCCGGAGACGTCTCACCCGGCGTTGCTGTCGCGCCAGCTGTCCCCGAGCCGGCCGCGTCGACGCGTCGCGAAGACTCACGAAGACCATGCGGCCGCTCCCTTCACCGCCCGCACCGAGTGTCCCCGCGGCTCGCCTCGACCGCAACGGTGAGGCCAAACGATTCACGGGAAGTTCACCACACCTGCAGGGCGAGTTCCGGGCGGCTGTCCTCGAGCCGCGGGCGGCGACGTGAAGGTCGCCGGTCAGATCTGCGTGAGCGCGGTGCGGAGTTGGTCCGCGGTGAGCCGAACGTTGTACGCGGGGGTGCCGGGCTGGAATCTTCGCCCCTCTGGGAGTGGTCCGGCGTCGACGACGTCGAAACCGAACTCGTCGATGAGGTGCGCGACGGAGTGCTTGGCGTCGGCGTCGTCGCCGGCGATGGGGAGCGCACGGCGATCGGGGGCACCGGGGGGAAGGCCCTGGGTCGCGAGGTGCTCGAAGTAGATGGTGTTGAACGCCTTGACGACGCGTGCGCCGGCGAGATGCTCTGCGAGCAGCTCGCTGCTCGTGGTGCGTGCGTCGTCGAGCTCGGCAACGCGTCCGTCGCGTTCGGGGTAGTAGTTGTTGGTGTCGACCACGGTCTTGCCGGAGAGCTCGGTGACGGGCACCGAGCGGTAGTGCTTCAAGGGGATCGTGACGACGACCAGGTCGCCTGCTGCGGCGGCCCCACGCGGGTCTGCTGCGCTTGCGTGCGGGCCGAGCGTCGCGACGAGATCGGCGAGGGTGTCTGGACCACGTGAGTTGCTCAGCACGACTTCGTGTCCGCGGTCTACGGCAAGGCGGGCGATCGTCCCGCCGATCATTCCTGCTCCGATGAGTCCGATGCGCATGGCCGTCCCAACCCGGCGCACGAGATCACTATTCCGCAGGTGACACCGCGATCGGTGACCGAGTCCTCATCGATTGCGCGCGCTCCGCTGGTGGTCGCTCCCAGGCGATGACGCAGTCGATCGAGTGGAAGACCAGGAACCGCTCGCGACCAGTCGTTGCGTCGCGCTTTTCGTACTTGCTCGGTGTGGTCAGGGGAAAGACCCTCCGACATCCGGTGCATACGAAGTCTCGGTCGAGCATTGTCATCACTCGCGCCTCCGACACAGTCGTCGACTCGCCAACCCACGGCAAGTATGACGGCTGCCGACTCGGAGAAGGTGGCACCGGGCCCGATGGTGTCGACGCCGGACCCCGTCGAGAAGCTCCATTCGTCGGTTCTCAGATGAACACTGGGCGCCAGTCTCTCGGTTTGCTTGCCGATCCGCCGCGCCGTCGACGAGCTCACGGATCGTCTCGTGGATCGAGCCGACGCGGCGGCTTCCCGCCAGACTGTCCGCGCGCGGGTCTGCCGCGAGTTCGAGGCATTCGGCAGCGCAAGGGTTCGTCAGTTCGTACCCGTGTTCGTGGAGCGTCGCGTCCGCGCTGGCCTTCGTGGCTGACGGGGACGGCGCGCGTCGTATGGCCCGGGCCCACGTGGTCATCGGCGCGGGGCCGGTCGGTTGCACCGTCGCGTCGATGCTCGCGGATGCCGGCCATGCCGTCCGCGTCATCACCCGCGACGGTGGGGGCCCCGATCATCCGCTCGTCGAACGGGTGCAGGCCGACGCCGCCGATCGGACGGCCCTCATGCGAGCCGCCGACGGAGCCATCGTGATCTACAACGCCGCGAGCCCGCCGTATTCTCGCTGGGCGAGCGACTGGCCGCCCTTGGCTGCGTCGGTGCTCTCGGTCGCCGAAGCCACGGGAGCCGTGCTCGTCACCGCGAGCAACCTCTCTGCGTACGGCCCGACGGGTCACGCGATGGTCGAAGGCGATCCGCTCGCCGCCACCAGCACCAAGGGTCGGGTCCGGGCACACCCCCACCAATCCGGCCATCTCGCAGCGTCAGATCATCGATGCCTTGAGCGAAGCCGCGAACGGGGAACGGATCAGGGTGCGCTCGATCCCGCCGATGGTCCTGAAGCGCGGGCGTGGCGTCGACGGGTGTTGCGTGTCGGCGGAATCATCCAAGGGTGCTTCGCGGTGTTCTGGCTCGTGCGCGGCAGCCTCGCCATCGGAACCAACTCGGAACCGCCGCGGCGGTCCTCCTCGGTGGCAGTGCACTCGTGGTGCTCGCCTACGGGATCCGCACCACCGCGGGCCCTCGCACCGCGCACGATCGGCTCTGACGCCAAACGGCTCGAGCGGTCCATCACGATCGCGACCGTCGTCGAACTCGTCGCCGCGTTCGTGCTTCCCGCGATCGTCATCGCGGCTGGCCGTTCCGACCTGGCGCTGCCCAGCATCGCGATCACCGTCGGGCCGCTGCTGCTCTGGCTCGACCACACACTCCACACCACCCAGCACCGCACGGTTGGTTGGGCGCTCACCATCGGTCCCGTCGTCCTCGCCTTTGCCTTGAGCGGGTTCCGTCTCCTCGCACGCGAGGTGACACCCGTCGTCGAATGCTCCGGAGTGGATGAGGACGGAGCGCGGCCCGCATCCTAGAAACTCGGATTGGCGCAGTTCGCCGCGGTCAGGGTTTCGGGTGGAGTGCCCTGGAGGCGCCCGATCGCGTCGGCGACGGTTTGGGAGAGGTTGCCGGGGAGGCGGGCGTCACCGATGAACGGCAGGTTGGTCTGGCCGGCGCAGGCGATGGAGCGGAGGTAGCTCGCGAGGGTGGTGATGGTGCCGACGCTGGGAGAGGGGCCGCGGCAGGTTGGCGCGGCGGCGGTGCTGGCGCATTGCGTGACGAGGTAGCTGTAGGTGGAGAGCGGGTAGGCGGCGGGGTTCGGGCTGGAGTAGGCGCCCGCGAGGTCGACGCTGAGGTCGCGGTTCAGCGTTGCGCCTCGGAGCGCGGCGGTGATCGCATCCGCGGAGGGCGCCACCCAACTTCCGGCGGCGTTGCGCACGGATGCGACCGGTGCCCCGTACGCGGCCGCGTATCCGAAGGGAAGATCGCCGATCGCCCAGAGGCCGCTGGGCGATGCGAGGTACTGGCCGAGTTGGTCGGCGCCGTTCAACGCGACGCCGGTGAAGCCGGGATTGGGGATCCCGTCGAGCGAGTCGAAGCGATGGGCCGTCGGGAGGCCGTTGTGTTGCGCCCACGGGGTGAAGATGTCGGGCGCGGTGTGGGCGATGTAGTCGTAGAGGTACGCGGTGCTGCCGGTCTGGCCCGACTGGTACGCGATTCGGAGAGGTTGGTTGGGGAGGGCGACGCCGCCGTTGTCGGCGGTGATGGCGGGGTCGGCCCAGCTGGTGATGGTGCCCGTGAAGATGCCGGCGATCGTGCGGGCCGAGAGGCGGAGGCTGGTGACGGGGTTGCCGTTGGTGTCGTTGGCGTGGAAGGCGATGCCGATGCCCCATGCGAAGTCGGGCAGGTACTGGTAGCCGCGGGTGTCGGCGATGGTCGGGTCGGGGAGTTCGGAGTACTCGAGTTCGGTGGCCGCGAAGTCGAAGATGCCGTTGGCGTAGCCGACCATGCCATCGGCTGACCGCGTGGGCAGGTAGTTGACGGAGAGTCCGTCGGTCTGCGCCGTGCTGTTCCAGAACTGCATCGGCAACGCGGCGATCGTCGACCCCGAACCGGTGATCACGCCAGGCGTGGCGCTGGTCGGGGTGGCGAGTCGACAGGTCACGCCGACATTGCCTCCCGGTGAGGTCTGCGCGGCAAGAGGGAGGAAGCCGTTGTCGAGGATGTCTTCGGCGTGTCCGCCGTTGCACAGCGAGCTCTGCACCCCCCCTGAAGCGTCCTGGAACCCGATCAGTGCGCGCGCGGCGACGTATGACGGTTCGGTGTTGTCGATGACGTTGGCGAGGTAGTGCACCCCGGGGAACGGTGCGATGGTGGCGAGCGTGGTCGCCTCACTGACGACGGGGGATCCGATTGCCGCGTCGGCGGTACCGGTCGTTGCGGCGCCGGGGCTGATCGTGGCCGAAGACCCGTCGGGCACGACTGCGGTGATGGTGGTGCCGGGGTAGACGTCGGGGCTGTCGATGGTCTTGCCGACATCCGCGCTGGTGAAGGTTCCCGCCGTCGCAGTGGCGGTGGTTCCGAATTGCGTGAAGCCGAGGCCGACCGTGTTGTGCACCTGGGTCGCGTTGCCGACCACGGTCGCGGTGTCGAGCGCCCAGTTCGAGCCGGTCCACAACACGGCTTGGGCGGCGACGCCATGGTTCGTGCCTTGGTCGACGAGGAGCCCACCGGGGCGAACGCCGCTGCGCACGTCGATCGTGGGGTTGGTGTCGTGTGACGCTTGGTACGTCCACGTGCCCGCGGAGAACGGCAAGATCGCGTTCGGAAAGGCGGAAGCGTCACCCGCGGGTCCGTAGATGCGTGACCCGTGGAAGAGGTCGTACCCCTGGTCTTCGCCGATCCGCTCGATGGCCGGGCATCCGGCAGCCGAGGTGGGCAACGCGGCGACTCCCGTCACACCGAGGTCCGCGGTGAGGAAGTCGACGAGGACCCCTGATCCGTCGGGTGGAAGGATGCGCTGGATCGGGCCGGGTGAGCCACCGACCTGGGACCAGTCGGTGTAGGTGCAGTGGTAGATGCCTTGGAGTTGCGCTTGGGTGAGTGCAGCGGGTGCGTTGAGACTCGTCGATGCCCAAGTGACCGCGTCGAGCCCGTACGCGTAGTACTCGAACGATGCGTTGTCACCCGATGCGCTCACGAGACGAGGTGGCGCGTCGGACCGGGCGATGTCGACGCATCCCTTGCCGGCGTCAGCGGTCGCGTCGGGCCACGTGCCGGCCACGCTGCCGCGCAGCGCGTCGCGGCCGGCGTCGGTGCCGGCGGGTGAGGCGACGACGCCGGAGCTGGAGGTCGCTCCGTAGGTCACGGCGGCACACGACGCGTCGGCGGGTACCGGCCGGGCTGGGACCTGCGAGGCGTGGATGTTCGCTTCGTTGGTCGCGGCGAGCACGGTGTCCATGAGGCGTTCGGTGCGTGACGCGCCAACCGCGGTGATGACTTCACCGGGATGGGCGGTGTCGAGGAACCCGATGTAGTCGAGCGCGTTGGGTGAGCCGGTGCCGGGATTGACCACGTGGTCGAGGGTGGCAGTGCTCGTGAGGGCGGCGGCCACCTGTGCCGGTGTGGCCGACGGATGACGGTCGAGGTAGAGGGCGATGCTGCCGGCGACGTGAGGGGTTGCCATCGAGGTCCCGCTCAACGTCGCGGTTGCGGTGTCGCTGCTGTCCCAGTCGGAGGTGATGTTGACGCCGGGCGCGAAGAGCTTCACGCACGACCCGTAGTTCGACCATGAAGGTCGGGAGTCGGCCGTGTCGGTTGCCGCGACGACCAACGCCTGGCTGACGTCGGCGGGGGAGGTGGCGCAGGCGTCCGCGCCGCTGTTGCCGGCCGCGATCGCGTAGCTCAGCCCTGTGGCAATCGAGTTCTGCACCGCCGTGTCGAGCGGCGGATCGAGCGACCCACCCAGGCTCATGTTGACGACCGCCGGCCTGATCGCGTGTGCGGTCACCCAGTCGAGACCCGCGATGACCTGCGAGTCGGTGCCGGTGCCGGTGCAGTCCAACACCCGCACCGACACCAACGAGACGCCCTTCGCGACACCGAAGGTGGTGCCGCCGAGGATGCCGGCGACGTGGGTGCCGTGCCCGTTGCAGTCGATGCCGTTCTGCCCGTCACCGATCTCGTCGACCCCTACCGAGGCACGTCCGGCGAAGTCCTGGTGGCTGACACGGATGCCGGTGTCGACGACGTACGCGTGGACGGACGCGCCCGACACCAGCGGGGAGTACGAGTTGTCGAGGGGCAGGTCCCGCTGATCGATCCGGTCCAACCCCCACGGAGCGGGCGACTGCGTCGCGTTCGCGTGGACGTACCCGTCCTGCACCACGCGGGCGACTCGCGGGTCTGCGCGCAACGCCGCGGCCTCGGTGTCACTCATCCGGGCGGCGAACCCATGCAACGCTGTCGTGTACACGTGCAGGACCGACGCGCCATGGTGGCGCGCGAGATCACCGGCGACGGGCGCGACCCCCTGCGTTGTGACACCGTCGCGCAGCGTGACGATGTACTGGCCGGGGACCGGTGCGTGGGCTTGGCCCACCCTCCCAGGTGCCGATGCGACGGCCGACCCTCCCGGCGCGCCGATCAGGGCGGCGCTCGCCGCTGTGGCGGTCGCCAGGAAGGCGACCATTCGTGTGCGCCACGATCGCGCCGACGTGCGTCGCGTCTCCACCACCCCCGGGGCCCCGCTCCGAGGCCACAGGGTTTGCGTCGGCGCGCCTGCTGCGCCGACCTGTGACCGATGATCTGATTCTCACGAGAGCAGCCCCAACAGACAACGAACGCAGGGTGAAGGAACCCGTGCTGCACGTCGTCCTCTGATGGGGGCGGGTCGTTGGTCCCTTGCGAGAACCCGCGAGCAGCTGGCGTCCGGGGTGTGATGAAGTAGTGGCGGTGGGGGATCACATGTCGCAGGTGGCGGACGAGGCAGCGAGCGCTGAGGTCGCGGATCGCTACGAGCGGATCGCGGTCGCGTTCACCACGCGGCTCGAGGGTTGTTCCGACGACCAGTGGGCGTGCTCGACGCCGTGTACGGAGTGGACTGCGGCGGACATCGTCACGCATGTGATCGGTGTGCACCGGCTGATCTCGACGATGCTCGACGGCGGCGACGTGGAGGCGGTCCCCGCTGGTGCCGATCTCGTCACGACGTGGCGGGAGGCCAGCGCGTCGATGCTCGGCGCGCTGCGCGACCGGGCACGGGCGACGAAGATCGTGGTCACCCCGTTCGGCGAGATGCCGTTCGAGGATCTCGCGAGCCGCGTCGTGTGCAGCGACACCCTCGTGCACACGTGGGATCTCGCGCGCTCGACGGGCCAGGACGAACAGCTGGATGCCGCGGCGGTGGAGTTCGCGTGGACGTGGATGGAACCAGCTGGGGAGCGTCTGCGCGCATCGGGTGATTTCGGTCCCGCGGTCGAGCCGCCACTGGCGGCGAATCTCCAGACGCGGCTGTTGTGCTTTCTCGGTCGAGACGCGCGGCAACCGGACGGCTGATCATCCGCCGGAGCCGGCCTCGACCCTCCCGTCGCGGATCCGGACGGTGCGATCGGCGGACTCGGCGACGCGCGGATCGTGGGTGACGATGACGACGGTGACCGCGTGCTCGTCCCGCAGCGCGTGGAAGAGACGCAGGACCGAATCGACGGACGCGCTGTCGAGCGATCCCGTCGGTTCGTCGGCGAGCAGCACGCGTGGATCGTTCGCGAGGGCACGGGCGATCGCCACTCTCTGGCGCTGACCACCGGAGAGCTCAGGTGGGCGGCGATCCTCGAGACCTGCGAGTTCGAATTCGTCGAGCAGCTGTTCGGCCCGCTCGGTCGGTGCCTTCCGGTGCGTGCTCATCATCGCCACTTCGACGTTCTGGCGGACCGAGAGGTGCGGCAGCAAATTGTGGAGTTGGAACACGAGCCCGATGGTGTGGCGGCGGTAGCGGTCGGGGTGGCGCAGGCGCCGGAGGTCGATGCCCTCTACACAGAGGGTTCCCGCGTCGGCAACCTCCAGACCCGCGAGGAGGTGGAGGAGGGTCGACTTGCCCGAGCCGGAGGGTCCCATCAGCGCAACGATCTCGCGGTGCTCGACCGTGAGGTCGACTCGTTCGAGCGCCACGACACGGCCCCGGTCATAGGTCTTGCGCACGCCGCGCGCGACGATGGCCGCTGCCGCAGGTCCCTCGCCGTCGTGCTCGGGGTCACTCACGGCGGAGCGCCTCCATCGGGGAGAGGAACCCGACGCGCACTGCCGGATACAGGGCACCGAAGAACCCGACCACCGCGGCCGTCAGCAGCGCGCGGTAGAAGATCCCCGCTTCATACGCGGGCTTGAGGATGCCTTCCAGCGCTGACACGTGCGAGAGCAGTTCGGTGGCCGCCACGGCCAGACCGACACCGAGCGCGGCGCCGAGCAGACTGACCACGAGTGCCTCACTCACGATGAGGAAGATGAGCTGCCAGCGTGACCAGCCGATGGAGCGCAGCACACCGAATTCGTGGGTGCGTTCGACGAGCGCGAGCAGCATCGTGTTCGCGACGATCAGCGCGCCGACGAAGACCGCGACGATGGTCGCTGCCTTGTCCGCGGTGCGGATGAATTCGTAGTTCCTGTCGGCTCGTCCGAAGTCCGCAACACTGCGAATCGTGGTGAGGTTCGGATTCTCCTCTGCGACGCGGTGCTCGACTGCGGCGATCGGCGTACCGGGTCGGACCCTGACGAACGCGAGCGAATATCCCGATGGTTGGCGCTCGTAGGCTTGGAACGGAACGAGCGGGAACATGCCGGCCGAATCGCCGAAGACGTTGCCGGTCGAGAAGATCCCGACGACGGTCTTCGTGCTCCCCGCGATCTTCAGTTGGTCACCGGGCACGATGCCCAGTGTGTTGGCCACCCGCCAGCCGAGCAGCATCTCCTGGTCGGCGGTGGCGCCGAACGGTCGTCCGCGCAGGATGTGCACGCCGAACGGGGTGAGCGCTTCGGGGGTGATGCCGATCTCGATGAACAGCGGGTTCTGATCGTTGAGGCGTTCCGTGTCGAGCAACACGCCGACCGCCGACCTGACTCCCGAGGTCCTCGAGAGCCGCGCGAGTTGCTGGTCGGTCATGACGCTGCTGATGATGTCGGGGGCTCCCCTCTGCGCGACCGTGAAGTCGGCTTCGCCGACCTGCAGGATCGCCGCCGCCGACG
>Ga0075017_100002490_pt1 | contig 11525 bp, 6 predicted proteins | sample AleBraG_ABR_2012_FD_71475 | JGI IMG/M metagenome (GOLD analysis project Ga0075017, IMG submission 71475) | Freshwater sediment microbial communities in response to fracking from Pennsylvania, USA - Alex Branch Run_MetaG_ABR_2012 | ecosystem: Environmental > Aquatic > Freshwater > Creek >...
CAACGAGACGATGCCTACGGCGGTTCCCTTGAGAACCGGGCGCGGCTGCTGCTCGAGGTCATCACCGCAATCCGGGATGCCGTCGGCGAGCGCATTCCGATCTTCGTGCGGTTCTCGGCGACCGACTATGCGCCGGGCGGCTGGGACGAACACCAGACCGTCACGGTCGTCCGCTGGGCTGCCGCACACGGCGCCGACTTCTTCGACATCTCCTCCGGCGGGAATGTGACGGGCGTGACGATTCCGCTGGGTCCCGGTTACCAGGTGCCACTCGCCGAATACGTGAGGACCCAGACGGGCCTCCCGGTCAGTGCGGTCGGACTCATCACAACGCCGGCCCAGGCGGAGGCGATTGTCGCCTCCGGCCAAGCCGACGCGGTGATGCTCGGTCGAGAGGTGCTGCGCGACCCCCATTTTCCGTTGCGAGCCGCCCACGAACTGGGGGCCACCATCGGCTACTGGCCGCCGCAGTACTTGCGTGCCCGGTGGCCCGACGCGAACTGAACGTCACAACGCCTGAAACGTCAGAACGCCCGAACGTCACTCAGTTCGCTCGGCACAACGCCCCACGCCCGATTCAGCCCGACGAGCTTTCTCACTTCACGATGCGTTCGCTGACCGCCAGGATGTTTCCCTCGCTGTCCAGGAACCACGCGGTGCGTTCCCCACCGGTCGTCGCGATGCCGTTTTCCGTCTTCAGGCCGGGAAAGTCGTATTCGGCGAAGACGACACCGCGCCCACGCAGATCGGCGACTTCCGCGTCGAGGTCTTCGGTTTGCCAGGCCATCTGGGTGTTTTTGGCCGATCCGGCATTGTCGGTTTCGTAGATCAGGAACGTCGTTCCGCCGCTGCGGAACAGCAGCCCGTCCTCTTCTTCCGTGTCGGGTTCCATTCCCAGGGTGTCCCGATAGAACGCCCGCGCGCGCTCCAAATCCTTCGCCGGAAGCACGGCCATTGTCTCTCGTTCACTCAACATGAGTGTGCCTTTCTTCTCGCCCCGCGGGCCAGAGTACGCCCGCGTCAGCACGCGCGCGAGGCCCTCCAGATGGCGGCGACGACGGCATGCCACCCGCTACGATCAGCCGAGATCAGTCGCGACGCGTCGCATCCTGAACCTCGCCGACAAGCTCCTCGATGATGTCCTCCAGAAAGAGCACACCCGTCGTTTCGCCCTCTGCGGTGAACGATCGAGCGAGGTGCGCGCCCGACGCACGCATGGTCGCCAACGCGTCTTCCAGGTCGGTGTTCTCGAAGATCGAGGCCAGCTGACGGATGCGCTTGCCCGGGATCGGTGCGAGGTATCCGCCGATCTCGCCGTCTTCATCGGTTTCGGCGTCCAGATCGAGAACGTCTTTCAAATGCACGTATCCGGTCGGTTCCCCGGCCGCGTTCACCACGACGTACCGCGAGAACCCATGCTTCGAGACGGCCCGCTCGACGTCGGCGGGAGTTGCAGCCGCCGGAAGGCTGATCAGCTTGTCGAGGCGAACCGCGACATCCTTCACCTTGAGCGTCGTGAATTCGAAGGCGGCGGTCAACGCGCCGCTTCCGTCGCTGAGCACTCCCTCGCGAGTCGACTGGCTCACGATGGTGGCCACCTCCTCCAGCGTGTAGGTGCTCGTCGCTTCAGCTTTCGGCTCGACGCCGAAGAGGCGCAGCACCGCGTTCGCGCTGGCGTTCAGCATGTAGATCACCGGGGTGAAAACGCGGCCGATGAAGACGAGCGGCGGCGCGAGCAGCAACACAGCACGATCGGGCACCGAGAACGACAGGTTCTTCGGAACCATCTCACCGAAGACCACGTGCAGGTAGGTGACAATCAGCAGGGTAATCGTGAAGCCGATCGTGCCGATCGCCTGCTCCGACAATCCGGTCAGCCCGAGCGGAACCGCCAGCAGGTGATGGATGGCCGGCTCCGACACGTTCAGGATCAGGAGCGAACAGACGGTGATGCCGAGCTGCGCCGTCGCCAGCATCAGCGTCGCATGCTCCATCGCCCAGAGCGCGGTTTTCGCGCTTCGTTTGCCCGCCTCGGCGAGCGGTTCGATTTGCGAGCGACGCGCCGAGATCACGGCGAATTCGGCGCCGACGAAGAAGGCGTTGCCGAGCAGCAGCACGAAGAGCCACGCAATTCCAGCCCAGTCGTTCATCGGTCCCCCTCCTTCTTCGGCACGGTGTTCTTCAGCACGGTGTTCTTCACTCCGTCGTCGGATTCCGGTTGGGGAGCAGGGGTGAATTTCAGCCGATCGATGCGGCGCCCGTCGAGGCGTTCGACGCGCAGCGTTCCGGCGTCGAGGATGACCACGTCGCCAACGACAGGAAGCCGGCCGAGTTCGCTCATCACGAATCCAGCGACAGTCTCATAGGGCCCGTCGTCAGGAACCACGATTCCCGCGCGTTCCAGCACCTCATCGGGGCGAAGCAGACCGGGAAAGGTGAGCGAGTCCTGCGAGCGCACCACACCGGCACGGGTGCGGTCGTGCTCGTCGGCGACCTCTCCGACGAGTTCTTCGACGAGGTCCTCGAGGGTCGCGACTCCGGCGGTTCCGCCGTACTCGTCGACGACGACGGCCATCTGGTAGCCGCGTCCGCGCAGCTCGCCGAGCAGGCTGTCGAGTTTCATGGTCTCCGGCACGCGGATGGCCTCCGACTGCAGGGCGGACACCGGGACATCCGCTCGGCGATGCCGAGGCACGGCGACAGCCTGCTTGATGTGCACGATGCCGACGACATCGTCGACGCTTTCGTCGATGACCGGAAACCGGGAGTACCCGGTCTGGCGGGTCAGCTCGATCACGGCTTGGGCCGAGGCCGTGCGATTGATGCTGGCGACCCGGGGGCGCGGAGTCATCACATCGGATGCGGTGTGTCCCGAGAACAGCAGGGTGCGGTGCAGCAGGGTCGCCGTGTCTTTCTCGAGCAGACCGGCGCTGGCCGAGCGGCGCACCAGCGACGACAGTTCTTCAGCGGTGCGCGCCCCGGAGAGCTCCTCTTTCGGCTCGATGCCCATCGATCGCAGCAGGCCGTTCGCGCTGCCGTTGAGCACGAACACGATCGGCTTGAACACGGTGGTGAACGCGGTCTGGAATGGGACGACGAACTTCGCGGTCTGGATCGGCAGCGCCAAGGCGAAGTTCTTCGGAACCAGCTCGCCGATGATCATCGAGACGAGGGTTGCGATCGCAACGGCCAGCACCGTCGCGGTCACCGGAATGACGACTTCGGGGAGGCCGATGGCGGTCAACGGTGGGCTGAGCAGGCTACTGAGCGCCGGTTCCATCGTGTAACCGGCGAGAAGGGTGGTGAGCGTGATGCCGAGCTGCGCGCTGGACAGATGAGTCGAGGTGATCTTGAGCGCAGCGATGGTCATCGCCAGTCGGCTCTCACCGCGTGCTTGACGCGCCTCGAGGTCTGAACGGTCGAGGTTGACCAGCGCGAACTCGCTGGCGACAAAGAAGCCCGTGCCCACGGTCAAGATGAGTCCGATGCCGAGCAGAATCCACTCAAACAATGCGCTCACCGCCGCAGCTCACGGGCGAAGGTTTATGACTGGGGGAACTGGCAGAGGGAGGGTCATCCATTGTTCGGCAAGTATATCGGTCCTCGCTGATCGAGCTTGTCGAGATCCCCTCGCCGGATCTCGACAAGCTCGATCAACGGCGCACCTACCACGAAGCCTGCAGTGCCTTCCCTTCTTCGTAGCCGGCAGCCGATTGAATTCCGACCAGGGCCCGCTCACGAAACTCGGCCAGGGTGCTTGCCCCTGCATAGGTGAACGAGCTGCGCACGCCGGCGGTGATCATGTCGAGCAGGTCCTCGACCGACGGCCGCAGCGGGTCGAGATAGATCTTCGAGCTGGAAATCCCCTCGGCGAACAGTGTCTTGCGGGCGAGCTCGTAGGCGTCGAGCCGGTCGAACCTGTCGTGCACGGCTTTCGTCGATGCCATCCCCCAGCTCTCCTTATAGATGGCGCCGTGCGAATCGGTGTTGAGAGTGCCGGGAGACTCGATCGTTCCGGCGAACCAGGATCCGATCATGACCGAGGATGCCCCAGCGGCCAGTGCCAATGCGACGTCGCGCGGGTAACGCACTCCGCCGTCTGCCCAGACATGAGCCCCGGCATCGCGGGCAGCAGCTGACGTTTCCAGAACTGCCGAAAACTGAGGCCGGCCGACGGCGGTCATCATGCGCGTCGTGCACATGGCCCCGGGTCCGACACCCACTTTCAGGATGTTCGCACCTGCGCCGACGAGATCGGCGACGGCGGCGGCGGTGACAACGTTTCCCGCCACGATCGGCAGGCCCAGTCCGAGGTCGGCGACGATCCCGATCGCCCTCAGCATTCCCTTCTGGTGACCGTGCGCTGTGTCGAGCACAAGCACGTCAACACCGGCGGCGGCCAGCGCTTTCGCCTTCGCCGCGACATCCCCGTTGATTCCCACCGCTGCGGCGACTTTGAGGCGACCGGAGACGTCGACCGCACTCTCATACAGGGTCGACCGCAGAGCGCTCTTGCGACTGAGCGTGCCGATGACCGCACCGTGATGCATCACCGGCACGAAGTCGAGATCGGCCTCCGTCATCAGGTCGAAGGCACGGCGCGGCCCGTCCACGTCGTCGGCGTCGATCGACGCGAGGGTTCCGTGCAGCAGGTCGCCGAGCTTGGCGTCAGGCAGGGCCGTCGCCAGGCGCGACGCGACGATGCAACCGAGATAGTCGCCACGGGAGTCACGAATGACGAGGCCCTGGCCGTCGACGGGCGGCACCTGACGCAACGCCATCTGAACGGTGTCGTCAGGTCCGAAGTGAAACGGGGTGTCGAACCGGGGCGACTGGTCTTTGACCCAGCGGATGGCGGCATCCAGATCTTGCAGGTGCATGTCCTGCGGCAACACGCCGAGTCCGCCGCGCCTGGCCAACGCCGCGGCCAGACGCGGACCGGTGACCGAATTCATGTTCGCCGCCACGATCGGGAGGGTGGCCCCTGTGCCGTCGGTCGGGGCGAGCGAGACGTCGAGGCGGCTGGTGATCTCCGAGTGACTGGGCACGAGAAACACATCTGAGTAGGTCAGATCATGATTAGGCACGGCGTCGTAGAACCTCATGCGAACCACGCTAGCCCTCCGCGTCGGTGAACGCAGCAGCTTGGTATTGGATTAGGCTTGACAGGCATACTGAACAGGCGATTCATTGTCGCCCTGTGCATCCAGAATCAACGGAGAGAGTGGGCGATCGGGCTGTGCCAAGCCAGTTGACCGGTGGAGGATCCGACGAAACTACGTCGGGCGAATTCGGAGCGAATGAGTGGCTCGTTGACGAGCTGTACGAGAGGTATCTCGTCGACAAGAACTCAGTAGACCAGTCCTGGTGGCCGGTTCTCGAGAGCTATCACCAGACCGCGAGCAATCCGGCTGCCGCCGCAGCGGATGCTGCCCCGGTTGCGCCCGTTGCCCCGCCTGTCGCAGCGCCCGCGACGGCGCCGATCTCAGTGATCGGCAGTCAGCCTGCCGCACGCACGACGTCGGTTGCCCCGAAGCCGGAGCCGGTTCCCGCCGACGCTCCGATCACGAGCCCGCAGAAAATCGTGCCTGCTGCGAGCGACGCCCCCGAGGTTCAGGATGTCGTCACGCCGCTGCGCGGTGCGTCGAAGTCTCTCGCCACGAACATGGCCGTCAGCCTCACCGTGCCGACCGCCACCAGCGTGCGCACCATCCCGGCGAAGCTTCTGATCGACAACCGCATTGTCATCAACAACCACATGAAGCGTGCCCGCGGTGGCAAGGTCTCCTTCACCCACCTCATCGGCTGGGCGCTCATTCGCGCACTCAAGATGTTCCCGAGCCAGAACGTCTACTACGACGAGGTCGACGGCAAGCCTTCGGTGATCGCCCCTGCGCACATCGGCATGGGACTCGCCATCGACATCCCGAAGCCTGACGGCAGCCGCGCCCTGATGGTGCCGGCGATCAAACGTGCAGACACCATGACCTTCGGCGAGTACCTCACCGCCTACGAAGACCTCGTCGGCCGCGCCCGCAAGAACAAGCTGACCGCCGAGGACTTCTCCGGCGCCACCCTGTCGCTGACCAACCCCGGCGGCATCGGCACCGTGCACTCCGTGCCGCGCCTGATGAAGGGCCAGGGCTGCATCATCGGCGCCGGCGCCCTTGACTACCCGGCCGAGTTCCAGGGGGCCAGCCTCAAGACGCTGACCAGCCTGGCCATCTCGAAGACCATCACGCTCACCAGCACCTACGACCACCGCGTCATCCAGGGTGCCGGCTCCGGCGAGTTCCTGAAGATCGTTCACGAGCTTCTGATCGGTCAGCACAACTTCTACGAAGACATCTTCGCGGCCATGCGCATCCCGTACGACCCGATCCACTGGGCCCCCGACATCAGCGTCGACCTCGCCAGCGCCGTCGACAAGACGGCCCGGGTGCAGGAGCTCATCAACGCCTACCGGGTACGCGGTCACCTGATGGCCGACATCGACCCGCTGGAGTACGTGCAGCGTTCTCACCCAGACCTCGACATCGCGAGCCACGGTCTCACCTTCTGGGACCTCGACCGCGAGTTCGTCACCGGCAACTTCGGTGACCGTCGACGGATGCCGCTGCGCGAGATCCTCGGCGTGCTGCGCGATGCCTACTGCCGCACCACCGGCATCGAGTACATGCACATCCAGGACCCGACCCAGCGCAAGTGGGTGCAGGAGAAGATCGAGAAGGTCTACGAGAAGCCCACTCACGATGAGCAGATGCGCATCCTCGGCAAGCTCAACGAGGCCGAGGCTTTCGAGACGTTCCTGCAGACCAAGTACGTCGGGCAGAAACGATTCAGTCTCGAGGGTGGCGAGTCCACCATCGCGCTGCTCGATTCAATCCTCCAGGGTGCTGCCGAGCAGAACCTCGACGAGGTAGCGATCGGCATGGCCCACCGCGGCCGTCTCAACGTTCTGACGAACATCGCCGGCAAGACCTACGGTCACATCTTCCGTGAGTTCGAAGGCACGCAAGACCCGCGCACCGTGCAGGGGTCCGGCGACGTCAAGTACCACCTCGGCACCGAAGGCACCTTCCGCGGCGCCAACGGCGAAGAGATCCCGGTCTACCTCGCGGCCAACCCGTCACACCTCGAAGCCGCCGACGGCGTGCTCGAAGGCATCGTGCGGGCGAAACAGGACCGCAAGCCGATCGGCACCTTCTCGACTCTGCCGATCCTCATCCACGGTGACGCGGCCATGGCCGGCCAGGGCATCGTCGTTGAAACGTTGCAGATGTCGCAGCTTCGCGGCTACCGCACGGGCGGCACCATCCACATCGTGGTCAACAACCAGGTCGGGTTCACCACCCCTCCCGGCGAAGGCCGCAGCTCGATCTACGCCACGGATGTCGCCAAGACCATTCAGGCGCCCATCTTCCACGTCAACGGGGATGACCCCGAAGCCGTCGTGCGGGTTGCCGAGTTGGCCTTCGCCTACCGCCAGGAGTTCAAGCGCGACGTCGTGATCGACCTCGTTTGCTACCGCCGACGCGGTCACAACGAGGGCGACGACCCCTCGATGACGCAGCCGCTGATGTACAACCTGATCGAAGCCAAGAGGTCGGTGCGCAAGCTCTACACCGAGGCGCTCGTCGGTCGTGGTGACATCACCTTCGACGAGTACGAAGCAGCGCACCGCGACTTCCAGGACCGCCTGGAGCGCGCGTTCATGGAGACTCACGCCGCGCAGTCGCAGTCGATCCCCATCATCAGCGGTTCGTCGGCGAACACCCTCGGACTTCCCGTCAGCCAGGATCAAGACGACGCGGCCGGCGAACCGGATTCCACCGGGGTTTCCGAGAACGTGATCGCCCAGATCGGTGATGCGTTCAACAACAAGCCCGCCGGATTCACCGTGCACAACAAGCTGCAGCAACTGCTGGCCAAGCGTCTCGAGATGAGCCGAAGCGGCAAGATCGACTGGGCGTTCGGCGAGCTTCTCGCCCTCGGCTCCCTGCTCGTCGAAGGCACCCCGGTGCGCTTCGCCGGTCAGGATGCCCGCCGCGGCACGTTCGTACAGCGTCACGCCGTGCTGCACGACCGGGTCAACGGCCAGGAATGGCTGCCGCTCGCCAATCTTTCTGACAACCAGGCCCGATTCTGGATCTACGACTCGCTGCTCAGCGAGTACGCCGCCATGGGCTTCGAGTACGGCTACTCGGTCGAACGTGCCGACGCCCTCGTGCTCTGGGAAGCCCAGTTCGGTGACTTCGCCAACGGCGCGCAGACCATCATCGACGAGTTCATCTCCTCGGCCGAGCAGAAGTGGGGCCAGCGCTCATCCGTTGTGCTGCTGCTGCCGCACGGCTACGAAGGCCAGGGCCCCGACCACTCGTCGGCTCGAATCGAGCGGTTCCTGCAGCTCTGCGCCGAGAACAACATGACCGTCGCACGCCCGTCGACCCCGGCGTCGTACTTCCACCTGTTGCGTCGTCAGGCGTACATGCGCCCCCGTCGCCCGTTGGTCGTCTTCACCCCGAAGGCCATGTTGCGCCTCCGCGGTGCGACAAGCGACATCCCGGCGTTCACCAGCGGCAAGTTCGAACCGGTCATCGATGATGCGCGTATCACCGACAAGAGCGCGGTCAAGCGGGTTCTGTTCATGGCAGGCAAGCTCTACTACGACCTGCTCAACGAACTCGAAAAGAACCCGAACCCCGAGATCGCACTCGTGCGTCTCGAGCAGTTCTACCCGCTTCCCGCCGTCGAGCTGAAGGCTGTTGCGGCTGAATACCCCAACGCCGAACTCGCCTGGGCACAGGACGAGCCGGAGAACCAGGGCGCCTGGCCGTTCTTCTACCTGGAGACGAACAAGCTGGGCCCGCGCCCGGTGACTTTGTTCTCCCGCGCACCATCAGCATCGCCCGCCGCCGGTTCAGCCAAGCGTCACGCCGCTGAACAGTCGGCTCTGATCAAGGCGGCGCTGACTCTCTAGTCGCGTCTGAACGACGAAGGCCCGGTCGACTTCGACCGGGCCTTCGTCGTTGGTCGAGCCTGTCGACGCCGCTCCCCCTGCGCCTAGAGTTGACGCGTGTCCTACGCTCTCCTCGCGCTCTTCAGCCTCGTCGTCATCGTCCTGGTGTCGACGTTCGCTCGCAAGCTCGGAGTTGCCGCCCCGCTCGTTCTTGTCGTCATCGGAATCGTCTGCAGCTTTCTTCCCGGGTTACCCGTCGTCGATTTTCCGCCGGAACTGATCCTGGCCCTCGTGCTCCCGCCCCTCCTCTACTCGGCGGCAGTCACCGTTCCTCTCGTCGATTTCCGGCGCAACATCAAGGCGATCACCGGTCTCTCTGTGCTGCTCGTCATCGTCTCGGCGCTCCTGTCCGGGCTCCTGTTCTGGTGGTTGTTTCCCGGACTCACCCTCGCTGCCGCCATCGCGCTCGGCGCCGTCATCAGCCCGACGGATGCCGTCGCCGCGACATCTATCGGCAAACGTCTCGGTCTCCCGCCGCGGCTCGTGACGGTGCTTGAGGGCGAGGGACTCGTCAATGACGCGTCGGCCCTGGTGCTGCTGCGATCGGCTGTCGCCGCGACGGCCGGCGCTGTCACACTGTGGGAGATCGCCGGAGACTTCGCATTCGCCGTCATTGCGGCCATCATCGCCGGTCTGGTTGTCGGCTATGTCACGGTGTGGTTCAGGGCGAAGCTCGACAACCCGATCCTCAACACCACAATTTCCTTCGCCGTTCCGTTTCTCGCTTACGCCCCCGCCGAAGCGATCCATGCGTCAGGAGTTCTCGCCGTCGTGGTGGCCGGCCTCGTCACCGGCCATCGCAGCGCCAAGTATTTCAGCGCCCAAGATCGCATCACCGAGCGCATCAATTGGCGCACCGTTCAGTTCGTGCTGGAGAATGGCGTCTTCTTGTTGATGGGACTCGAGCTCAAGCCCCTCATCGAACAGGTCAAGGACGACAACCTCGGGGTCGACCGTGCTGTGCTCTTCGGCATACTCGCCACGGTGCTTCTCATCGTGGTGCGGATACTCTTCGTCATCCCCCTCATCGCGCTGCTCCGGCGCGACCAACGCCGTGCGGAGCGCACCGACGCACGCCTCAGCGGAGTCAGAAAGGCCATCGACACCTGGAAAGTCGTCGACGAACGTTCAGAGCGCGGGCTCCGACGGTTGCGCCATTTTCTGACCCGCCGGCAGGCCGACGTTGATTTTCTTCGCACCGAAGGGCTCGGCTGGCGGGGCGGGGCGGTGCTCGCCTGGTCGGGGATGCGCGGAGTCGTCACGCTCGCCGCCGCGCAGTCGCTGCCGACCAGCATCCCCTACCGTCCTCAACTCATCCTGATCGCGTTCACCGTCGCGGTCGTCACCCTGCTCGTGCAGGGCAGCACGTTGCCGCTTCTGATCAGGCGGCTGGGGATCGTCGGCACCAGTCTCGACGCTGACCGGGTCGAACTGGCCGGACTGCTTGCCGAGATCGGTGGGCTGGGAGTCTCCACTCTCGACAATCCAGAGCTGCGACAAGACAGCGGCGAACCGTTCGATCCAGAGGTCGTCGAACTCGTGCGACACGACAGCATGCTCGCCAGCGAGGCGGTGACGGAACTCACCGTGACCGACAGCGTCGGCCCGCTTGAGCAGCGGCGCGAGTTACGTCTGCGGGTTCTGCAGGCCGAACGTGCCGCACTGCTCGACGCTCGCTCCACCGGTTCGTACAGCTCACGGATCACCGAGCACGCCGCGCACATGCTCGACCTTGAGGAGTCGCGGCTCACCCAGCTCGGGGGCGACGCAGACGAGCGCTGACCGCGCCGGTGCCCCCTCGCCGACCTTCGACGCGAGCGACGCCGGGCCGCTACCGCCGCGCGAGCTTTGAGGGCCACCAAATCTTCGGCCCGATGTCGTAGGCCAGTGCCGGCACCAGAAGCGACCTCACCACGAAGGTGTCGAGCAGCACGCCGAACGCCACGATGAACGCAATTTGGGCAAGGAACAGAATCGGCAGCACTCCGAGCGCGGCAAAGGTGGCGGCGAGCACGATTCCAGCCGAGGTGATCACTCCGCCCGTCGCGACGAGTCCCCGCAAGATTCCTTCCCGAGTGCCGCGGACGATCGATTCCTCGCGCACCCGGGTCATCAAGAAGATGTTGTAATCGATGCCGAGCGCCACCAAGAAGACGAACCCGAACATCGGCACCGACGGGTCGGCTCCCACAAAGTTGAACACTCCGTCGAACACCCAGGCTGAGACGCCGAGCGCCGCGCCGAACGAGAGAACGACAGTGCCGATCAGCAGCACGGGAGCCAGAATCGAACGCAGCAGAAGCATCAAGATGATCAGGATCACGACCAGGATGATCGGGATGATCAGGTTGCGGTCATGAATGGCCGTGTCGTTGGTGTCGATCGCGATGGCTGTCGTTCCGCCGACGAGCACGCTGCTGTCGGCATCCGTCAACTCAGAGCGCATCGTGCGCACGGTCTGTTCGGCTGCCGGCGAGTCCCCGGCGTCGGTCAGTGTCGCCTGCAG
>Ga0075017_100002491_pt1 | contig 11524 bp, 9 predicted proteins | sample AleBraG_ABR_2012_FD_71475 | JGI IMG/M metagenome (GOLD analysis project Ga0075017, IMG submission 71475) | Freshwater sediment microbial communities in response to fracking from Pennsylvania, USA - Alex Branch Run_MetaG_ABR_2012 | ecosystem: Environmental > Aquatic > Freshwater > Creek >...
GCCTCGGTCAGGTGGTGCACCCGGTGGGGACGGGCGGTCAGGAGGACGATCTGGAGCTCCGGGTCGAGCAGCGCCAGGACCGTCTGCACCTCTTCGATCACCCGGTCCTCGCCGCACGCGTCGAAGAAGGAGCGCCAATCCTGGCGGGGCGACTCGAGGTAGTGCTGGCGGCGCGAGGCGTCGGACAGGACCCCGTCGATGTCGACGACCACCGCGGCGCCGGGCACGAGCGGCTCCGTTCGCCAGGTCCAATGTTCGGGCACGGCTCGCACCAGAGCGTTCAGTCCTCGGCGGGAGCCGCGGCGAGATAGCGCGACTTGATGCCGTCGACCACGGTCGGGTCGGCCAGCGTGGTCGTGTCACCGAGTGCCTGGTCCTGCGCGACGTCGCGTAGGAGTCGGCGCATGATCTTGCCCGACCGCGTCTTCGGCAGCTCCTCCGTGAACAAGATCGACTTGGGCTTGGCGATTGGGCCGATGAGCTCCGCAACATGATTGCGGAGCTCTTCGACGAGGTCGTCGCGCGGCTCGACGCCGGCCCGCAAGGTCACGAACGCGGCGATCGCCTGCCCGGTGGTGTCGTCGACCTTCCCGACGACGGCGGCTTCGGCGACCGCCGGATGATCGACGAGCGCCGATTCGACTTCGGTGGTCGAGATGTTGTGTCCCGACACGAGCATGATGTCGTCCACGCGGCCGAGCAGCCAGTAGTAGCCCTCGTCGTCGCGCTTCGCTCCGTCGCCGGCGAAGTACTTGCCGTCGAATCGGCTCCAATAGGTGTCGCGGTAACGCTGCGGGTCGCCCCAGATCCCACGCAGCATCGACGGCCACGGGCGTTCGAGCACGAGGTAGCCGCCTCCCGGTATGCCGACCGACGCGCCCGCGTCGTCGACGATGCCGGCCTGGATGCCGGGCAGCGGGAAGGTCGCGCTCCCGGGCTTCAGCGTGGTTGCGCCCGGCAACGCGCTGATCATGATGGCGCCGGTCTCGGTCTGCCACCACGTGTCGACGACGGGGCAGCGCGCCCCGCCGATCACTTGGTAGTACCAGACCCAGGCCTCGGGATTGATGGGCTCACCGACCGTTCCCATCAGCCGGATCGACGACAGGTCGTGCCGTTCGGGGAACTCGTCACCCCACTTCATGAACGTTCGGATCGCGGTAGGCGCCGTGTAGAAGGTGGTCACCTTGTACTTCTCGACGATCGACCACAAGCGGTCCTTGTCGGGAAAGTCGGGCGTGCCTTCGTAGAGGACGCTGGTCGTGCGGTTCGCGAGCGGCCCGTAGACGATGTAGGAGTGACCGGTGACCCAACCGACATCGGCGGTGCACCAGTACACGTCGGTGTCGGGGCGCAGGTCGAACACGTGCTTGTGCGTGTACGCGCACTGCGTCAGGTAGCCGCCGGTCGTGTGCATAATGCCCTTGGGCTTGCCCGTGGTTCCCGACGTGTACAACAGGTAGAGAAGGTCCTCGCTGTCCATCTCCTCCCACGCGCACTCGGGCGACTGGCCCGGAACCGTGTCGTGCCACCACACGTCGCGACCGGCTTGCATCGCGACGTCGCTCTCGGTCCGTCGCAACACCAGCACGCGCTCGACCGAAGGGGTGTCGGCCAGTGCCTCGTCGGCGATGTCCTTCAATGCCACGACCGCGCCTCGGCGCCATGAGCCGTCGGCGGTGACGAGAACCTTGGCCTCGGCGTCGTTGATGCGATCCTTCAACGACTGCGCGCTGAAGCCGCCGAACACGACCGAGTGCGGCGCCCCGATGCGCGCGCACGCGAGCATCGTCGCGACCGTCTCCGGGACCATCCCCATGTAGATCGCGACCCGGTCGCCCTTCTCGACTCCGAACGTTCGGAGCACGTTGGCGACCCGGCAGGTCTCGTCGAGCAGGTCTTGATAGGAGACCGCGCGGGTGTCGCCGGGCTCTCCCTCCCAGTAGAAGGCGACCTGCGCGCCGTGGCCGGCGTCGACGTGACGGTCGAGGCAGTTGTAGGACACGTTGAGCTTGCCGCCCACGAACCACTTCGCGAACGGCAGGTCCCACTCGAGAATGGTCTCCCACTCCTTGGCCCAGTCGAGCTCGAGCGCCTGCGTTGCCCAGAAGCCCTGCCAGTCACGCTCGGCATCTTCGTAGACCGACGCGTCGGTATCCAACGCCTGCTTGCGGAACTCCCCGGGCGGCGGGAACGTGCGACCTTCTTGCAGGAGCGCTTCGAGCGCGTCGGACATGCCGTCCCCTCCTTCTCTTGAACGAGCGCACCCTACCCAGGGGATCTCGAGAGGGTGACCACACGATGGGCGCCGAGGCCGTCGGGATCCGTGAGCGCGCCCGCCTCCGCGACGCGACTCCGGCCGGAGACGGCCTCGAGGTCGCCGATGTGTGCGCGCGCTTCCCACGTGCGTCGACCGGCCTCGACCAGGCCACCGATGTCGAGCCCGTCGAGCCATTCGGCCTGGGAGCGATCCGCCTCGAGCGTGAAGCCGGCTGCCCGCGCGGCGCGCAGGAGCTGCTCGTGCACGACATCCGCGGTGATGTCCTGGGTGCCCGGCGCCTCGAGCGGCGAGCCGCCCCGCCCGTGTGACCGGTACGTCCGCAACCAGTCGTTGGCGCCGCGTTCGAGGATCCCCCCGACATCGTCGACGTAGTCGATCGCGAAGAGCGTGCCGCGCCGGAGCACGCGTCCGCAGGCGGCGAACCACGCATCGATCCCGCGCGGAATCGGAAGTCGGGCACCGGGAGGCACCGAGTGGCCTTCGGTGACCGCGTCGAGTGCGAGGGCATCGGCCGCTTCGGCCGGCACGAGCACTTCGGCCAGCCCGCCGGAGGACGCGAGCGTGACCCGAACCTCCGACCAACCGCCGGCGCTCGATTCCGCGACTCCGAACGGCAGGTTGTCGAGGAGCTCGTTGGCGAGCACGAGCCCGGTGAGCTCGAGCGCCGGGAGCTCATCGAGCGCGACGAACACCGGGCCGGTGCCGGAGACCGGGGTCGGTGCGTCTTCGGGCGACTCCTGTGCGAACGGGCCCAGCGCTTCGTCGGCCGGCTCGAGCTCGAGCCGTTCGCGCTGTTCGTCGCGGAGCTTGTTCGAACGCTCCACCAATACGTAGCGCAACGCGCGCACGCAATCGGGACGGGCGCGCAACACGTCTCGGGCCAACCGGCCGTTGCCCGCCCCGGCCTCGATGACCACGAAGGGATCGGGATCGCCCATCTCGTGCCAACCATCGTCGAGTGCCCGCGCCACGCACGCGCCGAACAGCGAGCCGACCTCGGGGCTCGTCACGAAGTCACGGTCGGCGCGGCCGGCGCCGTGACCCGACGCAAAGAAGCCGACCTCGGGCTCGTAGAGCGCCGCTTCGACGAACCGATCGAACGTGATCGCACCCTCGCGCCGGATGAGGCGCGCGATCACGTCGGTGACCGGACCGGCTAGAACGCCCGCTCCCCGATGCGAGCGAAGAGCTGCGGGTAGATGCCGATCACCACGACGACCACGCCCATCATCGCGATGGCGCCGGCGAGTGCCGGCGGAACCCGGATGGCGGTGCGGTCACCCTCCGCCGGCTCCGCGAACCACATCCGGCGCACGACCGCGAAGTAGTAGAAGAACGCGACCACCGAGTTGACCGCCGCAATGATGGCGAGCGCGATCCCCCAGCCGGTCCCGGCATCGATGATCGACCGGAACATGACGAACTTGGCGAACCAGCCCGCGAGAGGCGGGATGCCCGCGAGCGATGCCATGAACAGCGTCATCGTGACGGCGAGAACCGGAGAAGTCGCGAACAACCCCGAGTACGACGAGATCTCCGCGCTCTTCGTGCGGCGCGCGACCGCGATCACGACTGCGAACGCACCGAGGTTCATCGCGCCGTAGATCAGGAGGTAGATCACGACCGCGCTCATCGACTCCGCGGCGACGCCGATCTTGCCTTCGGCACCGGCGATACCGGCGGCGACGAACGGCACGAGCATGAACCCGCCCTGGGCGATCGACGAGTAGGCAAGCATGCGGACGATGTTCGTCTGCCGCAGGGCTCCGAGGTTTCCGAACGTCATCGAGAGCGCCGCGAGCACCCACACCGCGCCCCACCACGCGTGCGCACCGCGGCCGTTGCTCCCGTAGAAGCCGAAGTAGACGATGTTGATCAGCGCGACGAAACCGCCCGCCTTCGACGCGACCGAGAGGAACGCCGTGACCGGGGTCGGCGCCCCTTCGTAGGTATCAGGCGCCCAGAAGTGGAAGGGCACCGCGCTGATCTTGAACGCGAAACCGATCAGCGAGAGGAACACCGCGACCGTCAGCAACGACGTCGTGCCGTGCGTCCCGACGTAGGAGCCGATCTCGACGAGCTTCGTCGACCCCGTGACCCCGAAGATCAGCGACATGCCGTAGAGCATCAGCGCCGACGACAGCACACCGATCAGGTAGTACTTGACGCCTGCTTCGTTCGAGACCCGATCATGCTTGCGGAAGGCCGCGAGGATGAACGTGGGGATCGAGATGGTCTCCAGGGCGACGAACAGGGTTATGAGGTCGCGAGCGGAGGCCATGACGACCATGCCGAACGCCGACGTCAGCAGCAGGACGTAGAACTCACTCTTGTAGTAGTCGCCTTCGCTGATGTAGTCGGCCGAGAGCAGGATCGTCACGTAGGTCGCGGCGAGGAAGAAACCTTGGAGCGCGATCGCGTAGTGGTCGACGACGTAGGCGCCGCCGAACATCGACCGGTCGTGACCGCTCGCAGCCAGCGTCGCGATCGGGATCAGCGCGGCGAGCACGCCGATCGACGCGATCCGCGACGACTGCCACGCGTCTCGGTCGGGAAAGAGCAGATCCGCGATCAGCACGACCGCGATCGTCGCCACGAGCACGATCTCGGGCGCGAGCGCGTGCCAGTCGAAGACCGGCGTGGCGTTGGTGATCGCGGCGAGCACGTCAGCAGTCCCCCGTCAACTGATCGCGGACGCGATCGCGTTCGTCATGTGCGTCACCGCACGGTCGGTCACGTGGAACACGATGTTCGGGAACACGCCGAGCGCAACGATGAGCAACAGGATCGGGATCCACGTTGCCCACTCGAAGCTCGAGACGTCATGGATGTGCGCATCGGCGAACTCCGGTTTGGGCACACCGAACGCGACCTTCTGCAGCATCCACAGCAGATATCCCGCCGCGAACACCGTGCCGACCGCGGCCACCACCATGTAGAAGCGGAAGAGCGGGATGCTCAAGCCCGCGGCCGGGCTGAACGACGACAGGATGGCCGGGAATTCTCCCCAGAAGCCCGCGAGGCCGGGCAAGCCGAGGCTCGCCATGACGCAGAAGCCGAGGATCCAACCCATCTTCGGCGCCGACGTGAGTAGGCCGCCGAGGCGCGACATCTGGCGCGTGCCGTAGTTGTGCTGCATCGAGCCGGCGATGAAGAACAGCATGCCGGTGATGAGGCCGTGCGCGACCATCCCGAAGATCGCGGCGTTGATGCCGAACGAGGTCAGGGTCGAGATGGCGAGCATGACGAAACCCATGTGCGCGACCGACGAGAACGCGATCAACCGCTTCATGTCGGTTTGCGCGAGGCAACCCAGCGCGCCGTAGATGATGCCGATGACCGCCAGGCCACCGATCCAGGGCGCCCACGTGTGAGCGGCCTCCGGCAGCATCGGCAGCGCGATGCGAATGAAACCGTACGCACCGAGCTTCAGCAGGATCGCGGCCAGCAGCACGGATCCGACCGTCGGCGCCTCGGTGTGCGCATCGGGGAGCCACGTATGGAACGGGAACATCGGCACCTTGATCGCGAAGCCGAGGAACATGCCCGCGAAGATCAGGTTTTGGGTGCTCCGCACGAGGCCGGCTCCGTGCACGCGCGACAGCGCGACCATGTCGAAGCTGTGCTGGATGCCCGGCACGTGCGGAGAGACGTCGACCTTGAAGTAGAGGGCCAGGAAGCTCAGCAGCATCAGGGCGGAGCCGAACAGCGTGAACAGGAAGAACTTGATCGACGCGTATTCGCGGTTGGGGCCGCCCCAGACGCCGATCATGAAGAACATCGGCAGCAGCACGATCTCGAAGAACACGAAGAACAGGATGAGGTCCTGGGCGATGAACGTGCCGTTCATCCCGATCTCGAGGATCAGGATCAGGGCGAGGAAGGCCTTCGGGTTGTGCGGCTCGGGGAAGTGGTTCCACGAGTAGATGACGCACAGGAACGTGATGAAGCCCGACAGCACGAGCATCGGCAGCGAGATGCCGTCGATGCCCACGTGGTAGTGGCTGTTGATGACGTCGATCCAGTGCTTGTTGACGTCGAACTGCAGCAGCGTCCCCTTGCTGAACTTGAAGCGGGACGCGATGCCGATGGTGGTCGCGAAGGTGGCGAGTGTCGCGATGAGCGCGACCCATTTGATGAGCGCCTCTTCCGCGCGCGGGATCAGCATCAAGACGACTGCTCCCACTGCCGGGATGAGGACCGTGAGGGTCAGCGCCCACGAGTCGAACCAGTTCATCGAGCCGATTCCCCTCCGCTTACGTGAAGATCCACAACGCCAGGGCGAACAACCCCACCGCGAGGACCAGGATCAAGGCGTAGAACTGCAGCCGACCAGTTTGGACGCGGCGCACCGCGCCACCCGAGTCGCCGGTCACCGTCGCGATCTCGTTCACGGCCGCGTCGATGCCCTTCTGGTCGATGTACTGATACGTGAACCGGCCCGCCACCACCGCACCGCGGCCGGCATAGTTCAACACGTTGTCGATGACGTGCTGATTGAACCAATAGACACCGTCGGCGATCGGGCCCTTGATCGACGCGACGATGATGTCGGTGTACAGCACGTCGAGGTAGTACTTCATGACGAGGAAGTGCTTGCCGGCGCGCGCCAGCCCGTTGTGCTCCGAAAGGTCCTGCGGACCGGCTTTGCGCCAGTAGTAGAGGTACGCGACGCCGAAGCCGGCGATAGCGATCGCGAGTGAGATCGCGGCGACGATCACGCTGAACTTGGCCGGGCTCACGGGGACGAACGCGGCGCGCGGCTGGAACCACTTCTCGAAGCGCTCGATGCCGGGGATGTTGATCACACCGGCGAAGATCGCGAAGAACGACAGGACATACAGCGGCACCGTGATGAGACCGTTGCTCTCGTGCGGACCGTGACCGTGCTCATCCGCCACCGCGTGCGCACCGAAGCCCGGGATGTAGTCGTCCTGCTCCTCCGCGAGGTGATGCTCGACCAGCTCGTCGCCTTCGGCGAGCACTTCGGCCTCGTGCACCTCGGCCAGCTCGTGCTCGACCGACCCCCGGTACTCACCGAAGAACGTGAGGTACACGCAGCGGGTCATGTAGGCCGCGGTCATGAACGCGCCGATCGCGCCGATCACGAGGAAGCCTTGGTACCCGTTGTGGCCCGCGTTCACGAGGATCTCGTCCTTGGACCAGAAGCCGGCCAGCGGGAAGATGCCCGCGAGCGCGAGCGATCCGATCACGAACGTCCAGAAGGTCTTGGGCATGTACTTCTTGAGACCGCCCATGTCCTTCTTCATGTCGAAGGAGTGGTGCGAGCCGGAGTGGCTCACCGAGCCGGCGCCGAGGAAGAGGTCGGCCTTGAAGAATGCGTGGGTGAAGAGGTGGAACACCGCCGCCGTCCACGCGCCGACTCCCAACGCCATCACCATGTACCCGAGCTGACTGATCGTCGAGTACGCGAGCACCTTCTTGATGTCGTCCTGGACGAACGCGAGCGCGGCCCCGATGAGCACCGTTATGCCGCCGATCACGGCCATCGCGTTCAATCCGCCGTGGCCGGGTGTGCCGATCGACAAGCCGTACCAGAAGATCGGGTACAGCCGCGCGCCGAGATAGACGCCGGCCACGACCATCGTGGCCGCATGGATGAGCGCCGAGACCGGGGTCGGGCCGGCCATCGCGTCGGGGAGCCACGTATGCAGCGGGAACTGACCCGACTTGCCGATGATCGCGAGCAACAGCGCGAGGGCGGTCCACATCACGAGCGTGTGGCTGACCTTGGAGCTCGCGGCCGAGCCGTTGACGACGAGGATGTTGAAGGTGCCGTGACCGGTGGCGCTCTGGGCCACGAAATAGGTCATCACCACGCCGATCAACAATCCGATGTCGCCGGTGCGGGTGGTGAGGAAGGCCTTGAGCGCGGCGTCGGAGTTCGGCTTCTCCTCCCACCAGTGCCCGATCAGCATGAACGAGCACAGGCCGACGAGCTCCCAGCCGACGAGCATCTCGAGCGTGTTGCTGGCCACGACGAGCAACAGCATCGACGCCGTGAACAAGCTCAACGCCGCGTAGAAGTGCGTGTAGCGCCGGTCGCCGCGCATGTACTCGAGCGAATAGACGTGCACCAGCAGCGAGATCAGCGTGACGACGAACATCATCATCACGGCGAGGCCGTCGATCTGGGTGCCGACCGTGAGCTTCACCCCGGCGTTCTGGAACCACGTGTACTGGTGGATGACGGGCAGCACCCGGGCCTCGCCGCCCTCGGCACCCAGGCGGCCGATGCCGCGTCCGAGCGCACCGATCGCGCTGGCGAGGCCGTGCGAGTTGTCGGCGTTCTGGACCCGATCGATCCATTGCGCCACCGCGCCGCACGACAGCAGGAACGAGGCGCCGACCGCGGCGATCCCGACCTCCGAACCTCCACGCGGGAGGCGCTTGCCGAAGAGCAGGATCACGACGAACGACAGCGCCGGGATCAACGGCACCAGCCACGCGTGATCGAGGAAGAACATGCGTCAGCCCTTCAGCGCGTGGACGTCGTCGAGATCGGCACTGTGGGTGTTCCGGTAGATCAGCAAGACGATGGCCAGGCCCACGCCGACCTCGGCGGCCGCGATCGTGAGGACGAACAGCGCGAACACCTGCCCGATCACGGAATTGTGGAACGCACCGAACGCGACGAGGTTGACGTTGACGGCCGCGAGCATGAGCTCGATGCTCATGAGCACGAGCACTGTGTGCTTGCGCGTCAGCACGCCGTAGATGCCGGTGCAGAACAGGAATGCGCTGAGCAGGAGGAACTGGTTGAGCAGCATCAGTCACGCCTCGCGAGAACGACCGCACCGACCAGGGCTCCGAGGAGCAGGACGCCGACGATCTCGAACGGGATGATGTACACGCGGAAGATGGCGTTCGTGACGTCGATCGTGCGGATCGGCGCCCGGATGTGCAGCTTCACGCCGTGGAAGGTGTGGACGAGCAGCCCGCCGAGGATGCCGGCGAGGAACAGCGCGGCCGCCGCGCCCGGCCACTTGAGGTCGTTGTCGAGCGTCTCCTCCGGGTGCATCGGCGCGCGGGTGAGCATGATCCCGAACAGGAACAGCACGATGACGGCGCCGATGTACACGAGCACCTGAACCCAGGCGACGAACTCCTGGCCGAGCAGGATGAACTGCGCAGCCCCGCCGGCGAGCACGATCACGAGAAAGAGCGCGGCGTGCACGATGTTCTTGGTCGTCACGACGCCGAGCGCCGAGATCACCATCGCGGCTGCGATGACCCCGAAGAAGATGTTCTCCGTGATCACTTCTTGCCCTTTACTTCGGCGCCCTGCTCGAGGGGCTCGGGCTCGGGCACGGTCGCCATCCACTCGCCGAGGCGGTCCTTGTCGTGGAGGAGGTTGGCGATCCGCGACTCCGAGTACTCGAACTCGGGGCTCCAGAACAGCGCGTCGAACGGGCAGACCTCCACACAGATGCCGCAGTACATGCACAGTGCGTAGTCGATGTCGAAGCGGTCGAGCACGCTCACGTTTCGAGGCTTTCCGCCTTCGCGCCGCGGCGGGCGCTGCTCCTTGTGCCCTTCGATGTAGATGCACCAGTCGGGGCACTGGCGGGCGCAGAGCATGCACACGGTGCAGTTCTCTTCCTTGAGCGCGATCACGCCACGCGCACGCGGCGTCGGGTCCTCGCGTTCGTGCGGATACTGCACGGTGACGGTCGGCTTCATCATCGTCTTGAACGTGACGCCGAGGCCGGTCAGCATCCCCTTGATCTCGCGCTTCATGAGAACGCCACCTTGAGTACCCCCGTGACGAGGATGTTGACGAGCGCGATCGGGATCAGCCACTTCCATGCGAGCGCCTGGAGCTGATCCTCGCGCAAACGGGGGTAGGTGAAGCGAGCCCAGAACATCAAGAAGGCGACGAACATCACCTTCGCGAACAGCACCAATGGGCCCAACCAGTCGGCGGCGACTCCATGGACCCACGGCACCGACCATCCGCCGAGGAAGAGCGTGGCGGCGAGGGCGGCGAAGGCGAACGCGGTGCCGAACTCGCCGATGAAGAAGAAGAGGAAGCGGAAGCCGGTGTACTCGACCATGTAGCCGGCGACGAGCTCCGACTCGGCGACCGGCATGTCGAAGGGCGGCTGGGTGAGCTCGGCCTGCGCGGCCACCATGAACAGGGCGAAGCCGACGAACTGCGTGAGGATGAAGGGCCGGCCGATGCCGCCCCAGCTGAAGATCGCGCCGTGCTGCTGGGCCAGCACGATGCCCTGGAGGTTCATCGTGCCCGCCTGGATCACGACGCCCACGACTGCGAGGACCAGCGGCAACTCGTACGCGATGAGCTGGGCCGCCGCGCGCAGCGCGCCCATCAGGGCGAACTTGTTGGAGCTCGCCCAGCCGGCCATGAGCACGCCGATGACCGAGAGGCTCGACACGGCCAGCGCGTAGAAGACGCCGACGTCGAGCGGAGCAACCACCAGGCGCGGGCCTGCGGGAATCACGACGAACACGAGGAAGGTCGACAGCACCACCACCGCCGGCGCCAGCGCGAAGACGCGCCGGTCGGCGTCCGTGGGCATGATGTCTTCCTTCTGCATGAACTTCACGCCGTCACCCACGAGCTGGTACCAGCCGTGGAACCCGCCCGGGTCCATCGGGCCGAGGCGGCTCTGCATGTGGCTCATCATCTTGAGCAGGAAGACGTAGCCGAGGATGAGCGCGCTCAACGGGACGAACGCGAGCACGATGAGGGTCTTGATCGCGAGAACGGTGCCCCAACCGATGTCGAGCGCGATCACGACATGACCTCCCGGACCGCGCTCACCGGTCGATGTCCCCGAGGATGAAGTACAGGCTCGCGAGGATCGTGATGATGTCGGGCACGTACACGCCGCGCAGCATCCACGGAAGGAGCGACACGTTGCTGAACGAAGCCGATCGGATCTTCACGCGGAACGGGCCGGTCGCGCCCTTCGAGACGATGTAGTACCCCATCTCCCCGAGCGGGTTCTCGGTGTTGACCCAGACCTCGCCCTCCGGGACCTTGATGATGCGCGGCACCTTGGCCATGATCGGCCCGCTCGGCATCTGGTCGATGAGCTGGAGCACCATGCGTGCCGACTCGCGCGTCTCCTGGAGCCGGACCCAGTAGCGCGCGAAGGAATCGCCGTCGGGATGGGTCCAGACCTTCCAGTCGAGCTCGTTGTAGGGAAGGTGCGGGTTGCCGTCGCGGCGGAGGTCCCAATCGACGCCACTGGC
>Ga0075017_100002492_pt1 | contig 11521 bp, 8 predicted proteins | sample AleBraG_ABR_2012_FD_71475 | JGI IMG/M metagenome (GOLD analysis project Ga0075017, IMG submission 71475) | Freshwater sediment microbial communities in response to fracking from Pennsylvania, USA - Alex Branch Run_MetaG_ABR_2012 | ecosystem: Environmental > Aquatic > Freshwater > Creek >...
GCCCGCTCGGCCGCGTCGCGCAGACGCTGCAGGGCCATCTCGTTGCCCTTTCCCCGCAGGTCGAGACCTTCGTCCTTCTTGAACTCATCGATCAACCAGTCGACGATGCGCTGGTCGATGTTGTCACCGCCCAGGTGCGTGTCGCCGTTCGTGGCCTTCACTTCGATAACGCCTTCGCCCACTTCGAGAATCGAAATGTCGAAGGTGCCGCCGCCGAAGTCGTACACGGCGATGGTTTCGTCCTTTCCCTTGTCGAGACCATAGGCGAGCGCAGCCGCCGTCGGCTCGTTGATGATGCGCTTGACCTCGAGGCCCGCGATCTTGCCGGCATCTTTGGTGGCCTGGCGTTGCGCATCATTGAAATACGCTGGCACCGTGATTACCGCCTCGGTCACCTTCTCGCCCAGATAGTCTTCCGCCGCCTTCTTCAGCTTCTGAAGAATCATGGCGGAAACCTCGGGGGGGGTGTACTTCTTGCCCTGTGCGATGACGGCAACGTGGTCCCCGTCACGCTCTACCTTGTAGGGCACCATCTTCATCTCTTCGTTGACCTCGTCGTACCGGCGCCCCATGAACCGCTTGATGGAGTAAACCGTGTTCTCGGGGTTCGTAATAGCCTGCCGCTTGGCTACCTGGCCGACCAGTCGCTCCCCAGTCTTGGTGAAACCAACCACCGAAGGGGTGGTACGGCCTCCTTCTTCATTAGGAATAACCTTAGGCTCGCCGCCCTCCATGACCGCCACACAGGAGTTGGTGGTGCCGAGGTCAATTCCGATTACTTTGCTCATAACGCTTCCTCCTGAACCTTATAAGTGCTTGATAAAAATAAGCTTGCCTACGATTGTCGCCCTATCAGTAGGGTGATGATAGGACTTGAGTGCATCGTTGTCAACCTTTTAGATGAGGTTGGGAAACCAGAGGTTGCAGGAAGAGTTGACCCATCAGAAGCCAAGCTCTGCTTTCCTTTTGTCATCCTGAGCGAAGCAGATTCGCGCGGCGAAGATGCTGCGCAGCCGAAAGCCTGCCCTGAGCGAAGTCGAAGGGGACCCCGTACCAGCTTGGACCTCAGATGAACCTCGACGGAAGTTTTCACGATGCTCTCGATTGATCAGGGAGAACTCCCTGAAGCGCCAGTACTCCCTTCGAAGACCACGGGATCCTTCGACTCGCCATGATCTTTCGCGAGCGAAAGATCACGACTCGCTCAGGATGACAGGGGTGAGGGAGGGCGATAACTGTACGTGGTCGGGATGACTGATCGGAAAAGAAACACTGCTTGACCAAAGTCATTCCGAGGCACGAACCTAGTCGTACTTCTCGAACTTTATCGCCTTCCGGTCCCACCCCATGCCTTTCAGCAGCTCGCGGTTGGCCTTAATCATCTTGTCGAGCCCGCAGATGTAGGCCTGCATCCCGATGTGGCTTCCCACCACCCCTGGCACATGCTCCTGCACGTAGCCGCGCAACCCCTCCCAGCCATCCGCCGGGCGGCTTAGCGTCGGCAGATAGCGGAAGTTTGCATGATCGCCGGCCATGCGTTTGAACTCGGCGTCGTAGTAGATGTCTTTTTCGGTGCGATTGCCGAAGACCAGCCACAGCTGGTGCCCCTCGTGGCGGGAATAGTCGGTAAGCAACCAGTGCAGGATCGACCGAAATGGTGCGATCCCTGTTCCGGTCGCGATAAAAATCGTGTCGTGCATCGGCGGCCGCAGTGTAAAGTCCCCGAACGGCCCCTGAACCCGAATTTCGTCCCCCGGAATCATGTCGCACAGGAAATTCGACATGAAGCCGTCCTGCACGCGGTTCAGGCACAGAGCAAAAGTATTGTCCTCCCGCGGAGGCGACGCGATCGAGTATGCCCGCGTGATTTCCTCCCCGTCGGCCTGACTCGCCTTGAAAGACAGCCACTGGCCCGGGACAAAGCCGAACTTGGCGGCACCGGTGACTTCAAATTCCAGGTGTTTGGTGAAATCGGATAGAGGTGTAGACCGCAAAAGTCGAACTGAAAATGTCTGAAACTGCCCCATCACTTATCTAGATGACGGTACCCGGGGAAATGATCCTGTCCGCTCTGCTATCCTTGCGCGGTTGTTTTGTTCTGCGACTTCGCTTCCGTGGAGGTCCCCCATGCGTTTTGTCCTACGCACTCTGCTTCTCCTCGCCGTCTGCCTCTCATCCTATGAATTCGCCTTCGCGCAGTGCCAGATCATCCGCGCCGAGTGGGGAGCCGGGCACCGCCGCCAGGACGTAACTTCGCGCGTGAATTCCATGGCTCAGGGCGGCCAGCTCAATTTCAAGGTGAACACTACTAACCTGGGCAGCGACCCGGCCGTCGGGCTGAAGAAGGACTTGCGCATCACCTGCCGCGACTGGCGGGGAAAAAACGATACCTATCATTATCGCGAAGGAGACTATGTCAATCTCAGAGTTGTCGGCAACGATTATTACCCCGGCGGCGGCTGGAATCGCCCCAACCCTGGCTATCGCGATCTGCGGGTCATGAATGCTACCTGGGGGCGAGGCCACCAGTCAGCCAATGTCACGGATCGCCTGAACTCAATGGTCAGTGGCGGGCGGCTCTACTTCAAGGTAAACACAACGAACCTCGGCGGCGATCCCGCTCCTGGCCTGATCAAAGAACTGCACGTTTACTACATCAATCAGGGACGTCACTGGCAGCGCAAATGGCGGGAAGGAGACACGGTGGCCCTGCCGTGACTGCCGAGAGGACAATAAAACGCCGGCTGGACTCGCTGTTCCTCGCGGAAGACCGACTTTCGACTTCACCAAAAGAGGTCCTTCGACTTCATAGGACGAGTCGCAAGCGACCCGTCCGATCTCGCTCAGGATGACAACGAGTATTGGAGTTCGAACGAGAGCTAGGTTCTTGAGAGTTTTTTTCAAGGCTGCGCTAAAGAGGCTCAGTCGGCCGGCCCCGCACACCACGCTTTGTTTGGCCCCTACTCCACCGTCACCGACTTTGCCAGGTTTCTCGGCTGATCTACGTCGCAGCCGCGTCGGACTGCAATGTGGTATGCCAGCAGCTGCAGCGGCACGATTTCCAGAATCGGCGATAGCTCTTCCGGCGCCTGCGGCACGTAAATGACGTGGTCGGCCCCGTCGTGAATTTCTTGGTCCCCTTCCGTCGCGACCGCGATCACCTTGCCTGAGCGCGCCTTCACTTCCTTAAGGTTCGACAGCGTCTTCTCATACCGCACCACGCTCAGCGGATTCTTGGGATCGCGTGTGGCGATGATCACCACGGGAAGATTCTCGTCTATCAGCGCGTTCGGGCCATGCTTCATTTCGCCCGCGGGATAGCCCTCGGCGTGAATGTAGGAAATTTCCTTCAGCTTGAGCGCGCCCTCGAGTGCGATCGGGTAATGAATGCCGCGGCCGAGGAACAAAAAGTCTTGTGCTCGAACGTACGTCTTGGCCAGTTCCTCGCAGAGTTCGTCGTGCGTGAGGATGTGCTCGAGTTTGCCGGGCAGGTGCGTGAGCTCCTGCACAGCGTCTTTGGCCTGGTCGGCAGTCATGGTGCCGCGCACCTGCGCGAGATAGAGCGAGAACAAATAGAGCGCGGTCAACTGGCCGGTAAAAGCCTTGGTCGATGCCACACCGATTTCCGGACCCGCGTGGGTATAGATGGTGCCTGCCGCTTCGCGCGTGATCATCGAGCCCACAACGTTGCAGATAGCCAGAGTCTTCGATCCTCTGGCTTTTGCCTCACGCTGAGCGGCGATCGTGTCGGCCGTTTCGCCGGATTGGGAGATCACCAGCGTGATCGTGTCCTTCTCGACGATGGGATCGCGATACCGCCACTCGCTGGCGTAATCGACTTCCACCGGGACCCGCGCCAGACTCTCGATCATGAACTTTCCGGCCTGACCGGCGTGCCAACTGGTTCCGCAGGCGGTGATATTGATCTTCTTCGCGGCCTTGAATTCCGCCTCCGTGATTTCCATTTCGTCGAGAAACACGTGGCCGGTGTCCTGCGAAACCCGCCCCAGAGTGGTATCCCGCACGGCGCGCGGCTGCTCGTAGATTTCTTTGAGCATGAAGTGCTTGAAGCCGCCCTTTTCCGCCATGATCGGATCCCAGGTCACGTGTTGCACCTGGCGACTGACGGGCTTCCCATCAAAATCTGTCAGCTGAACCCCTTCTTGGGTAATCACGGCAAGATCGCCGTCGCCCAGAAAGAAGAGATCGCGCGTGTGGTAGAGAATGGCGGGAACGTCGGAAGCCACAAAGTATTCGTCTTTGCCCAGGCCGATCACAGCCGGCGGGCCATTGCGGGCGGCAATGATCTTGTTCGGCTCGTCGATAGCGATTACGGCCAGGGCGAACACGCCGGTCAGTTCCTTTACGGCCTTGCGAACCGCCTCCTCAAGCGACGGCCGGTGGCCGTTGCCCGTCTTGAGGAAATACTTCTCCACCAGGTGGGCCATAACTTCGGTATCCGTCTCGGTCGTGAACTTGTGGCCTTCCTCGATGAGCTTCCTCTTAAGGGAAAGATAGTTTTCGATGATGCCGTTGTGCACGACGACGATCTTGCCCGTGCAGTCGCGATGTGGGTGCGCGTTCTCTTCCGTCGGACGGCCATGGGTGGCCCAGCGGGTGTGCCCAATCCCGTACGTGCCGTCGAGCGGTTTCAGCCGGATGGCCTCTTCCAGATTTCGCAGCTTGCCCTCGGCCCGGCGGATCTGGAGACCGTCACCATTGCCGGCCACTGCGATTCCTGCTGAATCATAGCCGCGATACTCCAGACGCCTTAAGCCATCAATAATGACGGGAACGACACGTTTCTTGCCGACATAGCCTACGATTCCGCACATGGCTGAAAATGCTCCTTGTCTCCGGTGGGAAACCGACAGACTCAATAAGTATGGATGAGCCCTGCCTGACGCAGGGCAATTTGCGTTACCACGGAACCGGGGGAGTTAATCCTCGAGGGAAAATCGAAACTCTTCAATTACGGGATTGGTGAGAACCTCGCGCGCCATGCGGCCTACCTCATCTTCCGCTTCGGCACGGCTCAAGCTGCCGTCCAGAGTGATCTCAAAATACTTTCCCTGGCGAACATCTCCCAAACCCGCATAGCCCATCTTTTTCAAGGCCCCCTGGATGGTCTTACCTTGGGGGTCTAAAACGCTCTTCTTCAGAGAGACGTATACGTAGGCTTTCATGGAACCTAGATTATACGATAGCACCAGATCACCTTATTAGAGGCAGATTGGCCCGAAAACCCAAATCGATAGTCACATTTAGGTGTCTTGTGACCTGATTTGGTGACATAATGTGCCGCATTGAGGGGGAATTCAGCACCAAGGAGGCAGGTCAACAGCGCAACTCGGTTCGACTCACACAGCCGGAAGCTTGATTTGCTCGGATGTCAAGCGCCCAAGGCGGCGAGTTTAGCGTCCAGATCAGCGAGCGCCGATTCCAACATTGCGCGGCGCCGTGGATCTTCGCTCACCTGAAGTTGTTGCAAGACCTGCTTGCGCGAAAGCGCAAGATTTTCCTTTCGATGGAGCTGAGCCACTTCATTACGGCTGAGCCTTGCTTGGGGATGCGGAACACTGCTTGCCGCCTCTTCCATCTGTGCTTCCACGGACTTGCTTTCCCAGCCTCTTGCCACGTCGCAATTATATCGCGACCCTGCCGAGGCTTCGCGGCCCCCGGGCCCAATCAACAGTTCGATCACTGGCTTCCCGAGTATGAGTCGCCTATATGGACCAGGGCCATGCTCGCGTTGTCCGTATTCTGAAACTTTAAGAGGGAGAGTTCTGTGCCGGTCACCGCGCTGCTACGATGCGCCATTCAACAGCGTGATTACCGAAGCAACTTTCCCCCAGATTTGGATGTCCATGCATTCCGCACCCGAAGGTCACTTCGACTCGCGCTCTGATCTCCGCCGTTACGAAACGTTGTTACAGATGGCGGACCTTCTGACTCACCACGGCAGCCTTCCCCAGTTGTTCCATGAATTGGCAAACCGCTTACAGAGTGCTCTCAACTTCGATTTCGCCAATTTCAGTATTCACGACGACGGCCACAACACCATGCAGGGGCATTTGTGGGAGAGTGGAGCCCTCCGGTCGGCTTCCGAACCTGTCGACGTTGAAGCTTCGGCCTGCGGCTGGGTCTGGAAGAACCAGGAGGTATTGACGATTCACGATGTCAATCAGGAGTCACGCTTCCCCCAGAGCATGTCTGCGGTCAAGGACTGGGGCATCCACTCTTATTGTCTTCTGCCATTGACCACCTTCGAACGCCGGCTGGGCGCTCTCGGCATCGGCAGTACACAAGTCGACGCGTGTCACGAAGGTGATCTCCAGTTTCTGAAGCGAGTCGCTGAACTGACGGCGCTGGCAGTTGAAAACGTTCTCACCCGCCAGGCTCTGCATGAGGAAAAGGACCGCCTGCAGACTTTGGTGGAGGTGAACCGAACTCTGGTCTCAAACCTCGATATGCAGAAGCTGTTCGCTGTAATTGCCGGCAGCATAAGCCGCGTCGTGCCGCATCAGTTTGCCAGCGTGGCCCTGTACGATGCCGAGCGGCAAGGCGCGGAAGCATGGCTTTTGACTTCACCTAACCCCGATTTGCCCTCAACCTCATCAGGCATAGTTGATACCGAGATGATCCCCGTGGAAGGCGGCGCCGTCTCGCGGGAAATCCGCACCTTCGGAAGAGCGGAATTGGGTCATTTCGGTTCGGTTTTTGCCAATCGCGTCGCGGACGCCGGGATCAAAACGGTCTGCTCCATTCCCCTGAAGACCTCTACCGAGGTCTTAGGCGCCCTCAACGTGGGCAGCACGCAGGCAAATGCCTTCTCGAAGCAGGATCAATCGCTGTTACAGCAGGTGGCGGCACAGGTCGCCATTGCGCTCGATAATGCTCGAGCATATCGCGAAATTGCGGAACTGAAAGACAAGCTGCTTCACGAGAAGGTGTATCTGGAGCACGAGATCCGGACCGCACTCAACTTCGAGGAGATCGTAGGTGAAAGTCCCGTCCTCCGCAGAGTCCTGAGTCAAGCCAAAACAGTCGCGGCCAGCAACGCAACGGTGCTGATTCTCGGCGATACCGGAACAGGCAAGGAGTTGATCGCTCGCGCCATCCATCGCATGAGCCAGCGCAAGGACAACAGCTTCATCAAAATGAATTGCGCGGCGATTCCTACCGGACTGCTCGAGAGCGAGCTGTTTGGGCATGAAAAAGGGTCGTTTACGGGAGCCGTCACTCAGAAAGTCGGGCGTCTGGAACTCGCCAACGGCGGCACCTTGTTCCTCGACGAAGTGGGAGACATCCCCCTCGAGTTGCAGCCGAAGCTTCTGCGCGTTCTGCAGGATCAGGAATTCGAGCGACTGGGTGGTAACAGGACGATTCGCGTCAACATTCGCCTCCTGGCGGCAACCAACCAGGACCTGGCACAAGCCGTAGTGGATAAGGAGTTTCGCAGCGACCTGTATTACCGGCTAAGAGTCTTTCCTATTCACTTGCCGACATTGCACGAAAGAGTCGACGACATACCGCAGCTGGTGCGCCACTTCGTGCGTAAGTTTGCCACGCGAATGGATAAGCGGATCGAGACCATTCCGTCCGAAGCCATGGCTGCTTTCCTCTGTTGGGAGTGGCCCGGCAACGTGCGTGAGTTGGAGAACTTCGTCGAAAGATCCGTGATCCTCACCGAGGGCACGGTGCTGCGGGCTCCGCTCTCCGAACTGACGCAGGACCCGAAACTCGAAACTGTGGTCGACACGACGCTCGAAAGGGCTGAACGCGAACACATCATCCGCGTCTTGCGTGAGACTCGAGGGCTCGTATCGGGGCTCAACGGAGCGGCTGCCAAACTAGGATTGAAGCGAACTACCCTGCAATCCAAGATGCAGAAGTTAGGAATCTCGCGGCGCGAATACACCGGTTAGCGAGTCTTCTTCGGACCGCGTTCGCCGAACTACCGTCAAGCCGCCGCGCTATCGGCAACCTTAAAGTACTTACTTCATCCCTCTTCCCGATTCAAGTCAGGCGCAAACACTTGCCCTTCACGTGCTTGGTTCTGGTCCCCCGGTTCGGAAGTCAGAGTGCTCTGGCAGTCCGCTGACGTTGAGTGCGCTTCAGCAGCCCTCATCAGACCGAACTAGTGCCCAGAACGAAATACCCAGGTCCCCCAGAACAGGAAGGTGGTTCTTGCTTCTCCGCAGGGAGGGAATTCGCAATTTCGACTCGGGTCGGCATGACCCCGGGACGGGGCAGCCTCCGCTGGCCAAACCACTGGCGCGCAAGCTGGCTGAGACAGAAATCGAACGATGGTGGGGTCTCGGCGGTGTGCCCTCGCGGGCAGAACGAGCCGTCCTGCAACTTAAGCATATCTCCGATGGCGCGGATACCACGGTGGCCGGGTATGTCGACCCGCTGTTTCTCTTTGGATGTGCTCTTCGATGGAAGACGCAAGCGGATATCGACGCGGGCTGGGAACTGGTGCGGGCGGCAAGATCGACAAACCAGAAAACTCGAGCACTTGCGCACAACCTACTAGCGGACATGCACGAACCGCTGAGCGCCGGTGAAGGCGGGGCCGGAGAAGGCAGGGCGATGGATTTGCGGGGGTTCCACAGCCCGGAAATCGCATCGCCCGCCTTCCGATCCCCAAATCGTTACGTTCGGTTGGAGGCTTCGATGCACACTCCCTATGGGATCGAAATTGTGGATGACTGCCGGAATTGCAAATTGGCCAGGGACGGGTGCTTCTGCGACCTTTCTCCTGAGATTCTCGGTCTATTCAATGCCATCGGGCATCCCAGCATTTTTCCCGGTGGCGCCCTCTTGTTCGTGGAAGGACAGATGCCGCGCGGCGCCTACATCCTGTGCGGAGGGAAGGTGAAGCTCTCCACCACGTCGCGGGACGGCAAGGTTTTGATATTGCGGATCGCCGGACCCGGCGAAGTATTGGGACTCAGCGCGGTGGTCTCCAGCACCAGTTATGAATTGACCGCCCAGACAGCCATGCCGTGCCAGGTAAAGTTCGTAGAAAAAGATTCGCTGATCCGTTTCCTTGCCGAGAATGGCGAAGCCGGCTTGCGGTCCGCCCAGGCCCTTAGCCGGGAATTCCAGTCCGCCTATCAGGACATCCACGACCTGGTGTTGGCGCGTTCGTCAGCCGGCAAGCTGGCCCGCCTCTTACTTTCCTGGACGCCTTTGTCGGAAAACGGCGCGCGGGAGATCCGAATCCGTTCCGGCTTGACCCACGAGGAGATGGCTCAAATGATCGGTTCGTCGCGAGAGACCGTGACTCGTCTGCTCAGCGATCTGAAAAAGAAACAATTGATCCGGCTGGAGGGCTCAACTCTAGTCATCCGCAACCGCATAGCTCTGGAGGCAATCGCCTCATAATCCCCGTCGCAGCGGACGGCCGGGACGCCCCTGGCCGTTCGTCGTTTCTGTCTTCCTTAGTTCTTATAGACCGAACAATTCGCGCAGGCGGCGAGTCTGCGCCCGGCTAACGGGTATCTCGGTTTGCTTTTTGTCGTCCATGCGCAACTGGTAGGAACTCTTGAACCAGGGGACGACTTCCTTGATGCGATTGATGTTCACCAGGAAGGAGCGGTGGGCCCGCCAAAAGAGATTGGGATCGAGACTGTCGAGTAGTTCTTCCAGCGTGCGGCAATTCGACTGGCCTTCCATGCCGCTGGCTCCGGTCGTCGCCACCGTAATCACGCCGTCTTCAATGGACGCGTAACAGATATCCTTCTGATCGACCAGAAAAAGCCGGCCCGCGGCCTTGAGCAGGATCTTGGAAGTCTGGGTTTTTTGCGATCCCAGCATTCTGACCAGCTCTTCCAGCTTGCCCGCGGAGGAGCCTGCGCTCTCAATCTTCGTTCGCGCCTTTTGCAGGGACTGTGCGACTCGCTTCTTGTCAAAGGGCTTCAGCAGGTAGTCGACCGCGTTCACCTCGAAGGCCTTGACCGCATATTGGTCAAATGCAGTTGCAAAAACGATCGTGGGGAGCGGAACCTTCTTGTCGAGCAACTTCTTGATCACTCCGAAACCGTCAAGGCCCGGCATCTGAACGTCCAGAAAGACAAGATCCGGATTATGTTCACGTATGAGGTTTACCGCTTCGACTCCATTCTTGCCCTGGGCAACGACTTCAACATCACCGTCGTCCTTAAGAAGGTAAGCGAGCTCGTCGCGCGCTAACTGCTCATCATCGACGATCACCGCGGATAACGACATTGCTGCTCCCTGAGCTAAGCGGACACTTGAAAGTATAGCGACCGGCTTCACAGGGGGTCAATTGACGAGGACGGGCGCATCGCTCTCGCGCTCGTCTCACATGAGCATGGCTCAGCAAACGCCTCTGCTATCATTCCCAGCGTGCCGAGTCATGCCCAGCGTGGAAAGTTCATTACCTTCGAAGGTCTGGACGGAAGCGGCAAGAGCACGCAACTCGAAAAACTCGCCAAGGTACTGCGAGCGAACGGCTTTCAGGTCGTAGTGACACGGGAGCCGGGTGGCACTCCGGTCGGCGAGAAGGTTCGCCACGTTTTGCTCGACACCTCCACCGCAGGATTGTCGTCTCTCGCCGAACTGGCCCTCATGTTTGCCTCGCGAGCACAGCATATTCAGGAAGTTATTCAGCCGGCCTTGGCGGCGGGTCGAATCGTGCTCTGCGACCGCTTCACCGATTCGACGGAAGCCTACCAGGGGGCAGGCAGAAAGCTGGGCACCCAGCCGGTGCTCACTTTACACCGGATTCTCTGCGGCGACTTGCAACCCGACCTCACCATCTTGATGGATTCCGACGTGGCTGCGAGTGTGGACCGGGCACGACGCCGGAATCTGGCAAAAGTTTCCAGCCGCAAGCGTGCCCACGCGGATGAAAATCGTTTCGAGCAGGAAAACCGAGCGTTCTTTGGCCGTGTTCGCAGCGGCTACCTTGCAATCGCCGAACGCGAGCCGCAGCGAGTAGCTCTCATCAATGCGAGAGGCACTCCCGCCAGGACTCACGCCTTGATTTTGGACGTGGTGCGGCGCAAGCTGAAGCTGTCGCCGAAGGCTGCATAGGAACTCTCATGGGCTTTTCTGATTTTCATGGCAATTCGGAGACAGTCCATCGCCTGCGCGATATGCTGGCGCGCCAGCGCTTGCCGCAAGCCGTGATCCTGTCGGGTCCGCACGGCTCCGGTAAATACACGCTCGCCCTGATGATGGCGAAAGCCATGAATTGCCTCACGCCAACTATCACGGATGGCCTTCCCGACTTCTGCGGCAAGTGCTCAAACTGTGTTCGCACTGCGCAATCCGAAGATCTAGAGGCGCGCTTCGCTGAAGCCGTTGAGGCTCGCGAGAACCTGCGCGAAACCGACAAGAAAGAGACTCGACTCTTTGTTCAGACGCACCCCGATGTGCTCATCATTCCTCCCGACCCGCCCCAGATGATGATCAAGGTGGATCAGGTTCGCCGCGTGATCGAGACCGTCTACTACCGTCCCTCCGAAGGAAAAGAGCGCGTCTACAT
>Ga0075017_100002493_pt1 | contig 11519 bp, 9 predicted proteins | sample AleBraG_ABR_2012_FD_71475 | JGI IMG/M metagenome (GOLD analysis project Ga0075017, IMG submission 71475) | Freshwater sediment microbial communities in response to fracking from Pennsylvania, USA - Alex Branch Run_MetaG_ABR_2012 | ecosystem: Environmental > Aquatic > Freshwater > Creek >...
CCGTCGAGCAGGTGGTCGTTCACGATACCGAGCGGCGTCATGCCCTGCGCCATCGCGTCGTCGAGGTCGGCCTCGAGCCCGACGCGCACGCCGTCGATGATTCGCCGGCGCAGACGGTCCTCGAGGGTCAGGTCGTCGAGCGAGACAGACGATGACGTCGTGCTCGAGACGCCCTCGAAGAGGCGCAGCAACTCCGACAGCGGGTCGTACTCCTCGTTGCGTCGGTCGTAGATCAGGTCGAGGCAGACGCGTCGGACCTCGTCGTCGATTCGTGCCAGCGGGAGGATCTTCGATGCGTGCACGATGGCGGCGTCGAGCCCGGCCTCGGCGCACTCGTGCAAGAAGATGCTGTTGAGCGCCTGTCGAGCGGCGGGATTGAGTCCGAACGAGACGTTGGACAGGCCGAGGATGGTGCGCACGCCGGGCAGTTCGGACTTGATGCGCCTGATCGCCTCGATCGTCTCGATGCCGTCGCGGCGCGATTCGACCATGCCCGTCGAGAGCGGCAGCGCGAGGGGGTCGATGAAGATGTCGTGACGGTCGAGTCCGTAGCGCGTCTCGGCGAGTTCGGTGATCGAACGTGCGGCGCGCACCTTCCAGTCGGCCGTTCGCGCCTGGCCCTCCTCGTCGATGCACGTCGCCACGACGGCCGCACCGAACTCGGCGGCGAGGCTCAGGAATCCGTCGAGTCGGGTTCCGGGTCCGTCACCCTCCTCGAGGTTGACGGAGTTCAAGATGGCCTTGCCACCGAGCCAGGTCAGGGCCTGACGGGCGACCTTGGTCTCGGTGGTGTCGACCATGATCGGGACCGAGGACTGCGTGGCGAGTCGTCCCATCAGTTGATCCATGTCGGCCACCCCGTCCGCGCCGGTGTAGTCGACGCAGACGTCGAGGATGTGCGCACCCTCTTTGATCTGGTCGCGCCCGATCGCGACGCACGTGTCCCAATCGCCCTCGAGCATCGCCTCACGGAACTTCTTCGAGCCGTTGGCGTTGGTGCGTTCACCGACCAGCAGCACCGAGCGGTCCTGCTGGTAGGGCGTGGACGAGTAGATGGAGGCCACGCTCGGCTCGAGGGCCGGATGGCGCTGGCCCGCGCGGAGAGGGCGAACGGTCTCGACGACCCGGGCCAGATGCTCGGGCGTCGTGCCGCAGCAGCCACCCACCACACTCACGCCGTGTTCGGTGACGAATCGCGCGAGGTGCTCGGCCAGTGCGTCGGGGGTGAGGTCGTAGTGCATCTTGCCGTCGACCACGCTGGGCAGGCCCGCGTTGGGCATGCAGGACAACGGCATCATCGCGCTGTCGCTGAGTTGGCGCAGTGGCTCGTACATCTCGACCGGACCCGTGGCGCAGTTGAGCCCGATGACGTCGACGCCCAGGGGGCTGAGCGCGGTGATGGCCGCGCCGATCTCGGTGCCGGGCAGCATCCGGCCCGTGAGCTCGATGGTGACCTGGGCCTGGATCGGAACGATCCGCCCGTGGCGGACCATCGCGCGATGGCAGGCCGCGATCGCGGCCTTGCCCGAGAGCAGGTCGAACGTCGTCTCCACCAGCAGCAGGTCGACGCCGCCTTCGAGCAGCGCGTACGCCAGTTCCTCGTAACTCGTCGAGAGGTCGTCGTAGGAGATCTGGCCGAGCGTGGGGAACTTCGTGCCCGGGCCAATCGAGCCGGCCACGAAGCGAGGAGCGTCGGGGGTGGCGTACCCGTCGGCGACCCGGCGCGCGATCTGGGCGGCGGCGAGCGCGATCTCGTGGGTGCGATCGGCGAGCCCATATTCACTCAGCACCACCGAGAGCGTGCCGAAGGAGTTGGTCTCGATCACGTCGACCCCGACGTCGAGGAAGGATCGGTGGAGCCGTTCGACGGCGTCGGGCTTGGTGACCGACAGGACCTCGTTGCAACCCTCGAGCGCGGCACCACCGAAGTCGTCGGCGAGCAGCTCCTGGAGCTGCAGGTTCGTTCCCGTGGCCCCGTCGTAGATCAACACCCGCCGGGCGAGGGTCGCCAGATACGGATCGTCGATGCTCGGACGGGCGAACGGGGGGCGAATCGTTGTTTCCATTGAGGTATCAGGCTACTGGTGCGCAATGGACTCACTACGCTGATGTCGTGAAGATCTACACGCGTGACGGTGACGACGGCACGACCGGACTGTACTTCGGTGGTCGCACCGCGAAGGACTCGACACCGATCGAGTTGAACGGCGCGGTCGACGAGGCGCAGGCGACCCTCGGCTGGGCGAGGTCACTCTGCGAGTCCGGCGGCCGCCTCAACGATCTGCTGATCACCATCGAACGCGACCTGTGGGTGTTGATGGCCGAGGTCGCGACCCTCGAGAGCAACCGGCACAAGTTGGTGGCCGAGAAGTCGCTCGTCACCTCGGCGATGGTCGAGCGTCTCGAGACCGAGATCGACGCGCTGTCCGACGAGATCGAGATGCCTCGAGAGTTCGTGGTGCCCGGCGAGAATCAACTGTCGGCCGCGTTGGACATCGCGAGGACGGTGATCCGTCGGGCGGAACGCTTCGCGGTCGCCGGTCCGGTGGAGGGCTCGTTGGTGGTGGCCTACCTGAACCGTCTCAGTGATTTAGCGTGGACGATGGCCCGGTGGGCCGAAGGCCCGAACCATCGGACCGCTCGAATCCACAACTAGGAAGGACCCTGATGTCGCGCATCGCCCGAATCTCCACGCCCGTCGAGGCGGCCGCTCGGCCCTACGTGGTGGTGCCCGTGGTGTTCGACGAGGGCGCGGCGTTCGTCGCCCAGTCCATCCCGACGTCCCTCGGGGGCCAGACCATCGCGCGAGTGCTGAGCGAACAGTGGTGCGCCGACAACGGCCTCCAGGCCACGGCCGGCAGCACCGTGACGCTGCGAACCCTCGACGGGACGAGCGTGATCCTGGTGAGTATCGGCTCGACCTACAACGACGCGGAGAACTTCCGGATCGCCGGCGCGTCGTCGGTGCGCGGCGCCGCCAGCGCACCCGTGGCGTTCTTCATGCCGACCGACGGCATCGAGGACCCGCGCGCAATGGCCCAGGCGTTCGTCGAGGGCGCCCTGCTGGCCTCGTACGACTACCGCGCCGCCGGCGACGCCGTGGACCTGGACGTCGTGCCGCTCGGCCTGCCCCTCCCGTCGGTGATCGTGCACGATCAGGTAACCGAGGGGGTCGCGCGCGCCGGCGTCGTCGCGGAATCGGTCAACTGGGCCAAACGGCTCATCGACACCCCCGCGTCCGAGATGACCCCCAAGGAGTTGGCGCGACTGGTCGAACTGCGCCTACGCGACGACGAGCACGTGACGATCCGGTCGTGGAACGAGGCGACCGTGAAGGACGAGCGACTCGGGGGACTGGCCGGCGTGGCCCAGGGTTCGGCCCAGCCCGCGCGGCTCGTCTACGCCACGTACGATCCCCAACCCAAGGTGGAGTTGCCCCACGTCGCACTCGTCGGTAAGGGCGTGACGTTCGACTCCGGCGGACTGTCGCTCAAGAGCGCCGACGGCATGACCACCATGAAGACCGACATGTCGGGTGCGGCCATCGTCATGGCGGTCCTGTCGATCGCGAGCCGCCTGCAACTGAACATCCGACTCACCGCGATCGCGCCGATGACCGAGAATCTGCCGAGCGATCGGGCCATCAAGCCCGGTGACGTCCTGACGATTCGCAACGGCATGACCGTCGAGGTGCTGAACACCGACGCCGAGGGGCGGCTCATCCTCGCCGACGGCCTGAGCCTGGCCGTCGAGGCGAACCCCGACGCGATCGTGGACGTGGCGACGCTCACCGGCGCCCAACGCGTCGCGCTGGGCGACGACGTGGGTGCGCTGTTCGCGTCGACCGACGAACTCGCGCAGTACTTCGCCGACGCCAGTGGACGCAGCGGCGAGCAGACCTGGCGCCTGCCCCTCGTCGAGCAGTACGAGAGCCACATCGACTCGGACGTCGCGGACATGAAGAACACCGGCAAGGCCGGGGCCGCCGGCACCATCAGCGCCGCGCTGTTCCTGCGTCGATTCACCGACGGACGTCCCTGGGTCCACCTGGACATCGCCGGACCTGGGCGCAGCGACTCGGCGCACGGCTACTACACCAAAGGCGCGACGGCGTTCGGCGCGCGGACGATCGTCGAGTTCCTCGAAGCCGTCGAAGGTCGTTCGAGCGCCGACTAGGACCCGACGCGTCGTACCCGGTCGGTCCGCGCCGGCACCGGCCGATCGAGTGAGGCCGAGCGAACGTCGTCGCCGCCGTCCCGCCCGACCAGGACCGTCGCAAAGAGACTCTCGTCGACGATCCGCGCCCACGACAACACCTCGGACTGACGACGGAAGTTGCCCCAGATGGTCGCGGCCCACCCGGCCTCTTCGAGCAGGAGCAGCAACGCCATGGTGGCCATCGCCGCGTCGGTGTGCCAGTAGGGGATCGTCCAGCCCGACGCGACGTCCAGACCCGACGCGGCCTTGTCGGGTTCGCCGTAGCGCTCGAAGTAGTCCGACGGCCTCGACGTCACCAGGACCGCCGCGCCCGCGCCCATCAGCGACGCGGACCGGCGGGCGTTCGCGCGCCACCGTTCGTCGGTGGCCACCTCGAAGTACGAGGCGACGAGTTCGGGACCGATGACGTGCATCCGTACGCCCGCGGTGTTCCCCGCGGTGGGTGCCCACATGGCGTCGGCGCAGAGCCCGCTCAGCCACTCGGCGTCCACCGCAGTGGCGTCGAAGGAACGCACCATGCGCCGGCGTGCGAGCAGGGATCGAAGGTCCACCAGACGGGTCTAGCAGGTCGTCACGGCGTGAATGTTGACTCAGCAGGTAGGCTTTCTGGACAGCAATAAGGAGTGACCGTTGTCAACACCACGAGACCTATTGAACGCCGCCAAGGCCGAGATTCGCGAAGTTGAGCCGACCGAGGTTGCCCAGCGACTGGACCACTACACGCTGTTGGACGTGCGCGAGCCCGACGAGTACGAGCAGGGCGCCGTACCGGGCGCGGTGCACGTCGCGCGCGGTAACCTCGAGTTCTCCGTCGAGGGGCGACTACCCGACAAGGACGCACCGATCGCCGTCTACTGCGCGGGCGGGGTCCGTTCGGCGTTCGCCACCAAGACCTTGCAGGAGTTGGGCTACACGGACGTGGTGTCGGTCATCGGCGGGTTCAACAAGTGGAAGGACGAGGGCCTCGCGTGGGCGCAACCGCGCACGATGACCCAGGACCAGCGCATCCGCTACCACCGCCATCTGCTCCTGCCCGAGGTCGGCGAGGCCGGCCAGATGAAGCTGCTCGACGCCAAGGTGCTGCTGCTCGGCGCCGGCGGTCTCGGCTCGCCGGCGGCGCTCTATCTCGCGGCGGCCGGCGTCGGCACCCTCGGGATCATCGACATGGACGTGGTCGACTCGTCGAACCTCCAGCGCCAGATCCTGCACAATCTCGAGCGGGTCGGGATGCGCAAGGTCGAGAGCGCGAAGTTGACGCTCACGGCGATGAACCCCGACCTGAAGGTCAACACCTACGACGTCCGACTGGGTGCGGACAACGTCCTGGACATCTTCGACGGCTACGACGTCATCGTCGACGGCACCGATAACTTCCCGACGCGTTACCTCGTCAACGACGCGGCGCTGTTGAAGAACATCCCGGTCGTGCACGGCTCGATCTTCCGCTTCGAGGGACAGATCACGGTCTTCAACCCCTACATCGGTCCGTGCTACCGCTGCATGATCCCCGAGCCGCCCCCCGCCGAACTGGCGCCGAGTTGCGCCGAGGCGGGCGTCCTGGGGGTCCTACCGGGCATCGTGGGTTCGATCCAGGCCGTGGAGACGATCAAGTTGCTCCTCGAGCTGGGTGATCCACTGGTCGGACGGTTGATGACCTACGACGCGCTCGACCAGTCGTTTCGCACCTTCAAGGTACGTCGCGACCCGTCGTGTCCGGCCTGTGGTGAGAACGCCGGTCCCATCCAGATCGCCGAGTACGACGACCTGTGCATGCCCCACGCGGTACTGGTCTAAACCAGGACGACGATCGTGCCGGCGATCCGGTCGTGGATCGTCTGCTTGCGGGGGTTGAACAGCGGGTAGAGGTTGTCGGTGAGGTAGATCGCCACGTAGGCGAGCAGAGCCAGGTTCGACCCGAAGACCAGCACGAGGCCGTAGACGGTCATCGCGAACCACCGGGTCATCGACTGCTGCTTGGTGATCCGCTCGCCGGTCACGGCGTCGCGCACGCGCGTCGCCGCCACCCGGTTGCCGATGGTCTGGCCCTTCGCGGTGTTCAGGAGGTTGAAGTAGTAGAACCCGAGGGCGATCCAACCGGCGATGATGCCCACGAAGAGCCCACCGAGTGCGTAGAAGAAGGCGATCACGACGTAGTTGGGCAGGAACAGGATCAGGTCGTCGGCGAACGTCGCGCCCGCGCGTCGCCACCAGCCGCCGAGGTAGAGTCCGGTCACCGAATCGACGACGGCCGCTCCGGGATTGACCGGTGTCGCGCCGCACTCGGTGCACGTGGGACCGGTGAATTCGCAGCCGCAGGATGAGCATCGCATCCGTCCATCATTGTCCAAGTGGGCGAGGGTGCGCGATTCGGGTGCCCACGCCCTCGTCGTCGAGAAGTGGCACCTCGTCATCCGCAATAACCTTGCACCATGGACGACCAACGACAGACAGACGCCGGCATCGAGGTCAGGCCCGTGTACTACGGGGCCGACCTCGCCGATTTCGACGAGTCGAGCCAGCTCGGACGACCCGGTGAGTACCCGTACACGCGAGGCGTGCAGCCCTCGATGTACCGGGGTCGTCTGTGGACGATGCGCCAGTACGCGGGCTTCGGCACCGCCGAGGCCACCAATGAGCGGTTCAAGTTCCTCCTGGGCGCGGGCCAGACCGGCCTGTCGTGCGCCTTCGACCTGCCGACGCAGATGGGCTACGACGCGGACCACGCTCGCGCCGAGGGCGAGGTCGGCAAGGTCGGCGTCGCGATCTCGTCGCTCGAGGACATGCGCCTCCTGCTCGCGGGCCTGCCGCTGGACGAGGTGACGACCTCGATGACCATCAACTCGACCGCGTCGACGCTGCTGTTGCTCTACCAGTTGGTCGCCGAGGAGCAGGGCGCGAGCGCCGCGAAGCTGCGAGGGACCATCCAGAACGACATCTTGAAGGAGTACGTTGCGCGCGGCACCTACATCTATCCGCCGCGGCCGTCGATGCGTCTCATCGTTGACACCTTCGCCTACTGCGCCGCCGAGATGCCGAGTTGGAACACGATCTCGATCTCGGGCTACCACATCCGCGAGGCCGGTTCGACCGCCGTGCAGGAGATCGCCTTCACGCTGGCGAACGGCATCGCCTACGTCGAAGCCGCCCTCGCCGCCGGTCTCGCGCTCGACGAGTTCGCGCCACGACTGAGCTTCTTCTTCAACGCCCACAACAACCTCTTCGAGGAGGTCGCCAAGTACCGCGCGGCGCGCCGGCTCTGGTCGTCGATCATGCGCGAGCGCTTCGGCGCGACCGACCCCAAGTCGACGATGCTGCGGTTCCACACCCAGACCGGCGGTTCGACCCTCACCGCCCAGCAGCCCGAGAACAACATCGTGCGCGTCACCCTCCAGGCCCTCGCCGCGGCCTTGGGCGGGACCCAGAGCCTGCACACCAACGGTTTCGACGAGGCGCTCGGTCTGCCCACCGAGCGCGCGGCCAAGTTGGCGCTGCGCACCCAGCAGGTGATCGGGTTCGAATCGGGTATCGCCGACACGGTCGACCCGCTGGCGGGCTCGTACTTCGTCGAATCGATGACCAACGAGGTCGAGCGTCTCGCGCGTGAGTACATCACCGCCATCGACGAGCTCGGGGGCGCGGTGGCGGCGATCGAGTCACGCTACATGCAAGACGAGATCGAGTCCGCCGCCTACGAGTTCGCCCGGGGCGTGGACCGCGGTGACAAGGTCGTCGTGGGCGTCAACCGGTTCGCCGAGAGCGAGTCGACCAAGGCCGACGTCTTCCCGATCGACGAGGCGCAACAGCGCGCCCAGGTCGAACGGGTGCGGACGCTCAAGACCACGCGCGACAACGACGCCGTGGGCCACGCGCTGGACGACTTGGCGACCGCGGCGCGCGGGACCTCGAACCTGCTCTATCCCATGAAGATCGCGCTCGCGAAGATGGCGACCCTCGGTGAGGTGGCCGACGTCTTGCGCGCGGAGTTCGGGGTCTACCAGCCGAACTAGCGCTCGAGGGGTTCGTGGAAGTGGGTCACCGAGGCCGGTTCACTGTAGAAGGGGTGGGTCAGCGATCGCCACTGCTCGAACAGCGCAGAGCGGCGAAAGGCCATGTGGGCCTCGATCGAGGCCCATCGCACCAACAGGAGGTAGATCGAGCCGTCCTCCTCCTGGCGTCGGAACTCCGCGCCGAAGCAGTCCGGCGCTGATTCGATGATCGACAGGGCGCCCCTCGCCGACGCCTCGAACTCGGCCTCACGGCCGGGGGTGACCGGAAGTATCGCGTGCTCGAGGATCATGTGCGCTCCATCAGTCTCGATCGAAGGGTCCGGTCCTGGGCGACCGCGATCGCGGTGCGCGCGAGCGCGAGCGCGCCGTCGATGACGGCCTGATCGGCGGCGTCACCGACGCAGGCCGCCGTGAACTCCGGTTGATGGTTGATCGCGCCGGCCGTGGGGATCATCAGCAGCGGGTGGATCGACGGCACCACGAGCGACACGTTGGCCATGTCGGTCGAGATCGTGGGCTTGGCGGCGCCCGCGTCGTCGGCGTCGAAGCGACGGCCCAATCCCTCGGCGCTGGACCGGTAGTGACGAAGGATGTCGGGGTCCGAGACCATGTGCGAGAAGGCGTTGCCGAGCTCGACGATCTCGACGGTGGCCCCGGTCGCGAGCGCCCCGGCTTCGAAGCAGGCGTCGACTCGTCTGCGCAGTTGCACGAGCCGGTCACTGGTCGACGCTCGAGCCATGTAACGCCCGCCGGCGCGGCTCGGGATTATGTTGGCCGCCGAGCCGCCCTCGGTGACGATGCCGTGGATCTGGTCGCCCGGGCGCAGTTGTTGGCGCGCGAGGGCCAGCGCCACGTTGGCGACCGTCAGGGCGTCGAGCGCGTTGATCCCCTCCCAGGGGCCGGCCGAGGCGTGCGCCTCCTTGCCGATATAGGTCACGTCGAAGTGGTCGACCGCGAGACACGACGCCTCCAGGCGCTCGTCGGGCCACGGGTGGATCATCATCGCGGCGTGTTGATCGTCGAAGAAGCCGGCGTTGATGAGGTCGATCTTGCCTCCGCCGCCTTCCTCGGACGGGGTGCCCAGCAACGTGACCGTGAGGTCGAGCTCGTCGGCGACGGCGGCGAGGCCGATGGCGGCGCCGAGGGACGACGCGGCGATGATGTTGTGGCCGCACGCGTGTCCCACGTCGGGCAACGCGTCGTACTCCGCGCACAAGACGATGTGCAGTGAACCCGATCCGGCCGTCGCGCGAAACGCCGTGGGGAGTGAGGCGACCGCGCGCTCGACGCGAAACCCCGCGTCCTGCGCCGCGACCGCGACGGCCTCGGCGCTCTCGAACTCCTCGTAGCCGAGCTCGGGGTGGGCGTGGATGAAGTGACTCAGGTCGATGAGCCGCTCACGGGCGGCTTCGATGGCGATCGTCGCGAGCTCCTGCTCGCTCATTCAATGACCACCACGACGTCACCGGCGCCGACCGAGTCGCCCGCGGCGACCTTGATCTCGGTGACGACGCCCGCCTTCTCAGCGCTGATGGAGTTTTCCATCTTCATCGCCTCGAGGATCAGGACCGTCTGACCGGCTTCGACGGATTGGCCGACCGCGACGCTGACCTTGACGACGGTCCCCTGCATGGGCACGGTCACGTTGCCCGACCCACTGCCCACGACGCCGGCGTGGTGCTGGCGGCGCGGCTTGGCGGCGGTGCTCGACGACGCGGGGCCGTTCGCGCCTTCGGGCAGCCAGAGCGAGACGTTGACGCGCCGACCGTTCACCTCGGCGGTGACGTCGCGACGGACCGTCCCGTCGCCGACGTCGATGCCGTGCGGCCCGTGTGACGCGAGCGTGGAGAAGTCGAGGTTGGTCTCGACCCACTTCGTCGAGTGGGTGCCGTTGACGAACTCCTCATCGGTCAAGATCACTACGTCGGCGCCGAGGGTGGTGTCGACCCCTTCGATCACCGTCTCGTCGATCGCGCGCAACAACCGGCGTCGGGCCTTCTCGCGGGTGTCGCCCCAGACGATCAGCTTGCCGATGAGGTTGTCGTAGAACTGCGAGATCGTGTCGCCGGCGTGGTAGCCGGCGTCGAGGCGCACGCCCGGACCCGACGGCTGTTCGAAGCGCGTGATGGTGCCCGGTGACGGAGAGAACTTGCCGCCGGCCGGGTTCTCCGCGTTGATGCGAACCTCGATGGCGTGTCCGTCACACTTGACCTCGTCCTGGGTGAAGTCGATCTTCTCGCCCGCGGCGATGCGTAACTGCCACTCCACGAGGTCGAGACCGGTCACCAGCTCGGTGACGGGGTGTTCGACCTGCAGGCGGGTGTTCATCTCGAGGAAGAAGAACTCTCCGTCTTGGTAGAGGAACTCGACCGTGCCGGCGTTCACGTAGCCGCAGGCCGCCGAGACCTTGACGGCCGCGGCGCCCATGGCCTGGCGCACGTCGTCGGGGAAGTTCGGCGCCGGGGACTCCTCGACCAGCTTCTGGTGACGGCGTTGGGCCGAGCAGTCGCGCTCGCCGAGCCACAGCGTGGTCCCGTGGGAGTCGGCGAGTATCTGCATCTCGATGTGTCGCGGCCAGGTGAGGTAGCGCTCCACGTAGCACTCGTTGCGCCCGAAGTAGCTCAGCGCCTCGCGCTGGGCGCTCTCGAACGCCGCCAGCGCGTCGTCGGGTCCCTCGACGACCTTCATGCCGCGACCGCCACCACCGTAGGCGGCCTTGATCGCGACGGGCCAGCCGAAGTCGTTGCCGAAGTCGATCACTTCGTCGGCGCTCGAGAGCGTCTCGTTGCGGCCGGGCACACCCTCGACGCCGGCGGCCTGAGCCGCGAGACGTGAGGAGATCTTGTCGCCCATGACCTCGATCGCCTCGGGTGGCGGACCGATGAAGGTGACGCCGCGTGAAGTGATTGCGCGCGCGAAGTCGGTGTTCTCCGAGAAGAAGCCGTAGCCCGGGTGCACCGCGTCCGCGCCCGAACGTTCGATCACGTCGAGGATGGCCTCGGTGTTGAGGTAACTCTCGGCCGCGCTCTGACCCCCGAGCGCGTACGCCTCGTCGGCCAGTCGCACGTGCAGGGCGTTGCGATCGAGCTCTGAATAGACGGCCACGGTAGCGATGCCCATCTCCCGACAGGTCCGGATGACCCGCACCGCGATTTCGCCGCGATTGGCGATGAGCACTTTCTTCAGCACCTGAACCTCCGTATAAGCCTGATATTTTCTACCACCCGTCTCCTAAACCCTAATGTTTGAGCGTGAGTGCTCCGAATTGGCGTGTCCAACACTTCGAGGTCGTCG
>Ga0075017_100002494_pt1 | contig 11518 bp, 8 predicted proteins | sample AleBraG_ABR_2012_FD_71475 | JGI IMG/M metagenome (GOLD analysis project Ga0075017, IMG submission 71475) | Freshwater sediment microbial communities in response to fracking from Pennsylvania, USA - Alex Branch Run_MetaG_ABR_2012 | ecosystem: Environmental > Aquatic > Freshwater > Creek >...
GTCTTGACCGACGCCGGGATCTATCTGGCGGAGAGTTCGCTGCGCTGCGGCAATCTCTTCGAAGAACGCAATTTGCCGATTCATTCCATGCTGCAAGACGCCGTACACGCTCACGCACTGCTGCACCGCGATATCGACTACGTTGTGAAGGATGGCGCAGTCGAGATGGTGGATGAGTTCCGCGGCCGCGTCGCGCTAGACCGTCGCTGGCCCGCCGGACTGCACACTGCCATCGAAATCAAAGAAGGTGTTGCGACTAAGCAGCAAGGCCGCATCCTCGGCTCCATCACAATGCAGAACATGGTGGCCCTTTATTCGCATGTTTGCGGCATGACAGGGACAGCGGCGTCTTCGGCTGGCGAGTTGCAGTCCTTGTATCTTCTCAACGTTGAGGTGATTCCCACCAACTGCCCGATGATCCGGCGAGATCATCCCGATAAAATCTTCGAGACCAAAGCTTATAAGTATAGGGCCATCGTCGAAGAAATTCGCGCTGCTCATCTCCGTGGTCAGCCGGTCTTAGTGGGCACTGCCAGTGTGGCAGAATCTGAAACGCTCAGCCGCTACTTGAATGGCATTCCGCATGTTGTGCTGAATGCAAAGAACGACGAGAGCGAAGCTGAAATCGTGGCCAAAGCGGGCGAACGCGGCGCAGTTACCATTTCCACCAATATGGCGGGACGCGGCACCGACATCAAACTGGGAGACGGCGTCGCCGCGCTCGGGGGACTCTACGTCATTGGGGCGAACAAGCACGAAAGCCGCCGCATCGATAACCAACTGCGCGGCCGTTCGGGCCGTCAGGGCGACCCCGGTTGCTCGCGCTTCTTGATCTCGCTTGAAGACGATTTGATGGTGAAATTCCACGACCTGAAACCACAATTTAACCGCGACCCGGATGCCATTCAACGGCTGGTGGAAGGCCAACATCTAGACACTCGCATCATGCTCAACAAGTATGAAATGCCGGTGGAGGGCCAACGCAATCACGTTCAGAGCCGCCGCCAAAAGCTACTAACCGGGGAAACACCTAGTAACTCCGAGCTGGAACGTATTGTTACGCTACGCGCTATTGACGACGCATGGTCTGACTATTTAGCGCAGGTAGCCGAGTTCCGTTCAGGACTACTTTGGCATTCCTGGGGTGGCCGTGATCCCTATCAGGCCTGCATGAGGTTCATCCACCGCGCGTTTCAATATATGGAGGAGTCTTTGCCGCAGCAGATTGAACAACGCCTGGCAGAGGTCCAAGCCGGCATGGGGCCCGATCCGAATGAGCGTGGCGCCGTTTGGACATATGTGACAACCGACCAACCGTTCGGCACCATGTCGGAACGAATCATAAAAGGCTTAGCGGCGTTTCTACTTTCATAAGCCGAACGAATAAATCGTTCGGCTATTGTGCCGCAAGAAATCGCGAGGAAACGACCTTTATGCTCTTCGCCTTAGCATGAGAGATCCCAACGCGGCCGCCGCACAGGGAAACCACGCCGAGGGCTCGGGAGCGGTGGTCGGAGCATCGAGCGTGAAACTAAGTTGAAGAACGGCACCAGCGTTGGGTCCTTGTGAAAAGCCAATAAAATTCCCGGAGGAATCGTAAACGTTAAAGCCGGCTATCTGGGCATAATTAAAAGAAGTTTGTGAGCTGCCGCTATTTCCGCTTGAGTTGAGCGAGAACGGGACCGATACCGGGACGCCAAAAGTAAAAGGCGTGAGCGCCGCATTCGGCGAACAAACTCCTGCGCCAGTTGGTGCTGTTAAGTCTGTCGATCCGAATCTAAGCGTGGAAGATCCGGTTGTAGTCACACATGGCGCGAATTCTCCGGTAGGTGGCTGATTAATAGAAGGGTCGACGAATAACCAAGAGAATGCAACCGTCGCTGTCCCCGAAACGCTGGCGGTCAACGTATCGCCGGGGGACGCTCCATAGGTGTTAACGACGGTCTGAATTGTGGCAAAACCAGATGGCGCAGATTCACTTGCTGTGGCGTAGCTACCCCCAGGGGAATAGCAAATCGCGCTCTCGCTGCCAGATCCTAAACTCGCGGTTGTCGTTACGCCATTGCATGTTGCTGTAAGTGATGTGGTTGCGGTGGAAACAAATGGGACGCTGAAAAAAAGACAAACTGATAAAAAGACTGCTTTCATGTAACGAGCTCCTCCTAGAGCTTGCTGTTCCATTTATCTAAGCAGCAGGTTGTCTATTTTGTCAACGTCTCGCGGTTTAAACGCTCGCGGAATAAGTATGCTTATCTTTGACGTGAAATGCGTTACACCACCGCCAGAGAAGTGTAGCTTAGACTACATTCGACCTTGACAAAAGGATGCCGTGTTTTGGAACAGGCCTTTCACTGATTCGTAACACAAGTCGGTGCCTGGGTCGAGACTGCGCTATCGAACTAACGCGGAAAACATGTGGCGCAGGCGCTCAAATTGGTTTGCGCATAGTGTGATCATTCATCCTGGCGACTCCCATTGGGAAACAGCGGCGGTCTCTACACGCAGTATGCAAAAACGCACTAGCATCTGGCTCATCGCGACGGCGATGACTTTGCAATCACAAACTCTGTCGTTTGAGCCACACACTCTAGCGACCGACCTCACCGGCGGCTACCAGGTCGTGGCCTGTGATGTGAACAACGATGGAAAGCTCGATCTGATCGCTCTCGCCAGCGGCATGAGCGAATTAGTTTGGTTTGAGAATCCAGGTTGGCAGCGTCATGTAATCGCCACCGGGCTGAGCCGCATGATCAATCTCGCTGCCTGGGATTTCGACGGCGACGGGATTCCGGAAATTGCTCTCGCCTCAGGATTCTCACCAAATGCGCTGCAAAGCGTGGGCAAGCTCGCGATCCTTCACCACAAAGGCGATCCGCGCGAGCTGTGGGAGATGAAAGAGATTGATCAACTCCCAACCTCACACCGCCTCAGATGGGCCGATATCGACGGCACTGGGCGTAAGGTTTTGGTTAACGCTCCTCTGTCCGCCGCAAATGCGACGGCACCCGATTATCGCGGCCACGTGCCGCTGGTCTATTACGATCCTGCCGATTGGAAACGAAAGATGATCAGCGATGCTGAAGAAGGCATTGTTCACGGAATCTTCGTCACCGATTGGGACCACACGGGGCGCGATTCAGTCTTGATCGGCGGATTTCTCGGGATCCATCTTTATCGTTTCGGCAAAGACACACAATGGAGTCGCAGCGAAATAGCGAAGGGCGATCCCGCGCCATGGCCGAAAGGTGGAAATAGCGATATTGCCGTAGGTTCTCTGAAACGCAAGCGCTTTATCGCGGCTATTGAACCCTGGCACGGCAATCAAGTCGTCGTTTACCGTGAGGCGCACGGCCGTTGGAATCGCGAGGTAATTGATGACACACTCCTCGACGCGCACACCGTGGTCACGGCCGATTTCGATCACGACGGGTCGGATGAGATCGTCGTCGGTTTCCGCGGCAAACCCTACGGCGTTTACTTGTACAGGTTTGATGGGCATCGTTGGAACCGACAGATACTTGATGCCGGAGATATGTCCGCTGCGGCCTGCGTAGCCGCCGATCTAGATGGCGATGGACGCCCGGACATCGCCTGCATCGGTTCAACCACTTATAACTTGAAGTGGTACCGCAACACCAATTCTCGCTAATTGATAGTCTTTCCGTATGGACTGGTCTACAAACGGCGTTAAGATCGTGCGCTCCAACGAACTCGATCCCAACACGCCACAGACTCCCGGCATGACTCGCGCGGCAGCCATTACCCACGCGAAAACTGGTGCATCCAAGCTCTGGGCAGGCACAGTTGTCGTTCAGCCTGACGCTAAAACCGGTCCTCATCATCACGGCGAACTCGAGACCGTTCTCTACATCATCAAAGGCCGCGCGCGGATGCGTTGGGGCGATCATCTAGAATTTGTCGACGAAGCTGGGCCAGGAGACTTTATTTATGTCCCACCGTTTGTACCTCATCAGGAAATCAATGCGAAGCCGGACGAAGCTTGCGAAGCCGTTGTGGTGCGTAGCGGCCAGGATCCAGTTGTTGTAAACCTCGATATGCAAAGCCCTGAGCCTGCCAGTTCGGGCAAACCCACACCCTTTCACCCGGAAAAACACTCATGAAACTACTTCTTTTGCTTTTCGCGTTTGTCTTGTTCGATAGCGCATCCGATCCTTGGACGGCAAACGAAATTGTGCAGCCCAAAACGCTCGCGGACCGACTCCAAGCCAATGAGAAGCCGCCGATCTTCTACGTCGGCTTTCCCGTTCTGTATCGCGATGGTGCACATGTCGCAGGGGCGGCTCTGGCTGGGCCTTGCTCCAAGACCGAGGGACTCGACGCGCTCAAGAAGGCCGTCGCTTCATTACCTCGCGACAAAGAGCTCTTCCTCTATTGCGGCTGCTGCCCTTTCGTTAAATGCCCCAATATTCGCCCCGCATATACCGCGCTGCATGATTTAGGATTTACGAAGGTGAAGGTTGTGATGATCGAAACGAATTTGCACACGGATTGGATTGAAAAAGGATACCCATCCGAAAAGACGTCTCAGTAGTTCCGGCAGCCCGTAAGCTGGTGTCACGCGTCTTATGTATTTGTTCAGGATCTTTCGCTCATTTTTACCGTTGCATAATCCGATCGGATTCGGGGCCAGTGATTTTGTCGTACTGGCCGTAGCAGTGCTGATGGCGGGGTTGTTGCTCGGTTCTGCTTACGTATTGCCATATTTGCGAGAATTGAGCCGCCAGCCGCGGGTTTGCTTTGGTCTTCTATTTTGCTTGGCGGTGGGAATGCGGTTGGCGCTTTTGCCACAGAGTCCGGTGCCCATTCCGAGCGGGGCGGATGATTTTGGCTATTTGCTTTTAGGAGACACGCTGGCGCATTTTCGATTGGCGAATGCGACTCATCCGTTGCATTCCTTCTTCGAAGCGGTCTTCATACTGCAGGAACCCAAATACGCATCGATTTTCCCACTGGGACAAGGTCTATTTCTAGCGATGGGCGAAATACTGTTTCGCAATGCCTGGGTGAGTGTTTTGATTTCCTGCGGTTTGTTTTGCGCGGCTTGCTACTGGATGTTGCGAGGGTGGGTAACTCCAGCGTGGGCATTGGCGGGGGGCCTGCTCGCGGCTGTTGAGTTTGGGCCGTTGACGTCTTGGGTAAACAGCTATTGGGGAGGCTACGTTTCGGCGATTGCAGGGTGTCTGGTGTTTGGAGCGCTGCCGAGAGTGAAGGAATCGGCACGGATAGGGAATGGCGTATTGTTAGGTGCCGGGCTAAGTCTGCAGATTTTGACAAGGCCGTTTGAGGCGGTTTTTTTGGCAATAGCGGCGATCGTGTATCTACTGTGGCCGCAGCGTGCGAGTTGGAGAATTGCGGCAGTAGCGGGCGGCGTTGTGGTTGCCGCACTCGGGTTGACGGCGGCGCAGAATCGTGCGGTGACTGGGTCTTGGTTCACGATGCCGTATATGGAGAGCCGTTATCAATATGGCGTTCCGGCAACGTTGACGATCCAGCCGAATGCGCTTCCGCACCGCAGGTTGACGGCAGAACAGGAACTCGATTACCGCGCGCAGGCTGCGGTGCATGGACCTGAAACTGACACCTTGGCCGAGTATGGAAGCCGTTTGGCATATCGCTTTCGGTACTTGCGATTCTTTTTCCTACCGCCGTTGTATTTTGCGATGCTGCCGTTTTTGCCGAGTCTGCGGCAATGGCGTTACGCGTGGCTAGCTGGCACGGCTTTGCTTTTTGCGCTAGGGACGAACCTTTATCCATACTTCTATCCGCATTATGTGGCGGCGCTGACCAGTGTGTTTGTTTTGATCGGCATCAAGGGATTAGCAAGGCTTCAGGATCCGTCGCGAAATTATCTGGCTTTGAGCTGCGCGGCTGGTTTTGTTTTCTGGTTTGGCATCTATGCCAGCGGCGATAAAGATCTGCTAGCCATGAGCGATTTTCAAAGCTGGTATTACATCAACCGGGGCGATCTGCAAGGGCGCGAATCGGTGGACCGAATGTTGGCTCGCGAGACAGGCCCGCAGTTGGTTTTTGTACGTTATTCGCCGGCGCACAGGTTTGAAGAGTGGATTCATAACGAGGCCGATATCGATGCGGCGCGGACTGTGTGGGCCAATGATGCAGGGGCGGAGGAGAACGAGAAGTTGATCCACTACTATCCGCGGCGCAAGGTATGGCTGTTGGAGCCGGATGCGCGACCAGTAGCCTTGGTGCCGTACACGGCTCAGCAGCAACAACAGCAGCCGACTGCGTCGCCATTTGAGACAGTACACTGAGGCTATCGCTATCACCGACACAAAGCCACGCGTTCGCCTTTCGATCCTGATTGCGGTTTATAACGAAGCGAATTCGATCAAGACCGTGTTGGATCGAGTGGTGGCGGCCGTTCAAGAGCAACAGATCACCGCGGAAGTTATTTTGGTGGATAATGGCTCGCGCGATCAATCGTACGAAATCGCAGCGGAGTTTTCAGAGGCGCATCCCGAGGCTTCACTGCTGCTCGTGCGCTTGACTGAAAACGCCGGCAAGGGGGCGGCGATTCGTTTAGCGATTGGCAAAGCGCAAGGGGAATTCTGCATTATTCAAGATGCGGACTTCGAATATGACCCAGCCGACTATTCGCGGCTGCTGAAGCCGTTGTTGGCCGGAGAAGCGGATGTAGTGCTCGGCTCGCGCTTCTTATTCGGGGAACAACGACGGCCGCTGGGGTTCTGGCAGGCGACGGTGAATCACTTGATCAGTGGGGCGTCCGGCGTGGCCACCGGGCTGGCGCTTTCGGATGTGGAGACCGGTTATAAAGCGTTTCGGACGTCGCTTGCGCAGAGTGTTCCGCTGCAAAGTAACACTTTCGGATTGGATCCGGAACTGGTGGTGCAGTTCGCGCGGCGGCGGGCTCGATTCATGGAAGTTCCGATTCAGTATCGCGGGCGAACACCGGAGCAAGGTAAGAAGATCCGAGCGGTGGACACGCTGGATGCGTTAGGAACGATTTTAAGGACACGGTTCTTCAGCGCGGCGTACAAAGATCCCGGCGCGAACATTCTTGCGGCGATGTCACGGGCGAAGCGGTTTAACCAATGGATGGCGGATACGATTGCACCGTTCGTGAGAGGCGAGGTGTTGGAGTTGGGCGCCGGCATTGGCAATCTCACTATGCTGCTGGCGAACGGCAAAGATCTTTACCGAGCAACGGATACGGATGAGGAACAGCTATTCGAGCTGCGGGCGCGGATGGAGTACCGGCCAGATGTCGTGTCCGGCCGGTTTGATTTTTCAAAGGCCGAGGAAGTGGAGCGCTTTCAGCGGAGCGCGGACACGATTGTATGCCTGAATGTTTTGGAACATGTGGAAGACGACCGCCAAGCGTTGAAGAATATCCGGCAGTGTTTACGACCAGGCGGATCGGCGATTGTATTGGTGCCGCATGGGCCGGAGCTGTTTGGAAGTATCGATGCGGTGCTGGAACACAAGCGCAGGTACACGAAAGACGATTTGCTTCAGAAGATGGCTGATGCGGGACTGAAAGTGGAGCAGGTGATCGATTTCAACCGAGCGACGCGGCCGGGTTGGTATCTGAATGGTAAGGTGCTGCAGAGGAAAACGATCAGCCCGCTTCAATTGAAGATTTTCGATTTGCTGGTGCCGATGTGGAGACGGGTGGACACGCATCTCCCATGGCCGGCGAATTCGCTGATTGCGATTGGTATGGCGGATGAGTAAGCATGCCGGGGGATAGTGTCGTAGGATTTGCGCCAGCGGATTGGGCGCTGTTTGTTGTTACGGGCTTATTGTTGTTAGCCGCGTTTGTGTGGCGACACGGCGTGCAACGGATATTCCTGGCACTTGCCGCGAGGGAACGCATTTGCGCGGTAAGTCTATTTCTGACTCCTATTGCACTTCGCCTTTTGTTGCTGCCACACCATCCAGTGCCGACTGCCAACATTTACGATGAGTTCAGCCAGTTATTGTTGGCGGACACTTTGCTGCATGGGAGATTGGCGAATCCACCGCATCCACTGCATCAGTTCTTCGAGACATTTTTCGTGTTGCAGCAGCCGACGTACAGCTCGATGTATCCGCTTGGGCAGGGATTTGTATTGGCACTCGGAAGGCTTATTTCCGGCACCGCGTGGACGGGGGTCTTATTGGCAGGCGGGGCGCTGTGTGCAGGCTGCTACTGGATGCTGCGCGGTTGGATAGCGCCGGGGTGGGCGTTGCTGGGAGGATTGTTGGCGGTGGCGGAGTTTGGGCCGCTGTGCCAGTGGACGAATTCCTATTGGGGTGGAGGTTCAATTGCCGCAGCCGCAGGGTGCGTGGTTTTCGGCACGCTGCCACGGATTCGGGAGTATGGACGGCCGCGCGATTGTTTACTGTTAGGCGCGGGATTCGGGGTACACGTTCTAACGCGACAGTTTGAATCGGTGTTCCTGTTACTGGCAATCGTGCTCTTCTTTGTGCGAGCTCCAAAGAGCATTTTTCGAGCGGCCGGGTATTCCGCGCTTGCGCTCATTCCGGTGGCGATGGTGATCCTGCTACAGAACCGCGCCGTTACGCATAGCTGGTTGGCGCTGCCGGAACAATTGCATCGTTATCAATATGGCGTGCCGATTACGCTGACGGTTGAGCCGCTGCCTACGCCGCATGTTGCTCTGACGCCGCAGCAAGAAACCGATTTGCGAGCGGAAACCTTGCAGCATGGTTCGGGGACGGATTCAGTTGGGGCGTTTTTGCTGCGGCTTGAGTACAGGGTGCGCTACTACCGATTTTTCTTTTTGCCGCCACTTTACATCGCGCTGGTTGGGTTCTGCTTTACGCTGCGCCGGCGAAGATCATTGTGGATTGCGGGAACACTATCGCTTTTCGCTTTGGGGACAAATCTGTTTCCATACTTGCTGTTGCATTATCTGGCGGGTGTGACAGGGCTGTTTGTGTTGGTGAGTATTTTGGGTCTGCAGAAGTTGTGCACGCTGCGGGCTGGCACAGAGATTGCACAGGTCTTGATCGTACTCTGCCTCGCCGAATTTGCGGGCTGGTATGCGCTGCACCTGTTCGAAACCCCAGGCCTCTATGGCATTCTGCGTTACGAAACTTGGGACGCAATCAATCACGAAGACGAACCGAAAAAGCGCACTGCGGTGAGGGATCAGCTCGCCACAGTTCCGGGGAAGCTTTTGGTTTTCGTACGCTACTCGGGAAGGCATGTTTATCAAGACGAGTGGGTGTGGAACGATGCCGATATCGATGCTTCGCGAATCGTGTTCGCGCGCGATTTAGGGAACGAAGAAGATAAAAAGCTGATTCGTTATTACGGCGGCAAGCGCAGAGTGTTGCTGTTAGAGCCAGATGGCAGCGAAGCGACGCTGAGCGAATGGGACAACTGACCACCTAGGCCGTTTTGCTTAGCGCTAGTTCTTCTTCAGGCTCTTCTTCCGTAGGTGCGCGCATTGGGAGGATACCCCCCGGTTCGGCAGCGTCCAAGCCGAGGATTTCTCGGAAGCTCGATTCGATGACGCGGACGGCATTACTCATTTCGTGAAGCCACTTGCTCCAGAATTGATCAATGGTCGGCACTTGTTTTGTTTGCTTTATTTCGCGCTGAATGTCTTTGCGGAAGGCAGGGATATCGAAGCCGCGAAGCATAGCGGCACCAGCGTCGACAAGGTTGATCTGGTCGTTGATCTGCAGGCTTATCAGATCTTTGCGGAAGGTGATCTCGCCGCCCTTTTTACTCATCGCGGTGATGCGGTCTTGAAACGCGATGGCACCGGAGAAGACGCGGGCATCTTCAGTGACACCGAGGAGCGTGGTGGCGCTGGTGGGCGCTTTGACGGTGATGGGCTGGCTGGTATCGTGCAGACTAATCAGCGCAGGAGTCGTGATACCCACCCAAAGATCTGACGAGAGTTGAGACATTGAGAAGTAATTAGAGACGATCTTCTCTACTTCGGTATCTTCGAGCTTTTCGATTTCTTTCGGGCGGAAACGGCTGGTTTCGTCGGCCCGTTTTTGGAAATCGTTTAGGTAGTGGCTGGTCTCATACAACTGCCCGAGGATGGCGGAGGGCCAATGCGGGCGATTGTAGATCCAGCCGACGGCGACGATTTCGGCCCCAAGCTGGCGGAGCATTTCCTTCACTAGATAGATGGTTTTCTTGTTGCTGTTTTCAATGTAGAGGCGGCCTTCGTTGAAATCGAGCAACACGGCAAACTGTTTGCGCATGGCAGCGGTAGCGCCGCGGGTATCTTTATCGACGGTCTTTTTGTCGATGGCTTGCAGGAATTTGAACGGGCGATCGAAAACGGAATAGGATAGCTGTTCCTTGACAGTGGCAAGGTCGCTGATATCTTTCCATTGATTTGTCACTACCCAGAGGCCGTACCAAGGAATGGTTTCGTGCAGTTGAAACTGGGCGAGTCCGAAGGCGTAAGCTTCGTGGTTTAGCACTTCCGGTGGAAGGGCGATTTCAGCGCGCTTGTCTTGGTCGGCGGTGGCGAATTGAACGAGAAGGCGCTCGTGATCGAGGGTGATCGGCTGTTGTTCATCAAGCCGCGGCGAGCCGAATGGGTTGATGCCTAAGGCATCGGTATTGGTATGACGCGTGATGGCGGAGGCTGCCAGTTGCGAGACGGCGACCATACGCATCTGGTCTTCTACGTTCTTTTTGAATGCGTCGAGCGATTCTTTCGCAAGGCCTAAAATGGCCCAGTTGCCACGTCCAAACAATTTCGGTGAACCTCTTTTCCAGAAAATACGCGCAAAACGGTCGCGGTATCAAGCGCTCGCCTAAAGGGCTAGCTCGTTTCTTCTTCCTTGGCAGCGCGTATCCGCGTCCTTTGCGCTACGCATCTGTTGCTCAGCGGTTGAGTGGGGGCGCAGCAAGCCGCAACCCCTTTTTACCATGAAGGACGCTCATTTGTGCAAAGCAAGGGGAAGCCGCGTGAACACGATGCGGGAGTACGGAGAGGTTTCGCCGCATTCGTAGAGAACGGCAATGGAGCCGTCACGCAACGCGAGAAGTGTGGAATAGGCCGCAGGACCGGGATGCAGGCTTTCGAGGGTGGTCCAGGTCTTGCCGTCGTCGCTGCTGGATTTGAGGGTTAAGTTTTCGCGCTTGGTGCTGCTGGCGGCGTTGGTGAAGAGCAGGAGATCGTGGCGCTTGTGTAGGTAGCGGATGATGGCGGCATTGCAAGTAGGATCGACAAGGGCGTCATCATGCGTGACCGCGCTGAAGGTAACGCCGCCGTCATGCGAAAGGGCAATTGCGCGCGTGTGCCCGTTGCGCATGTTTTGCAGAATGACACCGCCGCGCAGTTCAACGCATTTGCTTTCGTCTGTGCCGGGTCCTATGGCCGGACCGATGCGCCAAGTCTTGCCCGCATCGTCGCTATACGCGTTGCGAGACGACACAATGCCATCGGCGTCACGAACAACCATGGGGACCAGGTAGCGGCCGGCGCTGGTTTGTATGTGAGTACCGGAGGTAGCGAAGAGAGCTTGCCAG
>Ga0075017_100002495_pt1 | contig 11518 bp, 9 predicted proteins | sample AleBraG_ABR_2012_FD_71475 | JGI IMG/M metagenome (GOLD analysis project Ga0075017, IMG submission 71475) | Freshwater sediment microbial communities in response to fracking from Pennsylvania, USA - Alex Branch Run_MetaG_ABR_2012 | ecosystem: Environmental > Aquatic > Freshwater > Creek >...
GTCCAATCCCGGTACTTGGTCGAAATAGGTTCCACGAATTCGCTGGAGTATTCGCCCAAATCCTGCGCCGTCATCGTTCCGCCATGTTTCTGAATCACCTCCACGATCTTGGCGGCGATTTCACCTTTGTAATACGCGTCGCGCCCTTTTTGCGCGATCTGTTCCAGGCTCCACGCCAGATCCGAATTGCGGAAAATCTCGCCCAACTTCGGCGCGCGGTCTCCGGGCAAATAAGTCTGCGTTGCCGATTCGTCTCCGCGCAGATAATCCACTTGTCCTGCCCAATATGCAGCGGTCCACTCCGGCACCGGAAAACCGTCGCGCGCCGTCCGGATCGCCGCCGCCAAATCCTCTGTTAATTTTTTTCTTCCAAATCGATCCGCCAGCTTCTGCCAGCCGTCCACCGCTCCCGGCACGGTAATCGAATTCACTCCCTGCTGCGGCATGGCGCGGATTCCCTGCTTTCGCAGGAACTCGATCGTCAAACCCTTAGGCGCCCAGCCGCTGGCATTCAAGCCATAGAGCTTCTTCGCTTTCGCGTCGTACACAATGGCAAAAAGGTCGCCGCCGATTCCATTCATCATCGGCTCAACGACTCCCATCACGGCGTTCGTCGCAATCGCGGCATCCACGGCGTTCCCGCCCTGCTCCAGAAGCCTAACCCCAGCCTGCGCTGCTAACGGAGACTCCGCCGCCACAATTCCATTTCTCGACACCACCATCGATCGCATCTGCCCACGGTCCTGCGCTTGTGCGCATGGTCCGGAGATTGCAGCCAACACCAGCACAAAAATGGTGAACTTGAGCAATCTGTGCATGTCGTCTCTAGCCCTCTTTGAATCGACCAAGCTTATCAACCCACTCACCGGAAAAGGTTCCGCAGATTTCCGGCGATTCGGTTACGAGTTCGACTTTCTCGCGCTTGGATGCTCATTTCTCTTTCAACTCATCGGCCCAGTTCAACGCAATCGACAGCGCCACCCCATTCGGCTCGTCAATAATCGTATTGACCAAGAATCTTTGCCCATCGTTGCCCACACTGTACGTAAAAACGTCCTGCGAAGAGATCCTCTGCCGTGACCGGGTCTGAAACAGCTCGACGGGATCTCTGGCCTCTAGGCTCCCGCTCAACTTTACTTCGACCGCCATTAATCTCCTGGCCGACGACAGATAAAATAGTTCCTTTCCGTCGCTCCTCCAGCGGGGCTCCTCTCCTCCGCCACGCGAAACCTGCCACTTGCTGTTCGGTTCTGGAAACGGCGACACATACACTTCCCAGATTCCGCTCTCATTCGATGCGTACGCCACCCATTTTCCATCCGGCGAGAATTGCCCGTTCCTGATTGCTCCCTTTCCCTGCAAGTATGGCTTGGCTTTCATCCCTGCTACGGACATCGACCATAACTCCCCGTCTTTCCTCACCAGCAAGTTTTTCCCATCGCGCGACCAGTCCCAGCACCCCTCTTGGACAGCTCCAAGATCCACCATCTGCTCCTCTTTTCCGGATCCATCTCCATTCTTCCAGTACAACCGGTTAAACCTGGTTCGGTTCGATGTAAACACCACTCGTTTCCCGTCCGGGCTCCAGATCGGTATCTGATTCAATGAGTCGTCCAAAGTCAATCGCGATACCGCTCCTGTCTTCAAGTCCCGCGTCCAAATCCCAAACATTCGGCCGTTCGGGTTTGGTTCATCAAATGCCAATCTCAACCCGTCATTTGACAGACTCGGATTTGCGTACGACCCCGGCCCACCCACGGTTCCCGTTACCTTTCCGTTTCGGTCGAACCACTCCAGCTGTGAAGTAACCGCGGCTTTCCCCGTTTGCGCCACCAGTGTTCGCTTCCCCGCCACGTCGAACAGAGCAAGATCAACTTGGGGCAGATACTTCACTCCCGTCTGCACTACTTGCGGATCTCCGCTGACAGTAAAGTTGCTCACATCAAACCGCTGTGCTACCAGCGACCTATCGCTGTCTCTGAGGTACACCAGATAACCCGGCTCCGCGTACACCACGTTCGAACTCGCTACGAGTACTTGCCGCTTTTCCTTTGCATCAAGACTTCCCACGAATATCGCGTTCTTGTCGAAAAGTCCCGTGAAGTTTGCCGCAAGATACAGATAATGCCGTCCATCCGGCAAGAAAGACGGCCACCGGTGGCTCGAAACCGGTCCGTCAGGATCCAGCTTTGTTATCTCTACCGGGGTGCCTCCGTTCGACGAAATCCGATGCACGCCCGTAAACACATCCGGCGTATAGAGAATTACTCCATCATTGTTCCAGCTTCCCCCTCGGCCATTCGGAGCTTCGGCCAGCACCTGCACGCTCGTCCCCGACACATCCACCTTCTTTAATTTTCCCTGCGAGAAAAATCCAATCCATTTCCCATCGGGCGACCAGAACGGATGCGACGCGTCGTCGGTTCCCTCGATGAGCGACGCATTCCGCTCGCCCACTTTATACGTCCAGATCATGTACTTATTCTTCTGGTCCGAGTAAGACACTAACGCTAAAGTCTGGCCATCTCTCGACAAGGATAAATAGTTCGCCACCGCCGGAAACGGGCTGGAGAAATACATCGTCCGCTCCGCCTGCCGCGAACTTGCCCACCACAATCCACCGGCAACTCCCAGCAATAGCAGTAGCCCCGCTGATCCCAGCCACCCAACCCCAGGCAAACGGTTTCTCGATGCGATCGGCACCGCAGTTGATTCCTTCTGCCCGTGCGACTCCGCGATCCAACCCAATTGTGCTCCCAGGTCACTTGCACTTTGCCACCTGGCGTCGCGATCCTTCGCCAGACATTTCCGAATCGTGCGATCCAGCACCACGGGTGAACTTGGCTTGAGCGAGCTCAGTGGTTCGGGATCCTTGTCTAAGATTGCACTCGCGACGCTTAACTGGCTCTTCCCTTCAAAAGCGCGCTTCCCCGTCACCATTTCGTACAAAACCGCGCCCAGCGAAAAAATATCGCTCCGACCATCAAGCTCTTTTCCCTCCACTTGTTCCGGCGACATGTACTGAAATGTGCCAACGATCGTTCCTTCTTGTGTCATGGGAGTCCGTTGTGGCACCGCCGCCGTCATCGTAGCGAGCGAGGCAAGCTGGAGAGAAGGCTTGGCCAGCCCGAAATCCAGCAGTTTCGCCCCCGATTTCGACAACATGATATTTCCGGGTTTCAGATCTCGGTGAACAATGCCAGTTCGATGCGCTCGGTCCAGCGCATCTGCTACTTCCCTTCCAATCTTCAGAGCCTGCTCCAGCTTCAAGGCTCCCCTCTCCAACCGCTTCGCCAGCGTTTCTCCTTCTAGACACTCCATCACCAGATAGTCCACACCGTCCTGACTGCCCACGTCGTACAGCACGCAAATGTTCGGATGATTTAGTCCAGAGATGGTCTTCGCTTCCCGTTCAAACCTTTGCTTGGCAGAACTATCCGCAGAGATATTCGCTGGCAGGATTTTGATCGCCACATCGCGTTCCAGCCTCTTATCTCGTGCCCGGTACACTTCGCCCATCCCGCCCGCTCCGAGCGGCCCAATTATTTCGTACGGTCCTAATCTTTGTCCTGAAGCAAGCGCCATACGTGCGGGGATTATAATTCACCCACCGCTCCGCTCCTAATCCGCGCGGTTTCCCGTTGAGGCTTCTTGCCGAGTGAACTTACGAGTTCATACAACGGGACATCAGCGGGGCAGCGGGAATTCGCTCTTCTGATTACTGCGTTGGTCGTCCAGACTTCGCGCAAATCACTTTTGAACTTCAGCTTTGTCCGCCTCTCGGATGCATGAGCTGGCTCGCGATAGGGTGACTCCTACCGCTCTAATAAGTGCCTCAAGCAAGCTTGCTACTCCCAACGAAAAACTTTCGCGGATAGCGCTGTGCAAACGGCAAACAGCACGGCCAGTGCTACTACGTCTCCCACGTGTGCCCACCATGCGTCGCCGTTCCAGATTCCCTGAAGCAGAGGCACAACGTAGGTTAGCGGCAGCACTCTTGCCACCGCGTGAAGCACCGGCGGCAGCGATTCCATGGGAATAAAGAGTCCCGAGACGGCGATCATCGGATACAAAATGATGGCCCCGATCGGCTGCGCGAAACGCGCCGTGGGAACGATGCTGGCGATCAGAAAGCCGATGGACAGGATGCTCCAAGTACTGATCAGCAGCGCAATGGTGAACGAAAACAGTGGAGCATGAACGCCGACCGGGTAGTAGCGTTTGCCTGCCAGGACCATCAAAGCCAGCGTGGTCGCGGTGAGTATCAGCTTGACCAGCACATGGGCGGTGAGGATCGTCTGCGGACGGAGCGGCGTAGCGCGAAGTCGCTTGAGGATGCCTCCCTCCCGGTAGATCGAAATAATTGTGATCAGGGAAAGCACGGCGCTGATGGCGATCAGCACCGACGCAAAAACCGGCAGGCCCACGCGTACAAAATTATTGGCAGCGACAGCAGATGGCGGGAGCTTGCCGCTGACGATCCGGCCCAACACGAGAAAAATCAGAACAGGAACAGCGATTGTGCCAATCGCACCTAGCGGCTCGCGCAAGAAGATCTTGATCTCAATCCAAGTCAGTTTCCACAGTCCACGGAGCATCATAGTCAACCTATTCGCGAATCGAATGACCAGTCAGTTTCAGAAAGACATCCTCAAGGTTAGGAAGAATCGTGCGAAAGTCCGTCACCCGGATCCGATTCTCGGACAGACAATGAATCACCTCGGTCACCAGGTCGTCGCCCCGGCCGCGAATGGTGAATCGCCGGTCAGTGCAGGTCACTGCCTCAACTCCCGGAATCGCGCGAAAGCGCTCTTCAGCGATGGGGTTGTCCGTCGCAAGAACCACGGTTCGCTCCGGGCAGTGTCGGTCCACGAGCCTCTCCGGCGTGTCCATGTCGATGATCCGTCCGTGCTCGATGATTGCTACGCGGTCGCACAACCGTTCCGCCTCTTCCATCAGGTGAGTGGTCAAGAAAACTGTCTTTCCGCGCTCTCGGATGCCCCGCACCAGTTCCCAGATCGCCCGCCGCGACTGCGGATCCAGCCCCGTGGTCAGCTCGTCGAGAAACACCACTTCCGGATCGTTGATCAGCGCAAGCGCAATAAACAGCCGCTGCTTCTGGCCTCCGGAAAGATTCATAAACCAGGCGTTCCGCTTATCGGTCAGGCCGAGTTGCTCGAGTAATCGTTCGCTGTCTATCGCTTTCTTTTGGTAAAGCGAAGCCCACAGGTCTACCGCCTCCCACACTTTGATTCGCTTCTGCAGTTGCGCTTGCTGGAGCTGAACTCCGATGCGGTCCTGTAACTGGTACACCTGACGAAAAGGATCAAGTCCAAGAACCGAAATACTTCCCCTGTCCGGAGTGCGCAGCCCTTCGATGCACTCCATCGTGGTGGTTTTTCCCGCGCCGTTCGGCCCGATTAAACCAAAAATCTCGCCCTCGTTTACCTCGAACGACACTTCGTCAACAGCCACCGTGGGGCCGTAAGTCTTGCGAACTCCGGAAACTTGAATGACTGGCCGCACGTTGCTTTGCAAAATCGTGAATCCGCCCAACCGGACACAAAGTGTATATCACTGACTTAGGTAAAGTCCTGATGAGCCGCACAATCGGATAGATGCCCGCAACTGCCATGAGTGGCGTTTCCGTAACCAGAATTTCCCGCTCATCATCTCAATCCTGCTGGACCCGCTGCTCCCAATTGGCTTTTCCCTGCTAAACCACTAGAATGCCCAAGTCGTACTTTGCTCCTAGCCGTACTACCGTGCGCGGAACCCCGCCACCCCTCGGAGACCTTGACTGTGCCGGAGAAAATACCAGAGAACTCACTTGCGTCGCCGCATGTTCCGTCCTCTGTATCGCGCGATCCGCGCTTTGACTCCCAAGTTGACTCTATCCTCTCCGCTCGTCACTCAGACCCTTTCTCCCTTCTGGGCCCTCATAAAGTTGATGGCAGTTGGGCCGTCCGTTTTTTCATCCCGTGGGCGGACGAAGCGAGCATCTCCCTCCGCCATCCATCTCTCGCTGGAGCGACCATCGCTCCCGCCAAATTATGCGACGCCGTTAAACTTCGCCCCGAAGGTTTCTTCGAAGCTTCCTGGCCCTCCATGCAGGAGAATCCTCCCGCCCCTTCCAGCTATATGATTCAGGGCCGCACGCACTACGGCGAGCCTTTCGAGCTCTACGATACCTACGCGTTCCCCTGCGTTCTCACCGAATTCGATCTCTACCTTATGGGGGAGGGGCGCCACTACGACACTTACAATAAACTCGGCGCGCATGTCATCACTCTCGAAGGCGTCTCCGGCGTCCACTTCGCGGTCTGGGCGCCCAGCGCGCGCCGCGTCAGCGTCGTGGGCGACTTCAATGGATGGGACGGCCGCTCTCATCCCATGCGCGCGCGCGGTTCATCCGGTATCTGGGAGATTTTCATTCCCGAACTTCGCGAAGGCGCTGTGTACAAATATGAAATCCTTGGCCCAGACGGAAATCTCGTCCCGCTCAAAGCCGACCCGTACGCATTCCGCGCCGAACTCCGCCCGCGCACCGGCTCCGTCGTCGCGCATCTCGACAGCTACAAATGGAGCGACTCCGAATGGATCGCGCGGCGCACCAACAAAAACTGGCATGAATCTCCCATCTCCGCGTATGAAGTTCACCTCGGCTCCTGGCGCCGCGTTCCCGAAGATCACAATCGCTGGCTCACGTATCACGAACTCGGCGACCAGCTAATTCCTTACGTGAAGGAACTCGGCTTCACGCACATCGAGCTTCTTCCCATCATGGAGCATCCCTTCGACGGCTCCTGGGGCTATCAAACGCTCGGCTATTTCGCCGCGACCAGCCGCTTCGGCACTCCGGCCGAATTCATGGAGTTCGTCGACCGCTGCCACCAAGCCGGCCTCGGCGTAATTCTCGATTGGACTCCCGCGCACTTCCCGCGCGACGCGCACGGCCTTGCGCAGTTTGACGGCACGCATCTCTACGAGCATGCCGACCCGCGCCTCGGCGCTCATCCCGATTGGGGCACCCTCGTTTACAATTACGGCCGCAACGAAGTTCAAAACTACTTAATTTCCAACGCGCTTTTCTGGGCGGATAAGTATCACATTGACGGACTTCGCGTTGACGCCGTCGCTTCCATGCTCTATCTCGATTATTCGCGCAAGGAAGGCGAGTGGATTCCCAATCAGTACGGCGGGCGCGAAAATCTTTCGGCCATTGAATTCATCAAGCGCATGAACGAAGTCTGCCACGGAAAATTTCCCGGCGTCTTTACTGTCGCGGAGGAATCGACATCCTGGCCCGCCGTTTCGCGCCCCACTTATCTCGGCGGACTTGGCTTCAGCTTCAAATGGAATATGGGCTGGATGAACGACACGCTGAAATATTTTGCGCACGATCCCGTGCACCGCAAATACGAACACAATAAATTAACGTTCTCTCTTCTCTACGCGTTCACCGAAAATTTCCTACTGCCCTTTTCGCACGACGAAGTCGTCCACGGCAAAAATTCCATGCTGCACAAAATGCCCGGGGATATGTGGCAGCAATTCGCGAACCTCCGCCTGCTCTACGGCTATCAGTTCGCGCATCCCGGCAAGAAACTCATGTTTATGGGACAAGAATTTGGCCAGCGTCATGAATGGACCGAAGCGCGTAGCCTCGATTGGCACTTGCTCCGCTATTCAAATCACAGCGGCTTGCAGCGACTCGTTTCCGATTTGAATCGTCTTTACGCCACCGAGCCCGCACTTCATGAGGTGGATTTTGACTGGCAAGGTTTCGAGTGGATTGACGCCAATGACTCAGACAACAGCGTCCTCACGTTCATCCGCCGCGGGAAGAAACCCGAGGACCTTTTCCTCGTCGTCCTCAACGCAACGCCGGTCGTTCGTTCCGGCTACCGCCTAGGTGTTCCTCGGCCCGGCTACTATCGCGAAATCATGAACACCGACGCAGCCATCTACGGAGGCTCTAACACCGGCAACATGGGCGGCCAGGAAGCCGCCGCCCACACCGCCCAGAGCCGCCCTCATTCCCTCGTCCTCACTCTCCCTCCCCTTTCCGCTCTCTATCTGAAATGGACCAAACAGACTTGAGCTGGTCTGAGAAATATCCAAATGACTGATCAGAACAACCCTCCATCAACTGGTCATTCGCTTCAGGCTTCCTGGCCTGCCTCGGACCAGTCCCAGTTCCCGCTGAAGCTCCTCAACGGGGCCAGCATCCTGTTTGCAATTCTTCAGAGTATCTGCACTGCCGTCATCGCCATAAGCGGCTTGCGCGTCCTCATCGGAATGACCGCTCTCGCGGCCGCTTACGGAATTCACGCTCCCGCGCGCGGTTTCCACTCGGACGCCATCCGCCTGCCCATGATGGCGATCGCCCTAGCAGGAGCCCTCATCAACTTATTTGTAATTTTCAGGATTCGCAGCTTGCGTCGGAGGCCCGCTTCACAGTGGCGCCAAAAACCCGTCCCCCTGAAAAAACTAAACGCTGAACGCTTTCAAATTCTTCTTGCGCTCGTCACGCTATTTCTTCTCGCGGCTGAGTGGTTCACGCACCCCATGGTCCATCTCGTCCGCTGAAGCACAAGCAGGAAATTCATTCCCATCAGTCTGAATCCGCTCCTACCCTCGCCAGCTCTTTCGCCAGTCGCTCATGCAAGCGACTGCTGTAGCCCACCGGCAATTCAAACGTTCGCTCATCGGCCGTCAAAATCAAAATGTTTCGTGTCGAATCCAAAATCGCCGAGCAGATTTCGCAGTGCTCCAGGTGCAATTCGATATCCGCGAGCAATTCGGCATCGAGCGATTTGTCAATGTATTCAGAGATGTGCTCCCAGACGTGTTTGCAGTTTAGTTTCATTGCACTCTCCCGAAAAATCCGCGCCGCGCCGGAACCGTCGTCTTCAAGTAAGGCACCAGCCTTTTCTGCAGCATCATGCGAGCGCGATGCAATCGCACCTTCACCACTCCCACGCCAACTCCCAGCGCCGCAGCTGTTTCTTCCCCGTTCAGTTCTTCGATGTCCCGCAACGTAAAGACTTCTCGATAAATCTCAGGCAACTCCCCGATCGCTTTTTTTATTTCCTCGCGAAGTTCCTTGCGTTCCAGCGCCTCCAGCGGAACCTCCCGCCAATCGGTCAGCGCCGCCGGCGTGTAGTCTCCCTCCTGGCTCTCTTGCTGCTCGTCAATCGAAACCTCGGCCTTTCCCTTAGTTTTTCTTAATCTCTTTCGCCCCTCATTGATCGCGATGGTGGTGAGCCACGTGCTGAATTTCGCCTCCCCCCGAAACGACGCCAGGTTTCGGTACGCGCTGATAATCGCTTCTTGCGCCCCATCTTCAGCTTCAACGTCATCCCTCAAAATCGAGAGAAGCGTCAGATAGACCATCCTTTCGTAGGGCCGGATCAGCTCATGAAAAAGTTCTTTCTCCCCAGCCAGGATGCGCCGAATGATCTTCCCCTGGTTTTCTTGGTTTACGCGCATCTATTTGATTCGCAATCACTTACAGGTAAAATGGACTGCACCCAACCGCAGAATCCGCAGAGCCGGCTCATCCTCATCTCTATGTGAGGGCAAATCGCAACAAAGGTTACCGTTCCTTCCCCGTGCTTCCCCCCCGTTTGCTTCCGTGTAACACCTGGCCTTCAGCAATCCCGCGGGCTAACACCGTAACGCGCTACAATAATGATGTCGGTACCATTATGCTTAGAACCTTCGCCATCAGGCTTATCTGCCCCAAGTGCGACTTTCAATCATGGTCCACGCTACCCGGCCGGAAAGAGCCTCTCGAGGACATCTTCCGCACCGCTTGGGATGTCGCCTGCCCCAATCACGGCGGACAGAAAGCCTTTCCAAGAGAGGCCCTTGAGCTCGCTACACCGGAGTCTCCCCGAGCGCCAGCTACCCTCGCAGAGACGTCTGTGCGGGGCAAGAAAGCCGTTCCCCTCAAGGCCAAGCCTGCGCATAAGACTCCGCGATCCAGCGAGCGTGTCAACTGGAAGATTCCTGTAGTTATTTACGGCTTCACACCGAGGACTGGCGCATTTCACGAAGAGACTGAAACGCTTCAAGTCAATACCAATGGTGCTTTGGTGATCTTGAGAACTCCGCTCGAATTGGACGACCGCGTCTTCCTCATCCATAAATCCAGCCACATGGAACAGGAAATGCGCGTCGCCAACGTGGAAGAGCACTCCTACGGCGAGCACAGAATCGGCTTAGCTTTTAAGGAAACTGTCCCCGGCTTCTGGCGCAAGGCTCGCAAACGTCCACGCCTGGAAAAATCATTGCGCGTCGTAGTTCGCGGCACGGATCGAAATGGAAATCCTTTTGTGCAGAGCGCCCGCACCATCGATCTTAGCCGCGACGGTGCCAGGATTGACAGCGTCGGCTTCCTCACCGCTGTGGGCGAAACCATCGAAGTCCGCCGTTACTGGCGCAAAGCTAGATTCCGGGTTGTCTGGATTGGTCAAATCGGCAGTGCGGAAGCCGACCATGTTGGCGTACACGCACTGCAGGACGAGAAACAGATCTGGGGCGTCCCGCTCCCGGAAGGTACCGCACCCAAACCGCTTATCGACCGCAACCCCTCAAAAAAATAATCTTGCCTGAATTCTGTCGTGCTCTTAGCGCGGCCAGAGCCAGCCGAAAGTCCCCGCCGTCAGGCAGCCATAAATCAGCCCATCAATAATTTCCTTCACGGCAAGGCTCCACGGCTGACCTTTCCAAATGCTGTTGATGATGGTGCCCATGCTGTAAGCCATAAACGCTGCTGTACCTGCCACGCGGAAGACCACCAGGTAGTGCGCTCCGGCCCCGACAGTGCGTCCCGTCAGATAGGCCACAAAGATTCCCACAATCACCGTGAACGCAAACCACATCCCCAGGAATTTTCCCATCGCAACTGCTCCGCTTGGCCTGACTGTCAACATTCCCACCGGTCCTTGCTTGAATTTTTCCTGTACTTCTGGCGATTTCATGTTCTCGTGGTTGCAAAAGGGAAACATGTAAAGGCCCGGAGTCAACGAAGCTCCTCGCAACGCGCCAAGCAATTTATCTTCATCGGGCAACTGCTTGTACTCGGTGTTGTGATACTTCAAAACCATGTGGATGATCGAGCTGGCCACAAACACAATCACAGCCGACAACAGTATCGGAATCCAAAGCGCCATGAGCGAAACCATATAAAATCTCCTTTGAGGGTAAGGGGTATTGGAAAACTTGTGGCGTGAGGCTATCCTTCCCCGACGTTTCCGTCAAGCACATTGAATTGAACCCACCCACGGGCACATTGCATCACTCGGCGTGACCGACGGAAGCCCCGGCCCCCAATCGATCTTCCTCACCAAGATTCCGCGTTGGAACCTTCGACACTGGAGATAGAATGTGGACTGAACCCCTATTTTGAGACAAGCGGAAATGGCACACTCTGCAGGGAAAGGAACTGCGAGTGGCAAAGAGACGAGTGGGAAAACACCCGAAAGAATTCCGTCGGATGGCTGTCGAG
>Ga0075017_100002496_pt1 | contig 11518 bp, 12 predicted proteins | sample AleBraG_ABR_2012_FD_71475 | JGI IMG/M metagenome (GOLD analysis project Ga0075017, IMG submission 71475) | Freshwater sediment microbial communities in response to fracking from Pennsylvania, USA - Alex Branch Run_MetaG_ABR_2012 | ecosystem: Environmental > Aquatic > Freshwater > Creek >...
GTCTGTTATCCACGCGCACGTCGAATCGCTCGCAGGGTACGCTGCAAGGCGTGATGGCCAGCCTCAATGGGATCGCGGCCGTACTCACGCCCCTGGTGATGCCCGCGGTATTCGAGTATTTCTCCCGCCCCGGTGCACCGGTGCGGTTGCCGGGTGCGGCCTTCCTCCTGGGCAGTGCGGTGGCCGGCTGCGGGATCGCCACCATCGCGCTGACCCGCGATGCGCTCACCGTCCCTTGAGCTCACCAGCCTGCCGGCGGAGCCAGGGGCCCACATCAGAACATGCCGCGCGGATTGACGGCCCCATCGGGCACCGCCTGCAGAACATCCCAGTGCTCGACGATCTTGCCGCCCGCCATGCGAAACAGATCCACCACAGCCCCGCCGCGCGACTCGGGGCTCAAGCGCGCGTGCACGTGAACGGCGGCCAGGTTGCCGTCCACCAGCACACGCTGTACGGCAAAGCGGGCCTGCGGGGTATTGAACTTGGGCTCCAGGGCCGCAATCGCCGCTTCGCGCCCATCCGGGATGGTCGGGTTATGCTGGAGATAGGGTTCGCCGACGTGTTTCTCGAAGGCCGCACGCACCTGCCGCTGGCAATAAAACAGCTCGACAAAGTCGAGTACGATGAGTCGGTTGATAGCGGTCTCATCGGCGCGCATGGAATGAGTCCTCCGGTCGATCGCATTGATTAGAACCCGTATTCTAGTATAGTCGCAGAACAAATCGAGAGGCCCGGTGCGCCCGCACAAAGCTGGTGCGGGCCTGTCCTGGGGGACCTTGCCGTGCACAATGCCACCGCCACGCCGCGCACCACAGGAATTCGCGAGGCCCTGGCGCTGATCCTGGCTCTCACGCTGCCGATCACGCCGCTCCTGTCCATGGTGTCCAACCTGCCCCAGCTGTTCCAGCATTTTGGGAGCCTGCCGCACGCGGGCTTCCTGGTACCCATGGTGGCCACCATGCCATCCATCTGTATCGCAGTTCTTTCCCCGTTTGCGGGACTGGTCTCGGACCGGATCGGACGACGGCGCATGCTGGTGATTGCCAGTGCGGTCTACACCATCTTTGGCGTCCTGCCGTTCTTTTTCGATTCGTTGTACCCGATTCTCGCCTCGCTCCTCGTCGTCGGGGCCGCAGAGGCCTTCATCATGAGCTGCGGGCAAGCGCTATGGGGAGACTATTTTGAACCCGTCGCACGCAAGCGCTGGCTGGGCCTGCAGGGCGTGCTGGGCTCCGTCCTCGCAACCTTGATCATGCTCGGTGGCGGAACGCTCGGCAACCTGAACTGGCACGCGCCCTTCCTGATCAATCTGCTGGGCGCCCTAGTGTTTGTCTGGCTGCTGCTGTTTACCTGGGAGCCACGCCCGACGGCCGCGGCGTCCTCGCCGAGCGCAGCGCCCATGGCGTCCTTCCCGCTGGCGTCCATGGTGCCCTTGTTTGTGGTCACCGTCGGCTGCGGCGTCTTCTACTTCTTCCAGATTGAGATGGGCGTATTCTTTGCCAATCTAGGCGTCAATACGCCGCAGGCCGTGAGTGTCATTACGACCATTGCGAGCCTCGGCGTGATCATCGGTGGCTGGTATTTTCGTCAGCAGGGCGCTCGCTCCGTGGCCTTCAACATCGCCTTGATCTTCATCAGCTACGCAATTGGCTTCACGGGTGTGGGTCTGTCCAAGAACTACTATGTGGCCCTGCCCTTCGCCGCCATCGCGCAATTTGGCAACGGCCTGTTCGTGCCCGCTTTCGTCGGTTGGGCACTGAGCCGCTTGGCCCCGGAGCACCGCGGGCTGGGCATGGGTCTGTGGACTTCCTGCTTCTTTGTCTGCCAGTGGCTCAGCCCTTCGATCCTGGCCCTGCTGGCGCAGACCCGCGATGGGCACATGCTCGGCGCCATCTTTCTGGCTGGTCTGATGAGCGTTGTTCCGGCAGTCTGGGCGGTCATTGCCGCGCGGCGGTCACCGACCACCGTGATCGCGGCGCACTGAGCCGCTCACGGCCTGCACACCGAGTACCCTGTTACCTCAAGGAGGCAACGATGAGATTTCAATCCGCCATGACTGAGCTGGGCCGACCCGCTGCGGAATTTCGCTTGCCGGATACCGCCGGTACGCTGCGCACGCTGGCCGACGTGCGCGGACCGCGCGGCCTGCTCGTGGCCTTCATCTGCAACCATTGCCCTTTTGTCTTGCATATCATCGACCCGCTGGTGACGCTGGCGGCGGATTTCCACGCGCGCGGCATCGGCACGGTGGCGATCAGTTCCAACGATATCCAGGCCCATCCGGAAGATGGTCCCGAGCACATGGCAACGTTTGCCAAGAGCCATCGATTTGGTTTTCCGTATCTCTATGACGAGACGCAGGAGGTTGCGGCGCGCTACCTGGCCGCCTGCACCCCCGACCTGTTCTTGTACGACGCCGATCTCAAGCTGTACTACCGAGGTCAGTTTGACAGCAGTCGACCGCGGACCCCGCATACCCGGCTCACGGACGCCGCCGTTGCGGGCGGGGACCTTAAGGCTGCGGTGCAGGCGCTTCTGGCCGGCGCACCACCGCCGGCCGAGCAGCAGCCCAGCATGGGCTGCAGCATGAAATGGCAGCCCGGGAAGGAGCCCGATTGGGGATGAACCCGCCTTGACCGCGGACCCGAGCAGGCATAGGCTTTTTAGAACAGATATTCTACTTGTGAAGGGTTCCAGTGATCGCACCAGCGCACTCCATCAAGCGCGGCGTCAGCCTATACAGCTTCCAGGAGGAGTATTTCCTGCGCACGCTGTCACTGGAGCAGTGCATCGCCACGGCCGCCAGCATGGGTGCGCTGGGCATCGAGTCGATCGGCGAGCAGATGATGCCCGGCTTCCCGAAACTCGGCGACGCCTTCTATGCAGGCTGGCACGGCTGGATGCGCCAGTACGGCACGATTCCGGTTTGCCACGACATGTTCCTCGATACCCTCTTCTACAAGCACCGACGCCTCACCCACGAGGAGTGCGTGGCCTCGGTCGAGCGTGACCTGCAGCATGCCGCGCGTCTGGGCTGCAAGGTGGTACGCATGCTGGTGTCGGTGAGCCCCGAGCTGATGGAGTCCTGCCTGCCGGCCGCTGAAAAGTACGATGTCAAGATGGGCATCGAGGTGCACGCCCCGTGGGATCTGGACCATCCCTGGTTCCAGCGTCACCTGGAAATGATAGTGCGCACGGGCACCAAGCACGCCGGATTGATCCCCGACATGGGCATCTTCACCAAGCGCCTGCCCCGCGTGGTGCGCGACCGCGCCCTGCGTCAAGGCGCCACGCCCAAGGTCGTGGAGTACGTGTGCCAGGCCTACGAGGCCGGCATCATGCGCGAGTACATCGTGGCCGAAGCCCGCAATATGGGCGGCAATCCAGCCGCTCTGGCGTTCGCCGAATCCGCGCGCCACAACAATTTCTCCCCGCCGCGTCGGCTGACTGAATACTGTCCATACATGTTCCATCTGCACGCCAAGTTCTACGAAATGCTAGAGGACGGCACCGAATACAGTATTCCCTATGAGCAGATCATCGCGGCGCTGAAGGCCGGGGGCTATCAGGGTTACCTCTCGAGCGAGTACGAGGGCAATAGGCATATTCAAGACGCCTTTCCGGTCGACAGCGTCGAGCAGGTTCGCCGCCAGCAGGCCATGTTGGCGCGTCTGCTGGGCGAGTCGGCTGCGTCCACACCCCAGCTCGCGACCCACTGACGGCACCACGGGCACGGCAGCGATGTTTGACCGCTACATGATCTGCGAGCAGGGTTTCCGCAATCGCCGGCAGGGCGAAAAAGTGCTTGGCTTTGAATTTGGCGCTCGCCTGCCCTACTACCGCGGACTGGGCCTGTCCATGGTCGAGGATATCGCCGTCACCGTGGACGGTCAGGCGCTGGCGCGCACGGCGCTGGCGCTGCGTCTGCGTGGCCGCCGCTGGACAGTGGCCGAACTTGAAACCGAGTATGAGGAGCGCTGGGAAATGGGCGAAGTCGCCGTCCTTGAGGTGGATCTGCCCGGTGGGCTGAAGCCGGGTGCGCACCAGCTCGAACTCAGGGAGCAGCTGCGCATCTCCTACCTCCCGTTCCCGGGTGGCGGTCAGGATACCAAGACCCTGGTGCTGGAAGCCTAGGGCGCCATTAATCCTCGGCCGCCTTGACGCCGGTGATCCTCTTGAGATCGGCCGCGAGAAATGCCAGGCACATGAGCCCGAGATCCGCGATCAGCTGTTTCCAATTGCCCTCGCCCGCCCCGCCATGCTCATGCTGAATACCAAATCCCAGATAGCGTGCGACCGTGCCGTAGACCACGTGGAAGCACGTCGCCGCGGCATGCTCGGGATCCGGGTGCACGAACTCGGCATGACGGTCGAGCAGCAAGAGCCTGAAATCGAGCGCCGTTTGCGCATGGCTCCTGCGGCCCAACGCCGCCACTTCCGGATCGAGGCCGCCGCGCTCGATGAAGGACGCCAGGAGTCGTGCATGGCGTTGCAGGTGCAAGGCCAGCTCGCGCACCAGCAGTGGCACGAGCTCTTTGAGCGGCAGCCGCCGACGCCGGATGCGCGTGGCGATGGCGGCAAAGTCGGCCTCAATGATGGCCAGAGCGCGCGCATGCACCGCGCGGAACAGATCTTCCTTGCTCTTCACCCGACAGTAGATCGAGCCAATCGATACGCGCGAGCGCCGGCTGACTTCCGCCAGCGTCAAGGCGCGATACCCGCCCTCGGCCACCAACGCCGTTGCCGCCTCGAGCACCCGGTCAAAGGACTGGCGGCTGCGGTTTTGTTTGGGAGTACGGGTATGTTCCATTGCCAAGCTGGCCCGGTTCGCCTCAGTCCAGGTCGCAAGTCAGGTAGCCGCCGGCGCAGTGGCCGGCAACCCGGGTCCGGCTTGCATTCTAATATTATTGAAATACACATTACTATTATACGCTGACCCCGCCCGGCGCATGGAGGCTCTTGAACATGGCTCAGAATCAGCCCGCCGCCTTCCGTCCCAAGCCCATGAGGCTGTCCGTCCTGACGGCGGCCCTCCAGGAATTGACCCCACGTGCGCTGCGCGATCCAGACCCGGATCTGGCCATCGAACAGTGGCTGGACTTTGCACGCGAGCTCGAGTGCCCTTACATCCAGCTGTCAGCCGCTCTCCACCCCAGCGTGGCGGACGTACCGGCCGAGGCGCTGCTCGATCCGGTGGCCAATCACCTGGACCTGCGCGCACCGTTCGACAGGGCGCGCGCGGCCCGGGTGCGGCGCGCCATGGAAGCCACGCGCGTGGGTCTCTCGGATCTGGCCTATTTTGACAACATGCTGGTGGCGGATGCGGCGCTGCGCCGCGCGAAGCACGAGTTCATGCTGCGGGTTTTTGACGCGGCGGTGCTGCTAGGCACCGACGCCGTCTGTGGCTTCGTCGGCCGAAACATGGCCCTCGAGATGGACGCCAATCTCGAGATGTTCGAGGCGGAGTTCATCCCGCTGCTCAAGGAGGCCAAGGCACGCGGGCTCACCTATCGCGTCGAACAGTGCCCCATGCCCGGGTGGAGCATCCTCGATCGCTGGCACAACAACATCGCCTACGCGCCGGGACCCTGGATCGCCCTGCACCGCATCTGTCAGCAGCATGGCGTCGGCGATCAGTTTCGGATCCATTACGATCCCTCGCACGCCATCCTGATGGGCCAGGATACGCGCTCGATCTTTCAGTATCTGAAGGACCAGGGTTACGGCTTTCTGATTGCCGGCTTTCACGTCAAAGGCCAGGTGATCGATGCGCGCGGCGTCGCAGCCTGGGGCTATGGCGGACAAACCCTGCAGCGCGGGGACTGGCGCGGCGGCACGCCCTCGGCCAATCCGGCCGATCAGGTCAACGCGTGGAAGAAGCAGGTCGTGCTGTGCGAACACGAGCTGCCCGGCACCGCCCGGCACGATCCCCTGGCTTACCTTCAGAACCGGTCCGTAGACTGGCTGGACCATCAGCTGGCCGCGCGCGAATTGCTCGCCATCGACCCGGCCAAGACGTTTCTCGTCGTTGAGCACGAGTATCCCAAGGCCCGCGTGCAGGATCGCGCGCGACTCGCACCCATTCTCAAGGGCTCGCTGGCCTTCACGCGAGCCATCGATGAAGCCGCCGCGGCCATGTACGCCCTGCAGCACGAAGTCTTGGACTCGCAGAACATCCCAGTGCAGGGTACGGGCCGCGAAGCCTACCGATCTTAAGAACCCGAGCGGGGAGCCGCCACGTCATGAACAATTCGGATATCGACCAGCGGCGGCTGCGCGCCGGCATCCTGGGTGGGGGACGCGGCGCCTTCATCGGCGCCGTGCACCGCATCGCCGCGGAGCTGGATGGCCAGGCGCAGGTTGTGGCCGGTGCCCTGTCCTCCGATCCGGAAAACGCCCGCGCCAGCGCCGCGGCCTGGTTCCTGGAGCGCTCTTACGCCTCCTACGCCCAGATGGCCCAGGCGGAATCGGCGCGTGAGGATGGCATTGACTTTGTCATGGTGGCCACACCCAACCATCTGCATTGGCCAGTGGCCAAGGCGTTCCTGGAGGCCGGCATCCACGTCATCTGTGACAAGCCCATGACGCTCACCGTCGAGGAGGCCGAGTCTTTGGTCAAGCTGGCCGCGGGCTCGCGCACGCTGTTTGCGCTGACGCACAATTACACGGGCTACCCGGCCGTACGCCAGGCGCGCGCACTGGTGCGCGACGGCCAGATCGGCACGCTGCGCAAGGTGCTGGTCGAGTACAACCAGGACTGGTTGATGGAGCCATTGGAGCACTCGGGCCAGAAGCAGGCGACGTGGCGTGCCGATCCCGCGCGCGGCGGTATCAGCTGCTGCGTGGCGGATATCGGGACGCACGCCGAGAACCTGCTCGAGTACATCACCGGCCGGCCCATCGAGTCGCTGTGTGCGGACCTGAGCACCTTTGTCGAGGGTCGCAAGCTCGATGACGACGCCAACATCCTGATCCGGCTCCAAGGCGGCGGCAAGGGCACCGTAGTGTGCTCGCAGGTGGCCTGCGGCGAGGAAAATGCCCTGGCCATTCGAGTGTATGGGTCCAAAGGCGGCCTGGAATGGCACCAGCAGGAACCCAATACCCTGATCTTCAAACCCGCCGGCGCACAGCCCTGGCAGCTACTGCGCTGCGGTCGCAACTTGAGCGCGCCAGAGGCCACGGCTGCCACCCGCACGCCGGCCGGTCACCCGGAAGGGTATCTGGAAGCCTTCGCGGTGATCTACAAGGACTTTATTGCCGACGTGCGACGCCTGGCACGTGGCGAGGCGCCGATGCGCAATTACCCGTCTGCAGCGGATGGGCTGCGTGGGCTGAAGTTCATTGCGCGCTGCGTGGAGAGCTCCGCGCAAGGCAGCATCTGGCTCAAGCATTAGAGACCGACTCCTGACACGGCCGGCCGCCGCACGCGAGTGCGGCGGCCGATAAGCACGGCCGCCAGAGCGCAAACCAGCGAGACGCCGCCAAGCACGCCGACGGAGCGCAGGAAATTGAGTTGGCCGTGGGCGATCAGGCTCAGCACCGGGGGACTGAGGAACTGGCCCAGGAAAAAGCACGCCCCCCAAAGGCCCATGCCGCGACCACGATGGGCGAACGGGTAGCGGCTCAGCGCCCAGGCAATCAGCGCGGGTATGGCCATACCCCCCGCAAATTGGCCCAAGGCATCGAACAGCACCCCGCTTCGCCAATCTGGCACCCACGAGAGCGCCAGGTAGCAGACTCCGAAGCCCGTGAATACCCAGGCCAACAGCGTGGTGATCGGTCGGTCGCCCGCCCACCCGTAGTAGAGGCCGCCCAGCACCGTGCCCATGCTGGCGAGCGTGACCACCCAGCTGATCCGCTCGGGACTGAGAACGCCCAGGTCGTTGAAAATCCGGCCGTGCTGGACGGCTTGCACGAAATAGATCACAGCCACCAGGAGTGTGACCGCACCCACCTGCAGGGCCACCAGCCACGGAAACGCCCCCGGTTGGACCTCCGGAGGCTCCGCCGGGGCGGCATGCGCCGCGCGCGCTGGTTCGTACAGGGTGAAGACACACACGAGCAACACCGCAAATCCGAACAGATACAACAGGAAGGGTCCATTCCAGCGCCAGCCGCCCAGGGCACCGCCTGCCAGCAGAAATCCCGAGCCCACGAAGGGCCCGATCGAGACCTGCAGGCTCAGCCAGCGATGACGGGCGTGGCCATCAAAGTAGTCGCCCATCAGCGCGTTGCCGAGGGTCAGAATCGCGGCCTCTGCCACGCCCACCGCGACGCGACTGGCGATGATGGCAAACAGACCGCTAAACAGCAGCGGCGCAAGACCGAACAACCCAAAGGCCGCCAGCGCGCTCAACAGCAGTCGGCGCCGACCCCAGCAATCCGAGGCGTACCCGATGGGCCCAGACAGCAAGGCGACGCACACCGACGGCACGGTGAGCACCATGGGGACATACCAGTCGGCATGGGCGATGGCGTGGAAGCGCTGCAAGAACAGCGGCAATACCGGAACCAGGCCGGCCAGCGCCAGGGTCGGCAACGTACCCAGGGCGACCAGCGTCAGGCCTTGCGCCGGACCAGCGAGCCGCACTGTTGAGTGCTTGACCGCAATGTCGTTCAAGGCCTACCTTCCTCCTGTCTAGAACGAACGTTCTGATTCTAGCGAGCTGCGAGGGGGAAATCATGGCCATGCGCAAGTTCTTGGCAATACTGTGGTTGGCTGTGGTGCCCGCGGCCCTGGCGGCCGAACCGGCAACCGACACGGGCGCGCTGCTGGCGCGCGTGGAAAAACTGGAACATGAGCTCGCGCGCACCCAGCTGGACGTGGCGCGCAACGCCGATCGCGGCGCGATCGAGAATCTGTTTGCCAATTACATGTACCTGCACAACGCCTTTGAGGACGAAAAGATCAAGGCACTGTGGGCCCGGCGTGGCACCCCGGGGATGAGCGCGCAGTACAGCAATGTCGGTGTCTACAGGAACTACGACTCCATCATGGCCTACCACTCCAACCGCCCCAGTCCCACGGGCAAGCTGATCTTTCACTAACTGACGACTCCATCGATTCAGGTGGCCGAGGATCGCCGGACCGCCAAGGGCATTTGGATTGCCGCCGGCGTCGAATCCGGATTGACTTCCGAGCAGCAGGCCGCCAACGCGCCCGACTACTTGTTTGAGAAAGGCGAGCAGGCTGGCAACTCCGTGCACGGCAGGCGGGTTTGGGCCCACTGGGTGCAGATGAAGTACGGCGTCGACTTCATCCGCCAGGATGGAGCCTGGAGGATTTGGCACTTCCGATGCTTCGAGATCAGTCGCGCGCGTTTTGATAAGAACTGGATCGCGCTGGCGGCTGAAATTCAGGACAGCACCAAGAACAATCAGTTCAATGCCGACCTGATGTACCTCGGGGAGGACGGCCAGCCCGTGTTCATGCCCAAACCCGATGGCCCGCCCAAGACCCTGGCCTACCCGTACCGGCCCGATGCCGCCATGAGTCTGGAGCCGCCGCTGCCGGTGCCGTACCGGACCATGAGTGACACCTTCGAGTATTAAGGCGCAGCTCACCTACGCCTTAACCACAGGCCGCCGCCACCAGCGCCTCGCACAGCTCCTGTTTGCCGCTCGGGGGCCGCGGGTCCGCGTTGCGATCGATGGCCAGGGCCGCCAGACTGTTCAGCGAGCTCGCCGGGTCCTGGACGGTCCGGCCCAGGTCGCTCTCCCATGAGCGGTAACGGCGCTGAACGAGCCCCTGCAGCTGCCCCTGCTGGACGAGGCGTTCGGCGGCGAGCAGCGCGCGAGCCAGCGAGTCCATGCCGGCGATGTGGGCGATGAACAGGTCCTCGCAGTCGGTCGATTGGCGGCGCAGCTTGGCGTCAAAATTAAAGCCGCCCGTGCCGAGGCCCCCGGCGCTGACGATCTGCAGCATGGCGGGCACGAGTTCCTGGGCGTTGTTGGGGAACTGATCCGTGTCCCAGCCATTGCGGGGATCGCCTCGGTTGATGTCGATGGAACCGAGGATCCCGTAGGCGATCGCACAGGCAATCTCATGCTCAAAATCCAGTCCCGCGAGCGTCGCGTGATTGACTTCGATGTTGACCTGCACTTCCTTTTCCAGCCCGTAACGTTGCAGGAAGGCGGCCACCGTGGCCGTATCCCGATCGTATTGGTGTTTGGTAGGCTCGAACGGTTTGGGCTCGATCAGCAGCGTGCCCTGAAAGCCAATCCTGTGCTTGTGCTCGACCACCCGTGCGAGAAATCGAGCGTACTGATCCAACTCGCGCTGCAGATTCGTGTGCAGCAGGGTGTCATAGCCCTCGCGACCGCCCCACAGCACATAGTTCACGCCGCCCAGCCGGTGGGTCAGCTCGAGGGCTTCGCGCACCTGGAGGGCCGCCCACAGCACCACGTCCGGATCGGGGCTGGTGGCTGCGCCCGCCGCATAGCGCGGATGGCTGAACAGGTTGGCCGTTCCCCACAACAGGCGGATTCCGGTGCGTTGCATATGAGTGGCGAGCACCGGCTCGATGCGTCGCAGATGATCGACGTGCTCGCGGGGTGTCGCGGCCGTGGCCATCGCGTCGACATCATGGAACGTGTAGAACGGCGCGCCGAGGCGCTCCATGAACTCGAAGGCCGCCCTGGCCTTGTCCTCGGCCAGCGATTGGGTGATGAGCGGTGCGAGCCAGGGCCGCGGGAGCGTGCCGGCACCAAAGATGTCGTGGCCCGGCCAATTGAACGAATGCCAGTAGCACACGGCACAGCGCAACCACTCGGCCATGGGCTTGCCGAGCACCGTGCGGCCCGCCTCATAGGCGCGAAAGGCCAACGGATGCTCGGCAGCCGGCCCCGCGTAGCGGATCGGATCGATGCGTGCGAACTCACTCATGTCGGAAACTCCTGATACAGCGGCTTGAGCACTCGATACAGCTCGACAAAGGTAGGGTGACGTGCCTGAATGCGGCGCACCAAGGCTGAATCCGGACCGATCCGGCGAAGCAAGGTGCCGACTGAACAGACGGATTCAGGCTGCGCGCCCGTCACCGCCAGCTGCGCCAGCCGGGCCGCGCCGAGCGCCGCGCCCACCTCCGAGCCGGAGCGCACGGACAGGGAATGCTGCAGGGCGGCGGCCAGCAGGTCGAGCCAGTAGTCCACGCGCACACCGCCCCCGACCAGGCAGATCTCCCCGACCTGGCCACCGGCCGCTTCGAGGATACCGAGGCACTGGGCAAAGGCGTGCACCACCCCCTCGAGCACCGCGACCACCAGATCAGCCGAGGTCGTCTGCGGGGTCAACCGGAAGAAGGTGCCGCGCGCGTGCGCGTCATTGTGTGGCGTGCGCTCGCCACTGAGGTAGGGCAGGAACAGCGGTGTTTCCGCGTGCAAGCCCCGCGCGCTCGCGGCGGCCGCCGCCGTCGGCAGGTCCGGGAAGCCGGCCAGGGTGCTGACCCAGTCCAGCGCGCTCGCAGCCGTGAGCATGACGGCCATCTGGTGCCACAACTGAGGCAGTGCATGACAA
>Ga0075017_100002498_pt1 | contig 11516 bp, 8 predicted proteins | sample AleBraG_ABR_2012_FD_71475 | JGI IMG/M metagenome (GOLD analysis project Ga0075017, IMG submission 71475) | Freshwater sediment microbial communities in response to fracking from Pennsylvania, USA - Alex Branch Run_MetaG_ABR_2012 | ecosystem: Environmental > Aquatic > Freshwater > Creek >...
GTGCACCGGCGATGCCGGCGCCATGGCAGGTCTGGCAGACCGCCGCGTACAGCGCCAGGCCATCCTTGGGTACCGGCAGCGCCACGACCGCCCCCGTTGCCGGGGCCGCGATTTCCATCGCCGAATTATCCTTGCCGGCCACGGCCACTCGCGCAAAAGGCTTGATGCGATCGACCACGCTGGCGACGTATTTCGGGTCGGAATACACCTCCGGAATCTGCGTCCGGCCGGCGACGGTTCGCGCCAGTGCGAAGATCATCAGTGCGACCACGATCAGCAGTCCGATGACCGTGCTGAAAGTATTGAAGAATTGCGTGTCGTGCTTGCTCACAGGCGATCCGATGGGTGGCTACCAGGCTTCCGGGCAATTATAGCGGTTGATCAATTGGCGCGCCCGGCGGGATTCGAACCCACGACCTGCAGCTTCGGAGGCTGCCACTCTATCCATCTGAGCTACGGGCGCAGCGGCGCGCAAGATTACCCGAACTGGACGCCGGCTGCGAACCCGGCATGCGCCTGCCGCCAATGGGGCGCCTCGGCCCGGCTAGCGGGTTTTTTCGCTGGACGCGAGATCGGTGATGAGGCTGATCAGGCTGGTTTCCCCGCCTGCCATGCCGACGTCGGTGACGTACTTGCCGTTGATGACGATCAGCGGCACGCCATCGACCTTGTAGCGGTGCACCAGATCATCGGCCTTCGTCAGATCGGTCTGCACCGTGAAGGAGTTGTAGGCGTTGTTGAAGTCCGCCTCGCTGATGCCGTGGGCCTTGACGAAAGCCAGTTGCGTGGCCAGCGTCGCGGCATCGTTGCCCTGCGTGTACATGATGTTCTTGCGATCATGCATTTCGGCAAAGACATCGTTGTGCAGGGCCTCTTCCTTGCCCAGCGCCTCGAGCGCATAGAACAGCCGCGCGTGGGAGCGGTGCACGTCCTGCCAGGTGACCGGCACCCGCCTGAAGTCGATGTATGAAGGCCGCGACTTGCGCCAGCTCTCCAGGTACGGGTCGAGCGCGTAGCAATGCGGGCAGGCGTACCAGAAGACCTCGACGATTTCGACCTTCCCGGGTGCAGAATCCGTCGGCTGCGCAGGCACCAGCACGCGGTAATTCGTGCCGGCGACCCATTTGCCCGGGGGCAGCTTGCCCGCGGCGGGCAGGGGTGCGGCACGTTCGAGTTTCGATTCGTCGGCCTTATCGGCCGTGGCGGGGCTGGATGCCGCCGCAGGCGCCGCGTCGGCCGCCGCCGTAGCCGCCGGTGCAGCCGCCGGTCCAGCGGCGGGTGCCACCGCGGCGGTCGTGTCAGCGGCCGGCGGGGGCGGCGGGGCGCCGGCGTTGTTGGAACAGCCGGCCAGCGCCAGCAGTGCGACGGCAACCCGGGTCAGCGGCGACTTCATCCTCAGCGTATGCCCTGGATATAGGACGCCAGATTGCGCATGTCCTCGTCGGTCAGGCGCGAGGCGATGGTGTGCATGATGGCCCCGTAGTCGCCCCCTTCGCTCTGGCCCTTTTCGTTCTTACCATAGCGTACATCGGCGCTGTAGGCGCTGAGCTGCTTCACGACGTACACCGATTGCTGGGCGCGCAGCGCCGGGTAGCCGGCCACGGGATTGCCCCCACCGACCGGACCGTGACAGGCTGAGCAGGCTGGAATGCCCCGCGCGCGGTCCCCGCTCTGGTACAGCTTCTGGCCCGCTTCCCAGTAGGACGGATCGGCCTCCAGTCCGCTGGGGGTCTGCTGCGCGTAGTAGGCCGCCACATCCTCGATGTTCTGATCGCTCAGGGTGACCGCCATCGCCGGCATCATCGCGGCCGACGTGTCCCCGGCCTTACCCACGCGCTTGCCATCGTGCAGCAGGTGCAGCTGGCGCTCGATATAGGCGGCATTCTGGCCCGCCAGGCGCGGCCATTCGGGATTGACGCTGTTGCCATTCGGTCCGTGGCACGCCAGGCAGGTGCCGGCCAGGGCAGCGCCGGCCTCGGCCGAGCCCTTGGACCAGCCCATCGGTGCCGCCAGCACGAGCAGCGCGCAGAAACCGAGGCGAGTGATCACAGTCATGGTGAGGTGATATCCGTCGAAACGAGGTGCGGAATTGTACACTAGGAAAAACCCGCCCTGCCGCCCTGCAATTGGAAGGCTATAGACATCCGTGAGTACCTATCCCGCCGCGGCGCTGCTGCTGAGCGCCCCGCACGCCCGCCATTTCCCCCCGGATCTGGGCGCCGAAGTGGCTTTTGCCGGCCGTTCCAACGCCGGCAAGTCCAGCGCCATCAATGCCGTGACCGGCCGCAAGGCCCTGGCGCGGGTCAGCAAGACGCCGGGGCGCACGCGGCTGCTGAACTTCTTCGAGCTGGCCCCCGGCCGCCGCCTCGTCGACCTCCCGGGCTACGGCTACGCGGCCGCGAGCGCGGCGGAACGCGCCACCTGGGCGCCGATGACCGCGGTCCTGGCGCAGCGGGAGTCGCTGCGCGGCCTCATGCTCATCGTCGACAGCCGCCGCGGGCTGCTGGAGGGCGATGCCGGGCTGCTGGCCTGGGCCGCCGATGCCGGAGTGCCCGTGCATGTGCTGATGACCAAGGCCGACAAGCTCAAGCGCGCCGAACTGACGCGGGCCCTGGCGGAGGCGCGCCAGGCGCTGCAGGGCCGCGCGACCGTGCAGGCCTTTTCGGCCGTTGACGGCACCGGGCTCGAGCAGGCGCGCACGCAGCTGGACCGCTGGCTCAAGGGATAAAAGGCCCCGGTGGCTATCGATAAGGGGGGATGAGCCACCGAGGCAGAGCAGCCCGGTTCAGGTCTCGTCCGAACCGGGCTCGACCCGCTTAGGGAGGGAAGCGGGAGAGTGCTGCAATCGCACTCACATCGAGTTCGATCAGGCCGGGCGCAATTAGTTCCACCGCAAAGGGCGCCCCGGCGCAAAAAACCTGCCCTTCGCCCCGGGCGGTTCGCCCTGGGCGGTTCGCGCCGGGCGGTTCGCGCCGCGTGGCTCGCGCCGGGCGGTTCGCGCCGCCCGCCTCAGTGGGCTTCGTCCCAGTTGTGTCCATGCCCGATATCGACCCGCAGGGGGACGCGCAGTTCCGCGGCGCCCGCCATCAGCGCACGGACGCGTTCGGTGGCTGCGGCCAGGAAATCGCCGTGTACCTCGAGCACGAGCTCGTCGTGCACCTGCATCAGCAGCCGCGCCGGCACCTGCGCCTGCTGGCACCAGGCGTCGACCCCGAGCATCGCGCGCTTGATGATGTCCGCAGCCGTGCCCTGCATCGGGGCATTGATGGCGCTGCGTTCCGCGTATTGCTGCAGCGCCCGGTTGCGCGAGGCGATGTCAGGCAGGTAGAGGCGGCGGCCGAACACGGTTTCGACGTAGCCGTCACGCCGGGCACGTTCGCGCGTGCTATCCATGTATTCGCGCACGCCCGGATAGCGCGCAAAGTAACGTTCGACGTATTGCGCCGCGGCCCCCCGGTCGATGCCGAGCTGGCGCGCCAGGCCGAACGCGGACATCCCGTAGATCAGCCCGAAATTGATCGCCTTGGCCGAGCGGCGCTGATCCGGGCTCACCGCGCCGGGCGCCACGCCGAAAACTTCGGCCGCCGTGGCCTGGTGGATATCCTGGTCCGCCGCAAAGGCGCGCAGCAGCCCTGCGTCGCCGGACAGATGGGCCATGATGCGCAGCTCGATCTGCGAATAATCCGCCGCCAGCAGCACGAATCCCGGCGGCGCGATGAATGCCTGGCGGATCCGGCGCCCCTCGGGACTGCGGATCGGGATGTTCTGCAGGTTCGGATCCGTCGACGAGAGGCGGCCCGTGGCGGCCACCGCCTGGTGATACGAGGTGTGCACGCGGCCCGTGACGGTGTCGATCTGCAGCGGCAGCTTCTCCGTATAGGTGGAGCGCAGCTTGGCCACCGCGCGGTAGTCGAGAATCAGCCGCGGCAGGGCATGATCCGCCGCCAGCTCTTCCAGCACGTCCTCGGCCGTCGAGGGCTGGCCGGTCGGCGTCTTGCGCAGCACGGGAATCTGCAGCTTCTCGAACAGGATCTGCTGCAGCTGCCGGGGCGACTCGAGATTGAACTCCTGGCCCGCGACGCGCTGCGCCTCGAGGCCCAGCTCCTGCATGCGGCCGGCGAGCTCGTGACTCTGCTGCTGCAGCATGGCGCGGTCGATGAGCACGCCCAGGCGCTCCATGCGCTGCAGCACCGGCACCAGGGGCTGCTCGATGTCGCGATACAGGCGCGCCAGCGCCGGCACCGCCTCGAGCTGCGGCCAGAGCTTCTGGTGCAGGCGCAGGGTGATGTCGGCGTCCTCGGCCGCGTACTGCGCCGCGGTCTCGACGCTGACCTGGTCGAAGGTGATCTGCCTGGCGCCCTTGCCGGCGACGTCCTCGAAATGGATCGTGCGGATGCCCAGGTATTTCTCGGCCATCGAGTCCATGTCGTGGCGGGTCGCGGTGCTGTTGAGCACGTACGATTCGAGCATGGTGTCGTAGCGCTGCCCGCGCAGCGCGATGCCGTGGTTCTGCAGCACGTGCATGTCGAATTTCATGTGCGCGCCGACCTTGGCGTGGGCCGGGTCCTCGAGCAGTCCGCGCAGCGCTTCGAGCACCCGGCTCCGGTCCAGCTGTTCCGGGGCGCCCGCATAGCTGTGCGCCAGCGGGACATAGGCGCCTTGGCCCGGTTCCACGCAGAAGGACACGCCGACGATCTGCGCCTGCATGTAGTCGAGCCCCGTGGTTTCGGTATCGAAGGCGAACAACGGCGCCCGCGCCAGCCGCTCGCGCCAGCCCAGCAGCTGGGTCCAGTCCGTGATCGTCGTGTACTGGCGTGGCATCGGATCGGCGCCGGCGGCCACGGCCGATGAGGGCGCCGCTGCCGGCGAGCCGTCCGCGCGCGCGGGGTTCGCACCCGCAGGACCCGCCGGTGCACCGGCGCCATCGAGCTGGCGCAGGAAGGAGCGCATCTCCAGCCGCGTGTACAGTGCACGCAAGGCCGCGGTGTCGGCGGGCCGCGGCGCCAATGCCGCCTCCTCCACGGGCAGCTCGACGTCGCAGCGGATGGTTGCCAGCTGGCGCGACAGGGCCACGATGTCCGTGCCGGCGCGCAGGTTCTCACCCACCTTGCCGGGGATTTCGGCCGCGTGCGCCAGCAGTTCATCGAGCGTGCCGTAGGCGTTCAGCCATTTGGCGGCGGTCTTCGGGCCCACCTTGTCGATACCGGGGATGTTGTCCGAGCTGTCGCCCACGAGCGCCAGATAGTCGATGATCTGCTCCGGGTAGACGTCGAACCGGGCCTTGACGCCCGCGCGGTCGAGCAGCGTGTCGCTCATGGTGTTGATCAGAGTGATGCGGTCATTGACCAGCTGGGCCATGTCCTTGTCGCCGGTCGAGATCAGCACCTGCTCGCCGGCCGCCGCGGCGCGCCGCGCCAGCGTGCCGATGACGTCGTCGGCCTCGACGCCGACGATGCGCAGCAGCGGCAGTCCCAGCGCGGTCACCGCCTGCAGGAGCGGCTCGATCTGGCGTACCAGATCGTCGGGCATGGGCGGGCGGTGCGACTTGTATTCGGTGAACAGATCATCGCGGAAGGTCCTGCCCGGTGCGTCGAAGACGACGGCGAGCCGCGTGCCCGGGTACTCGCGCAGCATCTTGTGCAGCATGTTGAGCACGCCGTGCACGGCCCCGGTCGGCTCACCGCGCGAAGTGCTCAGCGGCGGCAGCGCGTGGAAGGCCCGGTACAGGTACGAGGAGCCGTCGACCAGAATCAGATCGGGTTTGACCGCCATCACTGCGCGCTGGACATCACTGCGCGGTGGACGGATCGGGCACGGGCGGCGTCCTGCGCCGCGTGGCCGCGTCGGCCGCCGGGGTCGGCGCGGCCGCCGGCGCAGCAGTCGGCGCTACCGCCGGCGCAGCGGTCGGCGCCGCAGCGCCCGCAGCGGGCGCCGGTACGGTCTGTGCCGGGCGATCCGGCAGATAGAGCGGGCCCTTCTGTCCGCAGCCGCCGAGGCTGAGCGAGGCGCACAGGGCCAGTGCGGCCGGCACGCCCGGGATGGGCCGCAGGCGCTGCGGCGGCGGCACTGGAGCCGGTGGCCGTTTCACGGGCGGGCCGCCGGTGCCGGTGGCGCCGCCAGCGGCATCGCCCGGCCTTCGCGCAGGGCCAGCCAGCCGCGCAGCACGCGGTACGTGACCCACAGGCCGACCAGCGCCAGGCCGGCCATGAATACGTACACGCCGATCACGACCAGCGTGAGCGGGGCACTGATGATCAGCGTGATCACGATCCACAGCAGTGCGTACCAGAAGGTGTGTATCTGCCAGCGGAAGTGCGATTCGAGCCAGCTGCCGCGGGCCGCGGCGCGGCGCGCGTAATTCATGATCACGGCGACGATCGAGGGCAGGCCAAAGACGAACCGGCCGGCAATGCTGTTGCTGGTCAGCACGCCGGTCAGCACGGCGAGCGCGTGCAGCGCATAGATCACGTGCGTGTAGCCCACCAGCCCGGGATCGGGAATACGCCTGCCGGCCTGATCGAAGGTGTCCGCCACGCTAACGGCCACGGTGGAGTTTTGCGGCGACGCGCCGGTAGGCGTCGCGAAACGGGATACCCTCGCTGACCACCAGCGCATAGGCCTCGCTGGCCGTGTGCACGGCCGGATCGACCTGCACGCGATCGGCGCGGAATTGCAGGGCGTCGATGGCCGGCACGACGATCCCGAGGCTCTGCTGGCACAGGTCGATGCCGCGGAACAGCGGCGCCTTGAGCAGCTGCAGATCGCGCTGGTAGCCGGACGGCAGCTTGGCGCACAGCGCCAGGGCCTCGGTCAGGCAGGCGAGCGCGGTCGCGCCGCGGCCGCGCAGCAGTTCAAACACGTCCGGGTTGCGCTTCTGCGGCATGATCGACGAACCGGTCGTGTAGGCGTCGGGCAGATCGACGAACGCGAACTCCTGCGTATAGAAGAGCAGCAGATCCGCGGCCAGCCTTCCCAGATCGTTCATCAGCAGCGTCGCCTCGAACAGCAGCTGCGCCTCGGCCTTGCCGCGCGAGAGCTGCACCGCGGTCACCGGGTTCTGCGTGAGCTCGAAGCCGAGTGCCCGCGTGGTGGCGTCGCGGTCGAGCTGCAGCCCGGGCGTGCCGTAGCCAGCCGCCGATCCCAGCGGATTCTTGCCTGCACGCCGCTGCACTGCATCGAGTCCGGCCGCGTCGTCGCGCAATTCGGCCGCAAATCCGCCCGCCCACAGGGCGACGGAGCTGGGCATCGCCTGCTGCATGTGGGTGTAGCCGGGCAGGACGATCGTGCCCTGGCGCTCCCCGAGGCGATCGAGCGCGGCGGCGGCCTGTGCGGCGCCCGCGGCCAGTTCCTGCAGTGCATCGCGCAGGTACAGGCGCAGTGCGGTCAGCACCTGGTCGTTGCGCGAACGGCCGAGGTGAATGCGCGCGCCGGCATCGCCGAGGCGTGCGGTCAGGCGCTTCTCCAGCGCGGTCTGTCCGTCCTCATCGGCCAGTTCGATATGCCATTCGCCGCGTGTGTGGGCGGCGCCGATGGCGGTCAGGCCGTCGCGGATGGCCGCAGCGTCGGCCGCGGTGAGCAGACCCTGTGCGTGCAGCATCTGCGCATGGGCAATCGAGGCGCGCACGTCGTAGGCCACCAGCCGCTCGTCGAGCGCGTAGTCTTCGCCGGCCGTGAATGCCAGCACCTGCTCATCGAGCGGTGCCCCCTTGTCCCACAGTCTGCTCATGCGACCTCGACGATGTTCCGCTGCGCGCAATCATAGCCCTGCCGGCAGCGGATCCGAAATCGGCCGGCTCAGGCCCCGGGCGTCGGCGCCGGCGGCCGGTGCGCGCGCCGGCGCACGGCATCGAGCAGTTCCTGCAGTTCGCCGATGCGCAGGGCCGCGCCGCAGCCGAGGAACACCAGCGCGCCGGCGATGATCGTGACGAGCAGCAGCGTGAGCCGCGTCAGGAATGACTGCACCGCCCAGTGCGCGAGCAGCCAGTGCTGCGCGGCCCAGCAGGTGGCTGCCAGGGCCGCGGCGGCCAGTCCGACCTTGCAGAGCAGCACGCTCATGCGCCGCGTCTCGAGGCGCTGCAACTGACGGTGCATCAGCGCATAGAGCACCAGGAAATTGAAGGTGGCGACGCAGCCGGTCGAGAAGGCCAGGCCCCGGTGTCCCCAGCCGAGCTGGCGCGTGAAGATCCAGTTGAGTGCCAGATTCACTCCCACGGCCAGGAAGCTCACGAACATCGGCGTCTTGCGCCGGTCCAGCGCATAGAAGGCGTTGACCAGCACCTTGAGGGCGGCATAGCCGCACAGTCCGGTCGCGTAGTAGCGCAGCGCGCCGGCCGCCTGCCCGGCCGCGTAGGCGCTGAACCTGCCGTGCTGGTAGAGCACGGAGATGATCGGGTCGGCCAGCATCATGAGCCCGACCGTGCAGGGAATCGTCAGCAGGAAGCCCAGTCTCAGTCCGCGCGACAGCTCGCCGCGGAACGCCGGCAGGTTGCCGGCCACCACCAGCCGCGACAGCAGCGGCAGGGTCACCGTGCCGAGTGCGACGCCGAACAGCCCGAGCGGCAGCTGCATCAGCCGGAAGGAGATATTCAGCCAGGTGATCGGGCCGTCGCCCAGGTTCGAGGCGAAAATGGAATTGATCAGTACATTGAGCTGCGTGGTGCTCGCCGCGATCACCGAAGGGCCCATCAGGGAGAGCACGGCGTTGACGCCCGGGTCGCGCCAGGAGAAGTCCGCCCGGAACCGGTAGCCCAGCCGCGCCAGCTGCGGCAGCTGCACGCCGAGCTGCAGCGCCCCGCCGATCAGCGTGCCGATCGCCAGACCGAGCAGGGCGCGCGGCCCGAAATGCGGATCGAGCCAGTACCCCAGCACCACGCCGCCCACGATCGATCCGACGTTGAAGAAACTCGAGGCCATCGCCGGCATGCCAAACACGTTCCTGGCATTGAGCATGCCCATGACCAGGGCGGCCAGGGATACCAGCAGGATGAACGGGAACATGATGCGCGTGAGGGTCACGGTCAGTGCGGCTTTCGCCGGATCGAATCCGGGGGCCAGCGTGGCCACCAGCTGCGGCGAGAAGCAGATGCCCAGCAGGCACAGCGCGCCGAGCACGACGGCGGCCATGGTCGCCACCTTGTTGGCCAGATGCCAGGCCGCGGCGTCGTTGTCGCGGGCCGCCGTCTTGCTGAAGGTGGTGATGAACGCGGTCGACAGCGCGCCTTCGGCGAACAGGTCACGCAGCAGATTCGGAATGCGGAATGCCGCAATGAACGCGTCCAGGGCCCAGCCGCCGCCGAACAGCGCCGCAAACACCTGTTCGCGGATCAGCCCGAGGATGCGGCTGCACATCACGGCCAGGCCGATGATCCCCGCGGCCCGTGTGTTGAGGCGCTCCGTCGGTGGTCTCGAAGCGGGCGGGGGCGGGGCCGGACCGGATTTCATCACCGGATAGTCTACAGGGTCCGGCCACGGCGGCGGCCGCAGTTGCCGGTCCTGTGAATTGGCGAGCTGCCGATGCGATACTGCGCCGGTGTCCACGGCCAGAACCCTTCCCGCCCGCGCGCCGCAGCGCGTCTGCGTGCTCGGCGCCACCGGCACCATCGGCCGCGCCACGGTGCGCGCGCTGCTGCGCCGCGGTCACGAGGTCGTGTGCCTCATCCGACCCCGCGCCGGGGTCCGCGGTGCGCTTTCGCCCGCGGACAGCATGCGGCTGTTCGCCGGGGCCACGGTGCGCTTCGGCGATGTGACGGACCCGGCAGTGCTGGCGCGCGACGGCCTGGGCGGCGGGCGCTGCGACGCCGTGGTGTCCTGCCTGGCTTCGCGTAGCGGGGCGCCTGCCGATGCGTGGGCCATCGATTACCAGGCGCATGTGCATGCGCTCGAGGCAGCGCGCGGCGCGGGCGTATGCCATTTCGTGCTGCTGTCGGCCCTGTGTGTGCAGAAACCGCTGCTCGCGTTCCAGCAGGCGAAGCGGGCCTTCGAGCAGGCGCTGGCCGCTTCGGGGCTCGACTACACCATCGTGCGGCCGACGGCCTTCTTCAAGTCGCTGTCGGGCCAGATCGAGCGGGTCCGGCGCGGCAAGCCGTTCCTCGTGTTCGGTGACGGCACGCTGACCGCGTGCAAGCCCATCAGCGACACCGATCTGGCGGACTACCTCGCCGATTGCCTCGGCGATGGCGAGCGCCGCAACCGGGTGCTGGCGATCGGCGGGCCCGGCGAGGCCATCACACCGCGGCAGCAGGGCGAGCAGCTGTTTGCCCTGCTCGGGCGTCCGGCGCGGTTCCGCCAGGTGCCGGTCGCCATGCTCGATGGCATCATCACGGGGCTGGATTTCGCCGGGCGCTTCGTGCCGGCCATGGCGCGCAAGGCCGAGCTGGCACGCATCGGGCGCTACTACGCGACCGAATCGATGCTGGTGCTGAACCCCGAGACCGGCCGCTATGATGCGGCCGCCACGCCGTCGACCGGCACCGAGACGCTATTCGAGTTCTACCGGGCCCTGGTGAACGGCGCCGCCGCTCCCGAGCGGGGCGACCACGCCGTGTTCCGCGGCCCCTGAGATTACGGGGCGCCGCGCGGATTACTGCACGCCACCCGATTGCTGCTCGGCGCTGGTCAGCGCCTTGACGTCGGCGACGATCAGCGTGCCGGTACCCTCGTTGGTGAATACTTCGGCCAGGATGCTGTCGGGTGAACGGTATCCGATCACGTGCACGCGGCGCACGCCGCCGCGGATCGCATCCTCGATCGCCTTGGCCTTGGGCAGCATGCCATCGACGATCTTGCCCGCCTCGCGCATGCGCTTCAGTCCGGCCAGGTCCGTGTAGGAGACCACCGAACCGGCATCGGCGACGTTGTCGAGAATCCCCGGGGCGCCGGTACACAGGATCAGTTTCTCGGCTTCAAGCGCCGCGCCGATGGCCGCCGCCACGGTATCGGCATTGATGTTCAGCAACTGCCCCCGGGCGTCGGCCGACAGCGGGCTGATCACCGGCATCAGGCCATTCTCCAGGTGCTTGCGGATCACGTGCGTGTCGATGCGGTCGATATCGCCGACGAAGCCGAAATCGACGGTCTCGGCATCGCCCGGCTGCAGCCGCACCGGCGGCCGACGATGCGCCTGCACCAGGCCGGCGTCGACTCCGGAGATGCCCACCGCGTCGATCTCCAGGTCGCGGCAGATCGCGAGGATGCGCGTGTTGATCAGCCCGTTGAGCACCATCGACGTGGCATCGATGGATTTCTCGTCGGTGATGCGCCGGCCCTGCACCATGCGCGTCGGCACGCCCATGGCCTCGGTCACTTCCGTGAGCTGCGGGCCGCCGCCGTGCACCATCACGACGCGCACGCCCAGGTAGTGGAGGATGGCAATCTGTTCGATCAGCGCGCGGGTCATGTCCGGATCGCCGAACACGGCGCCGCCGGCCTTGACGACAAAAATCTTGCCCTTGTACAGCCGGATATAGGGTGCGGCGGCGCGCAGCGCGCGGATCGTGGCGATCTGGTCGGCTCGATGC
>Ga0075017_100002499_pt1 | contig 11515 bp, 10 predicted proteins | sample AleBraG_ABR_2012_FD_71475 | JGI IMG/M metagenome (GOLD analysis project Ga0075017, IMG submission 71475) | Freshwater sediment microbial communities in response to fracking from Pennsylvania, USA - Alex Branch Run_MetaG_ABR_2012 | ecosystem: Environmental > Aquatic > Freshwater > Creek >...
CGACGCCGTGACGGCTGAGCGGGCGAGGAACGACCTGCGGTCGAACTCCTGCGACACGTGCATCCCCCTGACCTGGCGAAGCCCCCCTCCACCATCAGCGGCTTCTTAGCACGCATCTGTCTCGATTTCACCGCTGCCGTCGCGCTGGAGAGCACCGTTCAATCTGGGGGCAGCTGCCATGCTCCGCTCATCGTGGATTCCGACGGCGTCACGATCTCTCCGGCCTTGCTGGCGCTAGGCGGCCCCTCAGCCGATCGTCCAAGCGACAGTCCGGAGCAGCATCGTTCTGCCCGGTTCAGGTTTGCCGCTGCTCGCTGAGCTTGCCGCTGTGGTCGCAGGGCCTCGAATGCTCAAAGCCCATGGCCACCGGGGGTCCTGACCGGTACGCTTCGATGGGCGGGCTCAGTTGCGCACAACGACCACGTCGGGCGATCTCGTACGACCTTGCCGATCTCGAGGAGAACGACCGTGCCGATCTACCAGACGGCCAGCTACAGGATCGCCTCCGAAGGCGTGGAAGCGGTGAAGGCGGCGATCGTCGAGTTCGTCGACCATGTCTCAGCAGACGAGCCGGGGACGCTGCTCTATCGCTCCTGGCAGCAAGAGGACGACCCCACCAGATTCGTCCATCTGTTCATCTTCTCCGACGAGGCCGCGCATCGTGCTCACGGCGAGTCCGATGCAGTGCGGCGCTTCGAGGCGGTCTATCGGCCATTTCTCAACGACGGTCCGGTCGAGTTCCGGAACTACGGCGAGGTGGCCACTCGGCGGTGATCGACACTCCCCGTTCGCGCCGGTGCGTCATTGGCTTCCCTTCACGAGGAGCGGTGCTCCTAGCGCCAGGATCGCTTGAGACCTGACGATGTCGAAGGCTCTTTACGACACGATCGGTCGGACCTACGCGATGACGCGAAGGGAAGATCCGAAGATCGCGTCGCAGATCCGAGCAGCGCTGGGCGACGCCAGGAACCTTCTGAACGTTGGCGCGGGCACGGGCAACTATGAGCCAAGCGACCTCGACGTTGTGGCACTCGAACCATCCAGCGTGATGATCCGCCAGCGCCAGGATCGCAGCCTCCGAGTGCTCCAGGGGATTGCTGAATCGCTTCCTTTCGCTGATGGGAGCTTCGACGTCTCGATGGCTGTGCTGACGATGCACCACTGGACTGAGGTTGAGATCGGTCTCATCGAGATGCAACGTGTCAGCGAGCGCCAGGTCATCCTGTACTTCGAACCCCTCCAGCTCGGCGAGTTCTGGATGCTGGAGTACTTCCCAGCTGCGTTAGGAGTTGCCTCGGAGCGAAGAGCGCCAGGTGCGGCCGAGATTCACTCGTGCCTCGATGTTGTCGAAGTCGCTCCCATCGAGATACCCCGTGACTGTCGGGATGGTTTCGCCCTGGGCTTCTGGGCACGACCTGAGCGCTATCTTGATCCTGATGTCCAGGCTGGCATGTCGTGCCTGGCGAAGCTCTCTGCAGCGGAGCGAAGGGAGGGGTCGGCGCGACTCGCCAACGACCTTGCTTCGGGCGTGTGGGATCGTAATTTCGGTGAGCTCCGCGAGCTTCCGAGCTTGGATCTGGGCTACCGACTCGCGCTTGCCGGTGGCCAGCTCGCCACTGGCTGTAGTTCTCGATGATCGAGCAACGCGGCCACACCGCTCTCGGAGACGACGTCCCGATCAGCCGAGTCGGCAAACTGTCTGGTCACTACAGCTCGGGGCCCTGTGACAAAAACACAGGGAAGGAGACTGGGCCGATTGAAACAGCCTGCTCCTGTTCACAGGAATCGATCGGGGAGCGCGAGCCCGAGAGCGCTTCCGGTAGCGCTGGTCAGCGTCTGGAACGTCATATTGTGGCCATGGCGTGGCGAGCAATACCTGGAAGGGGGGTTCGTCAACGAGCCGACATCTCGGCACACCACATGGTGAAGGTGAAGGTGAAGGTGGGTGCATTCAGTCAAACCCGTCCGAGCGGGCGGCACGATCGGGGTTAGCGGACGCCACGTAGGCCGAGGTATGGCGGACGAGAGGCAGGGCGCGTCCTGAGTAAGAGTGTTGACCAGTCACCTTCACTTTGAGGGAGGTTCAAACAACATTCAGACGGGACTCAGCATTCAGCGTGGCGTGAGGAGATCAAGATCTCGCCTCGCGGCGGCGATCTCGGGCACAACTCCGAACCTCTCCCACCCCCGAAGGGCCTCAGTCAACGATGAACGTGCGCCATCATCGTCACCACGCGACGCGGCCAGCAGGCCACGAACGTGGTCACCGACGATCCGCCGGAGTGGCGTGCGCTCGTCGATCGCGTCGTCCAATTCCTCAAGGATGTCGTCGCATCCCAGGTTGATGGCGAGCCGCACCAACCTCGGAACGAGCTCAGTTGCGCCGTCGCGGTCGCCGAGGGCCCCAGCAGATCCGATGCGTCTCAAGTGTGCGGCTGCACCTTCGCGATCACCAGAGTCGGCGCTCCACCTTGCCAAAATGAGGGCGGCACCCAGCGCGTGGCGAAGGTCTCCAGGGTCCGTTGGAGGAGTCGTGCGGACGCGTTCGACATCTTCGGCCTCAAGTTCTCCGAGCTCAGCGAGGGCCATCGCTCGCTGGACGGTCACCCAGCGCGGCTGCGCATCAACTGTCATGTCGCGGTCTTGCACTGTGTCGGCCAACTCGACCGAGCCTCGGTAGTCGCCGAGTTCCCAAAGCACGCGCACTCGCTCGGCGATGCTCATCGAATAGATGGATGCCAACCCTCTCGCCTGAGCCATCTCGGTGATGACAACTCTCGTCTCCCACTCAGCGGCTGGCCCGACCCAATGGTGCTGTGCACCCGCGAGCCACTGTCGTGCGCCAACCGCGATCGATCCGGATTCCTGCGCGCTGACAAGGTCAAGCCACTCGACGAGCTCGGATAGCCCAGTCTCATCGCCTAGGCCAAGAGCTGCCCGCCCGTGGATCACATGGGCGATTGCCGGTTGAATCCCTTGGAGCTCATCGGCGAGGCTGATTGCCTCAGCCGCATACGCAACCGCCTTCATGAGGTCGCTCTCCGTCTGACCCAATACCGACGTCATCGCCAGCATGGTCTTGGCGCGAACGAGAACTTCCGACCGGGCGAGGTTACCGACGATCCTCTCCAGCGCTCTTTCGCCGAATGAGAGCGTTCTCCCGAGGGAGAAGCTACACATGATGTGCCAAAATGCCGCGTCCACCGCGAGGGGATCTCCGTAGTCCTCGAGCAGGTCCAACGCCTTCTCGACATGTTCCAGGGACGCCTCGAACTGGCGATCATCGGACAAGGCAGCCCCAAGCCACAATCGCGCTCGAGCCTCTTCTAGAGTGCCCCGACGAACGAGCGCGAGGATCGGCCGAAGCTGATTGATGGCCGCGCTGGTGTCGAATCCTTGGAGTCGCTGTCCCACGATCAAGCCAGCGTCGACCGCAAGTGTGCGCGCGCGTTCGGTGAGCTCCTCGTAGCCGAACTCTCCGAGTAGCCGGTGCGCCTCCGTAGCATGGAACAGCACTGCCCCTGCCTCGTCGTCGGGCCGATTGACGGTGCCCCATCGCCATCGCGCTACCTCCAGGTGGAGGAGAGCACGGCGGATCCGTGGGATTCGCTCGAAGACGACTTCCCGCTGGAGATCATGAACGAATGCGAACGTGGGAGTGTCGTCTTCCCAGCGAGTGGGCGCGCGGATTAGGAACTCCCGTTCCATCAGGAGATCCACGATCTCGAGGACCTCGGACGCAGCGATGCCACTCGAGGCAGAGAGGAGCTCAACGTCGAAGGATCCTCCTGAGATCGACGCAGCCGCCAGGATGGATCGGTGTCTGAGCGGGAGCGTATCGAGACGAGCTTGGATCAGTGATCGGATTGTCGTTCCCGGCAGGCCGTCGGCCACCTTGAGCCGAGATAGTTCCTCTGCCGCCAGCGGTACGCCGGCAGTGACCTCGACGCGCTGTTCAAGCTGATCGACCGACACACTTGACGTTGGATCGAGGTGTTCAAATAGCGACCTCATCTCGAGGTCAGTCATCCGTGACAGCCGGAGCTCTGCGTGCCGTTCGTCTGGGAGAGAGCTCAGCACGGGGGAAGTGAACTCCGGCCGATACGTTGTGATGATCAGCGTCGGGGAGATTACGTCACGCGTCGTGAGGTAGGCCAGGAAATCGATCAAGAGCTGAGGTGCCCACTGAAGGTCGTCGATCTGCAACACAAGTGCTCTTTCAGCTGCTCCAAGCTCGATGAAGCGCGCCCATGCAGCAAAGGACGCCACTCGATCCGCAGAAGCGAACGACGATGATCCAAAGAGGGGAGCAAGACGAGGAACGAGAGCCTCTTGCTCATCACTCGGGATGACAGTTTGCAGCCTCTCGACGACGGCACTCGCACCGTCGGCCGCTCGGATTCCTCCAATGCCACTCACGATGTCTGCAATGCCCTGGAACACATCCGATTCTCCGAACGGCTTACTCGCACTGTCTACCCAGATGATGGGGACGTCAGACGTCGCAAGATCGTCGCGGAACTTGCTCCCGAGGCGGGTCTTGCCGATGCCAGCCTCCCCAACAATGGTCAGCAGCAGCGGCCGTCGATTCGACACAGCACTCTGGAAGCCCATTTGGAGGATCTCGAGCTCCTGCTCGCGACCGACGAACTTCGTCCGAGAGACGGGTCGCGGGTGAGGGTCTTGAGGAGCAGACGCAATCCGCAAGCGGCCGTCCGCGTCGACTTGGATCGATGCCAGTAAACCAACGCGATTGCCGGTTGCCGTGTCAACGAAGATCTCTCCTCGCTCGGTAGATCGACTGAGCTGTCGGGCCACAGACACCGCTTCCCCGGTCAGCGACACGTGGAAGCCGTCCGACCTGGCCAGCACCGGACCGGTCGCGACGCCGATCGAGATGCTCAGTCCGAGCTCTTGATGGGAGCTGCGGATCTTCCAGGCGAGGTGGACAGCGCGATGGGGATCGTCCTCGTGAGCACTTGGCGCTCCGAGCGCAAGCAGGCGCCAACCTTCCGGACCTGGCGCGGTCCAAGCCTGATAGGACTCAATTAGTCCGAGGACAATTTCTGCAGATCGATCTTGTTCGAGTGCGGTGAGCTCCGGGTCTGTCGGGTCACGGCCGTCGACCTCCAACGCCAGAAGGGTGACGACCCGCAGCTCAGGACCCGGTTGCTCACCAAGGGTGCTCGAATCAAGTGCACAAGTTGTCAGGGATCGGTCCGGGTCGAGGGTCGGATCGCGACGCAGAATGCGGGATTCCATCTCTTGAAGTTGCACACCAGGCTCGAGCCCAAGTTCCTCGACGAGCAACGTTCGAGCGCGCTGGAACGTGTCAAGCGCGGCGGCTTGCTGGCCTGATCTGTAGAGAGACCACATGAGCAGCGCCCACATCGGCTCGTGGAACGGATGGAGCTGGACGAGCGCGTGCAGCTCAGCGACTGGAGGCGGGACGTCTGGGCTTCGTAGCTCGGCAGTCAAGAGCAGCTCGAGCGCCACGATCCTCAACTGCTCGAGCCGAGTCGCTTCGATCTCGAGCACCGCGGTACCCGTGAACTCCGCATAGGGGCGTCCCCTCCATAGGTCCATGGCCCTGCTCAGATCTTGCCGGGATTCCTCCAATGATCCGCGCTCAAGGGCCCCCCGCCCTTGTGTGACGGCCTGCTCGAAAGCGACGGCATCGATCGCGAACGGGTCGAGTACCAAGCGGTATCCGGCATGACCAGTCTCGATGACGGAAGAGGGAGCGAGGGCGCGGCGGAGGCGAGATACGTGTGATTGCAGCGTGGCTGCAGCGCCACGGGATGCCCCGTCTGGCCACAAGCCTTCGATGAGTTCATCAGTCGAGATCTCTCGACCCGGCGCTCTGGCGAGAAGGGCGAGGAGGCGGGCAGGCAAGGCCCCTGGAATCGTGAGGACTCGGTCCTCGGCAATGGCCTCAAGAGGACCCAAGACTCGGATCTCCACGACCGAATCTTACGGAGTCCCCCATGCAGAGGGCGGGAGAGCACTCCTCCGTTCCGGGTTGCAGCGAAATTGCAGCGGCAACTCGCAGACTGCGTGTCGATGGCATTGACCGGACCAGCAGCCAGTTCAAGGAAGCGAAACAAGGAGCGCATCGTGACCTTTGCGTGCCGGCGCGCAAGCGTCGTCAGCTTCTCGATCTTGCTTGTCGCAGCAGTGACGGGCGTGGTGGCGGAATCGAGCGCGGCGCCGACAGGAAACTCTCCGAACCGATGCCGGGTGGCCGCTGGATTCTCGGGGAGCTCCGCTCAGGATTGCAACGGGAAGCCGCAGCCCTCCTCGGGGCGGAACCTGCACCGAGTCCTCCGACAAGCTGACCCATCGGCTCTTCGCCGTGCGAGCGGCGCGCCCACTTCAACCATGGCGCGAAGTGGTGACGTGACGATCTTGGCGGGTCCGCCATTCAGTTTCCGGTCGCCAGTGGGGATCGCATCCAGCGGAAGTCACCTGTGGGTGACGAATCTGAAGGGCAACTCTGTGACCGAGCTAGCCGCGTCCGACGGCCACCCGATTCGCAAGATCTCTGGTGGTGCCTATGGGTTCGATCGCCCTGACGCCATCGCCTCCGACGGCACGCACATCTGGGTTGGGAACTTCTACGGGAACTCTGTCACTGAGCTCAGCGCGTCCGACGGATCCTGGATTGGAACGCTGTCAGGGGGCGCCTTCGGGTTCGAGAACCCTGCCGCCATCGTGATGAGCTCTGGCCACCTCTGGGTGGCCAACTTCGGCGGCGGTTCCGTGACAGAGATCGATGCGACGGACGGGCGCTGGATGCGGACTGTGGCTCCTGGCTCGGATGCCCTCAATGAGCCCTGCGCGCTCGCCATCGCTACTGGTCGTCTCTGGGTGGCCAACTGCGGGTCGAGCTCCGTCACGGTCATGGGAGCGACGGACGGGAGCTACGTCCAGAAGCTCTCGGGAAGTTGGTTCGGCTTCGACGAGCCCGATGCCATCGCCACAGACGGCACCCATGTTTGGGTTGTCAACGGTGAAGGGAATTCCGTAGTCGATCTCCATGCCGCCACCGGAACACGCGGCGCGATCCTCACTGGCGCATCGTTCGGGTTCAGGGCTCCCGGCGCCATCGCCTTTGATGGTGCACACCTCTTTGTCACCAACGCTGGTGGGAACTCGATCGCCAAGATCAGTGCCGGGAGCGATCGGAAGACGGGCACCGTTTCGGGGCGTGCAGCGGGTCTCGACATCCCCTCAGGAATAGCAATCGCCAACGGTCGGATCTGGGTCACCGATGCCGGATCGAACGCTATGACTGAGATCGCCTCGATGGTCCCTGGAGCAGGGAGCTGATGCTATGCCCTCGGGCCTATGGCTCGCATGGGTGCGGGCGGGCAGGGATCATCGACGCGGCGAACGGATGTTGCTGTCATCACTGCAAGAGGTGGGGCCATCGTGGGTGACCTGTCGATTGACACCGAGCTCATCGACCTCGGTGGTGGCAACTACAGGGCGACACTCAGTCCTGATTGGGAGATCTGGGGCCCGATGGGTGGATATGTCGCTTCGGTCGCCTTGCGGGCAGTCGGCCGAGCATCACGGTTCCATCGCCCAGCCAGCTTCTTCTGTCACTACCTTGCAGTTGCGACCTTTGATGACGTCGACGTCTCGGTGACGAAGCTGAAGGGGGCTCGCCGCGCGGAGTCCCACTGGGTCGAGGTCACCCAGGGCGGAACGCCAATCCTTGAGGCGACCGTCTGGTCGATCGGCGATGTCGACGGACTCGTCCACAATGACTGCAAGCCGCCGCTCGTACCGCGGCCGGAGCTTCTCCGTGCGCTCCACGAAGTGCCTCGCCCTCTTCCTGACGACCGACCGCGCTACCCCTTCTGGGACAACGTCGACGTCCGGCTCTTGAGCTTTGAGGAGGTCTGGCCACCTCGCATGCCCAACCCTTCGATCTGGCGACAATGGTGTCGGCTCGTCCCAACGTCTCGTTTTGAAGATCCATGGCTCGACGCGTGCAGGTCCCTGATCTTCATCGACATTCAGAGCTGGCCCTCAGCCTCAGGTCCTCATGTCGCCGATCCAGCCAAATTCACCGCACCGATGCTCGATCTCTACGTGGCCTTCCATGATCCCAACAACTCGTCGGAGTGGCTCCTGGCTGACGGGAGCGGTCCTGTCGCGAAGGACGGACTGATGGGGTGGAACGGAAGACTGTGGTCACTGACCGGGGATCTAGTGGCGTCTGGCATGGGTCAGATGTTGTGTCGGCATCTACCAAGTCGAGCGAAAAGGGTGGACAAATGAGGATTCTTGTGACGGGCTGCTCACGTGGGATCGGGAGGGCTGCTGCGGTCGAGTTGAACGCTCGCGGCCATGACGTAGTCGCCACTGCGAGGCAGACAGAGGCAATCGCAGACCTCGATGTCGCAGAACATCGAGAGCTCGATGTGGATTCATGTGCGTCTGTCGATGCTCTCTTCTCTTGCATTGGACCCATCGATGCAGTGGTCAACAATGCGGGCATCGGAGTGCGCGGACCCATCGAGTCGGTTCCGCTGGACGAGGTCCAGAGGATGTTCACCACGAACTTCTTCGGCGCGGTGCGGGTGATGCAGTCTGCACTGCCTCCCATGCGAGAGCGAGGAAGTGGGACCGTGGTCAATGTCACGTCAATGGCCGCTCACTTCACGATTCCCCTTCATGGCTTCTACGCTGCGTCGAAATTCGCCCTTCAGGCTGTCACCGAGGCAGCTCGGATCGAGCTTGGGCACTTCGGCGTCCGAGTCCTGGCGGTGGCCCCGGGCTTCGTCGAGACAGGGTTCACCAATGTCGAGTTCGGCGTCGACACACCTCCCTACGGTCAGCTTGAAGACGCAGTCCAGAAGTCGTCCACCGCGATCGACGAGGTGAACGGAGGATCCCAGGCTCCCTCCATGGTGGCCCGTGTGATCGCTGACGCAATCGAGAGCGGCGACACCAAGCTCGTTTGGCCCGCCGGAAGCGATGCTGAGATGTCGATCGGCATTCGGGAGGGAGCCGGCTATCCAGCCTTCGAAGCAGCGATGAGGGAGCTGATGCACCTTGATTGGTGACGTTGTCTCGTTGTGACCGAAACGAAGGAGAACTGACATGTGGCCACGTTGGAGCGACGTCGCAATTGCGATTTGGAACAGATTGTGGAGCGATGTCTTACCGAATCCAGACCGTTGGGGTGGGTACTGCGGATTGGTGCGAACACACCTGATTACTTGGTCGTTCATCTGGCAGGGGCACCTACTTCATCTGGTGCTCGATTGTCGACTCGTGCACTAGGCGTAGCGCTCCATCGACTGCGGGAAGCGAGTGTCTCTCCTCGATAGACCATTGGCATCATCACGAGGAGAGGGTCTTGGCCGCCGACGTGCGTAGCGTCGTGGTTCTTCCTTCTCTCGACGCCCAACGCAATTTCTGGCCACGCCCGTCTAGCTCCGATGGGCTGGTCCGCGGCACGCCCCCAAGCCAAGGCCTGGCCGGCCCAATGCGAATTCGACGCGGAGAGGTGCTCTCCTGCGGAAATCGAGACCGCCACCAGAAACCAACTTTTGAGTAGGAGTGCGGAAGTCATCCGATGCAGCCAGTACTTCATAGAAAGACCAGTAACGAGCGTCACCACGAATGCAGCAAGGACCACCCAGCCCCATGCTCCACCTCCGATGCCGTAGCCAAGCGCCGTCAGGAAGGTTCCGGCCAGCGAGACCCATGCCATCTCTCGTACCCGGATGCGATAGTCGCCCCAGTGTCGCTCAGTCCGACAAAGAGAGCGCCGAGGGAGGCGCTGAGCCAGTAGGCCTGCTTCTTGATCAGGCTCAGGACGACGAGCGGTATGACCAGGATGCAGATCACTCCGAGGCCACGAGGGATGTTCACTCCACTCTGGTCGAACGCGAAGATCGCTTTGAGTTGCTTCACATAAAGGCTTCTCGCCAACGCACCCGTGTTCGATCTCTAGCCGAATACGAGGTGATCCGTCTCTGACGCTGGCTCAGGGCGGAACCTGACCCAACGATCCATCGCAGAAGTGCCTCGTTCGGACTCGTTTACGCCAGTAATGCCACTATCAGCTTTGGGATCGAGGAACGCAAGGGTTTGAACAACGTCACTTGGCTCGGGTAGCGATGCGAAGTCGAACATGGCTCTTTACCAGGGAAAACGTTGTGAAAATGTCAACGAGTGGAGGTGATGGGACTGTGATCGAACTGCTCCTGGGCCGCTGACCTGGGGTAATGCGCGACACAAGCCCGAGTTGGGCCGTGTTTCGAGCGTGAAGTGGCGGGTCGAATGTCGGCTCCAGAAGTGATGGGACTATGTTCGAACCCTGCTCTGAGCGGTGCGGCAAATCCGGCGTTCAGGGGCGCACTGGTTACGTCAGAGCTAAGTGCTCATATTCGGGCATGTGTTGCGCCTCATCTATGCGTCCCGCTTGACCATCCTCCAGGCGCCCAGCACTGACCACACCAGCACCCAGCCGACCACCACACAGATGGCCGCTGTGGTCGACTCGGTCACCCCGGCTGGCCCGCCGCCACCATGACCTCCGCCGAACACGGACGGCAGTCCACCGGGCTCCATGTGGGTCACGGCAATCCCCACCAGCGCCCGCTGGACATTGATCAAGTGGTTGATTGGTGAATGCGACAGCAGCGGGGTGAGAACTATTTCGAGCACGATCAGCAGGATGACCGGAACCGTGCGCTGCCCCATCAACGAGGACAGGCCAAGGCCCACCAGGAAGCCGACAATCGCGTAGAGCTCGATCCACAGGCCAGACTTGATCATCAGCGACGTCGACGGCGAGAGGAACCGTCCTGAATAGTCGGCGTAGTTCTGAGTGGCCATGAAGCGTGCCACCGTTTCGATCTGGGCCCGCGACGGTTGTAGCGGTGTCTGGCTTCCCGGACCGACCTTTACCGGTCCTCCGGGGCGGTTCGCACAGGGGGTGTTGTTGAGCACATTCATGATCGCGTTTGCGTTCGGGTCGTTCGGTCCGAGATTGATGTTGAAGTTGCAGACGACCGCCTCGGCGTTCTCGGATGCCCAAGAGTTGAAGGCGGCATGGGAGAGCCCGGGTGGCACGGTCACGCCGTCGTAGTCGAGGTGGGTCGGTGCGGCCAGTACGCAGACCGTGCAAACGATTGCGAAGCCCGCAGCCACCATCGGCACGATGATCGCCAGCCCAGCGGGGATCCGAGCCAGGTAGAGGGCGAGCCGAGACCGGCCAGTCACCACCAGGTGGCGGAACATGCCCTCCGTCAGGTCGACGGAGCCTGCGGTGCAACCAAGGGTGGCCGCCACGATGAACCCGAAGACGAAGAGGACCCCAGCCACCATGGAGGAGAAGATCTCGTAGCCACCGGCTGGTCCGTAGGAGTGGGGGGCGATGGCATGAGCCAGGAGCCGGAACGTGAGGAACGCCACCGGGATGCCGATGTTCACCACGATGAGGGCGACCATGAGGCCACGGCGCTTGCGGAGCTCCATGAACCGGGTG
>Ga0075017_100002500_pt1 | contig 11509 bp, 9 predicted proteins | sample AleBraG_ABR_2012_FD_71475 | JGI IMG/M metagenome (GOLD analysis project Ga0075017, IMG submission 71475) | Freshwater sediment microbial communities in response to fracking from Pennsylvania, USA - Alex Branch Run_MetaG_ABR_2012 | ecosystem: Environmental > Aquatic > Freshwater > Creek >...
CGAACCTGACGATTGCCCGCGCGTCCCGTCATCTGCAGATGGGTCTCGACCAGATGCGCCATCGCACCTCCAACGCCGCAATGGCCGTAACTGAGGAGCCCGCCATGGGTATTGAGCGGCATCGCGCCGTTGTGGTCGAAATGCCCCGACCGCACCCGCGAGGCTGCCTCGCCGCGCCCGGCAAGCCCGAGGTCTTCGAGCAGCATCGCCAGCGTAATGGTAAAGCTGTCATAGATCGCGGCATAGCGCACATCGGAAATCGTAACGCCGGCGGCGTGCTTTGCCCGCGCGATCGATATCCCGGCGCCAAACTCGCCCAAAGCCGGGGCCGCCGTAACATGCTGATGGGTATGTGCCTGCGCGCAGCCGCGCACGCGCACGCCGATCTCGCCCGTGGGCTCGCGGCTAACGACAAATGCCGCCCCGCCATCGGACACCGGACAGCAATCCAGAAGTTTGAGCGGCAGTGCCACCGGCTTCGAGGCCATTACGTCTGCGACTGTGATCGCGTCGTGGAATTGCGCGCCGGGATGCAGTAGCGCGTGGCGGCGCATCAGCACCGCGAATTCGGCAAGGTCTTCCTCGCTCACGCCGTACTCATGCATGTAGCGCGATGCGACGAGCCCGTAATAGGCCGGTATGGTCGGGCCCAGCGGCACCTCATATTCGGGATGCCCGACCTGCGCCAGTGCCTGAATCGAGGCGTCGCGGCTCTGACCGGTCAGCCGGTTCTCGCCCGCCACGACCAGCACATGTCGCGCCACGTCGGATTCGACCAGATGATGCGCCAGCATGGCCATCGCCAGCCCCGTGGCGCCGCCGACCTGTACGGCGTGCGCATAAGCGGGCCGGATGCCGAAATGCTCGGCAAAGACGGTGGCCAGCATGATATGCGGCGCCACCGTGCTGTACCCACAGAGAATGCCGTCAATATCGGTTCGTTTCAGCCCGGCATCGGCAATCGCCAGCCCGCCAGCCCTGCTCATGAGGTCAAGCGACGACAGGCCCTCATGCCTGCCAAATGCCGTCAGCCCTGCGCCGGTGATGAAGCTCATGACCGCGACGATGGCTCAGCCCCCCTCCCCGTTTCGGGTAGGGGTTGGTGGTGAGTGTCCACACCGGGACTCATCACCGGTTCCTCCCTTGACCTCGAGAGCGAGCTTCGATCGCCTCGGATGCCACGAGTGGGGAAAAAAAAGCAGCGCCAAACTCTCATGAACAATACTTCAAATCCCTAATACGATTTCGGCAGGTCCAGCACCTTCTCGGCGATGAAGCTGAGGATGAGCTGCGGGCTGATCGGAGCGATGCGCGGGATCAGGGATTCGCGCAAGTAACGCTCGACATGGAACTCCCTGGCGTAGCCGAAGCCGCCATGGGTCATCACGGCTTGCTCGCAGGCATGAAAGCCGGCTTCACCGGCGAGGTATTTCGCTGCATTGGCCGCAGGTCCACAAGGCTGACCCTGATCGTATTGCCAGGCCGCCGAAAGCGTCATCAACCAGGCGGCTTCAAGTTCCATCCAGTTTTTGGCCAGCGGATGCTGGATCGCCTGGTTCTTGCCAATCGGGCGGTTGAATACGTTGCGTTCCTTCGCGTAAGCCGAAGCCCTCGACAGCGCCACCTTTCCCAAGCCAACCGCTTCGGCCGCGATCAGGATGCGCTCCGGATTCATGCCGTGCAGGATGTACTCGAAGCCACGGCCTTCCTCGCCGAGGCGATCTTGGAGCGGAATTTCAAAGTTCTCGATGAAGAGCTCATTGGAATCGACTGCCTTGCGGCCCATTTTCTCGATTTCCCGTACCGAAATGCGGCTGCGATCGAAGTCGGTGTAGAACAGGCTCAATCCGTGTGTCGGGCTCTTGACCTCCTCAAGCGGCGTGGTGCGCGCAAGCAAAAGAATTTTCTGGGCGACCTGGGCCGTCGAAATCCAGACCTTCTGGCCGTTGACGATGTATTTGTCGCCAGATCGCACGGCGCGGGTCTTCAACTGGGTGGTGTTGAGGCCAGTGTTCGGTTCGGTGACGGCGAAACACGACCTCTCGGCGCCCGATACGATTGGCGGCAGCATCCGACCGCACTGCTCCCTGGTGCCGAAAACGACGACGGGATTGAGCCCGAACACGTTCATGTGCACCGCAGAGGCACCCGACATTCCGGCGCCGGATTCGGAAATCGTCCGCATCATGATCGCGGCATCGAGGATGCCCAGGCCAGAGCCGCCGAACTCTTCGGGGATGCAGATTCCGAGCCAGCCGGCATCGGCCAGCGCCTTGTGAAAATCCGCGGGGAAGCCGCCTTCCTTGTCCTTCTTCAGCCAGTAGGCGTCGTCGAAACGCGCGCAAATCTTCGCAACCGCGTTGCGGATCGATTCCTGGCTGGCTGTAAGCGCGAAATCCATATCTTCTCAATCCGCTTTACAGACCGGATGAAGCGATGGTCACGCCATCGCGCAGCAGTGCCGCGATCTCCTCGGCCGAAAATCCGGCCTCGTGCAGGATATCCATGCCGTGCTCGTTCAGGCGTGGCGCCAGCCGCGCCGGCTCGCTCGGTGTTTCAGACCAATTCGCCGATACCTTCATGCTGCGAATCCTGCCCTCGCTCGGATGTTCGACAACGGGAAAGAAATCGGTAGCGACCAGGTGCGGGTCCTGCAATATGCTTTCGAGGTCGTGCATCGGCATAACCGGTATGTCGGCCTTGTTGAGCAGGTCAAGCCATTCCGCCGTGGTCCGCGTTTCGAAAATGCGAGCCAATTCGGCATAGACGGTGTCGATATTGGTAGCGCGGCCCGCAAAGGTGGCAAATTTCGGGTCCCGGCGCAGGTCGTCGCGGCTGGTAGCAGCGAAGAAATTGGCCCACTGTTTGTCGTTATAGACGATGACACAGATATAGCCGTCGGATGTCTTGTAGGGCCTGCGATCGCGCGACAGATGCCGCGCATAGCCTCCCTTGTCGAGCGGAGGATCGTAAGTCAGACCGCCCATGTGATCGCCCATCACAAAGCCTGCCATGGTCTCAAACATCGGAATGTCGAGGCGTTGCCCGCGGCCGGTACGATCGCGATGAACGAGGCTTGCACAAATTGCTCCGACCGCCGTGAGCCCAACGATACGATCGACAAGCGCATTGGGAACATAGCGTGGAACGCCATCGCCGGTCTTTGCCATCAAGGCCGGTAGCGCCGTCGCGCCCTGGATCAGGTCGTCATACGCCGGCTTTGCGGCGTAAGGCCCGTCCTGGCCGAAGCCGAATACGCCCGCGTAGATCAGGCGTGGGTTGATCCCCGAGACGACATCGTAACCAAGCTGCAATCGCGCCATCGCCTGCGGTCTGACGTTATAGACCAGGACGTCGGCCGACGCGATCAGCCGCAGCACCGCATCGCGTCCGGCCGGCTTTTTCAGATCGAGCGCAATGCTGCGCTTGCTGCGGTTGGTGTTGAGGAATACCGGGCCCATGCCGGGATGGCGGGTCGGTCCGATCAGCCGCGTTACGTCGCCCTCGAGGCTTTCGACCTTGATGACGTCAGCGCCATAATCCCCCAGCGTCTGGGTGGCATAGGGCCCCATCAGCACGGTCGTCATGTCGATGACCCTGACGCCACCCAGAGGTCCCATGGTTTCTGCTCCCGATCAAGTTTGGCGCCCGTCCGCGTGCTTCCTCGCGAACATGCTGCAGCGAATGTCAGACACGCCACACTAGTAACGGCACGCTGCAGGCAAGATCAAGGCTGCTCACCGTATAGGCCTGTGCGGCCTCATGGTCCGAGACGCCAAGCCCTTTGCTTGCACCATTCGATGACGACCTCGCTTCCGCCCCTGACTCATGCGCTTGCCTGGTCAGCCGAGTTTGCCGGAAACATTTTCCAAATGATCCCACGCGGTAGGGCCGTATTTCTGCTTCCACTCGGCGTAGAAGTTTGTGCTGGCAAGCGCCTTCCGGAAATCGTCCGGTTGAACATCAACGAAGGTGATGCCCTTTGTTTTCAGGTCCGCCTTCAGCGTATCGCTCAGCTTTGCAATATCCGCGCGCTCGTCAAGCGCCGATTTGTCGAGTTCGCGGGTGATGGCCGCCTGCAGGTCGGCCGGCAGCCTGGAAAAGGCGCGCTTGTTGCCAAGCACCCAATATCCGTCCCAAACATGCCCCGTCAGGCTGCAGGTCTTCTGCACCTCATAGAGCCGTGTCGTCGCGATGATGGCCAGCGGGTTCTCCTGCCCCTCCACCAATTTGGTCTGAAGGGCGGTGTAGACTTCGTTGAAGTTGATCGGCGTGGGAGCGGCATCCAATGCCCTGAACAGGGAGGTCAGAGGGGGTGCAGGCGGCACGCGCAGCTTGAAGCCCTTCAGGTCGGCAGGACCTCTGATTTCGCGCGTCGATGACGTGACATGGCGGAAGCCATTGTCCCATATCCTGGAGACCGTGAAGATCGGTGTCTTGGCGATCTCAGCGCGGACGTGATTGCCGAGTTCGCCGTCCATCGCCTTCCAGACCTCGTCGTAGTTATTGAAGGCGAAGCCGACACTGGTAATCCCGGAAACGGGCACGAAAGTCGCGAGGATGAGCGATGACAGGTTGAAGAACTCGATCGAGCCGTTTCGGACCTGCGTCAACAGGTCTGTATCGGAGCCGAGCTGGTTAGCCGGAAATAGCCTGATCTCGACGCGGCCCGCGGTCGCCTCGCGGATGCGGGTCAGCGCTTCCTGGGTGCGGAGGTTGACCGGATGGGTCGGGTCCTGGCCTGTGGCATATTTGAGCTCGAACTCGGCTGCGCTTGCGGGCCATTTGAGCACGGTGAGCAAGGGAAAGGCGGCGGCGCCCGCAAGCATGGTGCGGCGCGTTGGCTTGAAGCGGTTCGTCATGGTGGTTTCCTCCAGTATCGTGTTTTTGATGCGGGCTGTCAGGTCGTGCCGTTGAGGGCGCGGTAAGCGCGGATGACCTGGCTGTCATCTGCGGCGCCCTCTCCGCGACCAGAGGTCGAATTGAAAAGCTGATAGGCCAGCGCGGTCATCGGCAGCGCCGCCTTCGTCTCCCGGCCGGCTTCGAGCACGATGCCGAGATCCTTGACGAAGATGTCGACGGCGCTCGTCACCTCCGGATCCGCTTCAAGCATGCGGGGACCGCGATCCTTCAACATCCAGCTTCCGGCGGAAGTACCGACCAGAATGTCGAGCATTGTCTTGCTATCGACACCGATTTTCTCGGCAAGGGAGAGCGCTTCCGCCGCGACCACGATATGAACGCCGCAGAGAAGCTGGTTTATGGTCTTCACGGTGGCGCCCTGTCCGGCTTTATCACCGACGCGCAAAGCGCGGCTGCCCATCGCCTCGAGGACGGGCCTTACCTGCTCGAACAAGTCCTCGGGTGCTGCGGCCATGATGGTGAGGCTGCCGGCGCTCGCGCCGACGACGCCGCCGGACACCGGGGAGTCGACGAAGCGCCGGCCTGTCATCGCGACACGTTCGGCAATCGCCTGAACCTGCTTCGGTGGACAGGTCGCCATAAGGCAAACGACCGCCGAGGCTTGCGCGGCCTCGAGCGCCGCATTCGAGAACAGGACTTCTTCGGCTTGAGCGCCATTGACGACCATCAGCAAAATCGCGTCGGCACCTACGAAAGCCGCCTTGGCGGAGCCGGCCGCCACGCCGCCGGCGGCTTTGAGGTCCTCAAGGGCGGCAGGATTCACATCGTAACCGCAGACGGTGAACCCGGCCTTGACGAGGTTCCGGGCCATCGGTCGCCCCATTGCGCCGAGCCCGACGAAGGCGATGGTCTTCATATCGTATCCTTTCGCCGCTTGACCCGATGCATCCGCCTCTCGTTACGAAAGGGTGGTGCAATCAGAGCCAACTCTTGATCGCCGTTGTGACTGCCTGCGCGGATATACCGTAACGATCGTGCAATGTCGGAAGCGCACCGGCGGCGAGAAATTCGTCCGGAAGCGCGATCTGCCGGAACGCCGGGTGAATGCCTGAACGCATCAGCAAGCCAGCAACCGCCTCGCCCAATCCTCCAATCACGCTGTGGTTCTCGGCGACGACGACCAGGCGACCGGACTTGCCGGCTTCTCGCAGTATCGTCTCGGAGTCGAGCGGCTTGATCGTGGGGACGTGCAGCACCGCCGCCTCCACCCGGTCGTCCGAAAGCACCTTGGCTGCTTCGAGCGCGCGCATCGTCATGATGCCGGAGGAGATGATCAAGACGTCCTTGCCGCCGCGGATCAGCCTGGCTTTTCCAAGTTCGAACTTGTAATCGTATTCATCGAGCACCACTGGTACTTGACCGCGCAGCAGGCGCATATAGACCGGGCCCCGATGGGCGGCGATCGCAGGTACGACCTGTTCGACTTCGAGTGCATCGCACGGATCGATCACGGTCATGTTGGGCATGGCGCGAAACAGGGCGAGGTCCTCGGTCGCCTGGTGGCTCGGCCCGTAGCCGGAGGTCAAGCCGGGCAACGCGCAGGCGATCTTCACGTTGCGGTCTTCTTCCGCGATCGTCTGGTGGATGAAGTCGTAGGCGCGCCTGGACGCAAACACCGCATAAGTCGTTGCGAATGGCGTGAACCCTTCTGCTGCCAGACCTGAAGCTGCGCCAAACAGAAGTTGTTCGGCCATGCCCATCTGATAGCTGCGATCGGGAAATTCCTTCGCGAAAATATGCAGGTCGGTATATTTGCCGAGATCGGCCGTCATGCCGATCACGTCTGGGCGATTCCGCGCAAGCTCGACCAGGGCATGCCCGAAGGGCGCGGGTCTGGTTTTTTGCCCTTCGGCCGCGATCGATGCGATCATTGCGGACGTGGTCAGGCGCGGCTTACCGGATGGCGCCGACGTGGTGGATTTCATGATTGCCTCCCGGCTTCGAGTGCGGCAAGCGCAAGCTGCCATTCGTGCGATTCGACGCGGATGAAGTGGTTCTTTTCGCGCTGCTCAAGGAATGGAACGCCCTTGCCCATCAGCGTGTCGGCGACGATCATGCGCGGCTTCTTTGCCGGATGGGCTTTGGCGGCATCGAAAGCCGCAACCACCGCATCAAGATCGTTCCCGTCGACTCGCTGGACGAACCAGCCGAAAGCGTTCAGCTTTTCGACCAAAGGTTCGAACGCCATGACCTCTTTCGAGGGACCGTCCGCCTGCTGATTGTTGACGTCGACAATGGCAACCAGGTTATCGAGCTGGTAGTGCCCTGCCGATTGGATTGCCTCCCAGACCGAGCCCTCATCGAGTTCGCCGTCGGAGAACAGGGTAAACACCCGTGCAGTGGAGCCTTTGCGTTTCAACCCAAGACCCATGCCCACGGCAATGCTGAGCCCGAGGCCAAGCGATCCACCCGACATCTCCATTCCCGGCGTGTAGGAAGCCATGCCCGACATCGGCAGACGGCTTTCGTCAAAGCCATAGGTTTCGAGTTCGGCTTCGGGAATGATCCCTGCCTCGATCAGGGCTGCATAAAGCGCGATGGCATAATGTCCATTGGACAGCAGGAAGCGGTCCCGTCCATCCCATGCCGGATTTTCCGGCTGATAGCGCATCGCATGAAAATAAGCGACCGCAAGGACGTCGGAGATATCGAGAGCCTGCGCGATATAGCCCTGGCCCTGCACTTCGCCCATGCGAAGCGCATTGCGGCGGATGTTGTAGGCGCGCTCCGCCAGCGTAGGCGTGTTGGCGAGCGTCGTGGCGACGGTTTCCATGTGTTGTTTCCTCCTTCGGCGCGATCAGTGAATCAACATGCCGCCATTGACGTCGATGACCGCTCCCGTGACGTAGGCGGACAGGTCGGAAGCAAGAAAGGTGTAGATGCCCGCGACGTCATTGGCGTCGCCGAGGCGGCCGAGCGGAATGCCTTCGAGGATCTTCACCTTCATCTCGTCGGTCAGTTTTCCCGCGGTGATATCGGTGCCGATCAGGCCGGGCGTGACGCAATTGACGCGAATGCCATCGGGGCCGAACTCGCGGGCCATCGCCTTGGCAAGCCCGAGAACGCCGGCCTTTGCCGCAGAATAATGAGGCCCACCAAAGATACCGCCGCCACGCTGCGCGGAAACGGACGACATGCAGGCAATCGAGCCTGACTTGCGCCGGCGCATATGCGGGATGACCGCCTGCGAAAGAAACAGAACCCCCTTGAGGTTGACGTCTTGTATGCGCTCCCAATCGCTCGGCGTGATCTCGAGCAATTTCACCGGCTGGGTGATTCCGGCGTTGTTGACCAGAATGTCGACTTGACCGAAGGCTGCGATCACCGCTTCGATCGCCTTGGCGCAGGAAGCTTGATCGGCGACGTTGCAGGCCAGACCAAGGTGTGGTTCGCCCGAGCCACTATCGAGGCTTCGTGCAGCCGTTTCCGCAGCAGCACCATCGATATCCAGGATTGCGACACGGGCGCCTTCCGCCACGAACCGCCGGGCGGTTGCAAGACCTATCCCACGCGGCGAGGCCGCGCCCGAAATGACCGCTGTTTTGCCCTTGAGCAGCATGCCTTCCTCCCTTTGAGCGACTATCCGACGCGCCAACGTCTGGCGCTCATCTCGTTGGGGAAATTGAGTACGCTCCGGCCGCGATCCGGACAAACGCGCAGTTGTCTTGGATAGGTGAATTTGGTTCACTTATGGGATGCTGCTTTCCAATGTCCCGATTTCGGCGATCCGCGCCTTCGAGGCGGCTGCGCGCACAGGCTCATTCCGCGATGCAGCGAACGAGCTTCACCTGACGCCGAGTGCGGTCAGCCACGCGATCCGCAAGCTGGAAGGCGCGATGAGCACCACGCTGTTCGAGCGGAGCGCCAGATCGATCCGATTGACGCCTGCCGGCGAGAACCTGATGCGGCATGCGGGTGCGGCGTTCGATAATTTGAGGCGCGGCATCGAGGAAGTCTCCGGCAGGGGGCCGCATCTGCTGCGCGTGCACTGCGCGCCGAGCTTTGCCGCGCAGTGGCTGGCTCCGCGTCTCGCCCGGTTCATCGCCGCCGAGCCAAAGCTGGAAGTTCGGCTCGCCGCAAGCACCGAATACGCCCGCTTCAGCAACGACGATTTCGATCTGGATATCGTCTACGGCCAGCCGAGGATCGAGGGCGTCGAGATCACCCCGCTGGGCGAGGAGACCATCACTCCACTTTGCACGCCGGAAATTGCGAAGAAGATTCGCAAGCCGAAAGACCTCTTCGGCCAGGTTCTCATTCGTTCCGAAGTCAAGCAGGTGCAATGGCACCAATGGTTCGCCGCCAATGGGCTCGAAGCTCCCGCGATCCACGGCATGCGTTTTGACCGCAGCTTCCTTGCTATTGCGATGGCCGCGAGCGGACTTGGCGTGACCCTCGAATCCACACGACTGTCGGAGCGCGAGATCGCTGCGGGAAAACTGGTTGCCCCGCTCGCCGGTCGTTCAGCCGACGTTCGATACGTGGGCCATCATCTGGTTTTTCCCCGCGCGAGCCGACAGCGGCGGGCGGTGCTTGCATTTGCTGATTGGATCGCGTCGGAGCTGTCGCTGGCTATAGGCAAGTGAACGCGGGTGTACGCCGGTCAGCAAAGCAATACGCCTCTCGGTTATGGCTGCCGGGGAGAGATCGTTGCAGTGCAGGCCGCGCAATCCAACCGAGTCTGCGGCAACGCCGTCGATTCCGGCGGACTTGTGTCGGTTTGACGATCGGCGTTTACGGATCCGACCTACTTCCGCATCATTTCCCGCAAGCTCGTCTTGAGCACCTTGCCGTAATTGTTCTTCGGCAGCGCGTCGAGATAAACGTATCGCTTCGGCCGCTTGAAGCGCGCGATCGACGCAAGGCAATGGGCGTCAAGCCCGGCGTCGTCGGCCACGGCGCCATCCTCCAGCACCACGCAGGCGACGACGATCTCGCCCCAGTCGGCATCGGCAACGCCGATCGCCGAGACCTCGCGCACGTCAGGATGCGTCAGCAGCGCCTCCTCCACCTCGCGCGGATAGATGTTGCTGCCGCCTGAAATGATCACGTCCTTGGAACGATCCGATAATGTCAGGAAGCCGTCCTCGTCGAGCCGGCCGACGTCGCCGGTGCGCAGCCATCCGTCCTTGAGCGTCTCGGCATTGGCCTTCGGATTGTTCCAATAACCGAGCATGACGGCGGTGCCCTTGGCTTCGACCTCGCCAGTCTCGCCCGCCGGCAGCGGCTTTCCGTCCGCATCCGTTATGCGAACAGACATGACGCTCTGCGCGGGGCCGGCCGAGGCCAGCCGTTCGAGATAGCGCGGGTGATCGGTGCGCTGATGCCACTCGCGGCTCAGCGCCGTGATCGTCATCGGCGATTCACCCTGGCCATATATCTGGACGAAGCGCTGGCCCATGGTTGCGATGGCCTCGCGAATATCGGCGAGATACATCGGTCCGCCGCCATAGATGATGGTACGGATGCCCTCGCCGTTTTCGCCGCGGCGCCTGGCGACATCGACGAGGCGCCGGACCATGGTAGGTGCTGCAAACATCACGACATTGTCGAGTTGCCGGCCGAGATTGAGCACCTCGTCCGGATCGAATCCGCCGGATTCAGGGACAACGTGCCGTCCGCCCATGCGCACATGCGGGAAGTTGTAGAGGCCCGCGCCATGCGAGATCGGCGCCGCATAAAGCTTGGCGTCGCTCGGCGTCGCGTGATCGACATCGGCCAGATAACACATCGTCATCGCCACCAGATTGCCGTGGCTCAGCATCACGCCCTTCGGCCGCCCGGTAGTGCCTGAAGTGTAAAACAGCCAGGCGAGATCATCGACCTCGCGTTCCAGCGGCGCCGGGCTCCCCTCGCCCTCGCGCATGGCACGATAGGCGTGGCTGTCAACCGAGAGCGTTTTCATCGCAGTCGGCAAGGCGCTCTTCGCCTCCACCAGCGCTTCGACCGTATCGTCGGAAACGAAGGCCAGTTTCGCGCCCGCGTCGCTGCATATCCATGCGGCCTCCCGGCCATGCAGCTTGGCATTGATCGGGATGGCAACCCCACCCATCCACCAGATGCCGTAGAGGCATTCGAGATATTGCGTGCAGTTGGTCGCGAACAGCGCAACGCGGTCGCCGGGGGCAATGCTGTAGTCCCGCGCCAACGCCGCGCCGATCGCACCTGCGCGCCGGGCAAAGGTCTTATAATCCGCGTCAAGATCGAAGCCGGTCAGGAGCGCCGGCGCGACGGGACGAAGCCGCGCCGATGCCGCCAGCCATTCAGCGACATTCATCGCTTCAAGCCCTACTTTGCCGGCTCCAGCACCGAGACATAGTTGGCGACCGCAGCACCACCCATATTGAAGATGCCGCCAAGCCTGGCATCCCTGATCTGCATGCCCTCCGGCGCCTGTCCGACGAGCTGCATCGCGGTCAGCACGTGCATCGAGACGCCGGTAGCGCCGATCGGATGACCTTTGGCCTTCAACCCGCCGGAGGGATTGATCGGCAGTTTGCCATCCTTCTGGGTCCAGCCTTCCTTGATGGCGCGCGCGCCCTGCCCCCTCGGGGTCAGTCCCATCGCCTCATATTCGATCAGTTCG
>Ga0075017_100002502_pt1 | contig 11506 bp, 8 predicted proteins | sample AleBraG_ABR_2012_FD_71475 | JGI IMG/M metagenome (GOLD analysis project Ga0075017, IMG submission 71475) | Freshwater sediment microbial communities in response to fracking from Pennsylvania, USA - Alex Branch Run_MetaG_ABR_2012 | ecosystem: Environmental > Aquatic > Freshwater > Creek >...
CCGCATGGCGCCTCCCGGAACCACTTCAGTGGAACTTGAAGTCTTTGACGCCGCCAAACGAGTGGAAGGCATCTCCGTGACGGCCGACGTCATGCGCGTCCAGGCCGAGAGCAATCAGCTCGAAATCATTCGCCTGTTCGCGGTGAACAATTCCTCCAGCCCTCCGCGCACGCAAATGAGCGACCAGAATTTCGAGTTCTACCTACCCGCCGGCGCGCAGATCGACCAGTCGATGGCCAAGACGGCGAACGGCCAGCCCATCAACTCGGCTCCCGTCCCACAAAAGGAGAAGAACCGTTACGCATTTATTTTTCCGCTCCGCCCGGGTGAGACCCAGTTCCAGGTCGCTTTCCACCTGCCTTATACGGGCGAAGCTACTCTTGACCCCAAGCCGCTCTACCCCGCCGAACACATGGTAGTAATGCTGCCGAAGACTATGCAGTTCACTCCCGGCGCCGGCGCAGCGTTCCAGTCGATGCAGGACCCGCAGCAATCTGACAGCATCGTGCAGGTTGCCAGCCGTACCCAGGTTGGGCAGCCGCTGGGATTCAGCGTCAAGGGAACGGGAGTTCTTCAGCCTGAGCAGGGTGGCACTACAAGCGGAGGTGGCGAGCAGGCAGGTGGAGGCGCGGGATCCACGCCCCAGGGGCGCGATAACCGTCCCGGTGGCGGTCTCGGGGCTCCGATCGACGCGCCCGATCCGCTCGAGAAATATCGCTGGTACATCCTCGGCGGCTTTGCCCTGATCCTGGCGGTCGGGGCCTATGTCGTGCTGACTCGTCAGCCGTCGGCGGTGCGTGCATCAGCCGCAGGCCCAGGGTCGCCCGACATTGATATCCCAGCGGTCGAAACTCCCCGCGCGTCGAGGGCTACGCCCGCTCAGCCCACCGGGCATGCTCCTGCGCCTGCAGGCAAGAGCTCATCCATGATTCTCGAGGCTCTGAAGGAAGAGCTGTTCCAGCTGGAAGTCGAGCACAAGCAGGGCAGCATCTCGCAGGCGGAATACGAAAAGGCGAAAGCCGCCCTCGACCAGACACTCGAGCGCGCGATCAAACGCGGCCAAAAGAGTTAGCGATCAGTGACAAGTCTTAACCTCGGGCAAAGCGAAGGGCCTCGCGTGTATCTCCGCCGCCATCAGGAACATCCGCCCTCGTTCCAACGCGGAACAACACGCTCTTGGAAAGCGTATGTTTATCTTGAATCCGCTATCTCGGCGGATCATCAAATTGAAATGTGAGTGAGTCACACTCAGATTTCTACCCCGGAGGGCACGACTTTAGTGGGGCCGCCGACCCGCACAAGACGCGGCTTTAGCCGCTGAGGTTTTTGGCCTTAGAGATTCGATTTATGGCAAACACATTCAAAACCGCTCTTCTCCTCACGGTGATGACGCTGCTCCTGCTCTTCATTGGACAGGGCTTTGGCGGCCAGCGAGGCATGCTGATCGCGCTGGTCTTCGCCGGTGTGATGAACTTCGTCTCTTATTTCTTCTCCGACAAGATTGCGCTGGCCATGTATCGCGCGCAGCCCGTTTCCCGCGAAGATCTGCCTCGCGTCTACAACGTTGTCGAACGCCTGACGCAAAAGATCGGCCTGCCCATGCCCAAGATTTACGTGATCCCCATGGAGTCGCCAAATGCCTTCGCGACCGGGCGCAATCCAAATCACGCTTCGGTGGCTGTCACCCAGGGCATCCTGAATCTGCTGAACGACGAGGAACTGGAAGGCGTGCTCGCGCACGAACTCGGACACGTCCGCAATCGTGACATCCTGATCAGTTCGATTGCCGCGACCCTCGCTGGCGCTGTTACCTATCTCGCCCGCTTTGGCATGTTCTTCGGCGGCATGGGCGATCGCGATGAGCGACGCGGTGGAGGTATGGGCGCGCTGCTGATGCTCATCGTCGCTCCCATAGCAGCCATGCTGATCCAACTTGCCGTCTCGCGCTCGCGCGAGTACGAAGCCGACCACACTGGCGCAGGTTTCACAGGCAATCCTTACGCTTTGGCGAGTGCCCTGTCCAAGCTCGATGCCTACTCGCGGCGCGTTCCCATGATGGCCACGCCCTCGACGGCGCACCTGTTCATCGTCCAGCCGCTGCTGGGGATGAACTTCGGCAACCTGTTCTCGACTCACCCGCCGATCGCCAAGCGCATCGAGCGGTTGACGGGCCGACCGGCGGAGTTTATGCAGTAAGAAGCGCTTGGACAGAAGGTCGAATTGCAGATTTACATCCAGCCCATCCGCAAGGATGGGTTTTATTTTCGTTCCTTACCAAGGGATGGAGCCGGTTGGAACGAGTGGGCCTAGTTCTCAAACACTACCGTGACGTTGGTAATAGCCGTGTTCGCGCGTCACGGCGGCTGCATCCAAGCCCATAGTAGAATTTGCTTTTATGTCCCCTGAGGCCGCACTTGCCGCATCCACACGCGCTGCGCAGTTGGAATCCACGCTGCGCAAGATCATCCGCGGCAAAGACGACGTCCTCCGCCTCGCTCTTGTCTCCATTTTCGCCCGCGGACATCTCCTCATCGAAGGCGTTCCCGGCGTAGGCAAGACCACGCTCGGCCAAGCCATCGCCCGCGCTCTCGATTGCACCTTCCAGCGCGTCCAGTTCACCAGCGACATGCTGCCCTCGGACGTGCTGGGTATCTCGATCTACTCTGCCATCGAGCAGCAGTTCGAATTCAAGCGCGGGCCGGTATTTACCAACGTCCTTCTCGCTGATGAGATCAATCGCACCACGCCCAAGACCCAGTCCGCCCTGCTCGAAGCCATGAACGAGGGCCAAGTCACGGTGGATGCGCACTCGCACCCTCTGCCGCAGCCGTTTCTCGTGATTGCGACGCAGAATCCCGTGGAGCATCACGGCACCTATCCGCTGCCCGAATCGCAACTCGACCGTTTCCTGATGCGCGTGCAGATGGGCTATCCGGACAGCGCCGCCGAGCGCGAGATCCTGCGCTCCGAAGCCGGCGCGGCCTGCCTCGATGACATGCGGCCGGTGCTCACCGGAGCGGACGTGCTCGAAATGCAGAAAGCCGTCACTCACATCCGAGTCGACGAGTCGCTGGTCAATTACACTTTGCAGATTGTCCGCAAGACGCGCGAGTCGGAGCATCTTTCGCTCGGCGTCTCGCCTCGCGGTTCGCAGATGCTCTACCGCGCAGCCCAGGCCATGGCGTTCCTTGAGGGCCGCACCTTCTGTACGCCCGAAGACTTCAAGCCGCTGGTGATTCCTGTGTTCGCCCACCGCGTCGTAGTCAACGCGCTGTATGCGTCGACGATGAAAAAATCCGACCAGGCCGACCAGATCATCCGCGAAATCATCGACTCCGTCCGCGTGCCGGTGTAGGTTGCTAGTTCTCAGTAACTGGTCCCTAGTTTTGGTCATCCCGATGTCCCGCGTTTTCACCAGCAGGGCGAGGGATCTAGCGTGGACTGCTCCTGAACTGATTATTGCCCTTTAGATCGTGCTCTAATGCTCTCGTTAAGTCTTCATGATCGCCGAGATCATTCCCGAAGCCTATGACGCGGTCGGCAAGAAGGTTTTTCGCCCGTTTGATCGCAGGCGAGGCCCGCATCCAAGTTTTCCCATGGGGAGATACGTAAGCCAGCCACTCTCCATACGGTGTCAAAATCTTACCGACGTTCGTAGCTTTCTTCTCCAGTGCAAAGGCGTTTCGGACGAGGAACAGTTTGGCAAGCCGGAATACTGGCAGCCGCCCGATCAATTCGAGCACAGCAAGAAAGGTGACTGTGACGATTTCGCTCTGTGGACCTGGCGACAACTTCTGTCCATGGGTTACGACGCGCGTTTCATCGGCGGGAAAAAAGGACGCTACGGTATCGGCCACGCCTGGGTTGAATACTTTCGCGATAACAAGTGGTTTCTCCTCGACCCCACGCTCCGTCTAATTGGAGAGAGGCTCCCTCGACTCTCAACTCTAGCTTATCGCCCTGAACTCTCCGTCGTTTGGGACGGAGAGAAACTCTCATACTACGCGCACAAAACTCCGCAATACCATCTTGGCTTCAAGAGATTCTTGTCATTGGCTCCCGAGTGGCTGGTGCTATGGGGATGGTTCTGGATCAGAAACTTTTGGAAGCTTCCTCGCCTGTTTTGGCGCTTACTTCGCCGCTTCTTGTCAGGCTTTCGCTGGATGGCGCGTTCGCCGAAATCTGGGAACTGAGCACCGAGAACTGGGAACTGAGAACTTTTCTAGGTACTAGGTACTGAGTACTAGGCACGGCCGACGCTATAATCCCGCCATGGGCATTCTTCGCTACCTCATGCTGCTGTCTCTCATCGCATGGCTCGGCGGCTTGATCTTCTTCTCATTTGTGGTCGCGCCGACGGCATTCGCCGTCCTCCCGACCCGCCATCTCGCGGGCGCGGTGGTTGCTCGCTCTCTTGTCTCGCTGCACTGGATCGGCATTATTTCCGGAGTAGTCTTTCTCATCACCTCGATGCTCTATGCCCGACTGAACACAGGCGATGCTCATCCCTTTGCCGCCCGACATGTCTTGATCCTCGTCATGCTGATCCTCACTTGCATCTCCCAGTTCGGCATCTCTCCAAAGATGCATGCCATCCGCACCGCAGTTGGTGAAATCGACAGCGTTCCCATCGACAATCCGGCACGGGTTCAGTTCAACGCCCTGCACGTCTGGTCGACAAGATTGGAAGGTGGTGTGTTCCTGCTCGCGCTCGTCGTCGCCTATCTGACCGCGCAACGGTGGAAATGATGTTCGAGTCCTGGCGCGAACACTTTTTTGGCGCAGCCTTCTGCGGTGGCTCACTCGGAGCGCTCGCTAAAAGCTAAGAGCTAGCAGCTAAGAGCTTCGTGATTCTCCTGCTATCATCTTCTGTTCGCTTCGCGGCTCGCTAAAAGCCAAGGGCCAATAGCTAAGACCTTCTTATGAAAACCGGCATCATTGGCCTGCCCCAGGTAGGCAAGACATCTCTGTTCCGCATGCTCACCAAGGCCCGGCTCTCCGAGCACGCCATGGCTAACCCGCGCGAGGCGCACGTCGGCGTCGCCAAGGTCCCCGACGACCGCCTCGACAAACTCGCCGCCCTCTACAACCCGAAGAAGCTCACCCACGCCTCGGTCGAGTACGTCGACGTCGGCGCCGTGGGCCAGGAAGCCCTAAAAGAGACCGCCTACATCGGCCACCTGCGCCAGGTCGACGCCCTCATCCACGTTTTGCGCGCCTTCGACGATCCCGCCATCGCGCACGTCGGCACGATCGATCCTTTGCGCGACATCAAGAACGTCGAGTTTGACCTCATGGTCAGCGACCTCGGCCAGATCGAAAAGCGCCTGGAGCGTCTGGAAAAAGATCTGAAGAAGATGCGTACGCCGGAGCTTGAGAAAGAGAACGAACTGCTGAAGCTGGCCAACGCACATCTCGGAAGCGAGCGCCCGCTGCGCGAAATGGAGATGACACCCGAAGACAAGAAGCGCATACGCGGCTTCATGTTCCTCAGCGAGAAGCCGATGCTCTACGTCCTGAACGTGAGCGAGACCACTGAACTCGGCAAGGAATTAGACGCTGCCGTCTCGAAATACAAGCTGGATGAGGTTGCCGCCCGTCCCAACGCGGGCGCAACGGCAATTTGCGGGAAAGTCGAAGCCGAACTCTCAGAGATGTCCGACGAAGATGCCGCCGAATTTCTCTCCAGCTACGGTCTCACCGAAAGCGGACTCTCCCGCCTCATCCGCAAGAGCTACCACCTGCTCGGCCTCATTTCCTTCTTCACCGCGGGCGAAGACGAGTGCCGTGCCTGGACGATCCCTGTCAATACGCGCGCTGTAGACGCAGCCGGCGCTATCCACACCGACTTGTCAAAACACTTCATCCGTGCCGAAACCATTCGCTGGGACCAGCTGCTCGATGCCGGTTCCGAAGCCAACGCGCGCGCCAAAGGCACGCTCCGTCTCGAAGGCAAGGAATACATTGTGCAGGACGGGGATGTGATGCATATTCGGCATAGTGGCTGAAAAGTATCCAGTACCCGGCACCTGGCGCAGTTCCTAGTTCTCGTTCTCGGTTCTCAGCTCCCCGTTTCCTGTTTTCACTGTTCAACTGAGAACCGGGAACAGAGAACTGTTATCCTTCTCCACGCTCGGTACTCGGAACTCGGTACTCGGTACTTAGAGAGAAATGCATCCGATCACGACTAGCCTTCTCCTCGGCCTCACCGCAGCCTTTGCCAACATCTTTGGCGGGGCCATCATCGTGCAGCGGCACTGGGAGCGGCGCTATCTCCGCTACTTCGTCGCACTCGGTGCTGGATTCATGCTGGCTACCTCTTTCATCGAGATGGTTCCCGAGAGCTTCGACCTTCGTGGACGATCGGCCGCCTTCCTGATTCTCGCTGGTTACCTGATCATCCATTTTTTTGAGCACACCGTCACCCCGCACTTTCATTTCGGCGAGGAAACCCACAAAGACGAATTCGTTCACCGGCACAAAGGATATTCCGTGCTCATCGGCTTGCTCATCCACACCTTTTTTGACGGGATCGCCATTGCTTCGGGCTTCCTGGTTTCAGAGTGGCTGGGCTGGATCATTTTCCTCGCCATTTTTCTTCACAAAATCCCCGAAGGCTTCACCATATCCTCCGTCATGCTCGCCAGTGGCAGCAGTCGCGCCTCGGCCTGGGGCGCATCGGCGCTGCTGGGTGCCGCGACCTTCGGTGGAGTCTTGACGATGGCTGTCTTCCGGCACCAGGTCGGTGCTGGACTTCCTTTATCGGCCGGGGTGACGATCTACGTCGCCGCTTCGGATCTGATTCCAGAAGTGAACCAGGAACCCGGCGCCAAGATGGCGCTGGTCGTCTTCATCGGGGTAGGCTTCTTATTTCTGCTCGACCACTTCTTCCATGTGCACTAGCTCGCCAGTACCCAGTTGTCAGTACCTTGTACCTAGCGACATCAGATGGACTCTGATGATTGCTCGTGAGGAATAGTTCTCAGTTCTCAGTTCTCGGTTCCCAGTAACCGGTCCCGATGGTTTTCACTCGCTACTCGGTACTTCTTCTGAGAACTGGGAACTAGCAACTGAGAACTGACTCTCAGTCCACAGTATGCTTTGCGGTGTAGCCTTCGCGCGCAACAATCATGTACTTCACGTCTTTGCCGTGCTGGTCCTTCACCTTTAGCGGGCTGCCATCTGGACCAACAACCTGCACTTTCAGCTTGCGATAGGTGCCGTCAAGCTTGGCGTTGGTGGGATGATAGGTGATGTTGTACTGGTTCCGGATGTCGCCGGAGATGTCGTGGAAAATTTCCGGTAATTCGCCCTGGAACCTCGGGAAGTAGGCCTTGCCTCCAGTCAGCCGTGCAAATGTGTTCATCTCGTTGTCGGCTTGGAGATAGTCGATGTTCTGAACCGGCGCCAAACCATGCGGCATGGTTCCGCCCCGCGCCTCCATCATCTCGCGCTCGGCCCGGCCTATGCTCACGGGATAGATCGTGATGTCGCGCGTCGACTTGATCTTCTTCAGAATCTGATCGAGGTTGAGTTTGCTGAAGGTGTCGACGCCACTCGAAACCAGAATTACATATTTACGCCCGTCGATCCTGTCGAGACGGTCCAGGGTGTCGTAGAGCGCGTCAAACATGTTGGTCTCGGAAAAGCCGGGAATCCGCAGTGTGTTTAGTGCGCCCACCACCGCGCGCTTGTCCTGTGTGAAGTCCACCAGGATGTGCGGCTTCATGTCGTAATACGCCACCGCGATCCAGTCATCTTTTTTCAGACTGCCTGCGAAGTTGTAGGACGCGTTCAAAGCGTCGTACATGAAGTAATAATTCGTGGCGGCAAATTCCACCAACAGCACCGCCGTGATAGGCGCCTCCGTCTGGTTGAACGTTGCCACTGTTTGCGGGGAGCCGTCTTCAAAAATCTTGAAATTATCTTTCTTGAGCCCCGGCACAAACTGCCCGTCCTTGGTGACGACCGCCACGTCCACGTTTACCAGCGGAACGTCCACCCGGATCGAGTAGTCGGGCATGCCCTCGATTTTCTTCGGCTTCTCCGGTGGAGGAGGTGGCGGCTCTTCCTTTTTCTTGGGCACGGCATAGGGCCCAACTTCTGTCTGGGGACCGCCGGCTTCAGGGGGTGCTTCCTGGGCGTTGGGATTCTGGCTATTCGGCTGCTGTGGCTGGCTTTGTGCCCACAAAACGGTGGCGGCCAGCACCAGCCCCAAGAGAACACTTACTCCCGTAACGGAACGCATGCGATTGAAAATACGGACGAATTTCTCGAAGGTCATGTAGGTCATCGCGGAAAGCCCTGTACCCGAGCGAGCGCCCTTTGCTAGTATAAGATGCATAGCTTCGCGGTTGGGATATTTTGCTCAGCCCCCTCGAGCATCCTTTCAGCAATCGACGAAGATCCAGTAAAAAGATCGGAATTTGTGGCCAACATGCCTGGCCTCCGGGGCTCATTCATGAGAAAAGTTGTCCTCTCAGTCACTTCAGTCACTGCCCTGTGCTGTCTTGTGTTCTCCCTCGCAGTCACAGCTCAGACCTCTAAACCCGTTGCAACCATTGCAGTTAGCGAGATCCACGCAGGTATGCGTGGCACCGCCTACACAGTATTCGAGGGAACCAAGCCTGAGCCTATGGAGGTCGAAGTCCTCGGAGTGCTGAGGAACGTGAACGGGCCCAAAGGGGATGTCATCTTGGTGCGTCTGCACGGAGCTAAGGCAGAATACACCGGCGTCGTGGCTGGCATGAGCGGCAGCCCGGTCTATCTTGACGGCGAGCTTGCCGGAGCGCTGGCGTTCCGCATCGGCGAATTCTCCAAGGAACCGATCGCTGGCGTCACGCCCATCAGCGAAATGCTCGAAATCAGCGCCATGGATCGCACTCCGGCCCCAAGTTCGGCGCCGGTCGAAGCTAGGGCCAGCGAATCGACAACGAAGACTTCCTCGCCAGGTGCTCCCGCTGAAATCCCAGCGCAAGGCTTCACCAACTACCTGAGGCCGATCGAAACACCTCTCGTTTTCAACGGATTTTCTGAAGAGACCCTGCGCCGCTTCGGGCCTGAATTCGCCTCGGCTGGCATTGTCCCCGTCATGGGAGTCGGCTCGCACAGCGACATCAAACAGCCCGAACCCCTCGAGCCGGGTTCTGCGGTCAGCGCCATTCTGGTTCAGGGCGACATGGATATCGCCGCCACCTGCAGCGTCACCTACGTCGATCCGCAGCGTCTGCTAGCCTGCGGCCACCCGCTGATGCAATTCGGCATGGTCGACATCCCCATGACCAAGGCTGAGGTGCTCACAACCCTCGCCTCACCGCTGAATGCATTCAAGATCGTCAATACGACGGAGCCGGTCGGCGCCTTTGTGCAGGATCGCCACACCGGCATCATGGGCCTCTTCGGCAAGCAGCCCGACATGATCCCCGTGACCCTGACCATCCGTGGCGGGAACACTACAAAGGAATTCCACTACGAAGTTCTGAACAACGCGAAGCTCAGTCCGGTCGCCATGATGGCTACCGTTTTCAACGCGCTCCACGGCGTCAATGAATACGGCGAGGAGATCACTTACCGCCTGAACGGCAGCATCAGCGTGCAGGGCTATCCTGAAGTTCAGTTGCAGAATATGTTCGCGCCCACCGATAGCGGACAGCCTGCCGCTGCTCTTGCGGCGGCTTCGCTCGGTGACCGCTTCGGCCGCATCTACGACAATCCTTACGACGCGCCGCAAGTCAACGGCGTGAAGCTCGACTTCGATCTCGTAAAGGAACGCCGCTGGGCCCGTCTTGAAAGCGCTCGTACCGACGTGAGTGAAGCCCGCCCCGGCGACGACATCATCGTCGAAACCGTCCTGCGCCCCTATCGTGGCGAACGCATGGTGCAGCAGATTCCCATCCACATTCCGACGTCAGCGTCAAAGGGACCTCTGCGCATCATGGTCAGCGACGGCGAAACGCTCGACCGCATGCGCCGCGGTATGCCGATGTTCGGACGCAAGCTGGGGCTCGGCCCGACGATCGCGCTGTTGAACAAAGAGCACGCCAACAATCGCGTTTACGTGTCGTTGCTCGAGGCCGATCCCGAAGCCATGGTCGCCGACAAAGTCATGCCGACCTTGCCGCTTTCCGTGATGAACGTGATGGAAGGCATGCGCGGCACGCAGGAGATGGTGGTGCTAGGCGAATCTTCGGTGAATGAAGCTTCGACCAAGCCGCTCGACTACGCCGTCGCCGGCGGCCAGCTGCTCACGATCACGATCAAGTAGGAGGAACCACCCCACTTATCGCGTGAAAGCAGCTGATCTCGATGCGGTTTCTCCTTCGTGATACTTTTGTGTCCTTCGTGGTTACTTGTGTGGCGTCCGTGTCGGGGCCGCATCTTTGACACTTTGAAACCTCTGAAACCTTGAAACTTTCCCCCGTGTTACCCTGATTCTTCCGCTAACCCAAGAGGTGTTCGACTTTGCCAACCCGCTCGCGAATCATCTTAGCCATCGCGTTTCCTCTTCTCTTATCAATCATCGCCTTCGCCGAAGGCACTCGCACCTGGGAACAGACGAAGTTCGATGACCTGGTCAAAGGAACGCCGAAAGGCGTGGCCATCCGCAGTTCCGGTGGCCTTGAACTCGCACCCGCGCTCAATGCGATCTACACCAGCCCATCCACTTACATCTGGTCGATTGCCGCCGACAATGCCGGAAACATCTTCGCCGCTACGGGAGCACCTGCGAGGATTTATCGCGTCACGCCGGACGGAAAGTCCACCGTGATCTTCGAGCCGACGGAATTGCAGGTCCAGGCCCTGGTGGTCGACAAAGCCGGCATCCTCTACGCGGCCACGGCTCCGGACGGCAAGGTCTATCGGATCGAACATACAGCCGCGGGCGTGGTATCGAAAGCCTCTCCCAGCGAGAAGTCGGAGTCCGCCAAGCTGCCTCCCGAGAAATCCGACGCCGCAAAGGCAGAGTCCACACCCATCGATTCTTCCTGGAGTGCGACCGTCTACTTCGACCCCAAGACCAAGTACATCTGGGATCTCGTGCTCGACAGCGCCGGCAACCTCTACGTTGCCACCGGCGACCACGGCGAGATCTACCGCGTCACGCCCAAGGGCGAATCGTCACTCTTCTTCAAGAGCGACGAAGTCCACATCCGTGTGCTTGCCGTCGATCCCAGGGGCAACCTCATCGCCGGTTCCGACGGCAGCGGCCTTGTCTATCGCATCTCTCCCAACGGCACGGCATTCATTCTCTACAGCGCTCCCAAGAAGGAAATCACGGCTCTCGCTATCGACAGCAAAGGAAATATCTACGCTGCCGGAGCCGGCGAGAAGCGCCCTGGCTCTATCTCGCCCCAGATTCAGATATCCGTCTCGCCCGCCGGACCAGGAGCAACTGCAGCCGCCGCTGCAGCCAGCGGCCAACCTGGAGTCGTTGTCGGCGGCCCGGGTGCAAACCCGTCAGCCATGATGGGGCCATTTCCGGCTCCTGGCGTCGGCGCCACCGGAG
>Ga0075017_100002503_pt1 | contig 11505 bp, 8 predicted proteins | sample AleBraG_ABR_2012_FD_71475 | JGI IMG/M metagenome (GOLD analysis project Ga0075017, IMG submission 71475) | Freshwater sediment microbial communities in response to fracking from Pennsylvania, USA - Alex Branch Run_MetaG_ABR_2012 | ecosystem: Environmental > Aquatic > Freshwater > Creek >...
GCCCAGGCGACGATCTCTTCGTTGGCGGAACGCAGTTGGAGGCTCATGCTGTTAAACGACTCCGATACGTTGCCGAGTTCGTCCTGGGAGTGGATTTCTATCTGGTAGCCCAGGTCGCCTTTGGAGAGGCGCTCGGTCCCGGCTCTAAGCTCCTTCAGCGGTTGGTTGACTACACGACGGACGAAGATCCAACTCAGGAGCGCGATCGCGAGCATGGCCGCCACGTCATAGATCAACATCAGCCCGGTCCCCTGCGCGAGCTGCCGGTCCGCGCGTGCCAGCGACAGGTTCGTGTCGAGCACGCCAAGGATCTGCTGACTGGACGGATGAGCATGGCATGCTGCATTCGCGCAAGCCGGCTGGTTCTCTATGGGCGTGATGACTCCCAGAACCCGATCTCCATTGGAGGCGCGGTAAAAGCGAAACCGGTCAGGGCGGTTCAGTTTTGCCAGCGGCTGAGACTGCGCGTGACATCCGTAGCAGGCTTCGGCCGCCTTATCGACAACGTGACTAACCTCCGCAGGGTTGCTCGAATATCCAATTCGGCCTTCCTGGTCGAAGATGCGTACCCTCACCATGCCGGGCTCATCGGCCATGGTGCCAATGGCGTGGTAAAGCCCTTCCCGGTCGTTGCGCAGCATGTAGTACGTGGTACTGCGCTTGATGACGTCGCTTACCCGCTCCGCGCTGGTGAGTGCTGCTGCCTCGAGGTGCTTGCGATGCAGACGGATGTTCAGGTATCCCAGAAGTCCGAAGATCGCCAGCATGGTGACCAGCAGCATTAGCGTAAGCTTGGCGCTGATGCTGCGCGTCAAACGCTCCCAGCGGCTCGGGACGACCCGGCCTGAATCAGTCTCCGGCATGGCTTAACACAGCTCTTCCCACCGGTTCCTCAATCTCTTTGGTTGCTTCCACACGTTCCGCAGCAGGGAAGATCGGCAAGTATTTCGTGGCGAGTCCAAACAGCGCGAACCCGGCAGCGATGATGGCGCCTGTGACCGCGACCTCAGTCCACTTCGGCACGTAGTGCATTCCGGCCGACGATTCCATCCCGGTAATGCTCACGTTCAACCGGTTTGTCACAAAGCCAAGCACCACCAGCACTGCCGCGACATATAGGCCACCGGCAGTTGCGCGCAGCCTGCGCGAGGCCAGCACAGTCAGCGGCGCGACCAAGCTCAACGTGATCTCGAGCCAGAAGAGATACATCTCATATCCCGGCCGGAACGCAAGCTTGAGCGCCCCTCGGTGCAAGAGATCCTCGAAGCGAAGAATTCCATAGACGCACAGGACAACTACCAGCACTCGCCCTAGCTCCTGCAGGATCGGGAGCTCCAGCTGGCGCCCAAAATGTTTGGCGCTCATCGAGGATTCAAAGATCGTCATCGCAAGTCCCACGGCGATGGCCGAAATAAAGAAGAAGACCGGAAGAAGCGGGGTGTACCAGAACGGATGAAGCTTCTCCGGCATGATGAGGTACAGCGTGCCTAATGACGACTGGTGCAGCGTGGAAAGAATCACTCCGCCGATCACCAGCGGCACCAGCAGCCCGCGGATAATCTTCAGCGGTTTTTGCAGATTGAACCGCTCCAGCACGATCGGCGAGAACTCCAGCGACAGCACCGTGGTGTAAAGCATCACGCAGTACGCGACCTCAAACATCACCGAGTGCGGATTGCGCATGATCAGCGGGTGCCAGATGTTGTATGGCTTTCCCAGGTCAAACATCAGAGCTACGCATACCAGGACGTAGCCCAGGAATGCGGTAAGAATCGTGGGCCGGACGATCGTGTGCAGGCGCTTAATGTTGAAAATGTGCACTGCTGCCGTTAGCGTGAAGCCGCCCGCCGCCAGCATGACGCCGCAAAGAACATCAAAGCCAATCCAGATGCCCCAGGGAAATTGGTCGTTCAGGTTGGTCGAGCGGCCCAGGCCCTGGGTAAAGCGGACAACTGTTGCGTAGAGGCCGGCGGCCATTAGGGCCAGGAATACCAGCTTCCAGAAAGTGAATTTGATCTTCATCGGGTCCGTCCCTTTCGAACGTCAGGCGCGGCCTTCGCTTCCATGGCCTCGGCCACCGCAACCTCTTCGCGGCGGTGTGTAATCCACCAGACGCCGCCCAGCAACATTCCACCGAGGGGAACGAAGTCAGGAATCCGCGACAGTACGCGGTAGGTGAGCATGGGCAAGGGATCCTGTGACAGGTCGGGCCGATAGCCGAACTCTTCAAACGGAACACTGGAAAGCAGCAGGACGGAAGTCCCTCCGACCTCGCTCAGCCCGTAGATGTGATTCACGTACTTGCTGGGATTGTCGCGAATGCGCTGTTGGGCTTCCTGAATCAGGTCGTCGCGTTCGCCGAACTTGGTGGCGCCGGTGGGGCAAGCCTCCGCGCACGCCGTTTGCTGACCGGCTAGTACGCGGTCGGCGCACATGGTGCATTTCTGGACGCGCGGCAGCAGCTTGTTCCACTCGTACTTGGGCACGCCAAACGGACACGCAACCATGCAGTAGCGGCAGCCCATACAACGGCTCTCTTCGTAGATCACCGGCCCGGCGGACGTTTTGCGCAGCGCGCCTACTGGACACACTGAAGCACACGCGGGATCGGAACAGTTCATGCACAGCCGCCGCATGAACTTCTCACCCTTGGTCAGTACCACAGTGAACTTGTGCTCCGATTGGGTCTGTTCCGCGGCAACCGTTTCGTCATAGCGGAGCTTGTTCTTCTCCGCGCAAGCCTGTTCACACTGTTTGCAGCCAATACAGACTGTTGCGTCATATAACAGTGCCTTGCTCATGAACATCTCTCCTGGCAAATGCGGGGCAGGGATTCCGAGGCCGGATCATCGAAGATGAGAAAACAGACTATTGGGGAGAGGCGTCGGCCCTGTCGTGGGCGATTGTGGATTCGGTGGATAACAAGAGCCCGGGTCTTGCGGAATCGGCTCCTCAGACCCGGGCACGCATCTCCGGAAGCGGGGTGGGCGGCCAACAGTGGTTCGCCACGACTTGAACCTCTTCGAGTTTCGTCGTCGCACCGCGACCCACCAGAGGTTGGCAAGTGGCACCCCGCTTCCTTCCGGCAGCACCGGAAAGGTTTGTCACAGTGCTGCCCTTGCGTAAGCAGACCGGCAGAACTACTTTTTCTGCAGGTCGCGGACGTAGCCAATAACCATCTTGATCTGGTCCGGGGTCAACCCCTTCTGCGAGAACGCATGTCCGGGTTTCTTAGTCTTTCCGCCGTTGGCAACTGCGTCGTTCAAGTCCTCGTCCGACAGCTTCTTAACCTCGTCGGAAACCAGGCTTGGGATCTTGGCCGCCGGTTTGCCACCCGCATCGACTCCGTGACAAGCCGCGCACTTTGTCTTGTAGAGGATCGCACCGTCGTCGGCCGCCCACGACAGGTTCGGGATCAGTACGAATAAGGCCACCGCGATCGTCAGCACTAACATTGCGAGCTTCGTCATCTTCATAATGGCTTTTTCTCTCTTTCCTAATTTGTCAACATGATGAAGGCAGTGGCCGTTTTCACGGTGTTTCTCGTTCGCTGTTGCGAAAATGACCACTTGATAAGACCTCGCGAAAACATGCTGTAGTGAATCTCAGCAGTCTTCACCCTATCTGTTGCAAGTTTCAGCTTCCGCACCGATGTTGTGCTGTGACCCGAGTCACCTCGGACCGTGACCCACGTCTTATGAGCGGCCAGCGCCAGAACGTTGTGAATAGGGGATTTAGGGCGATCACGCCCAGAGATTGCGCGAATAGTGGGGGTTAGAACGGCGTGTCAGGGGACTCTGATGGCCGAATCGAAAGCGTGGGGTGGATCACCCAAGAAAGTGAAAATTCGGATCTGGACTAGTGAATCATCCAACCCGTCCCGGCAACTATCAGGCCTACCACTCCGAGCACCAATCCTGCGCGCCAGAAAATTCGTCTTCCGGTCAGCAGGGTAATGGAAGTAATGACGAGTGCCACTTCGAGGAAGACCTCACCCAGGTCATATCGATCGGCGCGCCGCCTCTCGCTTGCTACTTCGTGTTCCAGTTTGCGAGCTTCCACTTCGATTTCCTTCTGCTCATCGCGGTAACGGTCCGCCTCTTGCGAATACTTTTCTCGTAATCGGTTGAGCTGGTCAGCATCCTTGGCCGGTGTTATGGCCGTAAGGTCGGCAAACAGTTCATCATTATGACGGCGGATATTCTTGGCTTGGTAGTAAGCCCACTGATCGGAAGCTTGGTTCTGAAACAGGACCTCTTCGGTGTGAGCCCGATGCCCCAGCAACGAGACTACCGCAACCAGAACAGCCAGGATGGCCATGGTCACCGACACCGGCGCTATGGTCGGATCATGCTTGGCATGTTCGGCGTGCTCCTGAAGTTCCTGGAGTTCTTCTGAACTCATCGATCCTCCCAGTCCTTTTAAGCGGTCCCGCTATCTCCGCAGAATACCGACGATTACCTATTCTCCCATAACTTTCACAATCAGCCGTTTATCGCGCTGGCCGTCGAACTCTGCGTAGAAGATGCGTTGCCAGGGACCGAGGTCCAACTTGCCGGTCGTCACGGGCACAATGACCTCATGGTGCACAAGCAGGGACTTCAAGTGAGAGTCGCCATTGTCTTCTCCCGTTTCATGATGCCTGTAATCTTTCCGGAACGGCGCCAATGTTTCCAACCAGGAGTCTATGTCTTGAATCAGCCCGCTTTCGTTGTCGTTTACGTAGACTCCGGCGGTGATGTGCATGGCTGAAACCAGCACCATTCCTTCCCGGATGCCACTTTTCTTAAGTATGGTTTCGACCTGGGGTGTGATGTGAACGTACTCCCGGTGCTTCTTGGTATGAAACGTCAGGTATTCAGTATGGAACTTCAAAAGCGTGCTCCTGCGGAATTTAGGTGATCGGCACACCAGTTTCGCAGATAATGCCGTGGAAATCAGCTTGGGGACACCCTTGGATCCTGGTCAAAACGAACTGCTCGAAATTCGTAAGCTCATCAGTGAATTGACCGGCCGGGTGTACCGGATCGAACGCTCTCTAGGCATCGAAAAAGCCCCCTCCGAAAAGGCCACTACCACCGCTTCGCCGGTTGAGCCTGCTGCACCTCTCCCGGCCAAGCCACCAGCGCCTCCCCTCGCCGTTCCCACAATACCGCCGCGTGCGCCGGCCTCGGTTGCGCGTGCGCGGGAGGCCAATCTGGAATCGCGGATCGGGTCGCATTGGCTCAACCGCATCGGCATCACAGCTGTGCTCATCGGCGTTTCCTATTTTCTGAAGTTCGCATTCGACAACAATTGGATCGGGCCGGCAGGCCGGGTGAGCATAGGCTTGCTTGCCGGGATCGCGGTTGTCGTCTGGAGTGAGCAATTTCGCCGCCGCGGCTATCAGCTATTTTCCTACTCCCTGAAGGCAGTCGGGATCGGAGTTCTTTACCTTTCCCTCTGGGCAGCATTTCAGGTGTACAGCCTGGTTCCCAGTGGCGTGGCGTTCACCGCGATGTTTCTGGTGACACTGTCCACGGCTGCGATGGCCATTGCGCAAGACGCCGAGATCCTTGCCGCTTTCGCCCTCGCCGGCGGCTTTACCACGCCGTTGCTGCTCTCGACCGGACAAAATCGCGAGGTGCAGCTATTCGCTTATCTCGCGGTGCTGGATCTAGCCACGCTGCTCCTGGTCGCGCTGAAACCCTGGCGTCGTTTGCTGCTGTTGAGCTACATCGGAACCTTGGCGCTGTTCATCGGCTGGTATTCGACCTTCTACAGTCGGCCTCAGCTTGGCCCAACGCTAGGCTTTGCCACGTTCTTCTTTGCCATTTTTGCGGTGGCTCCACTGGTTGCGCGGCAGCCGGAGTCAGAATTCGCGTTGTTTTCAGCTCTCCCGTTCTACCTGGCTTTCTTCAACGCGGTGGTCTATTTCCTTCAGATCTACGGGATGTACGAGGCAATCAGCAAGCCCGCCACCGCGTGGTTTGCGCTGGCCCTGGCTGCTGTATATGTTTTTCTGAGTCGCCAGGCAGGAAGCCGGCACGCTCATGCCATTGCTCTTCAGCAGTTACACTTTTTGCATTTGGCCCTGGCCATCGGCTTCATTACGATCGCCATCCCGCTCCGTCTCGACGGCCACTGGATCACAATCGGCTGGATGGTCGAAGCCGGCGTTCTCCTGTGGCTGGCGGATCGTATTCGCTCCGACTTCCTCAATGCATTCGCGGTCACCGCACTGGTGCTCGGAGTGGTGCGACTTGTGGCGATCGACGATTTCGCCCCATCGAGTCCGATCTTCAACGCACGCATGGCCACCTATGCCATCGCGATCGCTGTGCTCGCAGCGGTGGCATGGTACGGATCAAAGCGCAGTGACGAAATTGGAAAGATGGGCACCGCTGCAGCCATCGTGGCTTTGAACCTCCTCGCGCTTGTAGCTTTCAGTCATGAAATTTCGGACTACTATAACCGGCAAATGAGCGATCTCGTCCCATCGGGACGGCGCTGGGACTTCAGGGTGTCCGCGGAGGCCCACCGTCTAAGAATTGCAGAGGATTTCAGCTACTCCGCATTATGGATGGCATACGGAGCCATGCTGATGATCGTGGGCTTCTGGCGGCGTTCGGCCTTCGTGCGCTGGCTGGCACTGTTCCTTATTGCTGCCACCACCGTAAAGGTCTTCGTCTACGACGTCTCGCAGCTCGATCGTGCCTACCGGATCGTAAGTTTCATCGTCCTAGGTGTCCTGCTGCTCAGCATTTCATTCGTGTATCAGCGGGATTGGCTGCGGCTTAGTGGCCGTAAGAGCTCGCCGGGCGGAGACTCACCTCAGGCATGAAGCTCACTCTCGGAAGCCTCCTCGTGTTGTTGGCATTTGTCCCCTCCGCGCAGGAGCCGGGGGCCACGTATTTCAGCAACATGAAGCAGGTCACGGTTTCGGCAACTGACCGTCAAAACTACATCGTGGTCGATAGCGATATTTGGGACCATGCTCGCCCTGACTTGGCCGACCTCCGCCTTTATGACGATGAAACTCAGGTGCCCTACGAACTGAAACAGCAGGCGGGTGGGGTCTCCAGCGAGGAACGCCAGGCCCGCATTCTCAACCTGGGTACGAAGCATGGGCTCACGAAATTCGATTTGGACGTGGGTGACATCCAGGAATACGACCGGGTGCGACTGCATCTGGATGCCAAGAACTTCATTGTTAAAGCATCCACCGAGGGCACGAACGCTCTCGATCAGGCCCCGGGTACGAAGTTAGGGATCTCTACCCTGTACGATTTCTCCCAGGAGAAGCTAGGTTCGAGCACGACGCTCAAGTTTCCGCCTTCGAGCTTTCGTTACCTGCACGTGAGTTTTTCTTCCGGGTTGGTTCCTGCGCAAGTGACCGCCGCATACGTTTACCGTGCGCAGGAAAAGGTTGCGACGTGGACGTCCGTGGGAAGCTGCCGTGTGACTGGCCAGAGCAACAGGCACACAGAAATTGGGTGCGAGGTGCCCACCAAGGTTCCGGTCGAGCGCATCTTGTTCGAAGTTGCCGGCAGCCAAATCAATTTTCGTCGTAGCGTCAGTGTTGCCGACAGCGAAAACAGGCAGATTGGCAGCGGTGACATCAGCCGCATCAAGATCAATCGTGCTGGGACCAGCGTGGTCTCTGAGGAGCTGAGCGTCAATGTGCCAGGCACACACACGAGCCGCGTCGTGGTTACCGTCGACAACGGCGACGATCCTCCCCTGCAGTTCGATCAGGTCCTACCCCAGGCGTTTGAGCGGCGGTTGTACTTCGAACCACAGGCCAAGACATCGCTCAAGCTTTACTATGGCGACGAAAAACTCGCGGCGCCCGTGTATGACTATGCGAAGCTGTTCCGCGAAGATCCTGCGGCAGTCGCGGCTCAGCTGGGGCCCGAGACTCGCAACCCTTCCTACACCCAACGTCCGGATGATCGCCCGTGGTCGGAGCGTCACAAGACCGTTCTCTGGATCGCTATGCTGTTGGCGATCGTCACGCTGACGGTCATGGCCATCCAGGGCCTCAGGTCCGGTCCGCAAACGAACTGATCTCCGAGCTTGGACCCAGGGATTTGAGACGACCGCCCAAAATAATAAAGGGCAGCCTGTGCCGCCCTTTGAGACTCTCCGTTTCCTGATCCCTACCGCATCGATTCTTCGATTTCCGACAGCCAATCCGGACGCTTGAGCAATTCCCGGGGCTTGGGACCGTCCGCCGCGCCCACAATGCCGTCGCGCTCCATCAGATCGATGAGGTGCGCGGCCCGTCCGTAGCCGATCCTCAACCGGCGCTGCAGCAGGGAAGTCGAAGCTTTGCCGAACTCCAGCACCAGCCGAACGGCGTCCTCGTACATCGGATCATGCTCGTCTTCGTCACCTTCTCCAGCGGCTCCCGGCTCGCCGGGTTCACGCTCGTCCTTGGGCGCTTCGAGGAAGGCCTGCTGATATTCTGCCGTGCCTTGGGACCGCCAGAACTCGACCACCGCCGCAATCTCTTTCTCCGTGACGAAGGGTGCGTGCAGCCGGTGTACGCGAGCCGATCCCGAGGGCAGGTAGAGCATGTCACCTTTGCCCAACAAGGCTTCGGCGCCGTTGGCGTCGAGAATAGTGCGCGAATCGACTTTAGTTGCGACCCGGAAAGAAACGCGCGCCGGGAAGTTCGCCTTGATCAAGCCGGTGATCACGTCCACCGAAGGCCGCTGGGTCGCGAGCACCAGGTGAATACCGACAGCGCGCGCCATCTGCGCCAGGCGCGTTACGGACTCTTCCACGTTGCCCGAATCGAGCATCATCAGGTCCGCTAACTCATCGATGATGATCACGATGAAGGGAAGCGGACGCTCTTCGGAACCCTCGCCGAACAAACTCGGCGTGCCATCTCCGTCGAACAGCTTGTTGTACTGCTCGATGTTACGAACGCCTTTTTCGGCCAGCAACTTCAGCCGCCGTTCCATTTCCCGCACGGCGTTGCGTAGGGCATTCGCGGCCAGCTTAGGCTCGGTAATAATCGGCGTAAACAGGTGCGGCACTCCCTCGTAATTGCCAAGCTCGAGCCGCTTGGGATCGACCAGAATCAGTCGCACCTGATCGGGAGTCGACTTGTACAGAATCGACATGATCATGGCGTTGATGGCCACGCTCTTGCCCGCTCCGGTAGAACCTGCGATCAGCAGGTGAGGCATGCCCGCTAAGTCCGCCACAACGATCCTGCCGTTGATATCTTTGCCCATGGCCAGCGTGAGCTTTGACTTCGAGCCCATGAACTCCTGGGCCTCGATGTTCTCCCGCAGCCAGATGATCTCGCGCTCGCGGTTAGGCACCTGAATGCCAACCGTCGACTTTCCCGCCATGCGCTCTATCAGGATGCTCTCTGCCTTCAGGGCCAGACAGAGGTCGTCGGTCAGGTTCGTGATCCGGCTGTATTTGATGCCAGCCTCGGGCTTGAATTCGAAGGTTGTGACCACCGGCCCAGGATTGATCTGAGTGATTTGCCCATGAACATCGAACTCGGCATATTTCTCGGTCAAGACCTGGGCCAATAGCTTCAACTCATCGGCGTCAATGGTCTGCTGCTCGTCAGAACGGTGCAGCAAACTGCTGGGCGGAAGTTTGAAGCTGCCGGCGATGCGGGGAAGAGTTGTCTTCGCTCTTTGACCGGTGTCCGCACGCTGTGTAACTTCAGGATCGGCTGGAACGGGAACCGGTTCCAGTGCGCGGAGCACCGCAGGCTGAGGAGAGACTGCGGTTTGTGCGGGATATTCCTCGTCCTCGGTTGTCATGCGCTCAATACCGGTCCGCACCGAAGCCGCAAGAGACGGTGCCGGAGGCGCTGTTCGTGGCGGGAACATTTGCGTCGCTACCACCGGCTTGGCCGCACGGCGCTTCTCCAGTTCCTTTTGCAGCTTGGTTTTGGCCCGTGCCTCCTGCCAGTCGTTCCACCGCTGCCAAAGGGCGATGGCAAAGGCGAATCGTGTAGGTACCCAAAGCTGCAAAGAAGAGAATGAAAATGCGGTCGAAAGATAGAGCGCAACCGCCAACACGCTTGCGCACACGATATATGCGCCCGCCAGATTAAAGTAATGGATCAAGGCATCGCCTACGATTCGCCCTAACAACCCTTCCATCGGGATCGCACCTTCCCAGCGAAGATGACCCGGCAAAAGAGCCAGCAGGGCAGGGACGAAAATCACCAGCCAACTACCACCGAGGCTCTTCGCCACCGGCGACTGGATCTTCCTCGAGTGGAACCATCGGACTCCAACCACGGCGGGGAACACCGGCAAAAGGAAAGCGCCGATGCCGAAGCCCTGCAGCAGCAGATCGGAGATGAACGCACCCACGATCCCAACCCAGTTGCGCGCCGCCCGCGCGCCGGTCAAAACCGATGCGCTGTTCAGCGACGGGTCAAGTGGGGAATACGATGCTAGAGCGAGAAAAAGGAGGAGCGCGGAGACACACAACAAGAATCCCACCAACTCATTGAGCCGGCGGTTGTTGGTCGGATTGAAAATACGCGAAACGGACGTCATGAAGGCGTATTCAACATCGTTGGCAAGATCAGACGACACCTTACCCCGATGCCCGAGCACGCCAGAGCCAAACGATTATGCCAAGAACCACCGCTTCTCACAATGCAGCATTTCCGGGAGTATCGAGTTAGTCTCTGGGGCGAATACGGAGCAAACAAAAAAGGGATTTCTAATGAGGTTTAGCGGTCAAAACCAAAGCGCTTTAGCCTGCCAATCGCGAGGCAAAAACCAGCACCAGCGTACCCACGATGAGCCGGTAGATTGCGAAGGGAACGAATCCATGTTTTCGCACCCATGCCATGAACCATGCCACTGAGCCGTAGGCCACGATGAACGACACCACGAACCCGATCGCCAGGACCACCCATCCGTGATAATCGATCGAGGAGGCTCCGATCGGGTTCGGGCTCCCATGCCTTAAAGACTTGAGCAAGTCGTAGAGAGTCGCGACCACCATGGTCGGGATCGAAAGAAAGAACGAAAACTCGAGCGCCGACGCGCGTGACATGCCCACAACCTGGCCGCCAGCGATGGTTGACATGGAACGCGAAGTACCGGGAAACACCGCGGACAGAATCTGGCAAGCGCCAATCCAAATGGCCTGCCCCAGGCTCATGTCCTCCATGCGCCAGGTGTGGATGCGACTTCCCGCCGCGCCTTGGCCTGCAGCTTCCCACTTGGCGTTCATGGCGTCGATGATCCACATCACGATTCCGCCGATCAGCAACGAACTCCCCATGATGTAAAGGCTCTCAAGGTGCTTTCCGATCACCTTCGTAAGCAGGAAGGCCGGAATCGCGGTGACGACGAACGCGACAATTGTCAGTCCCAGCGGATGGGTCAGTGCCGTACGATCGCCGCGCTCACCCTGGGGGAACGTGGAAAGGAACTTCGCAATGCGCTCACGGAAATAGACCGGCAAGCAAAGGATGGCGCCGAGTTGAATCACGATGGTGTACATCTTCCAGTAGCCGCT